>JADMIO011575564.1_pt1 | contig 76629 bp, 73 predicted proteins | sample 8958161 | NCBI WGS metagenome assembly JADMIO01 (sample SAMN16585339, study PRJNA669376) | soil metagenome | isolation source: Crop rotation soil | place: USA: Cullars Rotation, Alabama | collected 2011
GCGACTTCAAGTCACGTGAATTCCAAGCTTCGGATCCCACTGTGCTGGAAAGGACTGGTTCGACAGCATCGTCCTGATCGCCCGCAAGCACGTGAAGCGGCTGTATGCGCTGAATCACGTGAAGCCGGGCGAGCGGGCGCAGCGGATCCTCTTTGATGAAGATCCGCCGGCCGACAGCCGGCTGTTTGCCCTGCGCGCGCTGGCCAAGGCGACCGACCCTGCCGAGCAGGCGCGGGCGATCATCGACAACGCGATTCCTTACCGGGTCGCGTCGACGGTGATCAACCAGATGACGCCGACGGTCTTGCTGGCGCTGGTCAACTCGATGAGCCCTCAGGAGCTGATCAACAACGTCGCCTCGCTCAAGAAGCGCGGCGCGTTTGACAGCCCCGAGATCAAGGCGTTGATCGAAGAGAAGCTGGAATCCGCGCGCAGCGCCGGACGCGTCAGCGCCTTCAAGGCCAGCAAGGCGATCGAAGCCGCGCCGGTTTCGGCTGAGGTGAAGGCCAAGCTCGAGAAGGTTGCCGATGCGCAGATCAAGCGCAAGGGCAGCATCGCGCGGCCGACGGCGCTGCTCATCGACAAGTCCGGCTCGATGCAGGTTGCGATCGAGCTGGGCAAGCGGATCGGCGCGATGATCTCGGCGATCTGCGAAAAGGAGCTGTACGTCTATGCGTTTGACACGATGGCTTACCCCATCGAGCGGGCCGGCGATGACATCGCCTCCTGGGAACGTGCCCTCATGGGCATCACCGCGGGCGGCGGAACATCGTGCGGCGTGTCGATCCAGGCGATGATGCTCAAAAAGCAGTACGTCGAGCAGATCATCCTCGTCACCGACGAGGGTGAAAACACCGGTCCGCTTTTCGTGCCGACCCTGCAGAAGTATCGGGAACAGCTCAACGCCGACCCGGGCATCTGCATCGTTCGCACGCCCGGCGGCGCAAGCGGCCTGGAAACCCAATGCCGCAACGCGGCGATGATGGTGGATGTGTTCCAGTTCGCCGGCGACTACTACTCGCTGCCGAACCTGATCCCCTTCCTCAGCAAGCCGAGCAAGCTCGAACTGCTGATGGAGATCATGGAGTACCCGCTGCCGGTGCGCAAGTCGGCGTAGCGAGGGTTTCTACAAATACGAGCCGCGCGGACTTAACGGTCCGCGCGGCCCTTTCACGGATTTTGTCATGCACAAGTGCATTCACATCCTCGGCATCAGTTGATTGCCGCTCGGAAACGAGCGGCCAGGTTTACTGATGATCAATTTGACGCGTCCGAAAGCTCGCGCGGCAAGAGCTGCGCGCGCATCGGATCTTCCGAGGATGTACATGCCATGAGCAGGAAAGAAGACAAGAAGGAACGTAAGCGCCAAAGAAAATGGCTCGAAAGCTGCGAGCATAAGTCCGACCGGCGGACCGCCGATTTTCTGGCGCGAGAGTTAAACCAGTTGCAGGATCAGCTATGTGATCTGATCAGCGATATGCGAACTTTTGAGCACTACAGCGAAATCGAGGATGCCGGCTGGTGCCTGATGATGATGCAGCGGCTCAAACGCAAATACCGCACGTTCGCCGATGATGGCGTTTGGCCCGAGACTCATTGATGAAAGAGCGGAGGCTTGTTTTCGTAGGGTGCGCTTTAGCGCGCGCGGAGGCGTTCCTTCGCGGGAAACATTCCGCGTGCGCTAAAGCGCACCCTACGGAAGGACATTGATTCGTTCGTCGCGGCTGCCCAACCGCAGAAGCTTACAAACGACGGCCCTAAGGTACGCCTTGCGGTAGGCGTTGCGCTATGCGAGGCCGAAATAAATCCGCACCAAAGATCGGCTTCTGGAACTTGCAGCCCGGCGGGCGAATCGATGTTTTTTCGTTGTGTGTTTTTGGCTCGGGACATTGAAGGGTCCGCCCGGTTATACTACGAGAGCCGGTCGCCGCGCCCGACCGCATGAGCGTACAAACTGTGAAGTTGAATGCTCGTGAAACTTGCGCGGCGACCGGCTTCATTTTTTCACATGCCGCGCAAATCGATTCATGATGCGCTGGACCGCCTGGCGGCCCGCGAGCGGGAATTTCTGGGCACGCAGTTTCTAGCACCCGTGATTTCCGGCGGGCAGGTTGCCGTGCGCATTGCCGGCGTCGTCTGCAATCTGCGCGTCCGGCCCGCGGATTTTGCGGGGTTCGGCGTTTTCAAGGCCGAGTCGCATTCGCAGGCGACGCTGGTGCGGGCCGCCACGTTGACCGAGCGCCAGAGATATCTGGAGCTTTTTGCCCGCGTGTTGCTCGTGATCGCCACGCGCGAGCAGGATCTCATCGCAGCAGTGCCGCTCAATCAGGCGGACGGTCGATTTGCCGTGGAAGGCTTGATCGAGTTGAACGCGATGGGACAGGCGGCGGAGTTGTTTGAAACGATCGCCGCCCGCTTTGATGGGAATCGTTTTTGGTTTGAGCAGGTCGATTCGCACGCCGATCCTGCCGCCGCTCCGTATTTGCGGCAGGCGTTGGTGAACATGGCCGCGCCCGCGACGCTGAATCGCCCGGGACTGATGCCGGGGCATCGCCTGGCGTATCAGATCAACCATCAGGCCCGCATCGATGCAGCAGCAGCCGCGGAACGTGCCCGACTGATCGATCAGCGCATGGCGACCCAGAACAATCTTCGCGATGCTCTCGCGCATGCAGGCGCCGACCTGCGCGATTTTGTCGAGCAGGGCAACGGATATCGCGTCACCTACGTGGTGGATGGCCAGCGGCACGTCAGCATCGTCCGCCGCGGTGACCTGACCGTGCAATCCGCCGGCATTTGCCTGAGTGGTTTGGATGCGATTTTTGACCTGGCGAGCCTGGTCGGCGTGATGCGCGAATCGCGCGGGCATTTTTAATTAAACTTGCCCGGCTGGAAATCTTCGTAGGGTCCGCCTTGGCGGACGCGGTTGCGTCCCCGCGCGAAAACCCTCCGCCAGGGAGGTTGAGAATCTTCGATGTGGCACGGGTTTGTAACCCGTGCAAGCGATGTCGGATTTCGGAAGAACATCGGAAACAACGGTGTTTTTACGTTCCACGCCGCATGCACGGGTTGAAAACCCGTGCCACGTGAAAAGTTCTCAAGCTCTAACGCGTGATCGACGAAGATGCGATGCTTCAAAGGATTTCAGGACGATTGAATTGGACGTCGAACAATGGTTCGCGCAACAGCAAAATCCGAACGAGCCACCACCGTCGAAGAATGCTGGACCCTCATCGGCCGGCGTTTGCCTGGCGGCAGTTGTTGGCGCGGGCGCCGCTTGCGCTACCAGAGCGGCCAGCCCGCGACTGTAACAGCCGACGGCGTATGGACCCTGCGCCGCGAAGAAACGCGCGGCGACGTGATCGGCTTCTGGCATACGCATCCGATGGGCGGATTGCGGCCAAGCCACCGCGACATTCGCACCATGCACGGCTGGTGCGATGCGTTTGGCAAGAGTCTCCTGTGCGTCATCGCCACGCCGGACGCGATCGCGGCGTGGCGGTTTGACGATTATCAGTCGATCGGCGTGCGACTGGCGTGCGTCGAGCGGATCGGCAAGACACAGCTCATCGGAACGGAATCACATGCCCGGCAAATTCCATCACGAAGAAATCTATCGCGGCGCGGACCTGTTCACGCGGCTGGCGGCGCTGCGCATCACCCTCTGCGGCGCGGGAGCCGTCGGATCAAATCTGGCGGATAATCTTGCCCGCCAGGGTGCCGCCCATCTGCGGGCCATCGACCACGATCGCGTCGAGGAGCACAACGTTTCGACCCAGCTCTACGACGAAAGCGACGTCGGCGCGTGGAAGGTCGAAGCGTTGCGCAATCAGTTGTTTCGCGCCACCGGCATCGAGATCGAGGCCGTCCGCAAGGAACTCACCGCGCAATCCGTTAAACAGCTTTTGAAGGATTCGAATCTTGTGATCGATGCCTTCGACAACTCCGCCGGCCGCAAGCTCGTGCAGGATCACTGCCGCGCGGCGGGCATCGCCTGTTTGCATGTCGGCTTGCACGCCGACTATTGCGAGGTGATCTGGGATGAACAGTACAAAGTACCCGCCGACGTGACCGGCGACGTTTGCGATTACCCGCTCGCGCGGAACATCATCATTCTTGCAGTGTCGATCGCCTCGGAGTCGGTGTTGCGATTCGCGAGCGACGGAAGCAAAGCGAGTTGGTCAGGGACGCTCGGCGATTTCGCAATCAAGCCGTTGAGTGACTAATCCGAAGGAATCAAACTCCGCGCATCAATCGGAAACTTACTCTGATTCAAATCCGCCCACATGGCGGCTTCTCCGTCGAGCGGGCTGCGGATGTTGTACGCCTGATAGGCGATCATCTCGCCGATGCGGATGATCAGATCTGCAAGACGCTCGCCGGCGGTCCAGTGGTCGCCGACGCAGATCGTCGTTTCGTCGATATTCGGGTGGAAGATCGGCGTGAGCATTCGGCACTTTGGGGCCATGCGCGGGTAATCGCTGGTGAGCTGAATCTCCACCTCATGCGAATCGCGCGGCTTCGGTTTGTTCATCCAGCCGCGCTGCAGGCCGTTGACGCGATACTCGATCTGATAAAGCTCCGGCGGATCGCCGATCATCGCTTTGACGGAGACGAGCGGAAAATCCTTAAACATCTCGGCGATCTGCCGCGCGTCGGCGATTAGTCGCCGCGTGCGTACCGGCATGCTCGCTGAGCCGGGATCGAACACCGCGCCCGGGGTCCCTTCCGGATCGGGCGGCGTCGGCACGACCACCGGCCCGCCGCACCCTTTGCACTTGGCCTTGCGGCCGACATACGCCATCGGCACTGAAAACGGCTGCCCGCACGTGGGGCATTTGAATGTGATGAGTCGATCGGAAGAAGGCATGTCAATGAGATCAACTTGAAGAACTGAGGAAACGACCGGCAAGTCGCAAAGAAAGCCTCAACGTGGCACGGGTTTTCAACCCGTGTTAGCGGTTACAAATTGATAAATAATTTTGCGAAGTAGTGTGTTAGCCGAATTCCACGCCATTAGCACGGGTTGAAAACCCGTGCCACGGATACACCGCTTGCCCATGCTTGCTCACTACAATCTACCGCTCACAGTGCGTCAAGCTTCACCCGTGTTGCACGACGCGGCTTAGTGCTCCTGCTCGACGGATTCCTCCGCCGGCCGATCGAGCACGCCGACCTGCACGCAGCCGTACGCCGCACATCCGCGGTTTTCGATCCAGCATTCCTCATGATACGCCAGCGAGCAGGACGGACAGACGTGCTTCACCTGCTCGTCGCGAATGCGCGTCTGGCAGATGCTACAAACCATCGGCTTCTTCGGCTGCTCGATCTGCGATTCATCGGCCTCCGCAAAATCGAGCAGATCGGTCGCGGAGCCGGAAGGCGTCAGCACGTGATTCGAGCCGCAGAATCGGCAGCGGCCGACCTTTCCCAGGAATTCGCGCCGCACGAGCAGCGGCGCGCCGCAGGGGCAATCGACGAAGAAGCCGCCGTTCATCGTGATGGCGCGCAAATTTCGCGGCGCCAGATCCAACGGCTCGACAAAGATCGGTGGGCGATCTGCGTCGTGATAGGTCATCTCCGCCGGGCCGATGCGGATCATGTCGCCATCGCGAAGCCGTTGCGTGCGCGAGACTGGCCGCTGGTTGACCAGCGTGCCGTTGAAGCTGGCGCCGTCGGTGATGAAGTGATCGCCATCCTGCTCTGTGATCCAGGCGTGAATTCGAGAAACGAGTTGATCATCGATCACGATGGTGTTGACCGACCATCGGCCGATGAGGACGCGACCGCTGAGCGTGCCGCCTTGCGGGGATTCGCCGGGTAGATAAAGGATCAGGGAAGGCATCGCATCGGCCAGCGGCGAGAAGTCCACATCCTGCCGCCGCGCCGAGGCGATTTATAATTCAATGGGCGGGGCAATTCAAAGCCTGCCACGTTCTCCCGCGATTCGGGTACAACGCGATAAGGAGAACCCCATGCGCCACCTCTCGCGAATCATTCCGATTGTTGCGTTGTTGATCGCGTCTCACGCGTTCGCACAACCCAATCCCCTGCCGAAGTTCCGCATGCAGGAGATCGATAAGACGCTCACTGTCGGCTATTGCGTGATCCTGCCTGATCTAAATGGCGATGGTAAGCCCGACATCGTCGTTGCCGACAGTCGGCGGGTGATCTGGTTTGAGAATCCAAACTGGACAATGCACACGATTCTGGCCGGCCAGACGGTTCCGGATAACGTGTCTATCGATGCCATCGACATCACCGGCGACGGCAAGGCCGATCTGGTTCTCGGCGCTGGCTGGAAAGGATACGACACCAAGGCCGAAAGCACGCTGCAGTGGCTCGCCCGCGGCGCCGATGTGAAAGAGCCTTGGACGATGCATCCGTTTGGCAAGGAAGTCGATATCCATCGCATTCACGTCGCCGACATCGAAGGGAGCGGCAAGCCGCAGATTTACGTCGCGCCGTTGCTGGGCAAGGGCGCGAGCAAGGACAAGAACTGGATGGATGCGACGCCGCGCTTTTTGGAGTTTGTCGTGCCGGCCGATCCGATCAACGGCACGTGGGAGCCGAAGGTCGTCACCGACGCGCTGCACGTCATGCACAATTTCACGCCGGTGCACTGGAAAGGCGAAAAGCAACTGAGCTTTCTAGCCGCCAGCTATGAAGGCGTGAATCTGATTCAGCATAGCGCCGATGGATCGTGGAAGCTCACGCCGATTTGTGCCGGCAATCAAGCCGACCCAAAGGCGTCGCGCGGCACCAGCGAAATGAAGCTCGGCAAAGGCCCGGGCGGCCAGCCGTTCATCGCGACGATCGAGCCATGGCACGGGAATCAGGTGGTCGTCTACACTGCGCCCAAGAGCGGCGACGGCCTGTGGGATCGTCATGTGCTCGATGACACCCTTCGCGAAGGCCACGCCCTTCACGTCGCCGACTTCGACGGCGACGGCGTCGATGAAATTCTCATCGGCTCGCGCGGCAAAGACGACGCCGCCAAGATCAAGCCCACCGTCAACATCTACAAGCTCGCCGGCTCAGACCTCACCAAATGGGACAAGCATGTTTTGGACGACGGCGGCGTCGCTGCCGAAGACATCCAGATCGGCGACCTCAATGGCGACGGCAAGATCGACATCGTGGCGGTGGGCCGCGCGACGCATAACGTGCGGATTTATTGGAATGAGTAAGTTGGTGGGTGGTGGGTTGTTGGTTGTGGGTTGCAGGTCGAACTGCATTCTCCCTCCTCCGGTACTCCGGGGGAGGGTTGGGGAGGGGGGTTGTGTCGAACGATCTTCCCGTGGTGAATGCCTCAGGCGCATTCTCCCTCTCCCCTGAGTACAGGGGAGAGGGTTCGCACAAAGCTCCACGCACATTCCGCGGCGAGATCACGTCAACTGAATATGCATGACCTCAACGCGGATGGGCGTACTCGCCCCTCCGCGTTGAGGTCCATGCATCAGACCGTATGCGTCCCGTGCGTCACCGCCCCACCCGCCCGCAGCGCGGCGGCAATGAGCGTCGTCTCCGCCAGTTCCTGCTCGGTAGCCCCGGCCTGCTTGGCGCGCTTGGCGTGAATCTCAATGCAGTAAGGGCATTGCGTCGTCAGCGCGACGGCTACCGCCATCAACTCCTTGTATTTGAGCGGAATCACGCCATTCTTAAATGCCGCCGCATCGAAGGCGACGAACGCCTTGAATGTGTCGGGGGCGAGTTCGCCGAGCTTGGCCATCTTTGTCATGTTCTTCATGTCGTACATGGGGATTCTCCTAATTCGTAAGTGTGTTTGGATAAACGGAGGTTTTGCCGAGGTTGGGTGTGAAACGAAGACGTGAAACGTGACGGTGAGGAACGTGTCACCGCTTTTTCAATCATCAGGTTTCACTCTTCACTCTTCACTTGTCTCTTCGCCCCGCCATCAGCGACCTCACGGCTTCGGTCGTCAGCGCATCGCCGCCCACGCCCCAGTCGCCGCTCTTGATCTCTTCGACGACGACGGTCGTATATGGCCGCAGGCTTTCGCCCTCGATCGAAACCATCGTCTCGGTGAGCTTGCGGATCATCGTCTGCCTCTGGGCCGGCGTAAAAACCCCTTCAATTGCCTTGACAATCAACAACGGCATGTGGTGCTCCTCAAAGATGCTCTTCCCCGGCCTTTTCACCGCAACGTGCGGCTGCTTCATGCCGGTCGGGCGAGTATAGGCAGCGCACGCGACCGGCAAGGTGTACTTGACGTAAACCCCCCGCGCGCTATCGTTACAGGCTCTTTTTAGAGAACTTGCCATGCAAATCGTGCAAACAAAATCGGCAGCGGAGCTTTTCGGGCTTCCTGATCCACCAAAAACCGGGCGCGATCGGCTCGTTGCCGTGGCCGTGGACCTGTTCTATCGCAACGGCTTCACCGCCGTCGGCGTCGATCAGGTGATCGCCAAGGCGGGCGTCACCAAAACCACCTTCTACAAGCATTTTGAAAGCAAGGACGACCTGATGGTGGCGGCGGTGAATCAGCGCGCCGAATGGGAGGACATCGCCTGGGGCCGCGCCATCACCAAACTCGCCGGCGACGATCCCGTGCGGCAACTGCTGGCGATGTTTGATGTGATGGACCTCTGGTTCAACGATCCGGAGTTCCTCGGCTGCATGTTCCTGAACGCCGCCACGGAGTTTCCAAACCCGCACGACCCGGTGCACCAGGCGGCCGCGGCGCGCAATCGCCGCGCCCGTGACCAGCGGCGTGACATGGCCAAAGCCGCCGGCGCCGACCCCAAATCCGCCGAGGTCTTCGCCGATTGCTACACGGCTCTGATCGAGGGCGCTCTGATCCTGCGGCAAACGCAGGGCCGGAATGACGCCGCGCGCGTCGTGCGACCGGCAGTCGAGCAGTTGATCAAGGCGTATTTGCCGGGTGGCAACAGGTTGGGACAAATCCAAAATTCGCTGACAAATTGATCACCGGGGAAGGATTGGTGAGGTGTGATGGAATACGAAAAGGCCTCGTGTTCGACATCGCTGGACGCGCCTTGCAAGCAAGGCGGCTAAACGAGAAGGACGCTTCACGACAAGAAGAGGAAATGTTCTACGCTTTTCCAAGCGAGCGCGATCCGACCGAACATGCATAATCCTTCCTGTCGCGCCTAGCCGACAACATCCGCTTGCGTAAGGTCATCGACCATGCGCCTTGCCGCTTCCGATTTGCACGGTTCCCTCATTTCGCTGGGCCTGTTCGTCGCTTTCGTAGTTGCGCTGCTGCTTCTGGGCAACTATTTCCTGCAGCGTCTGGCGCGTTCGATCATCGCCGGCGCCCCGCGGGCGCAGCCGATGGCCGGCGGATCGCGGTCGTGCAGATGCCGCCATCAGAGCGGGCGGGAGAGCCGTGTTTGATCGGCGTCGTGCTGCCGAAGGATTTCACGTCGGCGCAGAACATCCCGGCAGCGCGCAGAGCAGTTCGCTTCTTCGTCGTCAATTGGCGTCAGGATCTGGATGAGTGGACGATCAAGGGAAAGCACCTGACGTTCAACGTCAAAACGCGGCTCGATCCGGAAGGTTTTGTCGAAGCGGTCGGGGCGAAGCTGGTGGAATTGGGGAGATGACGGCTCGGCGACAGAAAGTCATAGCGATTTACGGCGAGCCGCTGAAAATTCTTTTGCTGCAAGCCCTTGAACGGCAGCACGTTCGGCGAAGCGAAAGATTTTCATATTTTTATAACTTTTTCGTAATCTGAGACGGGGTCACGCGCCATAACCATTGAATTCACAGGCACTTATCTGCCACAAACTTGCGAAAGGGGGTCATAATTCGTAACTCGTGCTGCGGCAGCAACTTCCAAAACAAAATGCAAACTTTTTGCTATATAGTGGAGGAGTTGGTTGTGGGTCGTTCGTTGTTGGTGGACAATTGTCTTTGATCCGTTGTCCGTTGCCGGCAGTCGCCTCTGTGGCGCTATTTATATATAATGTATGGTTTTTGTTCATATCGCCTGCAACTCGGGCGGCGGCGTGGCTCGCATGAGCGATACGTAACAGCGCGAAAGCAGGTGACGGACAAATGGGCGTTGGATTTCGCCATTTGGCTTGCGAAGGTGATTCTCCTGTTTGCAGCACTGTTCGGTTTGCTCGTGTTCGCCATCGCCATGCTCGCCACCTTTAGCTTTTAGCAAGCCGAATGAGAGTTTTGCCGCAGAGACCGCGAAGAGCGCAGAGACGTATCCGAAGCTCGAGAACGTCTCTGCGCTCTTAGCGTTCTCAGCGGCGCAACATCCGGAAAATCGCCGATGATGCGCCAAATGTTGCGCGGCGTTGCGCGGCAAGAATCAGGCATGGTTTCAAGTTTCAAGTTTCGAGTTTCCGGTTGAAGGCCCCGCGCCTTCTCGAAACCTGAAACCCGAAACCCGAAACTATTTCCAATGCAACGTGCAACAAGTGCGATTGCAACGGTTTGGTGAAGAATTCGCTGCAAAAGGTTGCGTGAACGGGCCACCATATAATTTGTCTTCGAATTCTTCGTGGCCCTTCGTGCTCCCTTCGTGAACTTCGTGGTCCTCTTTGGCAGTCGTCGAGAAGTTCACGCGAGCAATACAAGTCCTCACCCCGGCGGCCACGTAAACGCTCTGCCGGCCAGAACGTGCAGATGCAGATGAAAGACCGATTGCTGCGCGCCGGGGCCGCAATTAAAGACCGTGCGGAAATCGGTATGGCCAAGTTGCTTCATCACCTTCGAGGCGATTAGAAACATCCCCCCTACCAGCTCCGCGTCGACTGATTGAACGTCGTTCAGCGTCGCGATCGCCTTTTTGGGAATCACCAGCAGATGAACCGGGGCCTGCGGGTTGACGTCATGGATGACGATGTAACGCTCATCCTCGTAGGCGATCTTCGCGGGGATTTGTTTGGCGATGATTTTTGAGAAAATGGTGTCTCCCATGCGGAATCCTTTTTGGTTTGTCCGTCGTCAGTTGTCCGTCGTCCGTTGTGGGTTGTAAAGCCTTGGAATACTGAAATATTCGGCCAATCGCTCAACCGCCCGGCCGTCGCAGACTACATAACAACTGACCACGGACAACGGACAACTGACCACGGACAACTGACAGCTAAAAGATGTTTAATTTCCTCGCCGAGACGTTTCTCCTGGGTATCAAGAACCTTCGCCTGCACAAGCTGCGGAGCCTGCTGACGGCGCTGGGGATCATCTTTGGCGTGGCGGCGGTCATCATCATGGTCGCGATCGGCGAGGGAACCAAGCGGGCGGCTCTCGAGCAGCTTCAGCAGCTTGGGGCACGCAATATTCTCGTGCGGTCGATCCGGCCGCCCGAAAGCAACGAGGCTTCGAGCCGCACGCAGCGCATTCTCCACTACGGACTGAAGCTGGATGATTATGAGCGGCTGCGGACGCTCCCTGATCTTTCGCACTGCGTTCGGCTGCGCGACACCGAGCAGAAGGTAACGCACGGTGATGTCCGCGCCAGTGCCAACGCGATCGGAACGACGCCCGAAATATTTGAGGTAATCAACCTGCATCTGGCGCGCGGGCGGCTGTTTGATACGCTCGAAGCAAATCGCGGAGCCGCCGTCTGCGTCATCGGCTCGACCGCGGCGCGGCAACTTTTTCCCTATCAGGATCCGCTGGGCGAAACCATCAAGATCGGCACTTCCGGAAACGGAACATGCATCGTCACGATCATCGGCGTGCTGGAGCCGACCGGGCTCCGCGCCGGCTCCGAAGGGGCGGCAATGATGGGGCGAGATCTTGATCTGGACGTCTACTTCCCGTTTAAGCTCGCTTACGACACGTTTGGCGATACGACCGTCCGTCGGCAGGCGGGAACGCAGGAACGAAAGCAGATCGAGCTGACGGAAATCTGGATGCAGGCAAAGTCGACAGAAGACGTCGAGCGGCTGTCGTCGATCGCGGAAAATGTCGTCCGCAGCGGCTCGACGCCGCGCCAGGATGTCGAAGTCAAAGCGCCGATTCAGATTCTGCGAAACGCCGAGCGGCTCAACCGCATGTTCAATTTCATCATGGTCGGCATCGCCAGCTTTTCGCTGGTGGTCGGCGGCATCGGCATCATGAACATCATGCTGGCGACGGTGACCGAACGCACCAAGGAGATCGGCATCCGCCGCGCGCTGGGAGCGAAGCGAAAGCACATCACGCTGCAGTTTCTGATCGAGACGACGGTGATCTCCTTGAGCGGTGGGCTGATTGGCATCGGCCTGGGAGCGGGCGTGGCGGTGGCTCTGCCGCTGGCCGTCGCGCGACTGAGCGGGCAGAATTACCCGACGTACATCGCCACATGGAGCGTGAGCGGCAGTTTCATCGTCAGCGGATTGATCGGCATCGGATTCGGCCTCTACCCCGCGATCAAGGCGGCTCATATGAATCCGATCGAAGCGCTGCGGCATGCATGATCAACGATGAATCCGGGCTGTCTCGGTTCGTACCAGCACGGAGCCGGACTGTCCCAGTCCGGATTCATGTTAGCGCGACTGGAGTGCACATGACAGCTTTCACTCGAGCATTCGTCATCGGAATTGGCTTCATCCTTCTCAGCGGTGTGCGAACCGTCGCAGCATCGGCGGTCAACATCATCCGCGTTCCCAATGCCGGCGTCCAACCTCAGGTCGCGACCGATTCCACTGGGACCTTGCATCTGATCTATCTCACTGGCGATCCGCAGAAATCGGACATCTTTTACGTGCGCTCAACCGACGGCGGTGCGACCTTTTCCGACCCGATTCGCGTCAACAGCCAACCCGGCACCGCCATCGCGATGGGGACCGTTCGCGGCGCGCATCTGGCGATCGGGCGCGGCAACCGCGTGCACGTCGGCTGGATGGGATCGGGCATCGCACAACCCAAAGGCCCCGGGAATTCAACGCCCATGCTTTACTCGCGGTTGTCCGACGATGGCACATTTGAGCCGCAGCGAAATCTGATCCAGGCGCGGCCCGGTCTGGATGGCGGCGCATCGATCGCCGCGGATGCGCGCGGCAATGTTTATGTGGCCTGGCATGCGCCGAAAGAGAACGGCAAGGACGAACAATCGCGGCAGGTTTGGATGGTGCAATCCGCCGATGATGGGGCGACTTTCACCGCGGATCGATTGGTAAGCGACGGCAAAACCGGCGCGTGCGGCTGCTGCGGGATGCGACTCTTCAGCACCGCCGACGGGCAACTCTTCGCGCTCTATCGCTCGGCCGACCAGATGATTCATCGCAACGTCACACTGCTGCGGTTCGACGCACAGGCCAAGAACGCCACATCGGAAATCGTCGGCCCGACGGAAGTCAGCACCTGCGTGATGAGCACCGATGCATTTGCCGCCAATGGGCGCGGCGTCGTCGCCGCGTGGGAAACGAAAGGGCAAATCTTCTGGTCAGCCATCGATTCCGATTCGAGCAAATCAGTTCAGCCGATTCAGGTTCCGCGCGGCAGCGAGGAAAAGCATCCCGCGCTTGCCGTCAATTCCAAGGGAGAGATCCTGGTCGTCTGGACCGAAGGCACCGCCTGGAACAAGGGCGGCTCGATTGCGTGGCAAGTTTACGATCAGCGAGGAAAGTCGCTCGGAACTGTCGGCCGCGCGCGGAATCTTCCGGTTTGGGGCGCGCCAGCCGCTTTTGCGAAGCCGGATGGGGAATTTGTCGTAATGTTTTGAAGCGGTAGTTAAAATCGCCGCATGCGGACTCAACAACTCGATCGCGTCGCGCTGATTCATCGCATCCTTCTGCCGCTGCTTTTCATCGCATTTCTCAGCTTGAGCGCTCTCGCGCAAGAGCAAACCGAGTACGGCCCACCCAAAGGAACGCTCATCATCATCGGCGGCGGCAACGCCGAGGGAACCGGCATCATGGAGCGATTCATTCAGCTTGGGGGAGGGCCGGATGGGAAGTTTGTGATCGTCCCCACCGCCGGGGGAAATCGAAACGGCGACGGATCGATCAAGAATTACGATGAGCAGCGCGTCATCGCGCCGTGGCTGCGGCGAGGGCTCAAGAATGTTCGCATGCTTCACACCGCCGACCCGAAGGTCGCAGACACGGCGGAATTCGTGCAGCCGCTGCTGGACGCCAACGGCGTCTGGTTTGACGGCGGGCGTCAGTGGAACATCGTCGATTCCTACGCCAACACGCGCACGCTGACGGAGTTTCAAAAGGTTCTCGAACGCGGCGGCGTGATCGCCGGGAGCTCTGCCGGCGCGACGATTCAGGGTGATTATCTCGTGCGCGGCGACACCTCCGGCCCCGACATCGTCATGACCAATGAAGCCAGCCATCAGCACGGCTTTGCCTTCCTCCGCAAATCGGCGATCGATCAGCACATCAACACCCGCCTGCGCTGGGATGATCTGGTTCCGGTGATCCGCAAGTATCCCAAACTGCTGGGTATCGGCCTCTCCGAAGGCACGGCGATCGTCGTCACCGGCGATCGATTTGAAGTGATGGGACGATGGAAGGTGGCCGTGCACGATAATACGCGCATCTATCAGCCGTGGGAGAAGCCGTACTACGTGCTTTCGGTCGGCGACGTATACAACATGAAAACGCGGAAGATCGAGAAGTACGGAATCGGCGCGGCGCCGCCGGCGCCGGCGCGGGGAAGGAATTGAGCGCAGGCCGCATGTAAACATGGAACCTGGCGGTCATCCCCTGAGCGACTATGTCCGCGGCGTCGAGGCAATCATCTTCGACGCGTACGGGACGCTGTTCGACACCGGTGATGGATCGGTTCGAGCAACGGCAAGAATTCTCCAGTTTCGGAATCAGTCGTTGGATCCGTCAGTTGTTTATCGAGAATGGAAGCTTCACCACCGCCGATTGATTGCGGAACTCGACGAGTTCCTTCCGGAGCGAGAGGTGTTCGCGCTGGGCCTTGCCGCAGTCTACGCTCAATTCGGAATTGTGGGCGATCCTGCCGCGGACGTGCAAGTTTTGCTGGATAGCATCCGGGCTCGCGTTGCCTTTGCTGATGTGGCGGACGCAATTGCCAGGCTGCAGATGAAAGCCAACCTGTCCATCGCATCGAATACCGATCATAAGCCACTTATGGAAACGATCAGTCGGTGTGGCTTGCGGGTACAGGGCTGCTATTCGTCGGAAATGCTGCGAGCCTATAAGCCGCGCCCGGAGTTTTATCAGCGTTTGCTCAAAACCATCGGAGCCGACGCGCGTCGAGTGCTGTTTGTCGGCGATTCGGTGGCGGAAGATGTGACTGGACCCGAGCTGGCGGGGATGAAAGCGCTTTTGCTCGATCGAAAGAGCGCCGACAACCGCCGAGGCACTAACGGCTTGCATCAAATCCGCTCACTCACGGAACTTTGCTCGGCCTTCGACTCCTGGGCTGGCTGAGGCCAAATCCAAAATCAAAAATCATCAAAAATGAAAATGCCTTGCCGTCGGGGCGGCTTCATGTATACGCTCACCGCACTTGCAGTGGCCGGGCGACCGGGTGAGTTGTTTTCATGAATCCGCCTCCAGCCGAATCGTTGATGGGAAGGATCTCCCAGAAGATTCCCCGCGCCGGTGTGCCTTGGCTGGTGCTGGCGGCGATGCTCCTGCTCAGCGCGCTGGCGGCCGTTACCGTGGTGCAGGATGGGCTCAAACCGCGCATCTGGATGATGGCGGGCGGCGCGGCGGTGGGACTGGTGCTTTTCCTGATCACGCGAGGGCAAATCGAAGCGCGCGACGCCGCCGAACTGGCCGTGGATGATCTGGCCCGCGCGCAGCGCGCCCTGGCCGGCAGCGAGCGGCGATTTCGTACGCTCTTTGCGCGGTCTCCTCTGAGCATTCTGATTTTTGCGCCCGACGGCCAGGCGATTCTCGCCAACGAAGCCTGGGCGCGGATGTGGGAGAGCGATCCGGCCGAGCTGGCAAGCTACAACATCCTGCGCGATTCGCAATTCGGCGCCGACGAAACGATGAGATTGATCGAGCGTGCCTTCGGTGGCGAGCCGGTTTCGCTGCCGCCCACTTTCTATGATCCCGGCGTGATCGGGAGAAAGGGACGCGCCCGATGGGTGCAGTCGCACCTGTATCCGATGGCGGATGGGAAGGGCGAGCATGAAGTCGTGATGATCCACGAAGACATCACCGAGCGCAAACGCGCCGAAGCGGACCTCGGATCGCAGCAGGAGGAACGGGCGCGGCTGCTTGCCGCCGAGCGCGCGGCACGCGCCGATGCCGAGGCGGCTAATCGCACGAAGGATGAATTCCTGGCGACGCTGTCGCACGAATTGCGCACGCCGCTGAATGCGATCCTCGGCTGGTCGCAGCTATTGCGAATGGGTGATGTGAAAGGCGAGGATTTCACGCACGCGCTGGAGACGATCGAGCGCAACGCCAAGGCGCAGGCACAGCTTGTCGAAGATTTGCTCGATCTCTCGCGGATCATTTCCGGGAAATTGCGGCTGGAATTGCAGAGCGTGGATTTTCCGGTTGTCGTCGAGGCTGCGGTGGATGCCGTGCGGCCCACCGCCGAGGCCAAGGGCGTGCGGCTGATTCCCGTGCTCGATGCCCACGCCAGGCCGATCCTCGGCGATGGCCAGCGCTTGCAACAGGTCATCTGGAATCTGCTCACCAACGCGATCAAGTTCACGCCCAAGGGTGGAATGGTGCACGTCTTCCTGCAGCGCATGGGGGAACAGGCCGAGCTGGCCGTGTGCGATTCGGGCCAGGGAATCTCGGCGGAGTTTCTTCCCTATGTATTCGATCGGCTGCGACAGGCCGACAGCAGCAGCACCCGCCGCCATGGCGGACTTGGATTGGGACTTGCGATTGTGCGGCATCTTGTGGAACTGCACGGCGGAACCGTCAAAGCCGAAAGCCGCGGCGAAGGAAAAGGGGCGACGTTCACCGTCATGCTCCCAATCGCCAGCCGGCGCAGACTTGCCGGCCGCCGAAGCATCCCGCCGATTAAATCCACCAGCGCCGAGCCGGATGGCGACGGAACGCTTGCCGGCGTGCGCGTGCTGGTCGTCGATGATGAGCCGGATGCGCGCGATCTGATCGGCCACATCCTTCGCCGCAGCGGCGCGCAGGTGAGCGCGGCTTCCAGCGCCGAGGAAGCCGTGCTCACGATGCCGCGATTTCATCCGGATGTTTTGGTCAGCGACATCAGCATGCCCGGCGAAGATGGATACGCACTGATCCGAAAAGTGAGATCCCTCCATGAAGCCGACGGCGGCCGCATTCCTGCCGTCGCTCTCACCGCGCTGGCGCGCAAGGAAGACCGCCGCACGGCGTTGCTCGCCGGGTTTCAGACGCATCTGGCTAAGCCGGTCGAGCCGAATGAATTGACCGCCGCGGTAGCAAATTTGGTGAAGGGAAAATAATCACACCTTCAAATACGCCGTCGGCTCATTCCACTTGGACTGGTCGATCGTCTTTGACGTGTCCACGACCGCGTGGCCTTTTTCGTTCGTTGAGATCGCGTAATGCACGAGCACTTTTTTGGCCGGGCCCATCGCGCCGTTCGGTTTTGGCGTCGGGAGGCCTTCGGGGGTGAAGCGGCTGTAGTGCTGTAAGCAGAAAATCTGGCCGTCCTTTTCCTTCAGCAGCACGCCCTTATGCGTGCAGACCGCCGAGCAGGCAAACAGCTTGCCGCCCGCGCGGATCACGAGTATGTGCCGCGACTTGGCGAAGTTTTCGTAGATGCCATCTTTCGGGTAGTCGCTGGTCGCCCCAATATCGACCGGTCCCACCGGCACCCTCGGTAGATCCTCAACATCGTCATCATCGGCGTCGTCAGCCTTCTTCTGCTGCCCCAGCGCCATCGCGGCCGGGCAAAGGGCGCAGGCGCACGCGGTTGCTGTCGTCAGGAAGCTTCGGCGATTCAGTTCAAGCGGATTCAGTTCACCGGACATGCGATTCCTCCTTACGCCGTCTCCGGCATAAATGTGGGCATCGCGATGCCGACGGGCGGCCGGAACTCACCGCGAACCTGCGCGAAATGCAGCTCGCAATTCTTCGCGCCCCACACGTAAAGCTGGCGCACGAGTTCGGCCTCGTGCGTCGGAACAAGAAACACTGGCGCTCGTCCGCGATGATGATCCAACTCAGCCAGGATCAGCGCGGCGGCGTCCTGCGCGTTCGCCGCGAGGCCGGGGCCGAGCATATTTGACGCTGCGTGCGCCACGGAAACCAGAAAGCCTTCGATCTTCCCAGCAACAGATTCCAGCACCGACGTGTGCCAGATCCCCTCGCGATTTTCCAGAAAGTAGCGGAAGTCCTTCGCGCGGCTGATGTGAACCCGCTCCATCTCCAATGCCGCGATTGCCTCCGCATCCGCCGGCGTTGCACTTCGCACGCGCGGTTGGCCTGCCGCGCGGTGCGGCAAACCCTCAGCCGGCACGGGAACGTACATATCCTGATACGACATCCGCGGCACAAATCCAGCCCGAGTGTAGAGCGAGAAGCTATCGAGGTTCATCGCGCTGGAAACCAATCGCACCGGCTTGCGTTCCCGATCCGCAAAATCCGTGATGAACTTGAGCAATCGCCCGGCGACATGCTGCCCGAAATAATTCGGATGCACATTCATGATCCCCAGCGACAGATGCGTCGGCCGCGGGTGATAAAAGCAGGACCCCGCGATGCGGCCCGTCTCATTTGCCACCGCAAGAATGCAGCAGCCCGGATCCAGATCTTCATACACTCGACAGAAAAGCTGCGTATCAACGCTGCGGCAAGTAAAAATCGGCGGCTTGCCCGATCGCTGATACCAGTAGTTGGTCGAAACATGAATCAGATCGGCCACCTCGGGCCAATCCTGTTTCTGCATCGGGCGCAGCGAGATGTCGGACATGGAGGAATTGTAACATCACATCCGCGGAAATCCGTTACAATCCACCCGGCGACCAATGCCCATGTACTGCCTCAACTGCTCCTACGACCTGCGCGATCTACCCAGCGATCGCTGCCCGGAATGCGGGAGGGTTTTTGATCCGCGAAATCCGGAAACGTTTGCCCGCCAGCCGGGCAGTCAGCGGCTGCTTAAGCTGTTGCGATTCATCACTCCGCGCGCAGCAAAGGAATCATCGAGCATCGGCGCCATCGCGCGGCTGCAGCGTGAGGTCGATCGCCTGCGGGCCGAAAACGATCTGCTCTGGGAGCATTTCGGCTGGCTGCTCTCGCAACTGCTGGACCGGGGAATCATCACCGCGGACGACGCCCAGCAGCGCGCCCAGGAAATCCGCGCCACCGTCGCCGATGAACTCAAGGCCCAGATCGAAACCAGCGATCTGGAAAACATCGTCGTGGATGAAGACGATCCGTTCATGAAGCTGGTGGCAGACGAAGTCGCTGACGTGGCGCCAAAGGAAACACCCGACTCGTGATCCAGGCAACTTGTCATGTGGCACGGGTTTTCAACCCGTGTAAGCGGCGCGGAACGTAAAAGGATCGTTGTTTCCGACGCTCTTTTGAGTTTGGACATCGCTTGCACGGGTTAAAAACCCGTGCCACGTTGAAAGCTTCTAAAGCTCCAAGGCGGGCCCTACGCCGGCAGCAGTCGCGTCTCATCCCTCAACGTCAGAATTGCCATCTGCGTCGGCGATCCGACCTGCTCGTCGGCGGACCCGATGCCTTCGAAGTGCGCTTCATAGTCGTAACGCGCGGTGACGGACTTCACCCACGCCGCAAACTCCTGGCGCGTCCACTCAAAGCGATGATCGCGATGCCGGAATGTCCCGGCGGCGAGCGTGGGGAACTTCACGTTGTATTCCACATTCGGCGTTGTCACGACGACAGTTTTTGGCCGCGCGAACTCGAATATGACCCGCTCAAAAGCGCGCAAGCGCGGCGGATCGAGATGCTCAATCACTTCGACGATCGCGGCCGCGCCGTAGCCGGCCAGGCGTTTGTCGCGATACGTCAGCGAGCCTTGAAAAAGCGCGAAATGATTTCGCCGCCCTTCGGGGAGCCGATCGATATTCAAGCGATCGGCGGCAATCTCCAGCGCGCGATGCGAAACATCCATGCCGGCGATCAGCTCGAATTGCTTTTCTTCGGCCAGCAGCCGCAGAAGATTTCCGTTGCCGCAGCCGATATCGATGACGCTTTTGGCGCCGCTGGCCTTGAGCGCGCCCAGGACCGCCGCCATACGCTGTTCGTTGAGGCGCATCGGCTGCTCGACCTGCTGCTCCTCGGCAGCGCGCTGCTGCTGCAATTCATCCGGATCAGGCTGATCTTCCTCGATCAGCCGCGCCAGCGCCGCCCGGGCGAGGTGGCCGCGATGGCGCAGATAGCGGCGGGTGATCTGCTCGCGCTGCGGATGGCCCGCGAGCCATGTTTCGCCATGCCGCAGGAGCTTTTCCACTTCGGCTTCGTCCACCCAATAATGCTTGTCATCGTCGAGAACCGGAATGAGGACGTACAAATGCGACAATAGCAGATGCAGCGGAACCGTGTGCCTGAGTGTCAGCGAAAAATAGGGGCTTTCGCCCCACGAGGGAAACGACTCATCCAGTGGATGGCGATTCAACTTGATCTCATATCCGAGCGGCTCAAAGAGCGCGCGGATCAGCGGTTCGCCGCCTCGTGAGGGGATGACCGGCAGAGTCGCCTCCAGCGGAATGGCAGATTGAGCAAGCTCCGGCCGCTGCTTGCAGATGCCAGAGAGGGCGCTCCCGAAGACCTGCGCGATTGCGACGCTCAGAAATGAGCTGGCGACATACGGCCGATCATTGACGTATTGCTGCAGCGCAAACCCCTCGCCCGCCGGCCCGCGGCGTTGCCGCACCAGGCCGATCGGGTCGATCTGCAGCATCAAGGCGGCCGTGCAACGATTGTCCGACGCTGTTGGATAAAAAACATGAGCCTTGCCAAATGAGAGATCAAACGCCTGCGGCCGCGCGGGATTCTTGTGCAGCAAATAGCCCAGGTCGCTGGGGGGATGATGGGTGGTTGTAACCGTAAGCAACATCGAAATTGAGCCTCCCCAGTTTAGCCGCCGCGGCCTCGCGGCGCGATTACGCAGAGAAAACACGCACGTCTTTCAATCGCAATTCTCCCGCAAAACGCGGCAGATTGTAGGCTCGCGCAATCAATAACATCTGCTAAAAGGGGGTCATATGCGACTTGTTCAGATCCTCGACAACCTCGAGCCGGCGATGCAATTCAGCGACGGCCGCGACGTGCGAACCGCCGAGAAACTGGCGGTGGACACCGCCCACGACCAATGCGAATACGCCGCCGAGAAACGCCAGGGACACCTGGTCATCTACAAAGTTCGCGAAGACGGCGTGCGCCGGCGGGCGTATCGACAGGTGAATTGAGCGGTCGCTCGATTCCAGGCCCCCGTCCTTCTGCGCGCCTGTTCATCGATCGATGCGGCGCGCGATCGAGATTCGCTGCTGCCTGATCTTTGGCCTCTGAGTTTGGATTTCTGACGCCTGACTCAGATCACTCCCGGCCCTGCGGCTCCTCGCTCCGCATCCTCCCACACTCTGGACATTGCAAAGGCGAAGCGCGCAGATCATAGCCGCACACGGGGCAGCAGCCCGCTTTGCCAGCACGACGGCGTGCGCGGATGCGTAGCAGAACCCACAACGCCGGCAGCGCTGATGAAACCGCAATCACGCCCATCAGCCGAACGCCGCCTTCCCGAAAGAACGCAACCTGGAACGTTTGCAGCGAACTTCCGGATGGTGAAGCGGGACGCGCCGCGGTGCTCGAGTCGCGCCAGAAAACCAGCCATGCGTCATCCGAAGGGCTGGGCGGTGCTGACGGCGGGGTTAGCGGCGCCGATACATGACTCCAGCTCGAATCCATTGGATGATTCCACAGCGGCGCGCGAGCCCCCGGCGGCATCACCGTTGTGGATTTCGTACTCACGAGCCAACCGTTGGCTGCCACAATCAAATGCGAATCAAGGGTGCGTGCCGCGGGCGCGTACAGGTGCGAAGCCCATACATCGATAACAAAATGGCCGCGCACCCACAGCGCAATCGTCGTTGAGCACAACAGCGCCGAGATGAGCGCCAGTGTGTTCCACGTGATGACCCGCATGAGCTTCACGTGGAGTATCTTACGTTCAGAGAACTTGGACCGTTACTGGTTTGAGGCAGACGCGTTATTGTCACGGCGGTTTCACCGAAAGCATTGAAATGAATGGCGCAAAGCAAGGAAACGCAATCTTCGACGGCGCGGCTCGCAAGGGTTGGTTCATCGGCCGCTTCATCGACGATGAGCCGCTTCGGCAAACGCACGATGTCGAAGTGAAATGGGGCATTCACAAGCAGGGCGAAACCAATCGCACCTTTGCCGCCGACCAGGTGGCACGGTCCATGTCGGTCCTCATCCGCGGCCGCTTTCGCCTCACGTTCAGGCGAGGAGATGCGATCGAGGAAATCAGGCTGGAGAAGGAAGGCGACTACGCCGTCTGGCTGCCGGGCGTCGAGCATACCTGGATCGCCGAGGCGGAAGAGACGGTGATTCTGACGGTGAGATGGCCGTCGTTGCCGTATCAGCAGGTTGAGCGGAAGTAGCGCCCTGAGCGAAAAAAACGGGATTAAGATTATGACTTAGATTAGGATTATGAATGTGATTAAGACGAAGACAAAGATTAGAAGAAGGAAACGCCCGATCGGCGATCAGCGCTCATAATCTTAATCGAGATCTTGCTCTTAATCCCATTCCTAATCTTAATCCTAATCGTAATCTTAATCCCGTATTCGTTTTCAGCGTCACTTCATCAGCGTAGCCAGCTTATCCTTCACCGCTTCGCCCCAAATATCATACCCCTTGGGAGCCGGGTGAAGATTGTCCCCCTGGAAGGAGCCGGGGAGGAAGACACCCTTCTCGTCCAGGAATTTCGGGCCGATGTCGTAGTAGAAGACATGCTGCCCGTCATCGAGCTTCTGGATGATCTTATTGCATTGGGCGATGCGGTCGCGGACTGGGTCGCCCGGCGTGCTGCGGGGAAAGATTGCCAGCAGCAGGATTTTGGCGTTGGGGAAATCCTTGCGCATTTCCATCACGACCGCGCCGATTCCCTCAGCGATCTCCTGCGGCGTGTTGGGGCCCATGTTGTTGGTGCCGATCATCAGCATGATCGCCTTGGGGGAGAAGCCCTGGCCTTCGCCGTTCTTGAGGCCCCAGAGCACGCCCTGCGTGGTGTCGCCGGCGATGGCGAAGTTGGCGGTTTTCATGTTGCCGAAATACTTCTCGAACATCGCCTTTTTCTCCTCGCCCTGCACCCACCAGTCGGTGATCGAGTCGCCGTCCAGGAGAAGATCGATGTCGCCCTTCTTGGCGGTTTCGACGAATCCTTCGTGGCGCGGGCCCTGCCGCTGAGCGGTTTGCGTATATGTGGCGGCGGTGTTGGGGCGCGGAGCCTGCACCTCCAGCAGCGAGCGATATTTCTCGAGCACCGGCTTATTCGGCGAGTTATCCGAATCGATGAACTTCGTGATCGCCTGATTGATTTGCGACAGCTCGGCGGCAGTCGGCCGCGGAATCGCCACCTGCGGCGGCACCGGCGCCGGCGGGCCAATTTGTATCGGAGCAAACCCGCGCCCGCGGCCACCGCCGAAGGCGCCGCGCCCTTGGCCGCCGCGCGCGGGTTGAGTCGCCGGGGCCTGGGCCAGCGCGAGCGTGGCCGAGCAGACAATCATCAATGCAGAGATCACGTTGAGCAGAGTCGTTCGCTTCATGGAGGTGTTCCTTCCGGGATTCCAAATACTGAGCCAGTTTGAATTCACGATGGGTGCCACAGGTGCCACAGGTGCCACAGGTCGCGGTATTCCGAGACCTGTGCGTGTCTCGCGCAGGAAACGCACAGTTCTGCGAGTACGCCGACCTGTGGCACCCAACCTAGCCGTGCTGGTTTTTGACGTCGTTCATGAATACCTATCGACCGCGTCCGGCGTTACCACGATTCGCGGCACTCGGATCGCCCGTCGGCGGCGGGGCATGATCTTCCTTGGCCGGCGGGCCGAGGATCTCGGTGAAGATCGGCTTGAGCGCATCGGCCCAGGTTTGATAGCCCATGGTATCCGGATGCAGGTTGTCGGCGTTCATCATGCCCGGCAAAAGCTTGCCGTCCTTGTCGGTAAGCTTGTCGTTGATATCGAGGTAGCGGGTCTTTTTGCCATCCGCCAGCTTCGCGAGGTTTTGGTTCACCTTGCTGATCGTCCCATTCATGGCGGCGTTGTTGTTGCGCGGAAAGATCGCCGTGATGATGATGACGGCATCGGGGGCTTTGGCGCGGCAGGTTTGGACGACCGCCGTCAAACCCTCCGTGATGTCGGAGACTTTTGCCTCGTTGGACGGGCCGGGGACATTATTCGTGCCGGCCAGCAGGACGATGATCTTGGGGTTGATGCCATCGAGCTCGCCGTTTTGCAGCCGCCAGAGGATGTTCTCGACGCGGTCGGCCCCCCAGCCAAAATCGGCGGCGTTCCGGCCGAAAAAGTTCTCCTTCCAGTTGGCTAGATATTTCGGATAGTCCGTCGCGCCCCAGCGGCGGGTGATCGAATCGCCTTCGAAGTAGATGTCGATCTTGCCTTGCTTGGCTTTGGCAAGAAGTTGCGTGTGGGCGAGCTGGGAGTTGGCATCGGTGCGAGGAGAAGGCTGGCTCGCCGGGCCGGCGAGGGCGATCGCGGAGAGACAGGTGGTGACGATCAGTGCGATGATCGCTCTAGTGTATGGAAGCATCAGTGATCCCTCAGGAAACGTGTTCAAGTTTGAAAATATCCTCGTCGTCAGCGGTCGGGCGAGAGCTTTCTCCCTTTCCCCTGTACTCAGGGGAGAGGGTTGGGGTGAGGGGACAGCGATGCGCCAGTGGGCGTACTTCGCCGATTGGCGCATCGCTCCCCTCACCCTGCCCTCTCCCCTGAGTACACGGGAGAGGGTTCGGAGCGCGACGTCCTGCAGGCTGGGTGTACTCGCCCACCAGTTCGCGCTCGTGGTGGACAGTGCCCATCCCACAAAATCCTGCATCACTTCGCCGGCGGCGCCGGGATATACGCGGCGACCCATTCAAAGAACGCCGGGAAATTCGGGACGGACGTGTGGCCGCCGGAATGTTGACGCCACGCGAGATCGCCGCCGATCAGTTGATTGACGGGCGGCATCGGGTCTTTGAGAAAGTCGCCGGGGGTTCCGAGATCCTTTTTGCCGAGCAGTTTGTAGACGGGGCCGGCGAGGATCGCCGCCTCGAAGCTGCCGTGGGCATCGACCCACTTGGGGTCACCCGGTTCGATGCCGTAGCTGATGAGGCACGGGCGCGGCGCGCAGAGCGCGATCAACTCGTGTGAATCGACGGGGAGGTCGGAAGCATTCTTAGAGCCGAAGCTGGCCTCGGCGGCGCCGTATTTGATGAAGTTTCCGGCCATCCAGTAATACTCGCCGCCCGTGAGATTCTCGACGGCCTCGCCGAAATCATGGCGATGGAGCTTAGCTCCCCCTTCACCGGAGGAGGCGACAAACGCGACAGCGACGCGCGGCTCAAACGCCTCGGCAACAAGCGCCGCCTTGCCATATCGCGAGACGCCTTCAACGCCGAGCTTCTTCGGATCGACGTGCGAATCAGGATTAGCCTCGAAGTAGTCGATCAGCCGACTGATGCCCCACTGCCAGGCTCGCAGCGCGCCCCAATCATCCGGCTTGCGCGGCTGGCCCTTGTTGGTCAGCCCGATGATCCCTTGGCGAAGTGAGTTGCCGCCGGTGTCAGCTTGGACGCTGCCGGGATTGAGATAGCCGTAGCCCCAGCCATGCTGGAGGGCTTGCTGTGTCCAGGGGATGCCGCCGTTGCCCCCCGGGCCTCCCGCACCAAAGCCTCTGCCGCGCGCGTTGGCGGGCTGCGTCGCAGGGCCTCTGCCCGGTTGCGTCGCGGGCCCCCCGCGCGGCCCGCCGCGAGCAGCACCGCCGAAACCGCCGAAGCCGCCGCCGAACTCGATCAGGATCGGTACCGGCCCGCTTGCATTGGCGGGGACGACGAAGCTCGCCTGGATATTGACTGTGATTTGTGGGAACGCACTGTTATCGACATGGCCGACCAGCGTCTTGCTGATGGTCGGGATGCCGGCGATGTCGGCCTGCGTTGTATTGGTGACTTCCCAGGTGACCTTCGGCACATGCGCCGGGACGCGGCCGTACACTTCGCGCTCAAAATCCTCGACGATCTCGGCGCGACGCGCGGGCCACTGTGCCGCCGTCGTCACCTTCGTGCCATCCTTCATTTTGAGCACGTCGGGCATGGTCGGCATCCAATCATTGGCTGTGGCTTCATCGAAGCCCTTGCCGGTCTGATTTTGGCCGCTCTTTCCTGGGCGAAGCTTGGTGATGCCCAATTGCTCGTTCATGTTTTGGTGATCGTCGTAGCCTTCAGGAATGTAGGCGGGGCGCGGCTGCTGCCCGCGGCCAAAGCCACCGCCGAAACCACCCCGCGCGGGCTGCGTTGCAGGTTGTTGCGCTTGCGCGAAGCCGACAAGCGGCGTTAGCGCGATCGCAAAAAAGATCGCGCCAAGGCTGCGTGCGCGGGTCGATGGAAGTTTCCCCCAATGAGATCGAGGTCCCGTGGCCATTGGTTGTCTCCTTCGCTTCGAATTCGGAGTGGCAAATTTGAGCCGCTTGCGGGAGCCGCCCGTTATATTGTTCGCGGCGCGAACTTTATCATACCAGAACCGCGGAAAAGGTAAAACAAGAATCCATGAATCAGAAAATCAGCAGATGTTGCGGTCTTCTGTGGCATGGGCGGTTCGCCCATGGCTTGTTGTACTCAACAAGCGTCGGCCGTACTCGGCCGACATCAGCAAGAGCGCAGCGTTCTTCCCCCGGTCGACGAAAGATCGCTGCGCTCTTGCCTATATCGGCTGAGCCGATGCTCGTGAGTACACGAGCCCACGGGCGAGACGCCCGTGCCACGAAAAATTGCCCCTCTCGTTTCGTCGCGGCGGCGCTTGGACTTAGTGCTTTCGTACTGCTGACGCTCGCGCTCCCACAGTTCGCGCGTAGCGCCGAGCCGCCTTCGTCTGTTGAGCAATGGGACAAGTTTGAGCTTTCCCTTCCCGGCCCGCAGGCGGGAAATCCTTTCGTCGATGTGCAGGTCTCCGCTCGCTTTACCAGCGACCAGATAAGCATCAACGCGGCAGGCTTTTACGACGGCGACGGCGTCTATCGCATCCGCTTCATGCCGACGCGCCAAGGAATCTGGAAATACGAAACCAGCAGCAACGTCGCCGAGTTGAACGCAAAGACCGGGCAGTTCACCGCCATCAAACCGTCCCCAAATAATCACGGCCCCGTTTCGGTACGCAACACCTATCACTTCGGCTACGCCGACGGCACGCCCTTCTGGCAAGTCGGCACCACCTGTTACGCCTGGACGCACCAAGGAGACGCACTTGAAGAAGAAACGCTCAAAACGCTGGCCGCGTCTCCTTTCAACAAAATTCGGATGTGCGTCTTCCCCAAGAGCTACAACCACAATCGCAACGAGCCGGTTTACTATCCGTTTGTCGGCACGCCGCCCAATCAGTGGGATTTCACGCGATTTAATCCGGAGTTTTTCCGGCATCTGGAAAAGCGAATTGGGCAGTTGCGCGATCTGGGGATCGAGGCGGATGTGATCCTCTTCCATCCATACGATCGCTGGGGCTTTGCCAACATGGGGGCCGCCAACGATGACTTTTATCTTCGCTACGTGCTCGCGCGACTGAGTGCGTACCGAAATGTCTGGTGGTCGATGGCCAATGAATATGACTTTGTCCGCACGAAGCGCGAGGCGGATTGGGACCGCCTGCTGCAGATCGCCTGGAAGGAAGATCCGTACGGCCATCTTCGCTCGATCCACAACGGCACGCTGCTTTACGATCACACCAAGCCATGGATCACGCATGCGAGCATTCAGAATGGGTCGGCGGTTGAAGACTCCGGCCGCGCCGAGCTTTATCGCGATGTGTATCGCAAGCCAATCGTCTATGACGAGGTGAAATACGAGGGAAACATCGCCGAGCGCTGGGGCGCGCTCTCGGCCGAGGAGATGGTTCACCGTTTCTGGGAAGGCCTGATCGCCGGCACGTATGTCGGCCATGGCGAAACCTATCTCCATCCGGAAGACGATGTGCTCTGGTGGTCCAAAGGCGGCGTCCTCCGCGGCCAAAGCCCGCCGCGATTGGCATTTTTGCGCAAGATCATGGAGACCGGGCCAGCGGAGGGCTTTGAGCCAATCGACAAATGGCAGGACAGCAACACCGCCGGCAAATCGCCGGATTATTTCCTGATTTATTTGGGTCCGAGTGCGCCGAAAAGCTGGCAATTCGAATTACCCAGGACATTCGGCGTGAGGGATGGGCTGAAGTATCAGGTCGATGTCATGGACACTTGGAACATGACGATCACGCCGGAGCCGAGGCAGTTCGTTACGAAGAAGCGGGACAACAACATTTTTGAAGATGCGAGCAAAAGAGTCGTCGACCTGCCAGGACGGCAATGGATGGCATTGCGAATCCGGCGCGAGCAGTAGCCCACGGGATTGAGGGCCAGAGAAACCTTGCTGGTTTGATCGGCTCTTCGCGAACGGGTGCCACAGGTCGCGGTACTCCGAGACCTGTGTGTTTCCCGCGCAAGAGACGCACAGGTCTGCGAGTACGCCGACCTGTGGCACCCGACCACCATCGAAGCTGAACCGCCTTTTCCCCTCCCCCTGCTTGCAAGCGGCCAGTTATGCCGATAAAAGTTTATAGGACGTTGATCGTTTCAGGATTCCGGAGACCGGCATTTCAAAGCCCCCACCCGAAACCTGAAACTCGAAACCTGAAACCCATACTTTGAAGTTCAATCTAGTAGACAAAATCGAGCATCTTTCGGACCAGAAGATCGTTACGGTGAAGTACGTCAGTCTGGCGGAGGAGTATCTGGCGGACCATTTTCCCACGTTTCCGGTGCTGCCGGGCGTGATGATGCTGGAATCTGCGACTCAGGCGGCCGCCTGGCTCTATCACCACCGCACGAACTTTAACCGCTCGATGGCCGTTCTTAAGGAAGCGCGAAACGTGAAATATGGCACCTTTGTCGCACCCGGACATTTCCTCCGCATGGAAGTGGAATGGGCCAAGGAAACGGCCGGCGGCGCTAGTTTTAAGGCGACCGGCTACGTCGGCGGAGCCGCACGCGAGCATTCGCAGGCCGTGCAGATGCGGCTGGAACTTGCCTGCTTCAATCTGGCTGACAAGAATCCCCAGCTCGCGGCAATCGACGATCGCCTTCGCGAGCACACTCGCAGCCGCTGGGAATTGCTCGGTACACAAATCAAGGATGTGAGTCTGGCTTAGGAGCTGGCGAACGATCCCTCTAACAGTCCCAAGGATGGGACGAGGCAAGATGACGACCATGACCATGACAAGGGAAGAGATCTACAAAAAAGTACAGGGCGTTCTGGTGGATGCGCTGGGTGTCGACGAGGAAGATGTGACGCCGCAGGCTATTATCAAGAACGACCTTGGCGCCGAGAGCATCGACTTCCTCGATATCAGCTTCCGCCTGGAAAAGGCGTTTGGCATCAAGATCGGCAAGGGAGAGATGATGCCCGAGAACGTCGCCACCGACCCCAATTTCGCACAGAACGGCAAAGTAACCGCCGCCGGCATTGCGGAGCTGAAGAAGCGCATGCCGCACTCAGATTTCACCGCCTTCGAGCAGGACCCGACTGTGGACAACATGAGCAAGCTTTTTACGGTCGATGCGATCGTGAATTACGTCGAGGGGAAACTGAAAGCGGCTTGAACACGAATAAGTTGCTAGTTGTCAGTTGTTAGTTGTCAGTAAATGCCTCGCATTTCTGTCTTCACTGACAACTAACAACTAGCAACTAACAACTTATTCTCCCGATGCGTTGGATCTGGATCGACAAATTCACGGAGTTTACCTCGCGCACCTCGGCGACGGCGGTGAAGAACGTTTCGCTGGCCGAGGAGCATCTGCACGATCTGTATCCGGCGTTTCCGATTGCGCCGCATAGCCTGATCGTCGAAGGGATGGCGCAGACCGCCGGCATTTTGGTTGGCGAGGCGCGCAATTTTGCGGAAAAGGTGATCTTGGCAAAGATCGGCCGCGCGACGTTTCATCGGCTGGTGCGGCCAGGGGACACGCTCGCCTTTGCGGCAACGATCGATCAGCTCAATGAATCCGGCGCATCGGTGAGCGGGAAGGTAACGTGCGAAAACGAACTGGTGGCCGAGATCGATTTGATGTTCAGCCACATCGATCAAAACCTTGCAGGCCTGGAGTTTCCCGAGCACAATTTCGTCTTCACCGAGCAGTTCACGGATCTGCTCAAGACGTGCAGGATTGAGTCGAAAGTCAGCATCTGACCCCCAAATGCGTCGCGTCGTCATCACTGGTATTGGCGTGGTTTCTCCGATCGGCATCGGGGCTAAGGCCTTCTGGGATAATCTACTGGCGGGCCAGATTGGCGTGCGGAAGATCGCGGCGTTTGATCCGGGAGGGTTTCCGTCGCAAATCGCCGGCGAGGTGCCGCCGTTCAAGATCAGCGATTACGTTCCCAAAAGCTATCGCAAAGCGACCAAGGTGATGGCGCGCGATATCGAGCTTGCCGTGGCGGCGGCGGACGACGCCTTCCGCGACGCGGGCCTGCAATCGCGCGCGTATACTGAATCGTCAACGATCGTCAGCACACGGTTTGGCTGCAACATCGGCGCGGGGCTGATCAGCGTCGATCTCAACGAGCTGACGGGCGCGATGCACGCGGCTCGCGACGAGAATCGGCTCGATTTGCAGCGCTGGGGGCGCGATGGGATGGGACAGTTGACGCCGCTCTGGCTGCTGAAATATCTGCCAAACATGCTCGCGTGTCACGTCACGATCATTCATCAGCTCAAAGGCCCGAGCAACACGATCACTTGCGCCGACGCAAGCAGCCATCTCGCGATTGGCGAGGCGTTCCGAACGATCCAGCGCGGCGACGCCGACCTGGCCATCTGCGGCGGCGCGGAGACCAAGGTCGTCCCGATGAGCCTCATGCGGCAGATCCTACTTCGCCGCGTCACCCAAACATGTAATGATTCCCCCGCGCAGGCGGTCCGTCCGTTCGACCAAAACGCGAGCGGGACGGTCGTCGCCGAGGGAGGCGGGCTTTTTATCATCGAGGATTACTCGCACGCCCGCGCCCGCGGCGCAAAGATTTACGCCGAGCTTGCGGGATTCGCGGCAAGCCAGGATTCCTACAGCGTCACCCAGCCCGACCCGAGCGGCCGCAGTTATGCCAAGGCGATTACCAAGGCGCTCGATGATGCGATGGTGACGCCAGACAAGGTGAATCTGCTGGTGCCGCACGGCTTGGGAATTCCAACACATGATCGAGCCGAGTTGGCCGGCCTGAAATCCGCGTTCGGCGACGCACTTGCGAACATCCCGATGGCGCCAATCAAAGCGCAGGTCGGCAACATCGCCGCCGGCTGCGGCGTCGATGCGGCGGCGGCAGTCTTGTCGCTCCGCGAAAGCAAAATCCCGGCGGCGCTCAATACGACAGACGTGATCGACAATCAGAAGCTCGACGTCAGCACAAAAGTCCGCGAGCGAGATCTCGACGTTGTGGTAAGCAGCGTCTACAGCCTCGGCGGGCAGAACGCGGCATTAGTATTCAAGCGTCCCTGAGGCATAGGCCTCCGCAAAACCAAAGGAGCGGTCATGTTGTCAGCGTGGTCCGAACTTCCGTGGTGGCTGCGGTTGACCGTGGCGCTATCCATGATTACCGGTGGGTTCGGCATCTTTTGGTACGTCTCGATCAAGATGGGTATTGGTTTGATGGGACTCGGCGCTGCGATGCTCATGGTCGGTGGGCGGACGGACGCAGAAAAGAACGGATATCACTTTTAGGTAAACATGCGACGAGTCGTCATCACCGGAATGGGCTGGATCACCCCGATGGGTCACTCCATCGAGGCGGTGTGGAAACGTCTGCTCAAAGGCGAATCGGGCATCGCGCGCACTTCGCTGTTTGATGCCGCGACTTTCCCCACCAGCATCTCGGCGGAAGTGAAGGATTTTCGGCTGGCCGATCATATTCCCGATATTTCGCAGCACGTCACCGGCGGGCGCAATACGCAGTTTGCCTTGGCGGCCTGCGCGCAGGCGTGGAAGGCGGCGGGATTGCCGCCGCTGGGCGATTCGTCGGCTGCCGACAAGCTGGATCTGGATCGCGTTGGCATTTATCTGGGCAGCGGCGAAGGATCGCTCGATTTTGACGCCTTTACGCAGACGTGTCTTTCGGCCTGGGAAGCACAGGGCGGCACCACCGACATGGTCAAGTGGGCGAAGCTGGCGATGGAACGCATGAATGTGACGCGCGAGCTGGAGCAGGAGCCGAACATGCCCCTCTCGCATCTGGCTTTGCTCACCGGCACGCGCGGGCCGGCGCTCAATTGTCTGACTGCCTGTGCCGCCTCGACGCAGGCGATTGGTGAGGCCACGCAAATCCTCCGACGCGGCGATGCCGACGTGATGATCGGCGGCGGCGCGCATTCCATGATTCATCCGTTTGGCGTCACCGGCTTCAATCGTCTGACCGCTCTCTCGACCGCGAACGAAGATCCGCCCCGCGCCAGCCGGCCGTTTGACGCACAGCGTGGCGGATTCGTTCTGGGCGAAGGCGCGGGAATGGTCATCCTCGAAACGCTCGAGCATGCCCAACGCCGCGGCGCCAAGATTCTGGCCGAAGTTGCCGGGTACGGCTCAACCGCTGATGCCTATCGCATTACCGACCAGGATCCACAGGGAATGGGGGCGATCGTCGCGATGCAGGAGGCACTGCGCGATGCGGAATTGCAGCCGCAGGATATTCATTACATCAATGCCCACGGCACCGGCACGCGCGAAAACGATGGAAATGAAACTGTCGCGATCAAGGAAATCTTCGGCGCCGAACTGGCCCCGAAAGTTCCAGTTAGCAGCATCAAGAGCATGATGGGCCATCTCATCGCAGCGGCGGGCGCGGTGGAGTTGATCACCTGCGTGCTGGCGATCCGCGACAACATGCTGCCGCCCACGATGAACCTCGATCATGCCGATCCGGAATGCGATCTGGATTATGTCCCCAATCAGGCGCGGGCGGCTCGCGTCGATGTCGCGATGAGCAACAGCTTCGGGTTCGGCGGACAGAATGACACGATTATCGTGAAGCGATTTGCCTAATGTCGCCCGATTGGGTGCCACAGGTCGGCGTACTCGCAGACCGATAATGAGTTGATCTTCCCCACCCGCAAAAAGGGCAAACCCCCCGAAGCCTCATGCCGGCAACGAGGGGTTTGCACAGTGCAGAGAACGCCTGACGAAAAACATTATTTGCGGTCGCGACTGCGATCCGGCCTCTCGCCGGTTGCCATCTCCAGTTGATCGATCGCGAGATTGATGCCGTCCAATGCTTGTTTGCGATGCTCCCGCGGGTCAGCTTCCTTCGAGACTTCTTCCAAGTCTTTGCGGGCGTTGCGCAAGCGTTCCAAGGCAGTGCGCACCGGGTGCTTTTCATCGGCGGTGGCAGCAGCGGCCGCGGTCGGTGCGGTCACGAGTCCGTAGGTTCCGATGCCGGCCAGGCCTGCGCCCAAACCACCAAGAACGGCCAATTTTGCCAGTGTCATAAAAAATCCTCCACGAAGCAGGGTCTGCAAAAACAACTCGCAGGCGAGCCCGCGAGGCGACGCGACGCCGTTGCCGCGACGGGGGCGTTTCTGGCAAATGGCGTTCCCTAACAGCGATTCGTCCAACAAAAGTTTGTCCTGGTGGTTTGACGCGGCCCCCATTGCAATGTAAAGTCCCTGACCTTTTCACGCCCGCCACCGTATTAAGATTTGAAAATCGTGGCGTCGAATTGCAGCGGGCGACGGCGCTATTATCTTGCAAAATCAACCTTAGAAGGGCCAAGCGCAATGCGAGCAAGTGATATTCGCCGAGGTCAGGCTGTCATCGTCGATGGCAAGCTCTACGTCGTTACCAACGCAGACCACAACACTCCGGGTAACCTGCGGGCCAAGGTGCAGTTCAAGCTGCGCGATGTCTCCAAGGGAACCATCCAGGACAAGCGCGTCGGCGCCACCGACGACATCGAAACTGCCACCCTTGATCGCCGGCAGGTGGAATACCTCTACAGCGACAACGACGGCCATGTCCTGATGGACCTGGAAACCTACGATCAAAACAACATCCCCAAGGAAGTGTTCGGCGACGACATCCTCTATCTCAAGCCCAACACCCAACTCATGGCGATGTTCCATGAAGGCAAGGTCGTATCGTACGAAATGCCCAAGACGGTTGATCTGAAAGTGGTCGATACGCCGCCGATCATCAAGGGCGCCACCGCCACCAACCAGCTCAAGGAAGCCGAGCTTGAGACAGGCTTCAAGACGCGCGTGCCTGGGTTCATCGTGATCGGTGAGACGATTCGGATCAGCACGGAAAATGGGGAGTATCTCAGTCGGGCATGAGAATTGAGGTCAGCAATCAGAAGTCAGAAAACATGCGGCAGCAGTCAGAGGTATCTGGCTGCTGCCGAACTTTTTTTGCGGTAGTCGTAGGGTCGCGGGCGTTTCTCCTCCTCTCTGCACTCAGGGCAGAGGGTCCTGACCGCATGACGCTTACTTGCCATCATTGGCGATTTGTCTAAACGCGGTCGGCCTCAATCCTTGGTCACGGCTTCATCGAGATTCATCACAGCTCGCGCAACGGCCGTCCAAGTGGCGCACTCGGCGGCATCGCCTTCCGCACTTCCTGCGACTTTCTTCGCGGCATCCTTATCCGTCGCAAACCGTAAACGCTCCCTGGCCGCATAACTTGCCAACATCGCCACCTCATCCGCATCCGGCGGGCGAGTCAGGAATCGCCGGAAGATCTGCGTGGAGCGGGCGTCATCGGATTCGTGCGATTCGGCGAACATCTTTCCCATCGCCTGCGCCGGTTCGATGAAAACCTGGTCGTTGAGCAGCGACAACGCCTGCAGCGGATTATTCGAGACATCGCGGCGGGCGATGCAGGCTTCGCCGCTGGGGGCGTCGAAGGTGTTGTAGAGCGCAAAGGGCGCGGTTCGCTTCGAGAATGTGTAAAGGCTGCGGCGATAGCGGTCTTCGCCGGTGCTCGTGGTCCAATTCAGCGCGCCGTATGCGCCTTCGGTCGTGATCGAAGCCAATTGCGGCGGGAAGACGCTGGGGCCGCCGATCTTTTCGGAGAGCAGGCCCGATGATGCCAGCGCGCTGTCGCGGATGATCTCCGCTTCCATCCGGAAACGCGTGCCGCGCGAGAGCAAGGCATTTTCCGGATCGCGCGCCAGAAGCTCGGGCGTAACGCGCGAGCTTTGCCGATAGGCGGCGCTGGTGACGATCAGGCGATCAAGCTTCTTGAGCGACCATCCCTGCTTCATGAACTCCACCGCCAGCCAATCCAGTAGCGCCTGATTAGACGGTGGCTCGCCCTGATAACCAAAATCCTGCAAAGTGCGGACGATCCCGCGGCCAAAGAACGCCGACCATTGCCGATTCACCTGCACGCGCGCGGTGAGCGGATTTTCCGGCGAGACCAGCCAGCGCGCAAACTCAAGGCGATTGGCTGATGCACCGGGCGGAAGCTGCGACAAGAACGCCGGAATGCCCGGCTCCACGCGATCGGTCGCGGAAAGATATTCGCCGCGATGATGCACATAAGTTTCGCGGCCATGGCCCACTGGACGCTCGCGGAGAACCAATGTCGTGAGTGGCGGAGGCATCGTCGCACGAGCTGAATCGATCGCCTTCCGCGCTGTCGCAAGCTTCGGCGAGATGCTCACGAAGTAGTCGAAAAGCTGGCCGCGCTGATCTTCAGTTCGATCGACGGGCGCAACGCACAGGATCGATTCAATTTCCGTCGGGAGCGCCTGCGGCCCCTGGGCGCGGGAATCAGTCGTCACCGAAAAGCGAAAACGCCCCAACGGCGCGGCAGCGTAGCGCTCAAACAGCATCCGGATGCTCAATTGTTTCGCGTCGGTCAATGGTGACTCGAAACAAAAGACGGCCGCGTGCGGCTTTCCGGTTCCACCGGTGACGCGCCAGCCGGTTTGCGGATCGCCGTCGATGACATCCTTCGCGGGCGAGCCGAACGTTTGCGATGCGTTGGTCAGCTTGAGCGACGTCGCATCCGACTTGACCGACAGCTCACTGAGGAAAAAATCGCCTCGTTCTAATTCGTAAAACACCAGCCCCGGGCCGTGGCCGGGAAGCGAATCATCGGGCAATACGTCAAGACGAATCGCCTTCGCGCCGGCGGGTGCATCGTACGTCAGATCGTACGTGACGCTCTTGGCGATATCGCCGCCCGCGAGGATCGAATCATCTGGCAAAACCGTTAGATACGGCTTACTGCTTTGCAGGCTGCGCGGATGAAGCGGCGTCCAATGCACGGCGCGGGCTGTGGCCTGATTTTCCCACGCGTCAAAAGCCTGGGAGAGTGCCGCGGCGCCGCCGGGGAATTTGTCAGGAAGCTCAGTCGACAGCTTCGCGACCTTGGCTTCCACATCGTACCGGCGCGATTCGACTCCCTTATCCGGTATCTCAAGCTGTGGCTCATCAGCGTTATCGAGAAACGCCAACAGGCTGTAATACTCCTTCTGCGTGATGGGATCGTATTTGTGGGTGTGGCACTGGGCGCAGCCGACCGTCAGGCCGAGCCATGTCGTGCCGGTGGTGTTAATGCGATCGATTGAAGAGTAGAAGCGATATTCCAGCGGATCGATGCCTCCCTCTTCGTTGAGCATCGTGTTGCGATGAAAGCCGGTGGCGATCTTCTGGCTTTCCGTCGCGTTGGGAAGCATATCGCCGGCGAGCTGCTCGATGGTGAACTCATCGAACGGCATGTCGGCGTTGTAAGCATTGATCACCCAATCGCGCCAGGGCCAGATCGTGCGCGGGCGATCTTTTTCAAAACCGTTGGTGTCGGCATAGCGGGCCAGATCGAGCCAGCGACGCGCCCAGCGCTCGCCGTAGTGCGGGTTTGCGAGCAACCGATCGACGAGCTTCTCGTAAGCATCCGGCGACGTATCGTTGACAAAATCATCCGCCTGCAGCGGCGTCGGGGGGAGGCCGATCAGATCGAGATAGAGCCGGCGGACGAGCGTGTATCGATCCGCCTGCGGCGACGGATGCAGCGACTGCGCTTCGAGATTGGCCAGCACAAAATAATCGAGCGGGTTGCGCGGCCAATCGCTTTGCCGCACCGATGGCAGCGCCGCCTGTTTTGGAGCGACAAACGCCCAATGCCCCGCGTACGGCGCGCCCTCGGCGATCCATTGCTTCAGCAAATTCTTCTGTGCATCGGAAAGCACGACATGCGTCGATGCCGGCGGCATGACGACATCGGGATCGGCAGAGGTGATCCGGCGAATCAGCTCGCTCTCATCCGGCTTGCCGGGGACGATCGTGACCTTGCCCGATTTTGCGGGACCGGTTGCCGCCTCGCGAAGATCGAGGCGCATCTTTGATTTTCGCGCGGTCTCATCAAGGCCATGACACTTGAGGCAATTGCCGGCAAGGATCGGGCGAATCTCGCGATTGAAATCGACCGCCCCGCGCGCCGACGGCGCGAGCAGAAGGGACATGAGCGCGATAAACGGGGCGATGGATTTGCGAGCGACAGCCGGCATTCCTACGTTGATACCGCCAAGAGGCCCGCAAGTTCATGCCGGCCTTAGATTTTCCCGCGATAGTAGGTGGGCGGCTGGTCGCCGGCGTACAGATCCGGGGGCGGGCTGGCCGTGTCAACATCTGCAGGCAGGCCTTTTGACAGGTCAAGCCAGGTCACACCGGCCCAGTCAAACGGATGCCCAGGTTTGATCGGCGGGCGGCTGGCCCGATCGGCCAAAGCCCGATCATGCATTTTTTGCAACTTCTGTTTGAGAATCGTCATGGCGTAATCGACAGGGCTGCAACGGTGCGCCGTAAGCTGGGAGATATGATTACGAAAACCTTCGACGCGGCGCTGAATTGACCGTTATTTGTCACTGTCGATGTTCAAGTTTATCCGCGCAACTGCGTGCGACAATCGGTGGTATTTCCTATTCTTTTCATTTGGCAAGAGATTTTTCATAATTCCAGATGAACAATATTCGGGTAGGAAATTGCACCTATGCAGCGGAATGCGATGTCGGCTACGATTAGCATGCTGGCCTGGCCGGCCGACACATCTGCTTGCATGTCACAGGAGGAGTTTACGGGCAGTGACGCCACCATTGGGCCCGCGGCGCGGTCGCCGCTTTCGGGGTACGCCATCGCGATCGTTTCGACGATCGCGACAGTGGTTCTGCGCCATTCGCTCGGAGAATGGGGCAGACACGCCAGCCCTTTTTTGTTTGTGACGCCGGCAGTGATGATCAGCGCGTGGTATGGGGGTCTGGGACCGGGATTGCTGGCGACTTTCACGGGCGTCGTGATCGCGGATCTGTTTCTTCTGCCGCCTTACGGCGCTTTCACGATCGATCCGTCGGACGCGCCGCGATTTGTCATCTTCATCCTGGTCGGCATGCAGATCAGTTGGTTCAGCGGCGCGCTCCGCAAGGCGCGGGAGCGCGCCGAGGAAGACGCCGAAACGGCGCGCCGCAGCGAACGGCTGCTTGCCGCCGCGAGAGAGCAATTGCAGATCGCCCACGATCAACTGGATGCGCGCGTTCGCGAGCGCACCGCCGAGCTGCATTTCCAGAAGAGCCTTCTGGAAGCGCAGAGCAACGCGTCGCTGGATGGGATCATGGCGGTGGCCGAGGATTCATCGATCATCTTCTGCAATCGCCGGCTGCCGAGTCTGTGGGATCTTCCGCCGCAGGCTTTCGCGGGATCGCTCTCCGATGCGGTTGAGGCGATGCGTCCGCGGCTGATGGATCATCAAGACCCTCTCAGCCCGGTGGATTCGCTGCTGTTGCGCGACGGGCACATTCTCGATTGCTACAGCGCGCCGGTTCGTGGCGGCGAAGACAAAACCTACGGGCGGGTCTGGTTTTTCCGCGACATCACCGAATCGCGGCGGATTCTCAAGCAGGTGTTCGATGCCCAGGACCGCGAACGCCAGCGCATCGGGCAAGATTTGCATGACGATCTGTGCCAGCATCTTACAGGGATCAGTTGCCTGGCGAAGGCGTTGCAGCAGCGGGTTGCCACGCGCCTTGCGGCCGACGAGCCCAAGGTTGCCGACATCGTCGAGCTGACCGAGCAGGCAATTCGTCGCGCGCGAGATTTGGCGCGCGGGCTGCAGCCGGCTGAGCTCAGTGAAGGGCTGGGGCCGGCGCTCTCAGAATTGGCGCGGCATATCGAGTTCATGTTCGGCGTGCATTGTGAGTTTCAGGATGGATCGGTTGTGCTCCCACCCGATCGGATGCTGCCGACGCATCTCTATCGCATCGCGCAGGAAGCGATCAACAACGCCATCCGCCACGGCCGCGCCTCCAACATTCGCATGCAGCTTGCGACAACCGATGCGATGATCGTGCTGAGCATCGAAGATGATGGCGTCGGCATCGATCCGCAGGCGCCCGGCGAAGGAATCGGCATGAGCACGATGCGACACCGCGCGAGAATGATCGGCGCCGTTCTCACCGTCGAGCGCGCCGGCGAGCGCGGGACGATCGTCTCCTGCCGGCTTCCCATATCCCGGGCCGATCCTCTCCCTTCACGACCGGAACTTTCATGACCCCGCAAGCTCCCTCAAATCCCGACCGGACTCGCGTACTATTGGTGGACGACCATCCCGTGCTTCGCCGCGGGATGAAGGCGATGATCGACGAAGAGCCGGACATGCGCGTCTGCGGCGAAGCCGATGGCATGCAGTCGGCCATCGAGCAAATAAAGCTCACCGAACCCAATGCCGTCATCGTCGATCTCTCAATCAAAGACGGCGACGGCCTGGAGTTGATCGCACAAATCCGCGAGCGCTGGCCGGCGATCAAATCGCTTGTGCTGTCGATGTTTGATGAAGCGATCTATGCGCAGCGGGCGCTGCGCGCCGGAGCGATGGGATACATCATGAAGGGGCGCGCGGCCACATCGGTTATCGAAGGAATCCGCACGATTTTGGGCGGGCAGATATTCGTCAGCGACGAAGTCCGCGCCACTTTGCAGCCGCGGCGCGAAGCCGGCGGCGCTTCGGCCCTCAGCGACCGCGAGCTTCAGGTCATCCGCTGCATCGGCAAAGGACTCGATTCCCGCCAGATCGGCCAGACGCTTTTCATCAGCCCCAAGACGGTCGAGGCACATCGCGAGAACATCAAGCACAAACTTGGGCTGGCGAGCAGCGGGGATTTGCTGCGGTATGCGATTGAATACAATCGATTGAATGGGTGACTCTCCGATTGAATGCGGCGCGTGTGACAACCCTCTCCCCTGTACTCAGGGTAGAGGGCAGGGTGAGGGGACGGATGCGCCGATCGGCGTGATATGCTCAATGGCGCATCGCTGTCCCCTCACCCCAACCCTCTCCCCTGAGTACAGGGGAGAGGGAGAAGATCAGGAAATCCCCCTATTGCCTGCTCGTGTGCGATGAGTGAATCTGCAAGTCGTTTGAGAGAGTAGCGCCTCAGTTGAATAGCAGTTGTTGCATCTTTGATTTTTACTTCATTATTTAGCGGGCGCGAGGGACCGGGGCGGGCAGACTGGTGATCCATAGGGCTCGCCGTGCCCGCCCCTTTTGTTCGGCTATACTCTCTTGCATGTCGGATGCTTCGATTCGGGCACTGCTCGAGCAGGCCAATCGCCATCACATGCAGGGCCACTTCGCGGAGGCGGATCGCCTCTATCGGCTGATTCTGCAGCAGCAGCCCGCTAATGCCGATGCGCTGCATTATCTGGGGCTGCTCACGCATCAGGTCGGCCAATCGCAGGCGGGCGTGGAAATGCTGCGGCTGTCGGTCGAAGCAGCCCCGGCAGCCGCCCCCTACCACAACAACCTTGCGACGGTGCTGCAGGAGCTTGGCCGTCACGACGAGGCGCTGGCGGAATACTCGGTCGTCCTTCGTCTTCGCCCCGATCACGCCGACGCCTGGCTGGCGGCGGGCGTCTCTCTGGGCGCGCTCAATCGAATCCGCGAAGCCGAGGATGCCATTCGTCGCGCGATCACGCTGCGCCCGGTCTTTCCGCAGGCGCACAACAATCTCGGCGCGATGCTTCGCCTGCAAAAGCGCGATGAGGAATCGGCGGCCGCTTTTCAAACTGCATACGCCCAAGCGCCGAACGATGCCTCGATTAACACCAATCTCGGATCGGCACTGTGCGCCATCGGCCGGCTGGATGAAGCGAAACAAGCCTGTCAGCGCGCGGTGGAATTGGCGCCGAATCTTTCGGTAGCATGGCTCAACCTCGCGACCGTTCTTTCGAAGCAGCGGCTCATCGATCAATCGATTTCCCACGCCCGCAAAGCGCTGGAACTGGATCCAAACAACGTCGATGCGATGGTGATCCTCGCCAGCGGGTTGAGCGATCAGGGGTTGATCGATGAGGTTTTAGCAATCTATCGCCGGGCGATCGCGCTGGAGCCGCCGGTGCAAAATGCCAGCTCGAATTATGTTTACGCGCTGCATTTTGCGCCGGGACTCGATCCGATCGAGATTCGCCGTGAGCATGAGAAATGTGATGCGCGGTTTGCTCGGGCATTGATGCCGACGAACCCGATCTGGCCCAACGTGCGCGATCCGAATCGGCGCTTGCGGATCGGCTATGTCGGGCCGACGTTTCGCACGCAGGTCGTGGGACTCTATTTTGAGCCGCTGCTGGAGGCGCACGATCGCAGTGCGTTTGAGATCGCGTGCTACTCCGATGTCCCCAAGCCCGATCAGGTAACCGCACGCCTGCGCGGCCAGGCCGATTTGTGGCGCGATACGGCAAAGCTTTCGGATGCCGAACTGTCTGATCTGATCCGCAGTGACGGCATTGACATCCTGATCGATCTTAACCTGCACATGGCCTCCAGCCGGCTGCTCGCCTTCGCGAGGAAGCCGGCGCCGATTCAGCTCTGTCATCTTGGATATCCCGCAACGACAGGTCTGAGCGCAATGGACTATGCTGTCACGGATATCCATCTCGATCCGCCGGGCGAATCGGATGAAGCTTATACGGAGGAGTTGATCCGGCTGCCGGACAGCTACTGGTGCTACAAGCCGCCGGAGGAATGCCCGGAGGTCAACGAGTTGCCGGCGTTGAAGAATGGCTTCGTCACGTTCGGCTCGCTCAACAATTTCAACAAGATCAACGATCACGTGCTGGCGCTCTGGAGCCGCATCCTCGCGGCTGTTCCCGGCTCGAAGCTTGCGCTGATGCTCGAAGGCGGCGCTGCGGCCAATCCATCTCTGATGCGGCGGCTCGAAGCGCAACACAATATTCCATCGAGTCGCCTGTTGATCTTCCAGCGCGCCGACCGCGCGAAATACATGGCGATGTACCACCGGATCGATATCGCGCTGGATCCGTTTCCTTATGCCGGGCATACGACAAGTTTTGATTCGACATGGATGGGATTGCCACTGATCACGATGCCGGGGCGCACGTCTGTGTCGCGCGCGGGGGTGACGGTGCTGGGCAATATCGGGATGACCGAGATGATTGTGCATTCGCCCGAGGAATATCTGGCGCTTGGGACGCAACTCGCGAACGATGTTCCGAGATTAGTTGAGCTTCGAGCAATGTTACGCGAGCGGATGGCGCGATCGCCGCTGACGGATGCGAAGTGGTATGCGCGGAATTTCGAGACCGCGCTGCGAAAGGTATGGACCGAATGGTGCGCCGATCGGGGGAATTAGCACCGCTCGCATCAGGCAGACCACGGCGCAAGGAGAATCCGGGCCCTCGCCTTAGGCTCGTGCCCGGCGTGAATAAGCCCTCTGTCACTCAACGGATTCTCGTGTTCCGGAAATCGTTCGCCACGCCGGGAACGAGCCTTGGGCGAGGGCCCGGATTCTCAGAGCGCATCGGTTTACGACAGGGAGGATCGTTCACACCACAATGTGACGTGCTTGGGAGCGCGCTCTCACGCCTTCAGAATCCCCCGGAACTTCGTCTCGTCAGTCTCATACCCCGGCAACACCTTCGCCATCGCCTCTTGCGGCACGCTCAGATGCTTCCTGCAAATCTCCGCAAAAACCGCGCGAAAATCAGTGGTCACTGCAAGATCGCGCTCCTCGAAGAGCTTTTCCGGCGCGAGCGTGGGCCAATCGCCCAGGACTTTTCCGCCGGACACGTCACCGCCCAAGGCGAAGAAGCAGGTGCCGTGGCCGTGGTCGGTGCCTCGGTTTCCATTCTGTCGCGCGGCACGGCCAAACTCGCTCATCGTCAGCAGCATCACATCGCTCATCCGGTCGCCGAGGTCCTTGTGGAACGCCGCGAGGCCGCGCGAGAAATCATACAGCCGCCCGGCGAGCTGGCCGTTGGCATTGCCCTGATTGGCGTGCGTGTCCCAGCCGTCCACTTCTACGAATGCGATCTCCAGGCCGACGTGCGCCTTGATGAGCTGGGCCACCTGCATCAGCGAGCGACCAAACAAGCCGGCGGGATAATCGACTTCCTTGGCCGGCGTGTAGCGCGAGAGATCGGCCTGCTTGAGGATCGAGATTGCTTCGAATGATTCGCGCCCCGCGCCGCCGAGCGTGTCGGAGACGGCGCTGTCGTACATTCCTTCAAAACCAGCGGCGACATTCGTCTTCCCCTGCCCCGCGACGCCGAACGAATTCAGATCGCGCATCGCCAGCGCATCGGCGTCTCCCTGCAACGTGCGCGGCAGCACGGAGCTCATCGCCACCGCGCGGAAGGGGCTGAGCTTTGCCTTTTCGGCCTTTCGCAACGCCAGCACGCGATTGAGCCAGCCGGTGTGGACGCTCTTGTCGTCCGGCACGCCGGCTTCCATGAAATCCTGCATGTCAAAGTGCGAGCGCGAGGAACTGGGCGAGCCGCACGCGTGTACAATAGCCAGATGCCCCGCCTTATAGAGCGGCAGCATGGCGCTCATCGCCGGGTGAAGTCCGAAGAACCCATCAAGGTCGAGTGCCCCACCTTCGCCCGAGCTCTTCGGACGATCGATCGCGATCTCCTCGCGATACTTGTAGTAGTAAGGATCCCCATGCGGGACGACCATCGACATCCCATCGACAGCCCCCCGCTGGAAGATGACGACGAGTACCTTCTTTTTGGCCTGCGCTGCTTCAGCAGCCAGGGCCGCGCGACCGAGAAAACCAAGATCCCAATAAGATCCCGCGCCAATCGCCGCGAGTGCGATTCCACCCTGTTTGAGAAATAGTCTGCGATGGATGTTCATAAGGTCTCCGCTTCGCGGAGGAATAAGTTGCTAGTTGTTAGTTGCTAGTTGTCAGTGAAGACAGGTGCATTGGCATTTACTGACAACTAACAACTAGCAACTAACAACTTATTCCTTCCGCTCATCGTCTCTGAAACTCCGGCGATCCCAGAATCAGCGCCACGGCTTTTGCCACGTTCACTGTCTTGCTGTTCCCATCCGGCAGCGCGTTTTTCGCCAATGTCTTTGCCGTGGATGCGCTCATGTCTCCATGCAGCAGCGCCTCGGACAATCGATCCAACACCGACTGCGGATGGTCGGCGTCGATCTTGCCGGCCAATTCCTTTGGTTCGACCTTCACATCGCTCACCTGCTGCTGCGTGAGGGCCAGCGCGAAGTTGAGCCGATCGATCAGGGCGCCGGGGTTGACCCACTTGGTCGATTGCTCCGGATACCCCGTCGGCGCCGCAAACGCGAAGAGCGGCTCGCCCATCTCATACACATGCCAGTTGAGCGTCTTCTGCTTCTCGGCGGACAGCTTTTCCCCGCCGAAGCCGAGCGTCGCACCGCCTTCGGAAACGCCGCGCAGCTTTTTCATGATGGGCAGGAGCGGATCGGTGAATGTTCCATTGGTGGCGCGCACCGCCGACACTGCATATTCAAACGGTGATTTGATCTTCGAGCGATACGCCTGCGGCGAGAAAAACTGCGGGCTGGTGATGATCGCTTCAACAACCTGTCGGATATCTCCATCACTGGCCGTGAATACTCTTGCGACGCTCTCGACCAGTTCGCTGGGCGGGTCATCAGAAACAAACCGCTGGCAGAGTTTTCGCGAGACAAAGCGCGCGGTCGAAGGATGATGCGCGAGGATATCGAGAACCTGCTCTCCATCCTTGATACCGCCACCGGCGGGGATCACGTGGCCGAGCACGAGTTTTTCGCCGTCATCGTGGCGATTTTTCTGGAACTGGAACATGCCGCCGCCGTTGTCGCCCCAGCCGCTGAAGCAGCGGGCGACTTCCTGCACGTCCTTCTGCGTGTACCCGCCGTCCACGCCCAGCGTGTGCAGCTCCATCAGCTCGCGGCCATAATTTTCGTTGGGGCCTTCCTTGTCGGGGATCAGGCCGTCCACCTTCATCCCGAGCTTGTAGCCGACGTACACATCGATCACGACTTTCTCGAGCTTGCTGCGCTCGCGGGCGACGGAGTTTTCCTTGTTATCCAGATAAGAGAGCATCGCCGGGCTCTTGGCGCTGGCTCCGAGCAGATCGCGAAATCTCCCAAACGCGTGCGCCCGGATCACCTCGCGATCATCGGTCGGCTTGAGCGAGCGGCAATCATTTTTGCGCACGTCGATGTTGAAGTGATTGGTCCAGAAATCGACCATCACCTCATAAAGTTGCCGTTCCGACATCGCCGCCCGCATCAGCTTTACTTTCTGCAACTCGCCGACCACGCGAATGGAATCGTGGCTGGCCGCCTCCTCCAGATTCGGAATCGGGCTGGGCTTTGGTGCAGGCTTTGTGGTCGGCTCATCGGCGTTATACATCTTGGGATCGACGCCATACCGCAGCTTCATGTCCTTCATCATGCCGGCATCGCCCATCGCCATCTGCTGCCCGATGAACGCGCGGATGTCGGAAAAATACGAATCCATCAGATACGACGAACTCTTGTTGACCGTGTCATACCCGGCGATGGCCTTCTCCAGCTTGGAATCATCGATCGATTCCGGGTGCAGTTGCTGGCGGATGTACGCCTCGACCCCCATCTTCTCGACGCGCTCGACATCCCCCGGCCGCGCGCCAAAGCCGAGACGATTGAGCACATGCACCGCCTTCTGATGCTCGGAAATCTGCATCGGCTCATCCGCAGCTTGAGCCGCCAGCGGCGCCAGCGCGATGCAAAAGATGCTGCAAATCCTGCCCAGCCCCGGCGATGAATTATGCGACATGACCTTGCTCCATGTTTTCGACGGAACACTCAACGAAGGGATAGACGGACCGCCGCCGAGAAACTTGCACTGCGGGCGCGGGCCGGCTGCAGAGTATTGTACCCAGAAATGAGAAGGTGGGTTACAGCTTAGCGGATGATAATATGGCGGACATGTTATAATATTGCCTCCAAAGGGAGCGTCAATGAATCCTATTGCGCGGGCCATCTGCGTCGCTGCTTTGATGCTGGGCTTTACTCACATCTGCGCGGCCGCCGATGGATCGGCTGCGCACGCCAAGCTGCTGATCCACTACCCGAACTTCATCCGCTGCTATGAAGACGGGCGTGTCGAATTTCTCGATTGGAAGCCTCTGCCTGGGTACTCCGGTTTTGGTCGGCGGGGAGAGACGTTTGTCGCATGCAACGGGCAGCTTTCGCCCGAGCAGTTGGCGCGCCTGGTCGCTGCCGTCGATGAGTATCTGACTCACCCAGCGCCATTCGTCTACGCAAATTTTTCGGTCAGTGACATGTCAATCATCGTCATCGATGTGCGGCACGGCCAGAAGATACGTCCGACCTGCAGGCGCTACACGCCAGACCCCGACGCACTGAAGGATCTGCTGCGGACCATCAGCGAGCCACTGGCGTCGGCGAAAATCGAATCAGGCGATACGAACCGCCGTGACGAAATCCTTGCGCGATTCAAATTGCAGGAGCCGTCGTCAGAAGAGCGATTAATGCGCGTCACACGCGGCCTGATAAGCGTTCCCAACGACGATCCCGAAAAATTGGTTGAACAGCTGTTCGACACCAAAGAATCCGGCCGACAGAGGAATGGGCTTTACGACTGCATTGGCATCCTGGCCAGCCTCGAGGGCACGGCCCTTGGCGACAAGATTTACAACTGCATTCAGACTCATCGCGACCAGCTTTCAGTCGGAGCACAGGAGGAGATGCTGGAGCGAGCGATGCGCGGCGGATCGGTTAAACCAATTCCTGAGTTTCCGAAGATTCTCCACAATTTCATGACGCAAATTGGAACAATCGAAAGATATCCCGACGTACTGCAAGACAGACTTGAGCAGGTGTTCACAGCAGAAGATCTTACGAAACTCGCAAGCAGGATCGGCGTCGATAAGGTCACGCCCGCTCGCTCCCTCAAAGCGTGGGATTGGCTCGCAGCGAATACAAACCAGTTGACGTTCGATCAGACGACGCATCGCTTTCACATTGCGGATGCGAAATGAAGCGGATCGCCCGACGGCTTGCCGCGCTATTCCGCACGCTGTCGCTCATCGCGGCGTTTGGCGTGCTCGGGTGGGCCGCGCGAAGCTATATCTCGCAGGACTTGATCACCTCCACGCGGCGATACGTTGTTGGCAGCCGCGATGTGCTGCTTGAAATGAGCGCAGAATCCGGGGCCGGGATGTTGCAATTTGAGATGGATCGACGCGCCCGCGAATGGGAAAGCGAGGAGTATGCGAGACTCTACCTGGAGGGAATGCCGCTTTGAGAACGAGCCGATGAGCGATCTGCAATGGGAATCGACGGTGCAAGAGCACGTCCACTGGGACCTCCCAATCGAGTTTCACTGGGGCAATGAGTCGCATGTGATCAACACGCTCGATGCGAATGTGCTTGGAATGAAGGATCGGCATTGCTTCGTACAATTGCCGGTCTGGGTCATTGCGATTCCGCTCACGCTGCCGGCGACGGTGCGCGCCACGCGCGAGCGCCGGCAACGCCGACGTATCAAGAACGGTCAGTGTGCGAATTGTGGGTACGATTTGCGCGAAACGCCGCAGCGGTGTCCCGAGTGCGGAACGGCGGTTGTGCCGGCGAAGTGACGTGGCACGGGCGGCTCGCCCGTGGGCTTGCGGCACTTCGCAAGCTTTAACGCGTGTCTTCGAATACAGGAACTGAAGGAACCGTCCTGCTGAGGTACCCCGAGGCATCTGGCTGATCGGCGTGAACGGGCCAGATGCTTCGGAGTACCTGCTCTGAAAATGTTCCGACTCCATGTAGGGTGGGCGTACTCGCCCACCGTTCGCCGATCGTGGTGGGCGAGTACGCCCACCCTACATATGCTTTTCATGCTTCGCGGGTGCGGTGCAGCCGCATGGCCACTCAGCATGACGGTTTTCGAGAACGATTAAGTCGAATTGTCGCAGACCACGGGCGGGACGCCCGTGCCACGTTTTTCAGTTCACCTTCTTCAGTGCCTCGATCTTCGCTTTCTCGTACACCGTTCGCAGCTCGACCGGCGCGCCGCCCTGGCGTTTGCTTTCGTCGGCGGCTTCCATGAACGTGAAGAGCTCGATCGTTTCGGCTGAATCGATCGGCGGCTTTTTCGTTTTGAAGAACTTGGCGATCTCGATCACGAGCGGCTCATATCCTTCAAAACCGGTGACGGGGACGACGGCTTTCTCGCCGAAGAGGACGACGCCGTAATCTTCCTTGCCGGCGCGCAGGCCGCGGAAGGTGCCGACGCGGCCATCCTTCCAGACGCCGGTCACCACGTCCGTGTCCTTCGTGTGCGTGCGTTGGACGGTTTCGCAGCCGGGGCCCATCACGGTGTAGAGCAACTCGCAGCTATGGACGCCATACCAGTAGAGATCGGGATGAGTCGCTTCGAGGTGGCTGGGGCCCCAGGTTTGCGCGCCGAGCACTTTGCCGAGCTTGGGATCGTGCAGGGCGGTTTCGAGCTTGGGGCCGTAGCGCAGCGATGAGCTGGAGAACCAGGGGACGTGATATTTTTTGCCCAGCTCATCGATGGCGATCGCATCGGCCAGCGAGCCGGCGAGCGGCTTATCGATGTAGACCGGCTTGCCCGCCGCGAAGACGGGCCGCACCTGCTCCAGATGCGGCCGGCCATCGACGCTCTCCAGCATCACCACATCCACCTTGCTCAGCAGCGCCGGAACCGAATCGACGATCTCCACCTGCATCTTGTCGCGCAGCGTATCGGTAAACCCTTTGATCCGATCGCGGCTGGAAGCGATATCCGGACTGCCGCCCGGAAACCCCGCGACGACGCGCAGCCCGGCGAGATCGCCCTTGGCGTTGGGATCGTTCAGCAGCTTGGTGAAGGCGGTGACGTGGGACGTATCCAGGCCGATGATGCCGACGCGGATGGGTTTGGAGTCGGGCTGCTGGGCGCGGGCGTCGAGAGTGATCGTGAAGCAGATCAGGATCAACGAAAGCGCGATTCGATGGAGCATGTTGCTGTCCTCAGGGATTTGAAACGGTCGTTCCACTTCTTAATGTACGACGCGCGCGGACGGTTTTCGAGTCAACAAGACGCGATAGTTTGTGAAGCAGTGTCGCGACGCCGGGAACGAGCCCTGGGCCCGGATTCTCAGTGCGCTCCGTGATCCTCCGGGCGCTGCGCGGTCCTCAGAGCGGTCGGAGAATCCGGGTCCTCGCCTGAAGCTCGTCCCCGGCGTGGCGGAGAGGTTTCGCGCTTCGCACAGAATTCTCATTTCGCAGTAGACTTGCGTTTGCGCCGATACCCCGCCCGCGCCAATTTCCACACTTCGATAATCGTCACCGGCAAAAGCGACAACCCCAGAATCAGCGCCCAATCCCAACCGAGATTCCCTTCCACCTTGAACACATTCCGCGCAAATGGCAGAAACACCGCAAGCTGCAGCAGACCCGAAATCAGGATCGCCCAGAGCAGAGGCCAATTGGTGAACAATCCCAATTCCGGCATCGTGTATCGCTGGCTGCGGCAGGAGAGCGAATAGAAAAGCTGCGAGTAAGAGAGAATGCAGAACGCCACGGTTTGCGCGCGCTTGAGATGATCCTGGTTATTCCGATAGACCATCGCGAAACCGGCGACCGTTGCGCCGGCGATCAATGTCCCGTGCAGCAGCATCGCCAGGCCGCGGTTACGCGTGATGACGCCTTCATTCGTGGGCCGCGGGCAGCGCTTCATGATGTCGGGCTCGGGCGGTTCGAGGCCCAGGGCCAGTGCCGGCAAAGCATCCGTTACGAGGTTGATCCAGAGGATTTGGATCGCTGTTAGCGGCGGCCGCCAATCGGCGATCGCGCCGACGAGCATGAACAGCACTTCGCCTGTGTTGCAGCCGAGCAGGTATTGGATGAACTTGCGGATGTTGTCGAAGATGCCGCGCCCTTCTTCGATGGCGGCGACGATCGTCGCGAAGTTGTCGTCGGTGAGGACCATGGCGGCGGCTTCGCGGGTGACGTCGGTGCCGCCGCGCCCCATGGCGATCCCGATGTCGGCGGCTTTTACGGCGGGCGCATCGTTCACGCCGTCGCCGGTCATCGCGACGATTTGCCCGCGCTCCTGCCAGGCGCGGACGATCCGCAATTTGTGCTGAGCGGTGACGCGCGCGAAAACAGCCGTCTGCGGCACCTGCTCGCGCAGCTGCTCGTCATTCACATCGTCGAGCTTGCGGCCGGACAGAACTTGATCGGTCTTGCAGGCAATGCCAAGCTCACACGCGACGGCCAGCGCGGTCGCGGGGTGATCGCCGGTGATCATCACCGGCCGAATGCCGGCCGCGTGACATTTCGCGACCGCATCGCGCACTTCCTCGCGCGGCGGATCGAACAATCCCGCCAACCCCGCAAAGACCAAATCCGCCTCCGGACACGCGTGCGGCCAGACATCGGGAAACTCCCGATACGCCAGTGCCAGCACGCGCAGCGCGCGGCCCGCCATGTCGGAATTGGCCTTCAAGATCTTCGTCCTTCGCTCGGCGGTCAGCGGGATCACCTGCCCATCCAGCCGCTCGAATGAACAGAGACTCAGCACAACTTCAGGTGCCCCCTTGGTATACATCGTTCCGCGGCCTCCTTCGACGCGGCCGACCACCGACATGCGCTTGCGCTCGGAATCGAACGGAATCTCATACAGCAATTGATGATCGCGATTGGCGGTGAGAATCCCCGCCTTAAGCGCGACGGCGACGAGCGCGCCTTCGGTGGGATCGCCGGTGAGGCGCCAGCTTGTTGTGGCAGCGTCGGCGGGTGGTGCCCACCCTACGGTCTGGCTGGCGGGAATGTCATTGTGCGGATCGCCGGATGCTTCAAGATGCGCGTAATTCGCCCACGCGCCGATCGTCAGCACCTGCACGAGATCGGGATGGCCCAGCGGATCACTGAGTGGCGTGTCGGATCCTCGCGGGCGGAAATCGCCGGTCGGCGTGTAGCCGATGCCGGTGACATCAAACTCGCCCGCTCCGGCGACGATCTCGCGGACGGTCATCTCGTTGCGCGTGAGCGTGCCGGTTTTGTCGGTGCAGATGATCGTGACCGAGCCGAGCGTCTCGACGCTGGGGAGCTTGCGGATCAGCGCATGCCGCCGCGCCATGCGCTGCAGGCCCAGCGCCAGCGCAATCGTCACGACGGCGGGCAATCCTTCGGGCACCGCGGCAACCGCGAGGCTGATTGACAGCAGAAACGCATCCTGAATGGCGCTCCCGCGCGAGATTTGAATAAGGAAGATGATTCCGACGATCACCAGGCAGACGACGACGAGCAGTCTTCCGAGCCCGGTGAGCTGTTTTTGAAGCGGCGTCGGCTCCGTCTGCTGCCGCTGCAGCAGGCCGGCGATCTGCCCAAGCTCGGTCTGCATTCCCGTCGCGACGACCACGGCACTTGCCTTGCCCGCGCTGGCGGTGGTGCCCATATAGGCCATGTTGGCCCGCTCGCCCAGCGCCGCATCCGGCTCGAGCACCACGCCTGATTCCTTGTCAACCGGATTTGATTCCCCGGTGAGCGCCGCTTCGACGACGCGGAAGCCGACAGTACCAATTAGGCGCAGGTCGGCGGGAATGGAGTCCCCGGCTTCCAATTCGACGCGATCGCCCGGCACCAATTCCGTCGCGGCAACATTCTGCAACACCCCGCCGCGGAGCGTCTTGGCGTGGGGCATCGACATCCGCCGCAGCGCTGCCAATGCCTCATCGGCCTTCTGTTCCTGCAGATAGCCGAGCACCCCGTTCAACAAAACGATCGCGACGATGACGATCGTGTCGGTCCATTCTTTCATCCACCCCGAAACGATCGCGGCGGCGATGAGGATCCAGATCACCAGTTGCGTGAACTGCGCCAAAAACCGCTTAATCCGCGACACCGGCCGCGCCTCGGCGAGCTTGTTGTCGCCATATTTGGCGCGGCGTTCTTGTGCTTCCTCAGGAGTCAGCCCCCGAGCCGGGTCGGTTTGCAGCTCAGCGAGAGTTTCATCCGTTTTGCGCGAGTGCCAGTGAGTTGTTTGCGGAGACGGCGCGATATTCTGCGGCGATGCGGTCATCTGCCGTGAGCATACTCGCACGTTATGGTTGTGAGCGAGCGCGCTCGCCGAGCGAAAGCGGCGGGATAAATCCCGCCCTACGTTGGCTGCCATTGTGCATGATGTTTTCGTCGGCTTGCTCTTATTCCCTCCCCCGGTACCCTGGGGGAGGGTTAGGGAGGGGGCTGGCGCGAGTGGCGCATCTTCTACACAACCCCCTCCCCAGCCCTCCCCCGGAGGACCGGGGGAGGGAGAAAAGCAAGCGCCTTGCACGCCCTACGGTTGGGCAGCGTTCTTGCCGAGCCACCGCCCGGCGGCAACAATCCGCGCATGCCCCTCGCGCACCTCACCCTGCCGACTCGCGATGTCGATGGCACTGCCAAGTTTTTTGAGCGAACGCTCGGCTACACCCGAAACCCCGTGCCCGGCAACTCGCCGGTCGAAGCGCTTTGGCTCGACATCGCGCGCGGACAGGAGATTCATGTCTTTTATGTCGAAGGATTTGAGGTCGGCCGCTTCGAAGGCGAGTTTGGGCGGCACGTCGCCATGTTCCATCCACTGGCGGATTTTCCGGCGCTGAAAGAACGCCTCACGCGCGAGGGTGCGGCGCTCTTTGAGCCGCTTCGCTCCACACCATTCGAACGCTTTTTCTTCCGCGAGCCGATCAACGGCTATGTCTTTGAAGTCGTCGATCAGGACAGGGCTCGCAACGAGGATGTCTAGGCTCCCTTTGCCATCCATTTCGACCAGTAAAACGTCATCGGCACCTTCCCCGTGTTCACGATGCCGTGGGAAACGTTGCCGGCGCAGTACATGATCGAGCCGGGGCCGACCTGCGTGGTTTTGCCGTCGCAGAAGATCTCGCCCGTGCCGTCGGCGACGATCATAAATTCCTCTTCAGGATGCTGATGCGGCGGATGCGGCGTGGCGCCCGGCTCCAGGACCGCCATCCCAGTGCACATCCCCGCCAGTTGGTCGGTCGGCCCGTTGTAATGCACGAACACGCGGCACCCATTGGCGACGTCCGGCGTGAGCGCCGCCAGATTCAGCACGCCATCCGGCAGCTTCGCGCCCGCATGAGCGACATCGACGACGCTTTCGGTCTTTTCAGTCATGGTGGCGGTAGTACCACCCGGGCGATGGCAAGTAAAGATTTTCGTGGCTGGCCCCGCGCAGGCCTTGCAGGTCCGTCGTCATGCTGAAGTAACCGAAGCATCTGGCCGATTCCGGCGAACGGGCCAGATCCTTCGGAGTACCTCAGCCCAGGATGAGCTTGAGCCGGGGTTTTCTACCTCCAGACCTGGCGTACTCGCTCATGCTTGGCGCTGGAATCGCAACATATTGATTCAGGCACCAACTCGGATTACGACAAGTCACGTGGCGATTTTGACCCGAACATTTCTCATTTGGGGTCATTCATGCAGCGCAAGCAATTAGTTCTCGGTCTTCTTGCGATTCCCTCGATATTGCTCTTCGGCTGCTGTTCAGATCGACCCTGCAGATCATCAACTCAGCCGGCACAGGCCGAAAGCCGGTTTCAATTTCAGCAGGCCGATCTCGAGCAGGGGCTGATGAAGCGGATCAATAGCCGCGATCAGACCGAGCGTGTGACGGTTCTTGTGCTGTCCGGCGGCGGCTCCAACGGCGCTTGGGGCGCAGGGTTTCTCAACGGCTGGAATCAGTCGGGCGATCGGCCGAAGTTCGACATCGTCACCGGCGTCAGCACGGGCGCGCTGATGGCCACCGGCGCGTTCCTCGGCGACGACGATTTGCTCGCCAAGGCATACACGACCATTTCAAATGCGGATGTGAAAGGGGAAAAATTCCTGCTCTCCATCCCCTTCTCCGACTCCGTTTACAGCTCGGCGCCGCTGCAGCATCTGATCAAGACGCACATTACCAACGCGATCATCCAGTCCGTCGCTGACCATTCCAAAAACGGCCGGCGGCTCTATGTTGCCACGACGAACCTCGACGCCGGCGAACTGCGCGTCTGGAACCTTTCGGCGATCGCGCAGGCAGGTGAATACGATCTCTATCGCAAGGTGATTTTGGCGTCGGCTTCGGTCCCGCTGCTGTTTCCGCCGGTGGATATCGACGGAACGTTCTACGCCGACGGCGGCGTTCGGGCCAATCTGTTCATTCGCACTTACATTTTGCCGCACGTGAGCACCGCACATGTCTCGGCGGTTAAAACGTTGCGCATGAACGCTATCCCCAGCTCGATGCCCGCGAGCGAGCCGACCCAGACCGTTTACGTGATCATGAACGGACCGCTCGGCATCGGCACCACATGCGTCGGCGACTGCCTGATACCGATCGCTTTGCGGAGCCTGAGCGCTCTGATGGATGCGAACAACATCGCCAACCTGTACGCGACGAAGTACCTGTCGAGTGAGTTCAAATACGATTTCCGTCTGTCCTACATCCCCAACGAAATAACGCCGCTCGACGCATTCGATTTCGACAAGGCGGGAATGAATCGCCTGTACAATCAGGCGATAGGCGTTGCCAAGTCGGGAGATCGATGGCGCGATATCCCGGATGTCGAGCAGCACCCGGACGCTGAGCGGCATTTCTAGCGCGCACTCAATTAGAAGTTGCCCCCCTGCTTCAGCCGACATAAGATATGGCTGACGTAAAAACCTAACCCCAACACCGGGGGCGACCGGTTTCGACCGGATGGCGACGGTGGTGGTGGCATGCCGAGGACGCTCGTTGGCCTCGTAAAACATCGAGCAAAACCTTAACTGCCAACAGCGATGTTGCAGGCCGGGTTGGCTTTGCTGCCCCGGTTCGTATGGCTGCCTAATAACAGGCAACCTCAGCACGACCTGATGCCCGTGTCAGGCCGGCTGCAAAACAGCGGGCTGGTCATCTGATTCGGACGTTGGTCAGATGACGAGATCAAGACGACTGGATGCCGGCGAAGAGTGTCGCTTCCCGTTGCCGGCATCGAGATCAAAAAAGCGACTAAGCATGTAGAGGCCGCCATTCGAGTTATCTCGGGACGGGGGTTCAATTCCCCCCGCCTCCATTTTGGCCTAGGCCAAAATAGAGCAGTGGAGCAGTAGAAAGTAGAACAGTAGAAACAGAAAAGCGTTCGGAGTCTGAGCGCTTCCACTGCGGTCTACTGCTCTACTGTTCTACTGCTCTTTTTTTTGCGCTCGCGAAGAAAAATTAGAGCAGTGGAGCAGTCGAAAGCAGAACAGTAGAGGCACACGGCGCTCGGAGTCGAGCGTTTCCACTGCGGTCTGCTGCTCTACTGTTCTACTGCTCTTTCTTTTGCGCCAACCATGGCCTTCAACCGAAAAACCGCGCGCTGGTATCCCGCCGACCTGGTCATCGAGCACCTCATCGAGGGCGAGCGATGCAGAAGATTCGCAATTAACGCTCACGCCCTGAGTCGAGATTATCAGACCACGACAACCCGCCTGAATTCCGCTTTTTTTGTCGCGGAGAATTCTCTGGACGCTCTGCTGAAAAACTATCAAAATCATGGTTCCTCCAGCCGAAGAAGATGATGATGGCTCGTGGGTGGCAGGTCGAAGACGGCGATGGTGAATCCGTGCGCGTCGAGGGCTCAATGGCCGGCGGATCGCGCCCGATCCCCGGGCCAGGCGGGCTCGTATCGTTTGACGCCCATGTCGATCCTTTGGCATTTCTTGGCGGATTGCTCGATCAGTACGGCGATGTCGTCCGCTACACCACGCGATATGGGCCCTCCTATCTCTTTGCGCATCCGCGGCACGTTCAGCAGGTCATGCAGCGGGAGAATTTTCGCCGCGCTTCCCTGATCAAAGTGATGCTGGGCGATGGACTGCTGGCCAGCGACGGGCCGTATTGGCGCGGGCAGCGGCAGCTAATGCAAAAGGATTTTCAGCCCGTCCGCGTGGCGGCTTTTGCCGACATCATTACCGGCGAGATTCTCCGAACCGAACGAGAGTGGCAGGAGGCGGCTCGGGAAGAACAGGACATTGACATCGCCGCCGCCATGACGCGCCTGACGCTGCGCATCATCGTCAAGGCGCTCTTCAGTCACGATCTGGACGATGTCCACGCCGCTGAACTGTGCAGCGCGGTCACGCAGACAATCATCGAGCTGGGGAAGGTATCCTGGACGATTTTTGGCGCGCCGTTCGAATTTTCGCCGGGGGGCAACGCGGAATTCGCGGCGTCGAAGAAAGTCATCGATACAACCTGCTATGACCTGATCGCGCGGCGGCGAGCGCAATCGCCGCAGGATCGCCCGCGCGATCTGCTAAGTCTGCTGATCGATGCGGATCAACTGACGGATCTGCAGCTTCGCGACGAAATCGTCACGATGCTGGTCGGCGGGCATGAGACAACGGCGCTCTCGCTGGCATGGGCGTGGAAGCTGCTGGCCGAGCATCCCGCAGTCGAAGCGCGGCTGCATCGTGAAGTGGATGCTGTTCTGCATGACCACCCGCCAGAAGCGGAAGATATGCAGCGATTGCCGTGGGCGAAGGCGGTGTTTCAGGAAGCGATGCGACTTTATCCGCCGGTCTGGTTCATGGGCCGCGTCGCGATCAAGGCGGATGAAATCGACGGATACGAAATTCCGCGCGGCGCCTGCGCGATGGTGCTGCCGTGGTTCACGCATCGGCATCGGGAGTTCTGGAACTCGGCCGAAGAGTTTGATCCAGCGCGATTCATGGCGCCGAACGAGCCTGCCCATCGATACGCCTACTTCCCTTTTGCAGGCGGACGCCATCAATGCCTGGGAATGCATCTGGCGATGATGGAGGGGATCTTCATCGTGGCAGAGCTGTCGCGGCGATTTTGCGTTCGGCCGATCGCGGGGCAAAACATCCGGCCGATCGCGGGAATCACGCTGCGTCAATCGCCGCCCTTGCGGGCGCGGATCGTTCCACGGCAGCCCGAGCAGAAACCAGAAGCGACTTTGGTGGAGAGGATTTGAGCAAAGGTCCCGGCACATTAGCGGAGCTTGTGCGTGATCGCGCCGAAAGCGAGGGCGATCGTGTCGCGTACATTTTTCTTCCCGATGATGCGACCGCCCCGCAGCAAATCACGTGGGCAGAGCTTCATCGCCGCGCCAGTGCGCTTGCCACGCGGCTGCTGGAAAGCGGTGCGCAGCAAAAACCGGTCTTGCTCTTGCTTCCGTCAGGGCTGGCGTTTGTGGAGTCGCTGTTTGCCTGCTGGTATGCGGGCGCGATCGCGGTGCCGGCGTGTCTGCCGCGCCATAGACGCCTGAAGCATCGATTGGACCTTCTGCTGGCCGACGTCGGCGCGAAGCTGGCGATTGGAAGTGATGAGATTCGCGCTCGACTCAATGAGGATGCGAACGGGTCGCCCGTTGCGAATTTGCAATGGATTGAAGGCGGGTCAGATTCATCCCCCGATATCGAGCCGCGCGCTTCGGCGCAGAACCTTGCGGTGTTGCAATACACGTCCGGCTCGACCGGCGCGCCGCGCGGGGTGATGATTACCCACGACAATCTGATTTGTAACAGCGGGCAGATCGCCGAGGCGTGCGGGCACGACGCGCAAAGCACGGTCGGCGGATGGGTGCCGCTCTTTCATGACATGGGGCTGGTTGGATTGCTTCAGGCGGCATTCACGGGAGCACGCTGCGTCTTCATGTCGCCGGAGCGGTTTTTGATGCGGCCATGGCTGTGGCTGCAGATGATTTCGGCTTACCGCGTCGGCACAAGTCCCGCGCCGAATTTTGCGTACGACCTGTGCGTCGAACGAATCAGCGAGGAACAGAAGAAGAATCTGGATCTCAGTTGCTGGCGAAACGCGCTCAGCGGCGCCGAGCCAGTGCGCGGGCGAACGCTGGATCGATTCGCCCATGCGTTTGCATCCTGCGGATTCAATCATTCGGCATTCTTCCCGTGCTACGGATTGGCGGAGGCGACACTCTTCGTGGCCGGACCGGGCAAGGATAGACAGATCTCGCGGCGAAATACCGATGGATCATTGGTGGACGGTCCCGATCCGCACGGCCACGTGAGTTGCGGGCGAACGTTTGGGGATTCAAAGATCGCCATTGTGGATCCGCAGACGCGGCGAAAGTTGCCGGAACAATCGATCGGCGAGATCTGGATCAACAGTGAGAGCTGCGCCAAAGGTTACTGGAATCGACCGGAGGAAACTGCCGCGACATTTCAAGCGCACCTCGATACTTCCAACGCGGAGGAAGCGCGCCTTTGCTGGTTGCGCACGGGAGATCTGGGGCTGATGGCGGGCGGGGAATTGTTTATCACGGGCCGCCTGCGCGAGCTAATCATTATCGCGGGGCGGAATCTATATCCAATCGATCTGGAACAGGCGGCCGAAGCGAGCGACCCGGCAATCGCGCCGCTCGGCGCGGCGGCGTTTTCAGTAGATTTGGACGGAACAGAACGGCTGATCATCGTTGCCGAAGTGCGGCGCGAGTGCGCGCGGGCGGCACGCGGCGGGGCCCAGCCGTTTGATCCCGCAGCTACCAAACGCCGGCTCCGCGCAGCAATCGCGGCGGCACATGATGTCACGCCGTTTGACGTTCAATTGCTCGCACCGGGCGCTTTGCCGCGCACCAGCAGCGGGAAGATCATGCGCCATGCCGTTCGCAAGGCATATCTGGAAAAGTCCCTGGAGTTGTTGGGGGCAGGACGTGCACATGCCGCTGTCTGATGCTGTTAAAGCAGCGCCGCGCTCCGCGGAGGAAATCCGCGATTGGATTGTCCGCGAGGTTTCGCAGGCGGTTCGTTGCGATCCATCGGAGGTGGATTCCGCAGCGCCGCTGGATTCGCACGGCGTCGATTCGCTAGCCGCGATTTCCATGACGGTGAAGCTATCGACCTGGCTCAACCGAAATCTCTCGGCGACTCTGCTTTGGGATCTTCCGACGATTGATGCCTTGGCCGAGCATCTGGCTAGCGCCGGCGCGCCGGGGCGCCCCGCCCTCCCGCGCGGCGTGATCGCTATGCAAACGACGGGAAAGGCAACGCCGATCTTTTTCTTTCCCGGTGTCGGAGGACATCCCGTTTCGTTCACGTCGCTTGCTTCGGAGTTGGGAAAAACCTGGCCTTGCTATGGCCTGACCGTTCCCGGGTTGGATGGTGCAACCCAGCCGTTGACGAGCGTCGAAGAAATCGCCAGCGCGATGACGCAGACGCTGCGGCAGGTCCAGGCCCGGGGCCCTTATCAACTGGCCGGGTATTCATTTGGCGGGCTTCTCGCCTACGAAGCAGCTCGGCAATTGGAGGAACAGGGGCAGAAGGTGTCGATGCTGGCGATTTTCGACACGTTTACGCGCAACGGTCGTGTGCCCCGGCCGATGTGGCAGCGTGCGGTACTGCATGCGTACGTGCTGGCGACGCGCCGGGGAAGGATGGCGTACATTCGCGAGAGAATCGCGAGGCGGGTCGCACAAGAGATCGACGTTGAGCCGGAAGAGCGCTCGGCCGGCCAGGATGCAACCACACTGGAGAAGGTCCAGGCGATCCAAAAACTCAATCGCCAGGCCGGATCCAATTATCAACCCAAACCATTCTCCGGCTCGATCCTCTTTTTTGCCGCCAGCAAGCGGCAAAATCACAACATCTTCTATCACGTCGATCCATCCGGCGGATGGGGCGAACTATGCGGCGGACGCGCGCAGGTGATCACGCTGCCGGGAACTCATCTCACACTCCTCGACCAGCGCAATGCACCGCTCGCCGCCGAGACGCTGCGGGCGTTTCTTTCCACTAGTGATCATCCTCCCGATCGTCCAGCGGTTGACCGGAACTGATAGAACTGCTTTCAGGAAGGATAAGGCTCTCGCCTAATAGTCGCCGAAGCTTCCGCTTCGCGCGATGCTCGCGCATCCAGACTTGCGACGGCGTCAGGTTCAGAGCATCGGCGACTTCGCCCACGTCTTTCCCGTCCAAAAGGCGCATTTGAAGCACGAGATAACTTTGCCCCGAGCAGCGCGGCTTCAGTTTTTGCATCGCACTTGTCACCGTAGCGATCCCTTCGCGGCGAATGCAATCGTCGAGCGGATCGGTTGAACGGCCCGCAATTTCTCCAAGCGGTGCCTGGGACATTGCGAATCGCGGGGCGCGCCGGAGTTGATCGATCGCTTTGCTGCGCACAATGGCGTAGAGCCAGGTGCTGAATCTGCCGCGCGATGGGTCGAGGCGGAAATTGGGGAGCTGCGCGGCAACTTGCATCCACGTTTCCTGCGCGCAGTCGTCTATATCCACGCCTCGCGCGCGATAGGCGCTGGCGAATTTGCGGATGCGCGAGTCGGCCCAGCCGTGGAAATCTTCCCAGGCCAAACTCGCGGCGGGCGTTGGAGCAATCCCGGTCGCGCGACAATTCAGATATTCGCCGGCCAGCGCGACAAGCTCGGATGGGATTTCGGCCTTCGTTGAGCTTCGTGAGGCCAACGCACCTCTGCGGCGGCGCGATTGGACTGAATGCGGTGCCCGCGAGCGTGTTCTCGATGCATAGCCGTCGACGCATGTCGTGGATCCTCCGCCCTCTTCGTCATCAAAGCGCGCCGCTCCAGCCGGGGCGGCCAGGACCAGTGCCAAGCCTGCGACACAAAGTAAACGGGCAGGAAATGTGGTTGAGTTTGTTTGCATCACTCCTCTCGCGAGCCTTTGCCGACCATAGCGCCTGCTAGCAAATGAGCGATTAGAAAACTCTGCCGATTTTAGAAGCAAGGCTCAGTCGCCACTCGCGAATCACTGGCAACCGGATCGATTGACGTGCCGCGTTCGGCGCATTGATCCAGGGATTTGTGGAGTTCGCGTGATTTGGGCTTGGTTTGCATTTTTCAGCGTGATTGCGACCGCGCTTGCGATCGACCTGTTTGTCGCGCATCGCAAGGCACACGTGGTGAGCATGAAGGAGGCGCTGGTATGGAGCGCGTTCTGGATCGCGCTGGCCCTGGGTTTCTGCGGACTGGTCTACCTGGGATATGAGTATCGCTGGATGGGCCTAGGCGGCGTATTGGACGGCGCCGACAACTCGTACATCGATGGCCGCTCGGCAGCGATCAAGTTTCTGACGGGCTACCTCGTCGAGAAATCGCTGAGCGTCGATAATCTGTTCGTCATCGCGCTGCTCTTCAGCGCCCTGGCGATCCCCGAGCAATACCGCCATCGCATTTTGTTCTGGGGCGTAATCGGCGCGATGGCGTTTCGCGGCGCGATGATCGGCACGGGGGCCACCCTGATCGGACGATATCACTGGCTGCTCTATGTATTTGGCGGGCTGCTCGTTATCACCGCCGTGAAACTGCTGTTGCCCAGTTCGGCAATTCCTCCGGGCGAGAGCTGGCCGGTTCGCATCGCGCGGCGATGGCTGCCGCTGAGCAAAACAATCGATGGCCCGCGTTTCATGATGCGAGTCGACGGTCGCTGGCTCTTCACGCCGCTGGCGTTGGCGCTGGCCGCGGTCGAGGTGACGGACGTGATCTTCGCCGTCGATTCGATCCCCGCGATATTCGCGATAACGACCGATCCATTCCTCGTGTTCACCAGCAATATCTTCGCGCTGCTCGGCCTGCGATCTCTCTACTTCGTGCTCGCGGGCTTTATCGGGAAGCTCAAGTATCTCAAGACATCGCTGGCGGCGGTGCTGCTCCTGATCGGCGGAAAAATGCTCGCGGGCCATCAGCTCGAAGAGTTGATCGGCAACGGATCGGAGCTGTGGCTGCTGCTAGCGACGACGCTGATCCTGGCGACGGGAGTCGGGGCATCGATTCTGATTCCTCGAACGACGGGCCCTACCTTGACTCAACTGCATCGCCTGGAAGAGCCGTCATGCTGAGGTACTCCGAAGCATCGGGCCGATTCGCGCTGGCAGCCAGATGCTTCGGAGTACCTGCGCTGAAAATGTTCCGACTCCATGTAGGGTGGGCGTACTCGCCCACCGTTTGTCGCTCGTGGTGGGCGAGTACACCCACCCTACGACGAATCGTGTGTTCCGAAAACAGAAAGGATGTGTGTCATGAGTCTGCGAACCGTGAAATGCCCGATGTGCCAAAGCCCGATGGATCTTCGCGACAAGCATGGCGTGGAGATCGACCTGTGCCCACGTTGCCGCGGCGTGTGGCTCGATCGCGGCGAGCTGGACCGCATCATCGAGCGATCCGGCCGTTTTTTGGAAATCCCCGGCGAAGACGGTGAAAAGCAGCCGGGCCGGCGACGCGAGGACTGCTTCCCAGGGCAGTTCGAGTGGTTCTGAATAATTTTCATGTCATTCCTATTGACATCAAATAATTTCATGTCATAATGTATGACATGAAATCACTCGCCGCCCCCAAGTCAAAGAAAAGCCCGCCGCGACGGGGGTATAACCAGGAGGCCCGGGCGCGGCAGACGGAGGCGAACGCCAAATCCGTCCTCTGCGCAGCTGTGAAATGTCTCCGCGGCTCCAGGCGGCTGGCGGAGATTACGCTGGATGATATCGCCGCCGGCGCGGGAGTGACCGTTCGCACGATCCTTCGCCAGTATGGCTCGAAGGACGGGATCATGAAGGCGGCGTTTCTGGAAGTTAGCCGGCAGGTCGAAGCCGCCCGGCGACCCACGCCCGCCGGCGATATCGACGCGGCGTTGGCCGCGATGCTCGACCAGTATGAGGCCGAGGGGGATCTCAATGTCCGCGTCCTCGCCGAAGAGCACGAGATCCCGATTCTGCACAAGCTGCTGCAATACGCCCGCAAGTTTCATCGCAAATGGCTGACGACGGTTTTTGGGTCGGCGCTTGCGCACCTGCCGCCGACGCAGCGTGAGCAGCGAATCACGGCGCTCTACGCCGCCACCGAAGTGCAATTGTGGAAGGTTTTGCGGCGAGATCTGCATCAGTCGGCGGCACAGACCGCCGCCATATTTCATCAACTCGTGCGCGGCGTGCTCTCGGCTTGATTTTTGTAGGGGCGAACCTTGTGTTCGCCCTCGTCGATCGCGCGAACAATACGGGTGAACACGAGGTTCGCCCCTACAGGAAAACGGCCCCACACGTAGGGGCGAACCTCGTGTTCGCCCTCGTTGGTCGCGCGGATGGCGCCGGGCGAACACGAGGTTAGCCCCTTCATTCAAAATGACAATTCGGGTGAACACGAGGTTCGCCCTACACTGGAGATTGTGATGACTACGTTGCTTGAGAGAGAGGTCGAAATGGACATTACCCCATCAAACCGCAAGCGATTTCTCTTTGCGCATTGGGAAGGCGGCGGCAATACGCCGCCGATGCTGGCGCTGATTCGGCGGCTGATTGTCCATGGGCATGAGGTACGCGTGATAAGCGACCCCTGCAACCGCGAGGAGGTCGAAGCGACCGGCGCCTCCTTCGCTTCCTGGACGCGCGCCCCGCGGCGGGAGAACAAATCGCCGGCCAGCGATCCGCTGCGCGATTGGGAGATCAAGACGCCGCCGGCATTGCTACGGCGATTGTGCGATCAGTTCTTTGTCGGCACCGCCCTGCCGCGCGCTCAGGATGTGCTGGCGGAGCTGAAGACTTTCGAGGCGGATGTGATCGTCACGAGCGAGATGTTGCTGGGCGTGATGGCGGCCGCCGAGGCTGCTGGTGTGCCATGCGCGGCGCTCGCGGCCAATGTCTATCTCTTTCCGCTGCCGGGCGTGCCGCCTTTTGGGCCCGGCTTTCAGCCGGCCAAAACCTGGATCGGGCGACTGCGCGACAAGTTCATCACGAAGATGACGATCAAGGTTTTCGGCGAATACACCGAAGCCTTCAACGCGGCGCGGCGGACGCTGGGCCTTGAGCCGGTTTCGCATCCGTTCGACCAGATCGCGCGGGTCAATCGGGTGCTCGTACAGACAAGTCCAGCGTTTGATTTCCCGGCGACGACTCTGCCGCGCAATGTGGTTTATGTCGGGCCGGAGATTGCGGATCCGGACTGGGTCGAGCCGTGGCAATCGCCCTGGAATGAAAACGAATCCCGCCCGCTCGTTTTGGTCGGATTCAGCTCGACGTTTCAGGATCAGTCGGCGGCGCTACGTCGCGTCATCACAGCACTCGGAGGACTGGATGTGCACGCGGTTGTGACTACCGGCCCGGCGATCGATCCACAGTCGCTGGAATCGCCGCGCAATGTTCACGTTTGCCGATCCGCGCCGCACAATCAGCTTCTGAAGCAGGCATCGCTGGTGATCACCCACGCCGGGCATGGCACCGTCATCCGCTCGCTGGCGGCGGGCGTGCCGCTCGTCTGCATGCCGATGGGCCGCGATCAGAACGATAATTCAGCGCGCGTAACGGCGCGCAAGGCCGGTGTACGGATCAGCCCCAAGGCATCAGTCCGGACAATTCGGCGCGCGGTGCTCAAGGTGCTGGAGAATCCGGCGTATCAGGAAGGTTCGCAGCGCCTTGGCGCGCGGATCGCGTTTGATGCGGAACATTCGCAGGCGGCGGAGATTCTTGAGCAGCTGGCGACGCAGAGCGGCGCCGCTAAGAGGAGCGCGTAAATGGAGGGCGGTTCGTAGGGTCGCCATTGGAATGGAGAAGCCTTTCACGTGGCACGGGTTTTCAACCCGTGCGTGCGGCGTGGAACGTAAAGAAACGTTGCGTGAGATGCTCTTTCGAGTTCGGGCATCGCTTACACGGGTTACAAACCCGTGCCACGTCGAAAGATTCTCGGTCGCCTTGGAGGACGTCTTCGCGGGGATGCTCACCGCGTCCGCCAAGGCGCCGCCAAGGCGGACCCTACGGGAGAATTTCCGGCGGGGCGGCGCGAAACATCAATCATCATCCCCCATAATCCGAAACACTCGCTGCTTGATGGCGCGTTCAAGTAGAACGGCGTTGGCGTATTCGCCGGCGGCGAGCTCCCCGGCGGTGAGGTCCAATCCTTTCACGAGCTCGTTGTTAGTATCGATGATCTCCTTGATGTCGTCGGCGTCAGCATCGCTGAGCATGGCGGCGACGGAGACTTTCCATTTCCCGTCGAGCTTGACCATCTCCAGCGGCTCGCGGTCATCGGGCCAGACGACGGAGGCTTTGTCGCCGTCGATGGTTTCGGTGGCGGCGTCGATGTCGGCGGCGGTGAATTGCCGCATCGCATGCAGGGCATCCTCGGCGGCCTGCGCGCCGAATTTTTCGCGCACGAGCTTCCCGAGCCGGGCGGCGGCCAGATCGGATTTGGCCATCGCATCCACCGCCGGGCGATGCTTGCGATCGGTCCAGTAGTAAAGCTGTCGGGCTGCGGAGAGGCCGCCTGCCGGAAGTGATTGGTCGCATGCCTTGAGCGCGCCGCGCGGGGTTGAGGGATCGGATGGTGCGGGACGGGTGGTCGGAGATTGGTCCGCACTCGCCGTCAGCGACATGATGAGCAGGCTGGCGAGTAACAGCATCCGTAACTTCATGGGATTGACCTTTTGTCCAAGCGGTCTGTGCGAGCAGATGTAGGATATCGGGCTAACGGTTCGTGCGGAAGTAAGAGCAATCCTAACGGCGCGAACGATTGCTCCGTCCCCCGGTACTCCGGGGGAGGGCTGGGGTGGGGATTATGTCGAACGGCAATCAATCGCGCGAACGAACACCAACTGCGCGAACCCCCACCCTAACCCTCCCCCGGAGTACCGGGGGAGGGAACAAGCGAAGCGCTTCCTTCGACCCTTGCCTCACTCGTCCGTCGGTTATACCCTCCGCGTCTCATGCCTTTGCGTATTCTGTGCCTCGGCGACATCGTCGGTCGGCCTGGTCGGCAGGTGGTTCACCAGAAGCTGGCGGGCGTCGTTCGTCAGCATTCGGTCGATCTTGTGATCGCCAATGCCGAGAACATCGCCGGCGGCAGCGGGATCACGCAGAATCTTTTTCATAAGCTCCGCTCGTACGGCGTCGATGTCGTAACGCTGGGCGATCACGTTTACAAAAAACTGGAGATCACGCCGACGCTGGAAACCAGCGAGCGAATCCTGCGGCCGGCGAATCTTTCCTCGTATGCCGCCGGGCGGGCGTTTACCGTCGTCACCACCAACAGCGGCGTGAGCGTTGGAGTCTTTTGCCTGCTGGGGCGGATCTACATGAACCTTCCCGCGGATGATCCATTCGCAGCGGCGGATCGTGTGCTCGAGCAGATTCCGCGAAGCGTAAAGGTTTGCGTCTGCGACATGCACGCCGAAGCGTCGAGCGAGAAGGTGGCGATGGGCCACTGGCTCGATGGCCGCTGCTCAATGGTCGTTGGCACGCACACGCACATCCCGACGGCCGATGCAAAAGTATTGCCGGGCGGGACGGCTTATATTTCCGATCTGGGGATGACCGGCCCATACGATTCGGTGCTCGGTCGCCGCAAGGATCGCGTCGTGAAGTACATGACGACGAACATGCCGCAGTCATTCGATGTTGCGACCGGCGATGTGCGTCTCTGCGGCGCCCTGGCGGAGATTGATGCGGAGACTGGCCGAGCGATTTCGATCCAGCGGATTGAAGTGCAGGGGGAGAACGCGGATCACGCGTATGATGCGGATGATGCGAAGCCGCCGAAGGCTGCTGGCGCGCATGGGGATTAGCATTAATAATGTAGCATGAGGCGCCAGGAACGGCGGGCTGGAGCCCACCGTCCGAACGGAATATCGTCCGAATGGAACATTGTCGCACCCGCCTTCTGCGCTAAACGCTTTGACATTCGATCGGTAATGAGAAGTCCCAAGCATTCGGCACGAATTCTCTGGGATTGGGATATTTCGCTTTCCCAATTTGGGAACCGACAACTGTGAAACCACTTTTATCCAGAAAACGCACAGGGATTATTTTGTCGTTCGCGTTGCTCACCGGCTGCAGCCCAAGCTGGTTTCGGCAATCGGCAGACAATGAAGTGTTGCCGCTGGTGAAGGATCGTGAGCGCAAGGCGGTTGGGTATGAGCCTCAGGTGGCGGTGAAGCAGACCGACCCGCCGCCGATTGCGCACGCGGCGTATGCGAAGATCCCACAGACGCCGATTCCGGGGACGCAGCCGGTGGCGCTGGAATCGCCGAAGACGATTTTGCCATATGAGCCGCTTGGTCCGGCTTATCCGACAATCGGCTGGCAGACCAGTGAGCAGATCGATCAGGATCTGGGCGTGGGCGGGCCGCAGTCATTGCTCCTCGACGGTGTTTATGGGCCCCCGGTTCCACAGGAATTGAAGCGCATGTTTGCGCTGTTTGATGCGCTGGCATATGGAACGCAGCATAGCCGGCCATATCAGAGCGCGATGGAGGATCTTTATCTGTCGGCGCTGGAGGTGACGCTGCAGCGGCACGTCTTCGCGCCGCAGCCGTTCGGCAACGTCGGCCTGCAATATACGGGAGGGCAATCTGAAGGCGCCGGGCCGGCGGGTGGTGTGAAATACAATTCCGCGCTGGCGGCGACTTCCGCGCTGGGCGTCAAGCAGAATCTCCCGTACGGCGGCCAGCTTACCGCGCAAGCGCTCGTGCAATTTGTCGATGCGCTCAGTTCCAACGCGGTCGGCGGAGAATCGGCGCAAGTGGCGCTCGCGGGCTCAATCCCCCTGCTTCGTGGCGCAGGCATGGTCAATCTGGAGCCGCTCATTCAGAGCGAGCGGTCGCTGATTTATCAGGTGCGCATCTTCGAGCAATTCCGCCGGCAATTCGCCGTGGACGTGGCGCGCAATTATTTCAACCTTCTGGTGCTGCAACAGCGCGTCGCCAACCGTCGGCTGAACGTTTCCAACCTCACCGCGCTTCTCGAGCGAACGCAGGCCCTCTTTGACGCCGGCCGCATTAACTTTCTTGAAGTGCAACGTTCGCAACAGTCGCTCTTCGATGGCGAAAACTCGCTTTCAACGGCATTGATCAGCTATGACAACGCTCTGGATGTTTTCAAGGTGCAATTGGGCATGCCGGTGCTGGAAGATTTGGACGTCATGCCGGTCGAGCTGGATGTGAATGTCCCGGATATCGATCGTGGCGACGTGGTGGCCACCGCTCAGCATTACCGGCTCGATCTGCAAACGGCGCACGATCAAATTGACGATGCGCAGCGCGATATCGAAGTGGCCCGCAACGGGCTGCTGCCCGATTTGAATGTCAACCTGCAGACGCAATTCGGAAACGCGACCGATTCGCCGGCGAAGAATTTCAGCAATCGCGCGACGGGCTACGCGGCCGGGCTGAATCTGGATCTGCCGCTCGATCGCCTTGTTGAGCGAAACGTCTATCGCAGGGCGCTGCTGGCGTTTGACCGGTCGCAGCGAACGTATGTCGAATTGCGCGACGCAATTGCCGCCGAAGTGCGCGGCGACGTGCGCGGCATTCGCTCGGCGCAGATCTCGCTGGACATCCAACGCCGCAGTATTCGCCTTGCCCAGCGACGATTGGAATATTCACTGGAATTGCTTCGCCGCGGCACCGGCAACGCCCGCGACGTCACCGACGCCCAAAGCTCGCTGCTGACCTCGCAGGACAACTTCAGCCAGGCGCGATCGGATCTGCAGGTTCAGGTGCTCGAGTTCCTCAAGGACAGCGGAACGGTCCGGATCGATCCAAGCGCTGGATCGATTGGCCGCGCGTTGGATCGGGATGCGCGATTGAATCCACCTGAGCCCGGTAATCTGCCGATGGAACATCCAAAGGATCCCCAGGCAACAACGGCGGCAAGTCCGATGGCATCGCGTTTCTAGGCCGCATCGTAAGCCGGACGACCAAGCGCCAAATATCCAATCGAACCCGTGCCTTTGGCGCGACGTTTTGACAAACGAATAGACCAGTGATGTGTACCAATATTAGCGGAGCCGGACATTTCAAAGGATTGATGCGTCCTAAGCCGCTGATTTGAATGGGTTTAGCTTGAAGGGCGTCGCAGTTTCATGAGCACGATCGCGTTTCCAACCCCCACGCCAGTTGAGGTTCCCAATCGCCGGTGGCTCGTCTGGGCGCTGGGCGGTTTTATCGCGCTGGCGGCGATGGCCGCGTATTGGATGACCACCCGCACGGCGGCTTCTTCGCAACTGGCCCTGACCGGCAAATTCTACATCGTTAACCCGGCTGACCTCGATGTGAAGGTGAAGAAGGACGGGGAGCTGCAATCTGTCAACAGCATCGAAATCGTCAGCTTGGTCGAAGGGCTGAACACCCTGACGCAAATCGTGAAGGAAGGATCGTACGTCAAGAAGGGCGACATCCTCGTCACGATCGATTCGTCGCAAATCCGCCAGAAGATCGACGACACCGACATCGAGCTGCAGAAGGCCAAGTCGGACGTGGAGACCGCCCAGCAGATGCTGGAGATTCAAAAGAGCCAGAACGCAGCCAATCTCGATGCCGCCGCGACCAACCTTGAACTCGCCCAGATCGCCGTCAAACAATACAAAGACGGCCTCTACCCGCAGCAGCTAGCCGATGCCAAGACGGCCGTGAAAATGGCGGAGCTTTCCCTCAAGAGCAAGCAGGACGATCAGCGCAACACGATGGCACTGCTTGCGCGCGGGTTCGTCACCGAAGCCGACCGCAAGCAGATCGATCTTTCCGTCACCACGTGTGAAAACGATCTGAAGAAAGCGATGACGACGCTGGACGTTCTTGAGCACTATTCCCACGAGATGGATGAAAAAGGGAAGGAAAGCTATCTCAACCAATGCAAGCAGTTGTACGCCCGCACCGAAAAGGAAAACCTGATCAACCTACAGCAGAAGAAGGTGGATCTGGAAACCAAGCAGGCGGCTCTCACCATCGTTCAGCGAAAATCAGACCACCTGAAGGAACAGCTCGCGGACTGCACAATCAAGGCCCCCGCCGACGGGCTGGTGGTTTATGCTCAGAATGAGCGCAGCTCACAGCAGCCGATCGAGGAAGGCGTCCAAGTCCGCGAGCGGCAGATGCTCCTCCGCCTGCCTGATACCAGTTCGATGAAGGCAGTCCTGCGAATCAATGAATCGCAGGTGACGCAACTGCGGCCCGGGCAGCGGGCGCTCGTCTGGATCACCGGCGTTACCGAGCCGGTCGGCGCGACAGTGGAAAAGATCAGCCCGGTTGTCGATAGCAGCCAGCGCTACTGGAACCCGGATCTGCGCGAATATCCCGTTGAGCTCACGCTGGACAACACCCCCGGTAATCTCAAGCCGGGCATCAGCGCCAAAGGCGAGATCTACGTCGATCGGCTGGAACATGTGACGGCAGTCCCGCTGGCGGCGCTCTACAGCGAAAAATCCGCCAGCTATGTCTTTGTCCGCAATGGTGAAGATGTGAAGCCGATGCAGGTGAAAATCGGTTCGGTCAACGAGACGCAGGCGCAGATCACCGAAGGCCTCGCCACCGGCGATCAGGTTCTGCTGCTGGAAGCCGGCCAGGGCCGCGAACTTCTGGAGAAGGCCGGGCTGCACAGCGAGGACACGTCCAGCGACCATAGCAAGGGGCCGGGCGCGGCTCCGATTCGAAATAAGAATCCGTTGAACAAGCCTGTTGCCCCGCCGGCGGATTCCGACAAGCAGCGCGACGCCACGCCGCATTTACAGGAAAAGTAGCCGACCAAATAAGTTGTCAGTTGCCAGTTGTCAGTTGTCAGTAAGAAATGCTGTATAATTGTACTCATTGCGACCCTGGCGCCGGCTGAGTCGAAGGCTGGGTTTCCGGCTGGGGGACGGGACGCTGATCGATCAATCCCGCTGAGCTAAGCGACCAGGGCGTGTCGCCGGCGTTGGTGACGCCGGGATAATCCCATCGCACGAAATACCCCGCCTGCATCTGCACGCCACGCGCATCGACGTATTGGACCGCGCCTCCGACCTCCAGAACTGTTCCTACGTCGGCGATGTAAAGAGCGCGAATGACGTCGGGACCTTTCGCGTACTTGATATCCTGGCCTTGGACCAGCGAAGCAACCACGCGCTGATAGTGATACAAAGCAAATTGCTCCCACTGTGGATCAAGCGGCACTGGCTGCGGAGGGGAAGGCAACGCCACTGCGGGCCGCGGCTTTGGGCCGCAGCCGCTTGCCATTACCAGGATCATTCCATAAACCGCGAGCCATTTCATCATGGCAACAATGCCCGCGCGTGCATGTGAACGCAAGCGGCGCGTCCCATGCACGCGACCCATCCGATGAAAAAGGGGACGCACATGTTTTAAAAAGATGTGCGTCCGGCTCTGTAGAAAACCCACAGTAACGCAAGAGCGATATTGTGGGTCAGCACGCGGAGGTAGAGGTCGCGGCAGCGACTGTGATGGCTGCGACCTCTGAGGCTCGAGCCCAGATTGCGTTTGAGCATCGAGAATACCGTTTCCACCTGCGGGCGTTTGCGATACGCCTTGACGTTGAAGCGGGTTTTCATGAGCTTGCGGTACTTGTCAGGTGGCAGCGTGGTTGGGTCTTTGGGCGGGCGGCCATGCTCGGGCGGGATTGTCGAGCGGATGCCGCGATCCTCGCGCAGCAAGCGATGGTTGTGAGCCGAGTCGAAGCCGGCGTCGGCCACCATATGCCGCAGCTTCTGCGATGACGGCAGTTCCAACAGCACCGAATCCAGTTGAGCGATATCCGGGGTTGGCCCGCGGCTGGCCACCGCCGCCAGGATCGCGTGCGTGGCGGTGCAGACGATCAGCATCAGCTTGCCGTAATGCTTGTAAGTCGTCGGTTTTTTCGGCTCTTTTCCCTTCTTATTCACGCGGGTTCGCCAAATGAAGTAGCGGCTGGCGTGGTGGGCATCAAAGCCGCTGGAGTCGACGGCGGCGTACGGGACGGTCTTGTTGCGTTTGCGAACCCGCCGAACCGTGTCGTCGACCAGCCGCCGAACATGCTTTAGCTTGAGCAGCCGTCGACTGGCTTTCTGCAGCGTCGTGAAATGCGGGACCGCTTTGAGCCCGATGGCCTCCCGCAGATCCGAGCAGTCTTCCAGAAGCTGGCAGATGCCGCGATAGTCCTTCTTCTCAAAATCCTTGAGGACCAGGCACGCGAACAACTGCGGCTGCGTGAACTTGTGTGGACTGAAGACATGGGAATAGTCGCTGAAGGCTTCCTTGCCGGCAGCCAACGCGACCATCGCCACCGTCCTTGGCGACTTGCTGCTGATCATCCTACAAATAATACGAAAGCAGGTTCGAGCAGACTCAGGCGGGGTTTTCTACAGAGCATGTGCGTCCCCTTTTTCATCGGGGCGGAGTAATTTCGCTGCCATCTTCTGAGCATGGCGGCCTGCTTAAAGCTAAAAGGTTATAATCCGGGGGGGGGGCAATCATCTTGGAGGACAGGGATGAGAAGGACCTATTCCGGGCGGGCTTTTGCGGCGATTGCAGCGCTCATTTTAATGGTCACGACCTGCGCCACGCGCGCCGATGATCCGCCCATTGATTGGAACCGCGCGCAGCAGATCTTTCAGCGATCGCAGCGCGGCGAAGCATTGTCGCCGGAGGATCAGGCGTATCTCGATCGCGCCAAGGCCGAGCGGCAGAAGATGGCGGCGCGCGGGCCGGTCGGCGGTAAAACATCGGTTGATCTAACGCCGCTGACTGATCTCAAGGATGCATATAAAGGACAAAGCGGCGGGCTGTATGGAGACGGCCGCAACGATCCCCCCGCGGCGCTCCTCAGCGCGGCGAAAGCGGCCGCCGCGCGGATCAAGCCGCTCGATCGCGACGGCGCCGCATCGCCGGACGGCAAGGTCGTGCTGCTGGCGATTGGAATGTCGAACACGACGCAGGAGTTCTCGCGATTCAAGCAGATCGCCGATCGCGATCCGGGCAAATCGCCGCGCGTGGTGATCGTGGACGGCGCGCAGGGCGGCCAGGATGCGGCCGCATGGGTGGATGATCGTAAAGCGCCGGCCGTCTGGAAAACCGCGGAGCAGCGATTAGCCGCTCAGGGCGTAACGCCCGCGCAGGTACAGGCAGTCTGGATCAAGCAGGCGCTGATCCAGCCCGGCGCGATCGGCGAATTCCCGGTTCACGCGAGGAAGTTGCAGGCGGACATCGAAACGATCCTGAAAATGGCGAGCACGCGATATCCGAATCTGCAGCTGATTTACCTCTCCAGCCGCATCTATGCCGGCTATGCCAATACGCCGTTGAACCCCGAGCCGTATGCGTACGAAGGCGCGTTCGCGGTGCGATGGGTGATCGAGAATCAGCTCAAGCATTTCGAATCGGATCCGCGGGCGCCAGTCGTGCTTTGGGGCCCGTACCTCTGGGCGGATGGCATCAAGGGCCGCAAGTCAGATGATCTGGTCTGGAAGGCAGAGGATCTGGGTCCGGACGGAACGCATCCGAGCCAAACGGGACAGACGAAAGTGGCGCTGCTGCTGTTGAAGTTTTTGGAAAATGATCCGACGGCGAAGGAGTGGTTTGCGGCCAAAAGTGATTAGTGGCACGGGCAGCCGGGTGCCGCAGGTGCCACGTGCGGTACCGTGTGGCACCCGACTGACCAACTGACAACGATCGCGCGGCAATTACCCCTTCTTTTTCCCATGGCGCTTGCCGTGCTTCTTGCCGTGCTTTCCCTTTTTCCCTTGATGCTTGCCTTTTTTGCCTTTTTTGCCCTTCGCCTTGCCCTTGGCGACCGCGGCACTGGCCTGATTGACCGGCGCTGCTTGCAGCGGGGCCGGCGACGCCAGACCGAGCGCCAAGGCGATGACTGCAACGATTAGGAGCCTCATTCCTGATAACATATTGCTCTCCTGCCACGCCGACGGCGTGGCCAATTTGTTTGTGAATGGCGATCCGATTGCCGCCATCGAGAGGGGCATTTGTTTCGTTCGCCGCAGGACATAACGGACGGATTGGGAATTCGTTGGTCACTCTATGCGGATTTTTCCAGGCTGGCAGCGGCGGAACCCTTTTGAAAAATAAACCAACGGATTAGCCGTTGATTCGTTGAACCCTTACAGGAAAGTTCGATTGCCTGCTCATGTGCCTCCCTCTGCTCTGTCGCTGACCGATGAGGCGCGGGCCAGGGTGGCGACGTGGGCCGCTGAGCATTGGGATGGCGTTTTCACGCTGCTCCATCGGCTGACGCGAAATCGTCACGAGGCCGAGGATTTGACGCAGGAGACGTTTCTGCGTGCCGCGCGACAGAACGAGTCGTTTCAGCCGGGCACGAATTTACGGGCGTGGCTGATGCGAATCGCCGTGAACGCGCATCTGGATGCGCGGCGGCGGCAGCAGGTGGTTCGAAATGAGCCGCTGCCGGATGAGCTGCCTGCAGGCGATCCCGCGCCACGCGAGCGATTGGCAGGCGCAGAATTGGCGGCAGCGGTTGAGCAGGCAATCGGCCAACTTCCGGAGCTCCCTCGGGCGGTTTTTCTGCTGCGAACGCGAGAGGAACTGTCGTTTCGCGAGATTGGCGACGCGATCCAGGCCACAGAAGAAACGGCGCGCTGGCACATGCTCCAAGCGCGAAGGCGGCTGCTGGCGATGCTGGGTGATTGGGTCTGAGTGGTTCGTGCGAACCACGTAGGGGACGCCAACGAGCTTGAGAACTTTTCACGTGGCACGGGTTTTTAACCCGTGTGTGCGACTTGGAGCGTAAAAGAATCGTTGTTTCCGATGAACTTTTGAGCTCGGACATCGCTTGCACGGGTTACAAACCCGTGCCACGTTGAACGATGCTTAGCTGGTGCCCCAATGGACTGCACACAGATTCAAGACCAACTTCTTTCCGCTGATAATCTGGCGGATACCGCGCTGTCAGTCGAAGTCGCTGCGCATGTGGAGAATTGCACGGATTGCGGCGCTCTCTTGTCACGATTACGCCGGCTCGAATCTGCCGCGCGCGCATTGCCAACCGCCGACGCAAGCGAGTCTCGTGACGCTTTCCTTGAGTCACTTTCCCCAGATCAAAGCTCACAACGCCGCTGGCTGATTCGTCCCCGCTGGCCACGCCCGCGCGCGCTTGCGGCGGCGGCAATGATCCTGCTGGCCATCGGCGCGGCGGCCTGGTATTTCGCTGCCGCCAGCGCCAGCCGTGCGCAGGCGGCGGAGGTCACCGTCGATCGCCTGATGCAATTGAATTTGGATCTGGCTGAAGCGGATACTCCCGATCAGCGAGCGCGGATTTACGCCAGTAACGCGGCAGCGCTGCAAACGGCATTAAATCGAAATCCGATGCCACCCGATCAGAAGCAACTGGCTGACAAGCTGATGGCCAACGGCGCGTGGCTCTCTTCCAATACGGATCCGCTCGACGGCGCCGAGCGATTCGATGAAGTGGCCGACCTGATGCTCAATCAGCTTCAGGCCGCGACGACGGCTAAGCAGGCCAAAGCCGCCGCGCGCCTCGCGCGTCAGTATCAGCACATCGTGAATCGCGGCCTGAATTCTCAGCTCAAGCGCGCCCAGAATGTTCCGTTCGATAAGCCAGAGCGAAAACGCCGTTATGATCGGCTCGTCGCGCGAAATGCGGAATTGGATCGCCGAATGAAGCAGTTGCTCGACCGTGCTTCAAACCCGAGCCCCAAGGAAATCCGCAAGCAGTCGAAAGCCGATTCAAAGGTTGGCCGCACCGCGGCGCCGGAAGCCACTGCGGCCAGTTAAAACCCGGAAAAGCCCCAACCATCACCATGAGGCGCCTCAGCAGCCACGACCGCTATCGCCACGCCCACGATGACGACCACCGTGATCACCACTACGAGAATAGTCGTCTTCACCGGGTCGATCTGCCCGGCATCGGGCTGCATGACCCAGGCGTACTTCCCGTCGGCAAGAGGCGTCTCCTGATCGCCGGCAACTGCGACGACCGAATTATCCTGCCGCTGGCGAAAACCCAACGGCTGGCCCTTCACCAGGTGAATCGAAGTGATCGGCTTTCCGTCCTTCCCCAGGGCGTCCTTAGCGCTCGGTGGAACAGCGTAAAGACGAAACTCCCCGATCCAGGGGGAAGTAGTCATAGTCAGCCGCTCTGCTGTAGTGGCTTGAAGCACAGTGGACGGCGCTGTGCTTACATGGCAGCCCGCCAAAACGAGCGAGGCGCAGGTCATGGCAATGACGGCAATCCGAAACATGGGATCTCCGATTGAGACAGATGTGAAGGGTGCGCGTTGGGAAAAGCCCGTTCGCCAGCGCGTTGCATAATGATTGCGGGAATTTGCGAGAAAAACAAGTTTCCGGCCGCCTCGCGCCACGGGTAGGGTCCTGCAGTTTTTGCCATTTCGGCGGCGAAATGCCTCTGTGCCGGGCACGTGATTGGGGCTATTATCTTCCGTCAGCGGTTTGATTCGTTGTCACCGGAGAGGCGAACTACTTTCCAGCACATTGGGATCCTAAGCTTAGAATTCCACGTGGACAAGTTGTCGCG
>JADMIO011475746.1_pt1 | contig 76613 bp, 72 predicted proteins | sample 8958161 | NCBI WGS metagenome assembly JADMIO01 (sample SAMN16585339, study PRJNA669376) | soil metagenome | isolation source: Crop rotation soil | place: USA: Cullars Rotation, Alabama | collected 2011
CGCGACTTCAAGTCACGTGAATTCCAAGCTTCGGATCCCACTGTGCTGGAAAGGGTGGCGCCGCTCGGCCAGCAGGGCGTCGTGGTCGGTGTCCAGGACCAGCCAGTCGTCCGGGTCCAGCGGCTGCAGCCCCGGCGCCAGCCGGAATTTCATGCCGCGAAATGGCCAGGGGAAATCAAGCTCTTGCATGCCTCAGCATGGCGGCCCCGCGGGCGCCACGCCAGTCTGAACGCGCGCCACCGGCGCGGGCATTTACGGCACTTGCGCGTTCAATTAGCATCGCCGGCATGGCCGCTACCGGCCATGGGAGATTTCCTTGAGGAGACCAGAATGAAGAAGTTCGTGATTGCCGGCGGGCTTGCGCTCAGCCTGTCGCTGTCGGCCGGTGTTGCGCTGGCTCAGGCCGGCGCCGCCAAGGTCAAGTTCTCGTCGCTGTCCACGATGGGCGAGCTGATGGCCGACCCGCAGGCCAAGGCCGTGCTGATGAAGGAGATCCCCGAGATCGCCGGCAACCCGCAGGCCGAGCAGGCCAAGGGCATGAGCCTGCGCTCGCTGCAGCAGTTCGCGCCGATGCTGGATGACGCCAAGCTGGCGGCGATCGACAAGGAACTGGCCAAGATCGGCGCGTCGGCCGCGAAGAAGTAAGCATGCCGGAGGCGGGGCCGGCAGCGGCCCCGCATTCTCATTCGCGGCTGCGGCCCGCATAGTCGCGCGCCCGCCTGGCGAGCTGGTCGCGCCGCTCGTCCGCCGAGACCCGGCGCATGCCGGCCGGTAGCGCCGCCTCCAGATCCTTCAGCTTGACGAGCCTGCCGGCGATGGCCGGGCGCGGCTCGATGCCGGTGGGGAAGCCCGCCCAGCGCACCGAGATCAGGCCCTCGTGCAGGCCTTCCGGATCGAGCCAGTTGTAAAGGCCCGGATCGCGGAGCGTGGCCACCACGGTGAAGCTGCCATCCAGGTTGGGCGCCGCCTGGCGATTGTTGAGGCTGGCGAGATGGCCGGCCGGGTCGTTGCTGGTCCCCAGCATGTTGTTGATCGGCACCGTCACATAGGGCGCGCCGCCCGCCTGGACGGTAATGACCAGCGCCTCGTCATCGGCCAGCACGAAACGCCCCAGCGAATAGGCCTGCGTCGCCAGCATGCCGTTGTCGCGGCTGAAATAGGGTTGCCGGAAGCTGTTCGGCGGTTCCTTCAGCGACAGGCCGATGAAGCGCATCTCGTCGCGCACATACGGCTCCATCGCCGCCACCACATCGCGCACCACGGCAGCGTCCGGGCGCGGCGCCGGCGGACCCGCCGCACCCTCGCGGCGCACCGACAGCGCGTTGGGCCGCTCGACCGACCAGTCGCCCAACGTGTCGCGGACCAGCAGCTCGAAGGCGTCCTGCGTCGTCTGGATGTGATTGCGCCGGCCGGCCGCCGGCTCCGGTCCGATGGTGAGCGTGAACCGCCCGTCGGCCGCCACTTCGAGATCCGGTCCGGAGAGATTGGCGATGGTCGACAGCTCGCGCGTCAGCAAGGAAAACTCGTTGACCACCGGCGGATGCGCCGGCCGGCGTCCCTCCAGCACGTAGCGGGACGTGCCGTCGATCGGAATCGTGCGGTAGAGCGTGTCGGGATTGTCGATGGCGTAGCGCGACGAGGCCACGCGAGTGGCGTCCACCTCGTGCTCGAGAATCTGGGTCAGATGGATGCGCGGGTTGCGCGTGTCGCGGTTGGCGATGTTGAGCAGGGCCGCCATGGTCATTTCGTCCATCACCTGCTCGAAGCGCGGGGCGAGCTCGGCGCTGAGCGGCGGCTGCATTTCGCGGCGCCAGAGGTCGGCGGCGCGCCGCCGCGCCGCCTGGATGTCCGGATGCGCCAGCAGCCGGGCGGCCTGCAGCTCGAGCGCCCGCTGGTCGGCGCTGCGCAGCGGGTCCGCTTCCAGGGCCGCCGCCGGCCCGCACAGGAGAATCAGGGCAGCCGCGACGGCCTGCACAGCAGTCTTCATGGCGCTGCCTCCCTTTATGGCAATAAGATCGTCACCATCAGGGAGGGAATGAGGCGGCATGTCTACCGACATCGTGATCGACGACCTTGTCCAGCCGCGCCTCAGCGAGGCCCAGAAGGCGGCGCTCGCTTATGGCGAGGCGACGCCGATCGAGCTCAGCGAGGCGGCGGTGCTGGCCGCCGCCCGCCAGCGCACCGGCCTGTCCGACTTCGGGCCGGACGACTTTCGTGCGCGCCTCAACCTGCTGCTCGACGAGTGGAACAAGGATGCCGGGCTCACCGGGCTGCAGCGCCTCACCCTGTTCGGCTATGTCGCGCGCTATGCCGCCAACCGGCTGCTCATCCACGACCTGCTGAAGCGCCACCCCGAGATCCACGACGAGAAGATCGAGCGGCCGATCATCGTGGCGGGCCTGCCGCGCTCCGGTACGACGCACCTCGTCAATGTGCTGGCCGCCGATCGCCGGCTGCGCTCGATGCCGCTGTGGGAATCCTACGAGCCGGTGCCCCTGCCGGGCGAGGCGGCGGCCCCGGACGGCACCGATCCCCGCTACAAGCGCTGCGCCGACGCCTGGGCGCAGATGCAGGCGACGGTGCCGCTGATCGCCGCCATGCACCCGATGAACCCCGATCACATCCACGAGGAGCTGGAGCTGATGGGGCCGGACTTCGCCTCGTACAATTTCGAATGGATCTCGCACGTGCCGGGCTGGCGCGACCATTACTACGCCACCGACCAGACGCCGCATTACGAGTACATGAAGACGGGCCTCAAGATCCTGCAATGGATCCGCGGGCCGCGCCGCTGGGTGCTGAAATGTCCGCAGCATCTGGAGCAGTTGCCGGTCCTGAAGCGCGTCTTTCCCGATGCGACCATCGCCATCACCCATCGCGATCCGGTCGCCGTCATCACCTCGGCCGTCACCATCATCGCCTATGGGCGGCGTCTGTCGCGCCGTAGCGTCGAGCCGCGCGAGCTGGTGGCCTATTGGATCGACCGGGTCGAGCACCTGCTGCGCGGCTGCGTGCGCGACCGGCATGTCTGGCCGGAGAGCCAGAGCGTCGATGTGCCCTTCACCGAGTTCATGGCCGACGACATGGCGATGGTCCGCCGCATCCATGCCAAGGCCGGCCTGCCGGCCGCTGCGGCGGCCGATGCCGAGATCGCGGCCTACATCGCGAATCACCCGCGCGGCAAGGAAGGCCGGGTGATCTACAACCTGGAGGGTGATTTCGGCGTGTCGCCGCAGGCGCTGCGCGACCGTTTCCGCTTCTACCGAGACGCCTTCGCCTTCGGTTCGCGCGAGATGCCGGGGTGGTAGGCATCACCCGCATCGGCCTGTGCTGGGGCACCGTGCGCGACATGCCGGTGGTTGAGCTGATCGAAATCGCCGCGCGGCACGGCTATGGCTCGGTCATGCCGATTCCGCTGCAACTGGTGGGCGATGGCGTGCCGCCGGCCCGCGCGCTGCGCCGGCGGCTGGATGATGCCGGCGTCGGCATTGTGACGCTGGACGGCGTTCTCTCCATGCTGCCGCGCATGCCGCAATGGGTGCTCGATCTCGGCCTGCCCGAGGATGAGTATTTCCGGCTCGCCGACGAGCTCGGCATCACCTGCTTCAATGTCCCGCACTATCGCGGCGATCCGGCGACGCCGCTCGCCGAGCTGGTCGATGCCGTCGGTCCCATTGTGCTGCGTGCCCGGCGTCACGGCATTCAAGTAGCGCTGGAATTCCTGCCCGGCACCGGCATTCCCGACCTTGCGACCGCGCTCCGCATTGCCGATGCCGTCGGCACGGCCAATGTCGGCGTCATGATCGATAGCTGGCACCTCGCGCGCGGTCGCAACACGCCGGCCGATGTGCGGGCGCTGGCCCCCGGTTTTATCAAGGGCTACCAGATCAGCGACCGCGCCGCCGATGCCGACCGGATGCCGGACGACGAAATGTACGAGCGCCTGGTACCCGGCGAGGGCGTGCTGCCGCTGGCCGAGATCACCCGCGCCGTGCTCGCCAATGCGCCGGGCCTGGTGATCGATGCGGAAGTGTTTGCGCGTGAAGTGCGCGAGGGTTGCGACGCAGCCGCCAGCGATGGCTTCGCCGGTCGCGTAGCAGCGGGCATTCGCACCGTGCTGGACCGACTCTAGGAGTCGGTCTTCGTCACGTCGGACGGTCGCACGGTGACGGCCCCTCGCCCCGCTCAGCTTCCGAGCCGCCCGGCCGGCCCTTGAAGCCGGGCGGACCGCCCGCCATGTCCGGGCGCGGCCCGCCGCCGGCGCGGCGGCGGCGGTAGGGTTTGTGCACGAAGCTCTCGCAAGGGCAGCGGAGGCTGCCGGACGGGACGGCAGCGCGGTCGCACCATTGCCGCGCTGGACCTATCATGATTAGGCGAACGGGTGTGACCATCCTCGCCGAGCGCATGGCGTATCCCCCGCACGTAGTCGACAAACTTCTCAACCATGTGCCCGCATCGCTTTGCGGCAACCCTCGCGACGCGATCTGAGCGAGTGGGTTATCGTCGTTTTCGCGACTTTGGGAGCCAGCCGCGCGCGACTGTTCGAATTGCATTGACCAGCGAACTGCCGGTCTCATCCGATTCCTCGAAGTGTCGTCCGTAAAGCAACCCGATCTCCCGTTGCAGGTCAAAGTCGGCGAGCTTGGGACGGGCGATATCGGCGCTGCGGAAGCATTCCGGCATCACGGTAATGCCCAGTCCCACCCGCACCATTGACAGGACCCGATCGTCGTTGGTGCTGCGGAAGCTGAAATGCGGCCGCACGCCGCGATCCGTGAAATGCCGGCTGACCGCGGAGAGCGCCTCGCAATGCCGCCGCACGATCATAGTCTCCTCCGCCAAAGCCTCTCCGGCGACGACATCGCAGGATGCAAGCCTGTGGCGCGAAGCCACGGCCAGCGTGTAGCTCTCGCGAAACAACGCTTCGGTACGAAGTCGGGTCGACGACCGGTTGCTCAGGGACAGCGCCAGGTCGATGCGGCCGCGTTCGAGCCGGGCCAGGAGGTCCCGCTCTGTTCCTTCCACGATTTCGATGCGTGCGTGTCGCGGCTCGTGCGCAAACGCGCGCATGATCTCCTCGACCAGGGCAGTGGGAACGGTGGTGATGACACCCAAGCGGACCAAGCGCGGCGTCTGGAGGCCGCCGATCGTTCGATCGACCTGATTGAATTCGTTCTCGATGGCACGGGCGTGCGCGAGGAAACGGCTCCCCGCGCCAGTGAGCTGCACGCGCTGACTGTTGCGGAAGAAGAGCTTGGTGCCCAGGTGCCGCTCGAGCTTGCCGATCCCGATCGACAATGTCGGTTGCGCGACATTCACCTGGGCCGCGGCGCGGGAGAAGTTGCCGGTCTCCACCACCGCCAGGAAATAGCGCAGCTGGTACCGATCTATCATAGACATAATCTATGATGAGCCTCAAAGAACTTCAATTTCCCGAAACATGCCTGCATCCCCGAGAATTGCTCCCGGCATACGAACGACTGCGCCGGGGAGTCCGCCGATGGGTATTACCGAAACTCAGCCCTTCCTGGATGTGAGCGAAACGGTAGCCGCCATTCGCGAAACGACCTGCCGCTTTGCCTCCGCGGCAATCTCGCCGCGCGCCGCCGAGATTGACCGGCGCAACAGCTTTCCCCGCGACCTCTGGCCCATGATGGGGAAACTCGGATTGCACGGGATCACGGTCGAGGAGACCTATGGCGGGTCCGGGCTGGGATATATCGAGCACGTCGTCGCCATGGAGGAGATCAGCCGGGCCTCCGCCTCGGTTGGCCTCAGCTATGGCGCTCATTCCAACCTGTGCATCAATCAGCTGCGGCGATGGGGAAGCGAGGAGCAGAAGCGGCGGTACCTGCCCAAGCTGATCAGCGGCGCGCATGTCGGGGCTCTGGCGATGAGCGAGGTCGGGGCAGGATCGGACGTCCTGTCCATGCGCCTCAAGGCGGAGAAGCGCGGCGATCACTATCGCCTCAACGGCACCAAGTTCTGGATTACCAACGGTCCGCACGCCGACGTGCTGGTCGTCTATGCACGAACCGCCGCGACAGAGGGGGACCGGGGAGTCACGGCCTTCCTCATCGAGCGGAGTTTCAAGGGATTCCGTAACGGCGAAAAGCTGGAAAAGCTCGGGATGCGTGGCTCCGACACCTCGGAGCTGATTTTCGAGGACTGCGACGTGCCGGCCGACAATGTACTCGGACGCGAGAATGGTGGCGTGGGCGTGCTGATGAGCGGGCTCGACTATGAACGAGTGGTCCTCGCCGCCGGCCCTCTGGGAATCATGCAGGCCTGCCTGGATCTCGTGCTGCCGTTCGTGCGTGAGCGCCGCCAGTTCGGCCGGCCGATCGGCACGTTTCAGCTGATCCAGGAAAAAATCGCCAACCTGTACGTCGCGCTGAATTCCGCGCGCGCCTATGTCTATGCCGTCGCGCGAGCCTGTGATGTCGGCCGCTCCAGCCGTGCCGATGCCGCGGGAGCGATCCTCCTGGCCAGCGAGGCCGCCGTCCGGTCCGCGCTCGAAACCATTCAGGCGCTCGGCGGCGTCGGTTACACGCGCGATTTCCCGGCCGAGCGCCTGCTGAGGGATGCCAAACTCTACGACATCGGTGCCGGCACCAACGAGGTGCGACGGTTTCTCATAGGGCGGGAACTGGTCGGGGCGCAATGATCCGTCAAGCGCCGGTGCCGGCACATCAGCCGGCGGCGGCCGGTGCATGAAATTTCCTAATTCGAAGTCCCGGCACGACGTGACCGGAGTCCGGCGTTCAGCTCCCCCAACGGCCCTATGGGTTCACCAACAACGGCAGGCGTTTCCGACAGCTGGAAAGGGGGACGCAAGAGAGGCCAGGTGGTGCCGTCCCTGGTCCGCCATGCGACAATGCCTCTGTCCAGGCGGGCAGAGTCTTCGCCGACCTCCGCCACGGTTCGCACAGCAGCGGCCTGGATCCCGGCAGCCCTCAGGACATCGCTTGTCTTGGCACGAGGCATTACGGAAAAGTCCGTCGCCAGCGAATCGAGTGTACCGCGCGGCGCGGCCGCGGCGACATGGCCATCCTGGCAAGCTAGCATTTCCAGGTCATCCGGCACGCTGCCGTTCCAGCTGGCTTGCGTTGTCCAAAGGGCCGCGTCCTGCATGGCAAGATCGATGGCCTGCCCCTTTCCGGTCCGATCGCGGTGTTCCAGAAAGGCGAGTATCGCAAACAGTGCCATGAGCCCGCCGGCGATATCCGCCGCCGAAACGCCCAGCTTGACCGGCACGCCATTCACCCGGGTCAGATCCATCAGACCGGACATGGCTTGGATCACGGTGTCAAAAGCCGGGCGGCCCGGGTAGGCGGACGAGACGCCGAAACCGGAAATCGCACAATAGACGAGCCGCGGATTGATCTCCGCCAGCCTTGCCGGCGAGAAGCCGAGCCTGGCGAGAGAACCAGGTTTCAAGTTCTCGATCAGGACATCCGCCGTGCCAAGGAGATCGCTGAAGATTCCGCGCTCGGCCGGATCGCGGAGATTGAGGGCGGCGCTCCGCTTGCCGTTGTTGCTGAGCGCGAAAAAGTAGCCGATGCCGTTCTGATACGGAGGCCATCTTCTGGAGGATTCGCCGAAAGGAGGCTCGAGCTTGATGACCTCCGCGCCCAGCGACGCCAGCTGCCGGGCCGCGAGCGGAGCCGTCGTGTACTGCCCAATCTCTACGATCCTCAAGCCGGTACACGGCGCGGCGGTTGTCCGGCCATCGGTTCGCGCCGAGACATGGCGCGGCTCGAGCAACCGGACGAAGCCGCGATCGGCATCCGCTGCCGGAATCATCGCGGGCCGCCGCCCTGGTGTCAGGGAGCCTCGCAAGGGCGTCCCAGCGACCGTGATTTTCCGGCCGGTAGTGGGGTCGAGCAGGCGCAGCATCATGCGTCGGTGCGCGACGTTGCGGTCGCGCGCCATGGCGGACATTTCCAGGATCGGTCCTGCGGCGATTCCAGCCCCGTTGAGCTGCTCGATCGCCGCAGTCGCGGTCTCGTTGGCGATCCAGCGGCTTACGATGGCGTCCACGGCATCGGCGCACGAAATTCGGTGCGCCAGCTTGACCAGCGAACCTTCCAGCGCCAGCTCCGGCACACCCATCAGCGAACACAGCTTCTGCCAGTGCTCGTCGTTGGCCGAGCACAGCATGACCCAGCCGTCGCGTGCCTTGAACGCATTCCATGGGGCGGCCATGGGGTGGCGATTGCCGGCGCGGCCGACCGTCCTTCCGCCATAGTGAAGGGGGAGATAGGTTGCCAGCGCATTCACCCCGCATTCGTACAGGCTGACATGGATACGCTGTCCTCGCCCCAGACTGCGCCGGGCCCTCATCGCTGCGGTGATCGCGGCGGCGGCGTAGATGCCGGCGTGGAATTCGAGTGCCGGCACATTCGAGATCGCCGGGGCAAGCCCGGGCAGTCCCGTGACGTCGGCCATCCCGGAGGCTGCCTGGAGCAGCTTGTCGCTCCATCCGCGATTTTCCCGGTTCGTGTCTTTGCCAAAGCCGGTGATGTCGCATGCGACATGGTCATCGGATACAAGGGCCGCGGCCGCCGCCTGATGCGGGGTCTCGATGTCCGACGAGAGAAGCACGATGTCCGCGGCGGCCATGGCGGTGCGGAGCAGCGCGGTGTCTTCGCCACTACCGTCGCGCCATACGAAACTGCGCTTTCCGGCCATGAGCGTTCCGCGGCTCGCCCACTTGTCGCGTCCCGAACTCGAACCCGGCTCAATCGCAACTACGGTGGCCCCAGCTTGCGCAAGAAGCTGACCGCAAGCGGCGCACCCGAGCCGGTCTCCGACTTCGACGGCGACCCATCCCGCTAGACTTTGATCCATCGGGGCGGCTGCGCTCAGCAGCCCTTGAACTGCGGTTTGCGCTTTTCGAGAAAGGCGCCGATTCCCTCCAGCCGGTCCTCGGTGCCGTAGATGGAGGCGAACAGGGCACTCTCGAATTCAATTGCGGACGTGAGGTCCATCTGCAGCCCGCGATGGACGGCGCGCTTGATGAAGGCAAGGCTCAACGGGGCACGATCCCGGTAGATCTCGGCAAGAGCTTTTGCCTCGGCCAGCGCGCCACCCTTGGGCGTCAGCCGGTTGATGAGGCCAATTCTGTATGCCTCACGGGCGTCGATCGGATCGCCGGAAAGCATGATCTCAAGCGCTCTTGCGGGCCCCACAAGCCGCGCAAGGCGCTGCGTACCGCCCGCGCCTGCGATCGTGCCGATCTTCGAGCTTGTCACCGCAAAGGTGGAGCTTTCGCCGGCGATGCGCATGTCACAGGCCAGCGCGAGCTCGCAGCCCCCGGTCATGCAGAAACCTTCGATCGCCGCGAGAACCGGCTTGCCCAGCGTCTCCAGGCCCTTGTTCAAGCGGTGCCAGGAACTGACGTAGGCGAGAGCGTCCTGCGTCCCGTTTATGGCTCGAGCCTCGTTCAGATCGGCCCCGGCCGAAAAATAGCCGGTGCCGCCGGTGATGATGACGGCCCGGACATCGCCGACCGTCTCCGCCTCGCGGCACGCGGCCAGGATCTCCTCCATGCACAGCAAGCTGATTGCGTTGCGGCGCTGCGGCCGATTCAGCGTGATCACAAAAGAGGAGCCGGCCGAATCCACCGTAATGGTCTCGTAGGTCATGCTTGGCATCCCCTGGAATGATAGGCGATCAAGAGAGCGTTCACGGCTTCGGCCGCCTCGTACTGAGCCCAATGCCCGGCGCCCGAGATCAGATGAAGCTCCGAATCCGGCCGCGCAGAGCGAATTGCGGCGGCGCGCGCCGCGACGGACGGCATGGCTATGACGTCTTCCGCTCCCCACAGCACCTGCACCGGGCAGCACGCCCTTCGCAGGTCGCCAAGAAGGGAATTCCGATTGGATATTCTTCGGCTATCGAAGTGGGCGCGGCGCAAATTGTCTGATTGAATCTCGACCACCGGATCGCACAGATCGGGCGCCCGCCGCAGCATCCAGATTCCAAGATTGTGGGCGACGACTGCCCGGCGTTCCGCGTTGCTGCCTCCCGCCGGCGGCATGCGCCGCAGCGGCGTCGAACGCGCCGAAAATTCTCCAAAGCCGGCCGGTCCGATGAGTGTCAATCGCTCGACACGGCTTCCCAGTTCCGCCGCGATCGCCGCCGCGACCGCGCCCCCGAAGCTGAATCCGGCCAGGCCGAACGAATTGCCGATCCGATCCGTCTCGGCGGCGACCCACTGGAGATAGTCGCTCGTTTCGAAATCCTCCGGCACGGCGGGTGACGCGCCGAAACCCGGCAAGTCGAACGCGTGGACGGTAAACCGCCGCCGCAACTCGGGAATGTTCCGGCACCAGTGGCTGTGCGAGCCGGCGCCGCCGTGGAACAGCGCCAAGGGCGGGCCGCTGCCGACGACCTGGACACTGAGCGAAGGGAAGCGGCGACCCGAAGGCAAGTGCCTGGCGCGCCGAGGCGGCGGTTCGCCTGGCGCGCGCTCCGTTCGCCCCGCATCTGCCGAATCGTCAGAAGACCGCCGACGTAGCGGGAAATGCCTCCTCGCGCCCACGCACTCCCATCCGCTCAGGTGACGGCCGGTCTTGACCCTTGGGGACCGAAAGCTATAATTTGGAATCGATTTCGTCTAGTGAAATCACGGCGCATGGCGATGTGCGGCGGTCTCCCGGGTAGGGACCGGCACCGAACTGATGAAAAGGAGTTGGCCGCGTGTCCTACGAAGACATCCTCTACGAGCGCGCGGGCGGCGTTGCGACCATCACCATCAACCGGCCGGACGTCCGCAACGCCGTCCGTCCGAAGACGTATGAAGAGCTGACGCACGCATTCAAGACCGCCGCGGAGGATGCGACGGTCGGCGTGGTCGTCATTACCGGAGCGGGGGACAAGGCGTTCTGTGCGGGCGGTGATGTCCGCGACCAATCCAAGCGAACACCGCACCTTGGTCGTGCGCACATGCGCAGGCTCCATGCGCTCTCATCCATGATGCGCATGATGGACAAGCCGGTCATCGCCAAGGTTCGGGGTTTCTGCGTCGGAGGCGGCAACGAGATCAATCTCTTTTGCGACCTGGCGATCGCCAGCGAGGACGCAAAGTTCGGACAAGTCGGCCCCCGTGTCGGCAGCATACCGATCTGGGGTGCCTGCCAGCTGCTCGCCAGATATGTCGGTGAGCGCAAGGCGCGGGAGATGCTCTATACCTGCCGCCTGTACACGGCGCGCGAGGCGCTGGAGATGGGACTGATCAACGAGGTCTGTCCCGCCGCGGAGCTGGATCGCGTGGTCGACGAGCTTTGCCAGACCATTCTCGACAAGAGCCCGCAGAGCATCCGCATCGCAAAGATCGCGCTGAATACCGGATCCGACCAGGAGTTCTACGGGTCCTACTTTCCCACCTCGGAGCTCCTTGCGTCGATATATGGCAACGAAGAGAACATGGAAGGCATTTCCGCCTTCCTCGAGCAGCGTCGACCCGACTTTCGAAAATTCCGGCGCTTCTAGCCCGCCTGGGCTGCATGGGTGGAGGCGCAAAGGTGCAAATCGAGTTCAAAGACAGGACGGTGTTGATCGCCGGTGGCGCGCGCGGCATCGGACTTGCCGCCGCTCAGCTCTTCGCCGAGGGAGGCGCGCGCGTTGCCATAGCGGATATCGACGGGGACGCGGCCCGTGAGGCGGCTGCTTCGCTGGCCGGCCTGACGCCGGCCGCCGGCATCTGTGCCGACATCTCGAACGAAAACGACGTAAGGGACATGCTTAAGGCGGTCACCTCACAATTCGGCCGCGCCGACGTGTTCGTGAATTGTGCGGCCGTTCTCGACGACAAGCTCTTCCTTGAGTCTTCCGCCGCCGACTGGGAGCGGACGCTGGGCGTGTGCCTCCGGGGAACGATGCTTTGCCTGAGGTATATTCTTCCGGAAATGATTGAACGCTGCTACGGGCGTGTCGTCTGCATTGCGTCCGACAGCGCGCATGGCGGGCAAGCGCGACTCTCCTACTACGCCGCCGCCAAGGCCGGGGTGATCGCGCTCGTGAAATCCGTGGCGAAAGAGGTGGGAAGCAGCGGTGTCACGCTGAACGTCGTCTCGCCCGGCGCGACGAACACGCTGTTGCGCATCGAGCGCGAAAAAAGCCTGCGCGCTCAGATGGGAGACGAAAAATACGCCCGCCGCGTGCAATCGGTTCTCAAGAGCTATCCCCTGGGCCGGCTCGGAGAGCCAGAGGACATCGCGTCGGCGATTGCCTTCCTCTCCAGTGACAGGGCCGCTTGGATCACCGGCCAGGTGCTCAGCGTAAATGGAGGCTACGCAATGTCGTGACGCCGGACGGCAGCGCGCCGTGCATCTGCCCTGCGGGCAACCAAGGAGTTGGTATCAGTGCCGACGCCGCAAGATTGCTTGATGAGAACGATGAAGAGACTCCGCCACTCACCTTCACGACCCCGGCGTTGCGACACGCCTGCGGCAGCCCGCGGTGCCCGGCGGCTCGAGGAGGCGGCATGACGCGTTCGGTCAGCAGGGCCCTGGCGGTATTTGACGCATTCGACGAAGAGCAGCTCAGCCTGACGCTTCAGCAAATCGGCGTGCGCACCGGTATCGGAGCGGCGACGACATACCGTCTCGTCAACGCGCTGGAGCAGGCGGGGTTTCTGGTCCGCCTGGAGAGCCAGGAATACTGCCTTTCCATGAAGCTTGTCCGCCTCGCGGGACTGGTCAGGGGCACCGCCGGAATTCGGAATGTCTGCCGGCCAAAGATGGTTGAGATCGCGAAAGCGACCGGCGAGACGGTCACCATCAACGAGATCTCCGGCTGCGAGAGAATGTGCATCGATGTCATCGATACACCCTCTCCCCTGATGACCATCCTGAGACCAGGAGAGCGCCTGCCGCTCTTGAAGGGGGCGACAGGCAAGGTGCTGCTGGCCTATCGCACCGCGAAGGAACGTGAGTCCATCATCAGGCGGTCGCCCCGGGCCGAGCCGATCGATCGCAAGAAGCTGGAGAAGGAGCTCAATCTCATCCGCGACCGAGGCTACGCGATGACGCGCAGCGAACGGATACCAGGCGTCACCGCAATCGCCGTGCCGTTGCGCGACATGAAGGAGGAGGTTCATTACGCCCTGGCCCTGACCGGCCCGAGCGTGCGCATGGATCCTCGTGTCGGCGAGTTCCGGAAGATCCTTTCGGCGGCCGGCTCGGAGATTTCGCTGCGCCTCGGCTCCACGCAACCCCCGCGGGCCAGAACGCATGAATGACCAGGATGCGCTATCTGGTCTGAAAGTCCTGGAAACCGGCGCTGCGGCTGCCTATGCCGGCAAGCTGTTCGCCGATCACGGCGCGGAAGTTACGATGATCGAGCCGGCCGACGGCTCGCCGTTGCGACGCCACGGCCCCTTTGCCGGCGGGCAGGCAGGCCCCAGCCTGCATTTTCATTATCTGGCGGGGGGAAAGCGGAGCGTCGTTGCAGATCTCGACACCGACCGGGGACGGCAGCTCTTCAAAACGTTGCTCGCACAAACCGACTTGGTCCTGGACGATCACCTGCACGATTGGTGGTGGGCGCGCGGCCTAAACGTCGACTTTCTGCCCCCGGCCGGCAAATCCCTGGTGTGGTGCTCGATCACGCCGTACGGCCAATACGGCCCTTACGCGCACTTTCGCTCAACGGACCTGACTTCCATGGCCATGGGCGGAATGGCCTGGCTGGCAGGGTATGCGGACCGTCCGATCGTCTCTCGCGGCGAAATATCCCTGCGCAGCGCCTCGCTGTACGCAGCGGTGGCATCGCTTGCCCTTCTGTTCGGCCGCGAGCACGCGGGACGGCGATCCTTTATCGATGTATCGGTCCATGAAGTCGTCGCCCTGGGCACGGAGACGGGACCCCAATTTTTCGATCTTCAGCAGACCGTCCGCCGGCGGAATCCCGAACCGCAGCGGCAGGCCGGAATTGGCGTCTATGCGTGCCTGGACGGCTTCGTGATGCTCTACGCCGCCGAAGCCGGGGTCGGAACCGGCTGGACCAGGCTGGTCGAATGGATGGTCGAGAGCGGCGTCACCGGCGCGGAAGGCATGTTGTCTTCCGAATGGGCGACCAACGACTACAAGAAAACGCCGGAGGCGAAGCAGGCGTTTGCGGCGGCATTCGGCGACTTCGCGCGCACCCGGCATAAGCAGCACCTGTTTATCGAGGGCCAGCGCCGGCGAATCGCGATCGCGCCCGTCAATGGCCCGGCTGACGTGCTGGCAGACCCGCATCTTCGCGAGACCGGGTATTTCCGGCAATTGACGGTTGGAGCGTCCTCCGTGCCGTGTCCCGGAGCTCCATTCAAGCTGTCCCGCACGCCCAGCCATCCGCCGGCACGCGCGCCATCCGTCGGGGAACACGGATGAAGCCGTTGCAGGGCATTCGGGTGCTGGACTTCACCTGGGTCGGAGCCGGGCCGTTTGCAACAAAGGTGCTGAGCGACTTCGGGGCGGAGGTTGTGAAAATCGAATCACGCACCCGACCGGATCAGTTGCGTCAGGCCGAGCCCCTGTCAGGAACCCGCTCCATCGAAGAAAGCGGCTATTTCGCGAATCGGAACGTCGGCAAGAAAAGCGTGTCGATCGATCTCAAGCAGCCGGACGCACGCTCCCTGGTTCTCGCCTTGGCCCGGCAGAGCGACGTCGTCATAAACTCGTTCTCGTACGGCGTCATGGAACGGTTCGGTCTGACCTACGATGTCTTCCGCACGGTTCGCGAGGACATCATCTATGTCAGCATGCCGTTCGGCGGGCATCGTGGTCCATATCGCGACTTTCTCGGCTATGGAATGAACATCGCGGCGCTGGTCGGCGCCATGGCTCTCGGCGGCCGCTCCGACCGATGGCCGGTCGGAACGGGGACGAATTTCCCCGACCACATCCCGAACCCCCTCCACGCTGCCTTTGGCATCCTGGCCGCGCTGACCGAGAGGCAGCGCTCGGGCAAGGGGCAGGAGGTCATCCTTTCACAGCTTGACAGCACCCTGGCGATGTTTCCGGACGATCTCCTCGACTATTCCGCCAACGGCCGCACCAATGCGCCGGATCATGCGGGCGAACCGGACGCAGGGCCGCACGGCCTCTATCCGTGCAAGGGGCAAGACCGGTGGTGCGCGATCTCGGCGCGCGGGAACGACGAGTTTGCGAAGCTGGCCGAGGCGATCGGCCGGTCGGATCTTCGCGATGATCCCCGGTTTCGCACCGCGCCCGACCGGCAAGCCAATTCGGCGGCCCTGAGCGAGGTCATCGCGGGCTGGACGCTGGTGCTGGATGCGCATGACGTGATGGCGCGGCTCCAGGCCGCCGGCATCGCCGCGGGCGTCGTGCAGACTTCAGAAGACCTGCTGACGCGGGACCCCCAGCTGCGAGCCCGCGGATTCTGGCAGTATCTCGATCATCCGGTCATGGGGCGATCGGTCTACCATGGGATTCCGGCGGTCGTTTCGACCCTGTCAAACCGATATTCATCGCCCGCTCCTCTGCTCGGCCAGCACAACGATGAGCTTTGCGCGCTCACCGGCCTTCCTCTCGAGAGCCTTGCGGAGTTGGAGAGGAAGGGAGTGCTGCAGTGAGCGCTCCCATGAATTTCGACCTCCCCGATGAGATCCGGATGATCGCCGACACGGTCCGCCGGTTCGCCATCGACGAGCTGCGCCCGCATGAAAGGGTCGTTCTGCAGCGCGAAGCGCAGCGAGGCTTCACGGACGAGCCGCTCCTGCCGCCCGACCTGGAAAGCACTCTGCAGCGCAAGGCCAGGGACCTCGGGCTGCACGGGATAGACGTGCCGCAAGAGTATGGCGGCCAGGACCTCGGCGCATTGACGAAGTGCGTGGTTGTCGAGCAGCTCAAGCAGTCGATCGTGCCCTTCGTTCTCGCGCCCGACAGCCCCAATCTCCATCTTCTGAAGGCGCTTTGCCGCGATGACCAGGTCGACCGTTATCTTCTGCCCTACGCCCAGGGCAAATTGCGGTCGTCGTTGGCGCTCACCGAGCCATCGGCCGGATCGGACGTAAGAGGAATACGGACCAGGGCCGAACGCCGAAACGGGCGCTGGGTGCTCAACGGGACGAAGATTTTTATCAGTCATGCCCGTTCTGCCGATTTCTTCATCGTCATCGCCGTGACCGACCCCGACAAGGGCGGGCGCGGCGGCCTGACCGCATTCCTCATCGATCGCGATACACCTGGCCTGTCCATTCCGTCCGTCTTTCCCATGATCGGGGAATATTGTCCGCACGAAGTCGTGCTGGACAATGTCGAGGCGCCGGACAGCCATGTCCTCGGGGAAGTCGGCAAAATCTTCGGTCCGCTGCAGCAGCGTCTCGGCATCCGGCGGATGGAAATCGCGGCCCGTTGCCTGGGTTTCGCAGCCCGGTGCATCGAGATGATGATCGAGCAGGCGAACACGCGCTCGACGTTCGGCCGCCCGCTGGCCGACCGGCAGGCGATCCAGTGGTGGATTGCCGACAGTTTCCAAGAACTCGAGATGGCGCGACTTCTGACATACCGGCTGGCCTGGCGTCTTGACCGCGGGGATCGCGACCTCCGCGCCGAGGCTTCGATGGTGAAGGTGCAGGGCACGGAAATGATCACCCGCATCGTCGACCGGGCGATCCAGACGTTCGGCGGAATGGGCGTCAGCAAGGAAATGCCGCTGGAATACATCTACCGGGTTGTCCGCGTGTACCGCATCGTCGAGGGTCCAAGCGAGATTCACCGGTGGATCATCGCGCGCGATCTTCTGAGGAACCGGTCCGTCGCCGCATGACGATAGAGACCGCCAGGGAAGGTCACGTCACGGTGATCACCATCAACCGACCGGAAGCCAGCAACGCGCTGGATTCCGAGAGCGCCGCCGCCCTGGACGCCGCACTGCGCAGCTTCGAAAGTGACAGCGGGGCCCGCGTTGCCATCCTCACCGGGGCCGGTGAAAAGGCCTTCTGTGCCGGCGCGGACCTTCGCGCCAGGGCCGAGCCGGACATGACGCCGGCGGAAAGAGCGCTGAGCCGCGGCGACCCGAGCCTGGTCCGCGATCCTGGACTGACGAAGCCTACCATCGCCGCGATCAACGGATATGCGCTCGGCGGCGGGCTGGAGCTCGCTCTCATTTGCGATATCCGCCTCTGTTCCAGCAACGCGGTCTTTGCGCTTCCGGAAGCCACCGTCGGCAGCATGCCGGGCAGCGGCGGGACGCAGCGCCTATCGCGGGCCGTCGGCCCCGGCACCGCCGCGTACCTTGCTCTGACCGGCGATCGCATCGATGCCGGCGAGGCCCTTAGAATCGGCCTGGTAATGCGCATAACGGAGACCGGCGCGCTCATGGCCGAAGCGCGCGCCATCGCGCAGCGCGTTGCGGCCAATGCACCCTTGGCGGTGCGGGCGATCCGGCAGGCACTCCGGCAAGGACAGGACATGCCCCTGGCCCAGGGCCTTCTGTACGAACGGAGCCTTTTCAACCTGCTGCGCGAGAGCGAGGACCGCCAGGAAGGGCGACGCGCCTTCGCCGAAAAGCGCCGACCGGTATTCAGAGGCAGGTAATGAATCTGTCGGGCAAGGCCGCGATTGTCGGCGCGGGGGCGACAAGACAGGGAAGGCTGCCGGGGGAAACGGCCCTGACGCTCGGCATCGAAGCGTTCAAGCGCGCCCTCGATGACGCCGGCCTGGCAAAGCAGGACATTGACGGCGTCCTCACCATGCCTGGCACCACGTCGCCGGAAGGAAGCCTGCACTATCTGCGGTTTGGTGAGGCGACGGGCATCAACGCCCGCTATACGGCATCGCTGACGATGGGCGGCAGCTCGGCCGGCGCCCTGGTACAGATGGCGGCGCTCGCAATTCAGGCCGGCCTGGCTTCAACCGTGGCCTGTGTGTTCGGCGACACGGCGAGGACCGGAGGCGTCAAGTTCAACCGGGCCAGCGGTGGCGAGGTTCCGTGGTCGCACTGGGGGATGACGGGAGCCGCGGCCAACAGTGCCCTCGCCGCGGATCGCCATATGCATGTGTATGGGACCACGAGCCGGCAGCTCGCCGAAGTGGCGGTCGCTTGCCGCCATCACGCGTCCTTGAACCCCGACGCGGTCATGCGGGACCCGATCACGATCGACGACCATCAGGCATCGCGCTGGATCGTGCGTCCGCTCCGGCTGCTGGATTGCTGCCTGATATCAGATGGCGGCGTCTGCATCATTGTGACCTCCACCGAGCGTGCCCGGGACCTGCGTCATCCGCCGGCGGTCATCGCCGGCTGCGGTCAGGCCTACACCGCACAGACGCTGGAGTGCGAGCGCTGGTGGTACGTGCCGCACCAGCGGCGGGCGCTGCAGGACGCGTTTCGCATGGCGGGCCTCGTGCCGGACGATATCGATGTCGCGCAGCTGTACGACAATTTCACCATTTCTGTGATCCTCTGGCTCGAACACGCAGGCTTCTGCAAGGAAGGCGAAGGCGGTTTGTTCGTCGAAGGCGGCCGCATCCGCCTGGGGGGAGAGCTCCCGGTGAACACCGCCGGCGGCAACCTGTCCGAGAGCTACATGGAGGGCTGGCTTCACATCGTCGAGGGGGTGCGCCAGATACGCGGCAGCTGCGGCGCGCGACAGGTCGCCGGCGCCCGTCATTGTCTGGTGACGGGGCGCGGCATGGCGCTCAACTGCGCAAACGCCCTGATTCTCAGGCGGGACTAGCTCAGATGGCTGGATCGGGAGGGAAGCCTGAGCCGATAATCACCGACCTGAACCGTCCGTTCTGGGAGGGGGCGAGACGCAGCCGCCTGATGCTGCAGAAATGCCGATCCTGCGGGCACATTCGTTTTCCCGTCGGACCGGTCTGCACCGCCTGTCTCTCGCCGGCGACGGAATGGGCCGAGATGTCGGGCCAGGGCGAGGTCCTGGCGCACCTCGTGTTCCACCAGGTCTACGACAAGGCCTGGGCCGGCGATGTCCCTTACAGCGTCGTCCTCGTGCAGCTCGACGAAGGACCGCGGATATTTTCCAACATCGCAGGTCCGGCACACGCCGAGACGCAGAGCGACCTGGTCGGCTGTCGTGTCCGGGCGGTGTTTGATCCGATCAATGACCAGATCGGCCGCCACTCGTTCGTCGTGGTGCAGCGCTGATGCTGCGCCACGGGCGCGCGCGCGATCTCTGAAACGGCCTGGTCCGGGAGGAAAAGACATGGGAGACGGAGAAAAGGCGGCGGCACTCAGAGTGCTGACGGCCTCGACCTTCGGCATGATGTTCGGCTACTCGGCGATCGGCGTGGCATCCTTCGGTGTCTTTGTTCTGCCCCTGTCGCAGACGTTCGGGTGGGGACGCGGCGACATATCCGTCGCGGCGACGCTGATGAGTCTGACCATGATCGCGGTCGCGCCCATTTCTGGCGTGCTTATCGACCGTGTCGGCGTCCGCCGCATCATCATTCCTTCTACCGTTCTGTTCGGTCTCATTCTGGCAAGCCTGGCGCTGCTCGGAGGCCAGCTTTGGCAGCTGTACCTGACCTACTTCCTGATCGCCGTCGTCGGTGTCGGCACCTCCCCGCTCACCTATTCCCGCATCATCCTGGCCTGGTTCGACGCGCGGCGGGGCCTTGCCCTGGGAATTGCCCTCGCCGGCGTCGGCATCGGCGCCGCCCTGGTCCCCATTTTCGTTCGCGCGATGACCGCGGCCTACAGCTGGCAGGCGGGATATCTGGGCCTTGCCGCGCTCGTGCTGTTCGTCTCCCTGCCCTTCGTGGCGGCATGGGTGCGTGAGCCGGACGCCGCGCAATCCGAGGCGCTCGCCCAGACTCCAAGCGGCTTCACGTTCGCCGAGGCGTTGCGCAGCCGGGCCCTGTTGCTGATGGGCGGCTCGTTCGTGCTGCTCGGCGTGTTCACTGGCGGCATTCTCGCCCATTTGGTCCCCTTGCTGGTAGACCGAGGCGTCGACCAGACCACGGCAGCGCTGGTGGCGTCGGTCATGGGTGTCGCGCTCATCGTGGGCCGCCTGGTGACGGGCTTCCTGCTGGACCGCTTTCATGCCCCGATCGTGGTTGCCGTCCTGCTGATGGGCCCGGTGACCGGCTTCGGCGTGCTGCTGGCGGGCGCGCCCCTCGAGCTCCTGATTGTCGCCGTGCTGCTGATCGGCCTCGGCATGGGCGCCGAGATGGATTTCATTTCGTATCTGGTGAGCCGGTATCTCGGGCTCAGATCCTTTGGCCGCACCTACGGGATATTGTATGCAGCGCTGTACGTCGGCATCAGCCTGGGACCGGTCCTGATGGGCTACAGCCACCAGCTGAGCGGCGACTATGACCTGGCGCTCCTGGTCACCCTTGTTGCCACCATCCTCGCGATTCCGCCCTTCCTGTTCCTCGGGCCGTATCCGAAATTTGCCAGGCTGGATGCGGTGCCCTGATCGGAGCGACCCGTCAGGCAGCTTCGTTCACACATGCGCCTTTGCGATGTGCGGTGCCTGCGAGGCGGTGCGAGCGGCGGCGGCAAAGCAGGCGAATGCCATCAGTGCCGCCGTGGCGGAGACCGCGGCAAGCGCGGTACGCGGCGCCCCGTCCGGCCGTCCGCCTGCTTCATTGAGCAACGCGACGAGCGTGGGCCCCAGCCCGAGGCCCAGCAAGATGTTGCAGAAGGCGTTGACGCTGGTGGCCATGCCGCGCACCTGTCCGGAAAAAAGGCCCTGTATGGTCGCGACGGCCGCCGTGGCGACGGCGCCCGAAAGAAACAAGTATCCCCCGGCCCCGACAATGGCCGCCGGTGCGCTGGGTGCGAGCGCATAGGCGGCCAGGATCGGCGCCGCGAGGGTGCCAAGGGCCAGCATCTTGATTCCGTGTACCGACGAAACCCGGTGCACGGCGTCGGCCGCAATGCCGCCGGCAAGGGCGCCGCCGACGCCCACCGCGATGGCGGTCGCGCCGAACATGGTGGCGACCGCACTTGAGTCGAGGCCAAAGCCCCGTAGCAGCAGCGCCGGAAGCCACGCATAGGTGGCATAGTCGGCGACGCTCAGCAGCGCCATTCCAAGGTAGAGCGGCACCAGCAGCAACCGGCGTTCTCTGACCTGATCGAAGAACCCCGGTGCCTTGGCGGCCTGCCCATCCGCCTGCATGCCCTCCCGGACAGGCTCCCTGACCGTCAGGAGCAGCAGCAGCACCGGCAATCCCAGGGCGCCGCTCGTCAGCAGCACGCGCCGCCACGGCGCCAGGCTGTCGAAGAAAGGAAGACCCACCGCCAGCCCGTTGTCGAAAGCCTGCAGCATGTATCCGGAGAACATCACCGCGACGCCCGGGCCGAGTGTCATGCCCATGATGAAGATCCCGATGGGCGCGCCGCGTGACGGCGCGGCGAAGGAATTGGCAAGAAGGGAGAGGCCGGCCGGCGCCAGGACCGCTTCTCCCACACCAACGATGACCCGTGCCCCGAACAGCTCGGCAAAACTGTGTGACAGCCCGCAGGCGGCCGTTCCCGCGCTCCAGAACAGGGCACCGGCGAAGATGAGATTACGCCGGCAGATCCGGTCGGCCAGCATGCCTGCCGGGATACCGAACACCGCGTAGATCACGGCAAACGCGGCGCCCTGCGTATAGCTGAACAGGCTGTCGCTCAGGGCGAGATCGGCGCGGATCGGGTCGACGAGAAGGTTCAGGATCTGCCGGTCGGTGTACGACAAGATGGCCAGCAGGCACAGGACCGATGCCAGCCACCAGGCGCGCGGCCGCGCCTGCTCATGGGCGTTGGTTGGGCCGACCATGGCAGCCTGTCAGAGCTCGAAGGGAGGCAATTGCATGTCGGCGACACAGCGCGCGTCGAGACCGGTCACGGACGCGCTGGTCAGGAACGCTTCTTCGAGGCGGTCGATACACGGTCCGCCAACGACATGGCCACCCGGCGCGACCACGTGCTTGCTGTTGCGCAGGTGACTGGCGGCCTCCGCTCCCCAGGCGGGCGTGGTGACAGGATCGATGGAGCCGGAGAGGACCAGGACCGGCCGGTCGCTGGTGACCGGTCGGCCATAACTCTCCGGCATTTTCGTATGCGGCCACACGGCGCAGGCGTCGGCTTGCTCGCGAACCCGCGCATCGCCGATGAAGGTGTTCTTCGTTTCCTCGGCAATGTCCTGCGGCCGAATGCGAGCCACATCCTCGCTGCAGATCACGGACATCAGCTGGCCGAACGCCACGATGTCGCGGATGAAGCGGTTGCGTTCAAGCGCGTAAGCGGCAAAGGGGCTCATGTCTCCCAGATAGGCCTGGTGTATGAGCTTCGGAATGCGCCGCGACGTGTCGGCGTAGTAGAGCATCTGCCGCACGGCTTCCGCGAAGCCGTCCCGGGTAAGGGTGACGTCCACCGGCTTACCGGTTCGAGGATGCGGCACGGCGACCTTGGCCGGTGACTTTTCCAGCTGAGCGAGAAGTGTCTGGAACTCGAGCTTGAAATTCGGAAAGGCGGCGCGGCAGGCGGCATCGGCCCCGCAATCCCGGATGAGCAGGTCCATCCCCTGCTGGGCGCCCCTGGCATGGTACAGCGGATTGCGGAACGCGATCGGGGCGACGCCGTTCAGGATTGCCGCCCGGATGCTGGCAGGAAACATCCGCAGATAGACCAGGGTGGCGCGGGTTCCGTACGAAGAGCCCACCAGGTTGACAGTGCCGTAGCCGAGCGCCTGGCGCGCCTGATCCAGGTCGCGAGCGCCCTCCAGGGAGGTGAATTGCGTCAGATCGACGCGCTTGGCCAGGGCCTCCGCGCAGGCGCGGAAGACCGGCGGCGGAAACATCGTGTCGAGATAACCCTGCAGGTCGTTGTCATCGCCCCGCGGACAATTCAACGGGAGATCGGCGCTGGTGCCACGCATGTCCACAAACACCAGGTCGCGTGCCCGGCGCATCCAGCTGTTCTCGAAGCGCTTGGCCTGCGATGTCGCAGCGATCCCGGGGCCACCGACCACGATGAAAATCGGATCCGGACTGGGCGTGGCGGACTCGGCGGGAAGCACGACCAGGCTCAGCTTGAGAGTGGGACCGGCGGGACGCGTGCGGTCCACCGGCGGCTCGATGAGGCCGCACAGCGCGTCGCGAGCGATCGCGCATGGCTGGAGCTTCGCGGCCGTCATGTCCGGTGGCCGCGCCCCCGCCGGCGCGGCGAGGGCGAGGCAGAGTCCCGTCAGCAGTACGGCAACCCAATTCGCGTACCGGCGGGCTGAACTGCGACTCTGCATCGTTGCGACTCCGCGTGGCGAATGCATGGTGACCGGCAAAAACCTGCCGCCAGCTAACCTGTTCTTGCAGGCAGGGGGAAGAGCCCCCTAGCTGGAACCGGCGGGCGCCTGACCAGCTGCCACAAAGGCTGCGGCGGCTCACCTAGCCGAATATCGGGATGGCCTAGCCGTCACCGCTTGCCATGCGCCCGGCCGCGGTCCCCTAAACTGGAGACTTGCGCCATCCGGGCGCATTTCAAAAAAGAAGGCGGAAACAGGGATGAATCGGGAGACATACAAGCGTATTCATGGTTCGAAGCTGGCGCGCGCTGGCGCCGGAACCAGGGCCTTCCTGACCCTGCTGCTCGGCACAGCCGCAGCGATGTCGGTGGCGAGCGCGGCTCGCCCCGCGGAGATGGAAGAGGTGGTCGTCACCGCGCAGAAGCGCGAGGAATCGCTGCAGAAGGTGCCGATCGCCATCACGGCATTTACCGGCGACCAGCTCGAGAAGGTGGGGATCCAGGACACCTACGCCCTGCAGCCCTACACGCCGGGCATGGTGATCACGCAGAATGGCGGTGCCCAGATCTTCATCCGCGGCGTCGGCTCGGAAACGATCGGCATCGGTGCCGACCCGAGCACGGCCGTCCATGTCGAAAACGTCTACATCACGCGTCCCTTCGATGCGATCCGCGAGTTCTACGATGTCGAGCGCATCGAGGTGTTGCGCGGGCCGCAGGGGACATTGTATGGCCGCAATGCCACGGGCGGCCTCATCAACCTCATCGCGAACCGGCCGCAGGCAGAGCCGGGCGGCGGCGTTGACCTTGATGTCGGGAACTACGGCAAGATCCGCGCGAGCGCCTTCGTGAATGCCCCGGTCAATGACAAGATATTCGCACGCGCGGCGCTGTTGCGGTCACAAAACGCCGGGTACAGCCACAACCTGCTCAATGACCGGGCGCTGGACGATATCGAGCTCAGCGCCGGCCGTGCCATGCTGCTGTTCAAGCCGAGCCCGACGGCGGAACTTCTGCTGACGGCAGACTTCGCACGCGATCGCGGCACCGGTCAGGCCCTCAAGGTCCGCCCGCAATTCTTCCCCCCGTCGCCGGGCGTGCTCGCCGGCGGCACCGTGCCCGCGGACCCGCGCGCGCTGTATCTCGACCGGCATCCCGAATTGTACAAGGACCAGTATCTCTACACGGCGCAGGGAAATGTCGACCTGCCGTTCGCCCGTCTCGACGTGGTGACCGGCTGGCAGGACCATCACGTCACGACGAAGCGCGACTATGACGGGACCGACAAGCCGGTTAGCGGAAATACCTCAGAGGAAGATTCCAAGGCCTTCACCGCCGAAGCGCGTCTCTCCTCCCTCGCGGAGACGCGCCTCGACTGGGTGGCCGGACTCTACTATCTCCATGATGACGGAGATGCGTTTCTCGACGCCTTCCTGCCTGGCGTGCAGAGCACCCGGACGGATGCCATCAACAAGACAAAGGCGTGGGCCGGATTTGCCCAGGTCGCGCCGCGCATCACCGACAGCCTGAAAGTCATCGCCGGCGTGCGATACAGCCACGAACGCAAGGCGAGTGATACCACCGTCTTCCTGAACGGCGCCGTGCGCGCCACGCTGACGGGCGCCAACAGCTGGAGCGCGTGGACCCCGCATTTCGGGCTCGATTTCCAAGCGACGCCCGACATCCTCGTCTACGCGAAAGTAAGTCGAGGCTTCAAAAGCGGCGGATACAACTCGCTGAGCACGGGTCCTTCCTACAATCCGGAATTCATCTGGAACTACGAAGGCGGATTCAAATCCGAGCTCCTCGATCATCGGGCACGAGTGAATGTGTCGGCCTTTCACTACACCTACAGCGATCTGCAGGTCAGCTCGCTTGCAACCACCGGCCTGGTGGCGATCCGGAATGCGGCAAAGGCGCATGCCAACGGGATGGAGCTCGAAATTCAGCTCGCACCCACGGAGAATGTGCTCCTGACCAGCGGGTGGGCGTTCCTCGATGCGAAGTTCGACGACTACGCCGCGCTGGACCTTACGGGCCGTCCGGTGGATGCCAGCGGCATGCGCATGACTCGCGCCCCCAAAGTCTCCGGCAACATCGCAGCGGAGATCGGCATAGCGGATACCGCGGCCGGGCGGTTCAGCGTGCGGGGCAGCGCCCAATATCAATCGAGGACCGAATTCAGCGTCCTGCAAACAGCCGGGACCGTTCAGGGGTCGTACTGGACGTTCGACGCGAGTGCGTTGCTCGTAGCCGCGGACCAGAACTGGCAGGTCCAACTCTACGGACGGAATTTGGCGGACAAGCTCTATATCAACTCCATCTACCAGAACGTTTCCCTGCTGGGGAATGTGGTCGCCTATGCGCCTCCGCGGGCCTTCGGCGTGCGCGCCAGCTACCGGTACTAAGGGCGTGCCGCAGGCCGGCCTCCGCCACTACGGCGCCGGCGCGATGATATCGCGCCGGCTGCTCATCGGCGGAGGTGGCACGCTGCTGGGAACCCGCCTTCTGTGTGTTGCGGCCAGCGGAGCTGAAATGCTGCGAGAGGAGACGGGGTATCTCACGGCCCCGGACCGGGTGCGCCTGTTCTACCGGAAGGTGGGAAGCGGACCGCATCGCGTCATCATTCCCAACGATGTTTTCCTGGCCGATCGTTGGGCTGCGCTCGGCAAGGATTTCACCCTTGTGTTCTTCGATTTGCGAAATCGCGGTCGGTCCGATTCGGTGTCGAGCCCGGAACAACTCGCAAGCGGGATCGATCATGACGTCGCCGATATCGAGACTGTCCGGCGGCACTTCGGCTTTGAACGCGCCAGCGTCATCGGGCACTCGTATCTCGGCTTCGTGGCCGCTCGCTATGCAGCGGCACATGCGCAGAGAACTGATCGTCTCGTCCTGATCGGAACGATGGGCCCGAATCCCGGGAAGCCCTACCCGCCGGCGGATCCGCAAGTGCCGCCTCCGTGGGAGGGATATTCGCAGGATTTCATGCGAGCAACGCAGCTTGCGATGCAGCCGGAGCATGACAACGAGATGGGATGCAAGGCCTGGTGGCTGACGGCACGCGCCGGATTTTTGTGGGACCAGTCGCTCGCCAGCCAGCTTTCGAACGAGTTCTGCCAGTTCGCCAACGAGTGGCCGGCGCGGATGAACCGTCACATCGCGACCTATGTCCGGCCGTCTGTACTGGCGCATCCGATGCAGGCCGAGGAGATCGACCGGATCACGGCGCCGACGCTCCTCGTCCATGGTGCGCGTGACCGCAACTCGCCGCTCGCCGCGAGCCGGGACTGGCTCGGCCAGCTGCGTCAGGCCTTGTTGCTCGTCGTTGCCGAAGCCGGGCATGTGCCGTGGGTCGAGCGGCCGCACGAGGTCCTGCCGGCGGTGGCGCGCTTCCTCGAGGGCGGGATTCCGATCGGCGCTGTCAGCAAGACGGGTCGTGTTCCATGAATGCGCTACGCAATACCTTGTTCGCGGGTGCCATGATCGGCACGGCCACGCTCAGCGGAAGCTCAGCATTTTCCGAACCGGCGACCCAGGCCGCCGCGACGTGGACGGTGGTTCATGCCATGCATGTCCTGGCCGAGCCCGGCACGGCGGCCCCTTCGGAAGCATCCATTCTGATCCGCGACGGGCAGATCGTGCGCCTTGCCCCCGGCCGCGTGCGGACGGACGATCCGGAATTCTCGGGCAACTCCGTGACCTGGATCGAGCTCGCAGATGCCTGGGTGCTCCCCGGCTTGATCGACTCTCATACCCATCTGTCATTCGAGCAGTCGAGCAACCGCAAACTGCAGGATGTGGTCGAGACCGATGCTTTCCGTACGGTACAGGCCGTCAAGAACGCCCGGATCACGATCGAGGCGGGCTTTACGACGGTTCGTAACCTCGGTGTCACGCCGCAGGCGGTGTTCGCGGTACGCAAGGGAATCGCCCAGGGGCTGATTCCCGGCCCACGCATCGTCTCCGCCGGAGAGATCATTTCGCCGACGGGCGGGCCCTCCGATCTCAAGGGCTATCGCGAGGACGTGTTTCCGGTCGCGGCCGCCGGCGTTTGTGACGGTCCGTCGGCGTGCCGAAAGCTCGTCCGGGAAGAAATCAAAGCGGGCGCGGACGTCATAAAAGTGGCTGTGACAGACGCGGTCCTTGCCGACAGCCCCACGGGCGTCACGCAGATTTTCATGAAAGACGAAGTCGATGAGATCGTTGCCACGGCTCATCTCCTGGGGCGCAAGGTTGCGGCGCACGCCCACTCCGCGCCGGGCATCCGTCTGGCCGTCGATGCCGGGGTCGATTCAATCGAGCACGGCACCTTCGCCGACGACGCGACATTGAAGCTGATGGCGAGCAAGAAAATATACCTCGTGCCGACCCTCTCGGCCGGCGAGTTCGTCACGGAGAAGGCCAAAACGGGATTCCTGCCGGACACTATGAAGCAGAAGGCCGAAGCTGTCGGCCCGCAGCTCAAGGACACGCTCCGCCGCGCCCTCGACGCCGGTGTGCCGATCGCTTTCGGAACCGACGCAGGCGTCTTTGAGCACGGCAAGAACGCCGGCGAGTTCACCTACATGGTGCAGGCAGGCATGAGCCCTGCGGCCGTCCTTCGGGCGGCAACAATGTCGGCCGCGAAACTGTTGGGCGTGGACCGGGAGATCGGCAGCCTGTCCGCAGGAAAGCGCGCCGACCTCATAGCAGTGAGCGCCGACCCCTTGAAGGACATCTCGGTCATGGCGCGAGTCGCGTTCGTGATGAGCGACGGGAAGGTGTTCAAGGACAATCTGAGCCGGCCCTAGCGGAGTTCACCGCCAGCAACGGCTCGCAACCCGGAAGAAGTTGCTACCCATCACTTTGCGAATGTCGGCCTCAGGCAGGTTTCTCCGGCGCAGGGCGGCCGCGACCTCCAGCACACCTTCCGGCGGAACCATGCCGCACGCTTGATCATAGCCGAGCTCCGGCGGAAAGAGGTGCTTCGCGTTTTCCAGAAAGGCTTTCAGTTCCTCCGGGTCGGCGGCAAAATCCAAGCCAATGCCGACATGGTCCGAGCCGGCGACCTCAATCACGTACAGGATGTGATCGGCAAGGACGTCCGGCGTGGAGATGCCACCGCGCAGAAAGAAGCTGATGCCATTGAGGCCCACCACGCCGCCGGTTTGCCCGCAACGGCGAATCAGCTCGTCATCGATGTTGCGGGGATGCTGCTTCAGCGCGGCGGGATTGGAGTGCGAAAAAATGACGGGGCCGCGCGCAAGCTCCAGAATTTCCAAGGCTGTGCGGCGGCCGGCATGGCTGCAGCACGGCACGATTCCGACCTCCTCCAGCCCTTGGAGAAGATCGCGTCCATAGGCCGTCAATCCGTCGTCCCGGTCCTGGCATCCCCCGGCCGCGGCGTTGCTCTTGTTGTAGGCAAACAGAAACCAGCGAACGCCCAGCGCATGAAGCGCTTCCAGGCGAGACAGGTCGCCGCCCAGCATGGCCGCCCCTTCGACGTCAAACGCCACGGCCGTACGGCGGGAGGAAAACGCGCGGGCAACGTCGTCCGCGCAGCGTGCCATCAGGTAAGCGTCGGGATGTTCCTCGACCCAGCGAGTGACCGCCTCGGCCATCTCGATGTGACGGCCATAGGGCATGTCGCCAAACCCTATATTGATGGAAACAAACGAAAATCCTGCCTGGTGCCAACGCGCCAGCTGGGCAGCAGAGTCGGCTTCCGGCGTCAGCCGGATGCAGGCATGATTGTCCCAAAGAAGAAGGCGGTTGCCGTTCGGCGGTCCGGTCATCTTGGTGCGTTCGCTGCAAATGACCGGGCAAGATCCAGGTTGGGCGCCGCGTGTCCGCGCTTGCTGTGCGACAATCCCGTCCGGACAAGGCACTCCGCGATCTCGATCGCGAGCGGGACAGGATCAAGAACCGGAACGTCCAGGCCGCTTTCCAGAAGGCGGCAGCGTATGTATTCGGCGCATCCCATCATACCCGTGCAGCCGAGAATGATGGTGTCGGCCTTGTCCTCGCGGACGCAGCGCTCGGCCTGTTCGCGCAGGCTCTCGTGCAGGCGATCGATATCCTTGTCGAGCTCCAGAACGGGAATATTGATGACGCGCACCGCCGCGAGCGCGGATGCGAGGCCGGCCAGGTCCGCGGCATTCTCAAACAGCGGAACCACGCTCTCCAGCACCGTCACAATTCCAAAGCGCCGCCCCAGCATCCGTGCCATGTGCATCGATGCCTCGGACGGGCCGACGACCGGGATACGGACCGCCTCCCGGGCGGCGCGTACGCCAGGGTCACCCATGCAGTCGATCACCACCGCGTCGGCGCCGGCCGCCTCGGCCGAAAGCACGGCCTGGACGGTGCCGGGCAGCGCAAAGGCCTCGTCAAACTCGGACTGAATGGAGGGCGGCCCGTAGTCGATGAAGCGATGCGTAACCCGGCGAGTGGCGGTCTGCAGGGGGACGAGGCTCTCGCGCGACCGAAACGACCGCGTCGTAATGGGCGTTATCAGATGCACATCCAGCATGGCATGTCCCCCGGACTTTGCTCGTCCAAGTCTAGCGGACCGCCGCCCGCCTGCAACAACGACGCCGGTTAGCGCGACGGCTTTGGCGGCCAGGGCCCCGCCACCGGCGAAGCGGGGAGCATGCGCCTAGCCAAAAGCATCGCAGGCCTAGTCGTCTATGAGGTTCACCCGCGGGCCGAATTTACATCCACTGTGCGGAGTGGCGGCCACTGGGCAAAGCGATGTTGCGGGTCGGAGTCGATGTCGGCGGTACCAACACCGATGCGGTCCTGATGGACGGCAACTCGGTCCTTACCACTCACAAGAGCCCGACCACCGACGACATCCAGAGCGGCATCGTCGCCGCCATCCGGGAAATTCTGCGGCACGCCCGCTGTGCCCCGGAGGCCGTCCGGGCGGTCATGATCGGGACGACCCAGTTCACCAACGCCTTTGTCGAGCGGCGCCGGCTTTCACGCGTGGGCGTGCTGCGCCTGGCCCTTCCGTCGACGGTGGACGTGCCGCCGTTCGCCGACTGGCCCGCGGACCTGGCCGAGCTCGGAGCGGAAACCGCCAAGCTCGTGGCAGGCGGCTACGAGCACGACGGATCGCCGATATCGGAGCTCGACGAGGCCAGCGTCGCGGAAGCAGCGCGGGCAATGCATGTCAGCGGAATACGAACCTTCGCCATCTCGTCGGTTTTTGGTCACGTGAACCGGGCGATGGAGGATCGTGCCGCCGATATCGTTCGTGTCGCGGCCCCCGGGGCTCGCGTGACGGTCTCCACCGATGTCGGGCGTGTCGGGCTGATCGAGCGGGAAAACGCCACCATCATGAACGCGATGCTCGTCGAGTTCGCCGGCCGTGTCGTCGGCGCCTTTCGCGACTCGCTGCGCGTGCTCGGCATCAAGGCGCCATTCTACGTAAGCCAGAACGACGGCACACTTCTGCGATCGGAGACCGCGGAACGCTTTCCCGTCATGACGTTCGCGTCGGGTCCGACGAACAGCATGCGCGGTGCGGCGTTCCTGACCGGTCAAAAGGATGCCGTGGTGGTCGACATCGGGGGCACGACCACCGACGTCGGCGTGTTGCGAAACGGGTTTCCGCGCGAGTCATCGATGTCCGTCGACATCGGCGGCGTCCGCACAAATTTCCGGATGCCCGACATCCTCTCGGTAGGCCTCGGCGGCGGCAGTCTCGTGCAGCGCGATCCCCTGGTCATCGGGCCAAGATCCGTCGGCCACAACCTCGTCACCGCAGCCCGCGTCTTTGGCGGCGAGACGCTGACGGCCACGGATCTCGTGGTATCGGCCGGCCGCGCCAACATCGGCCGGCGGGATCTCGTGGGCGCGCTGGATGGCGCCTTCGTCGCGGCGGCACTCGAGCGCATCAACTGCCTGGTCGAGGAGGCCGTCGACCGGATGAAGACCTCCGCCTCGCCCGCCCCCGTGATTCTCGTCGGCGGCGGCGCGATTCTAGTGACGCGCCAGCTGCAGGGTGCCGGTGACCAGGTCGTGCCGCATCATTCGGGTGTCGTCAACGCGGTCGGCGCCGCCATTGCCCAGGCCGGCGCGGAAGTTGATCGAATCGTGTCCTATTCGGACATCGGCCGGGAAGCCGCACTCAAGGAGGTGCAACGGGCTGCCGTGCAAAAGGTGATCGAGGCCGGAGGGGACCGCGAGACGGCGACGCTCGTGGAGCTCGAGGAGACACCCCTTGCCTATATGCCCGGGGGCGCCGTCCGTCTCAGAGCGCGCGCCGTCGCCGAGCTGGCCGGCGGCGGACGGCCCGCAGCGGCGCCCTGACCCATGGAAATCGGACTTCACAACGTCGCGGATTTTGCGCGGGGGGCAGCCTTCCTGGGGACCGGGGGCGGGGGTGACCCCTATATCGGCCGGCTGATGCTGCAGGAGGAGCTGCGCCGGCAAGGCACAATTCGCCTGGTCGAGCCCCTCGACCTCGCCGATGAAGATTTGGTGGTCACCTGCGCCACCATGGGCGCGCCGACGATCATGATCGAGAGGATTCCCAGCGCCGCCGCGACCGTGGCTTGCGTCGAGATGCTGTCCCGGCAGCTCAGGCGGAAAGTGGCGGCGATCATGCCGATCGAGGCCGGCGGAATTAACGCGACCCTGCCGCTGGTCGTGGCGGCCAGGGCGGGGTTCCCGGTGGTCGACGCCGACGGCATGGGACGGGCTTTCCCCGAGTTGCAGATGGTGACTTTCGGCATCTATGGCTGCTCGGCCTCGCCCATCGTCCTTGCAAACGAGCGCGGCGAGACAGTGGTCATCGAGGCCTCCAGCAACACCAGCTGCGAACGTCTCGCGCGCAGCCTGGTGGTCGCGATGGGCGGGCAGGCCCAGATAGCGCTGTATCCGCTGACGGGCAGGGCGGTGCGCGAATTCGGCGTCCTGCATACGCTGACCCTGGCGACCCGCATTGGTGAAGCGATTGCGCAGGCGCGGCGAACGACCCGCTCCGTGACGGAGGTCCTCAAGGCCTTCTTCGGAGCAGAAGAGATCGGCCGTCATGCGACGGAGATATTTCGCGGCAAGGTCCGCGATATCAGCCGCAGCACGAGGCGTGGATTCGCGGTGGGGCAGGCCGAGATTGTCTCGATTGGCGAGGATGGCTCGGTATGCCGGGTCGATTTCCAGAACGAATTCCTGGCAGCGTTCGTCAATGGGCGCCCGGTCGCCCTTGTGCCGGACTTGGTGTGCCTGCTTGATGCCGAGACCGGCGAACCGGTGACCACGGAGGCGGTGAGATATGGGCAGAGGCTCCTCGTATTCGCAGTGAGCGTCCCGGCGGTCATGCGCAGCCCGGCCGCCCTGGCGACCTTCGGTCCGCGAGCCTTCGGATATGATTTTGACTACGTGCCGCTCGAGCAGCTCCACTAGGCGCCCCAGGGGCGCATGGCAGAAGGCTCACACGTGGTCCCAGCGATCGGAGCAAACTCATGAAGCGGGTAGTCGGCGGCCCCATCAAATTCAAGGACGGACGGGTCATGCCGTGCTCGCCGGCCGTGGCTTGCAACGGGCTGGTCTTCGTATCGGGCCAGATCGCGATGGATAAGAACAACCAGGTAGTGGGCGAGACGATCGGCGTGCAGACTCGACAGGTCATCGAGAACCTGAGAGCTGTACTCGCGACCGTTGGCGCCGACTTGTCGGACGTCGTGAAAACCACCGTGTGGCTGACCGACCCGCGGGACTTCGCTGGATTCAATGCAGAATACGCCAGGCATTTTCCCGACGCCCCGCCGGCACGCTCCACCGTGTGCTCGGCTCTGGCATTGCCGGGCTTTCTGGTCGAGATCGAAGCGATCGCGCAGCTTCCCGCGCAATCCGGCGCTTCGCGAAGCGCGGAATAGGCGACCAGCCCGGAGGAGAGGAGACAAACCCGGCATGCATATCCAGTCGCAGGTTGCCGTGATTGCCGGCGGCGCTTCTGGGCTCGGAGCGGCGACGGCGCGCAGACTGGCCGCGCTTGGCGCCCGGGTCGCGGTGCTGGACGTTCAGGCCGAGGCGGCGCAAATCGTGGGCAGCGAAATTGGCGGCCGCGGTTACGGTTGCGACGTCACGTCGGCGGACAGCGTTGCCAAGACGCTGGGCTCGATCCACGAGGATCTGGGCGTGCCTCGCATCGCCGTGAACTGCGCCGGCATTGCTCCGGCAAGCCGCATCGTGCGAAGGGACGGGCCGCACGATCTTGCGCTTTTCCGCACCGTGATCGAAGTCAACCTGGTGGGGACCTTCAACGTGATGCGGCTCGCCGCCGCGGGCATGACGAAGCTGCCCCCGCTGGAGGACGGCGAGCGCGGCGTGATCCTCAACACGGCGTCGGTCGCTGCCTTCGAGGGTCAGGTCGGGCAGGGCGCCTATGCGGCGTCCAAGGGTGGAGTGGCCGCGCTGACGCTTCCGGCCGCGCGGGAGCTGGCCGCCTTCGGCATACGCGTGCTCACCATCGCGCCGGGGCTGTTCCTTACGCCCCTGTTTGAGACCCTGCCACCGGAAGGCCAGGCGCAGCTGGCATCCAGCACGCCGTTTCCGAAGCGTCTCGGGCGCCCCGCGGAATTCGCCGAGCTCGTGGCGCACATCTGCGCAAACAGCATGCTCAACGGCGAGGTCATCCGCATCGATGGCGCGCTGCGGATGGGAGTGCACGCCGACGGACGGACGTAAGCCCTACAGGGAACGCCCGATCAGCAGCTTCATGATCTCCGTCGTGCCGCCGTAGATGCGCTGGATGCGGCTATCGAGGTACAGGCGGGAGATCGGATACTCGGCCATGTAGCCATAGCCGCCGAACAGCTGCAGGCAGGCATCGACCGTTTCGCACTGCTTTTCCGTGCACCACCACTTCGCCATCGAAGCGAGCACGGAGTCCAATGCCCCGGCGTTGTAGCGGGCGATGCAATGATCGATGAAGACGCGGGCCATTACGGCCTCCGTCTGTCGTTCGGCCAGCCGAAAACTGGTGTTCTGGAAATCGATCAGCCGCTTTCCGAACGCCTGGCGCTGCTTGACATGGTCGAGCGTCAAGCTGAGGGCGCGTTCCGTCGCCGCCACGGCGGAGACGGCGATCGCCAGCCGCTCCAGCGGCAGTTGACGCATCATCTGCTCAAAGCCGCGGCCTTCATCGCCGCCCAGGATGTTCTCGGCCGGGACGCGCACATCGTCGAAAAAAAGCTCCGCCGTATCGGAGGCGTGCATGCCGATCTTGTCGAGGTTGCGGCCGCGCCGGAAGCCGGCGAGATCCGTTTCGATGCCAAGCAGGGATATCCGCTTCCCGCGCTCGGCCTGGCCGGTCTTGACTGCAGCCAGCAGCAGATCTGCGGTATGTCCGTTGGTGATGAAGGTCTTTTGCCCGTTGACCAGGAGATCGGCGCCGTCTCTTCGCGCGACGGTGCGGATGGCTTGCAGATCGGACCCGGCGCCCGGTTCGGTCATTGCAATGGCAGCAACGATCTCGCCCGACGCCATCCTGGGAAGCCACCGCTTCTTCTGGGCGTCAGTTCCGAACACCAGAATGTAATGGGCGACGATGATGCTGTGCGCGACAATCCCGAAGCCATACCCGATGCCGCAATGCTCGAGCTCTTCCAGAATCACGGCCTCGTGGGAAAAGGTTCCGCCGCCGCCGCCGAATTCCTCGGGGATGCTGGCGCACAGGAGACCTGCGCCGGCCGCGCCCAGCCAGGCGTCACGATCGACGCGCTTGTTGGTCGCCCAGCGCTCGGCGTGAGGGACAAAGTCGCGGGCCAGAAACCGGCGGACCGCTTCCCGGAAGATCGCCAGGTCTTCCGTCATCCACGGCGATGCATAGGTCATAGGAGCGGTCCGCCTCAGGACGCCGGCGGTTCGCGCACGGGCAACACGATCCCTCCCACGATGATCTCAATTTGCCGATGCAGGAGCGCCGGGGCGGCAATGCCATGCAGCGACCAGCTCTTTAGCGAGGGAAGGTGGCCCAGCAGGATGATATCGCGCGCAAGGACATCGGCATCCACGGCACGGAACAGGCCATTGCGGATGCCACCGCGGATCAGGTCGGCGAAGATCGCCGCAATGGCTTCCTCGCGATCCATGTAGCGGCGCTGGGCGTCGAGGGGCAGGTAGCGGTACTCACGGTACAGAAGCAGGATCAGATCGCGACTCTCCCAGCAGGACTCGAGATAGACCGCCAGGGCGCCGCGCAGCTTTTCCGGGATCGGCTGCTCGCCCACCGCCACATCGGCGACCCGCTCACGCAAGTCCCCGTAGATGTCCTCACAGGCCATGACCAGCAGGTCGGTCTTGCTGTTGATGTAGCGGTAGACGCCCCCGATGCTCATGCCGAAATCACTGGCGAGCTCGTTGACCGACAGCTTGTCGAAGCCGCGCTCGCCGATGAGCTTGCCGGCAAGCGCCGTCAGCTGGCGCCGGCGCTCCTGTGTGCGTCGGCGCGGCTTCGTTGCCCCCGTCGCGGGACGCGCCGTCGGATCAGCCATGATGCAACCCCCGCCGCTCGCCCGCGCGGGCCGACAGCAGGGCGTCGACTTCCGCGATGACGTCCGTCAGAGGACTGCCGGTGGGAAACACGGCGTGAACGCCCATGGTCGCCAGCGCCGGCTGATCCGCCGGGGGAATCGTCCCGCCGATCACGACCGCCACATCATTGGCGCCGGCGCGCGTCAGCTCCGCCAGAACCGCCGGGCATTCGCTCAGGTGATTGCCGGACAAGCACGACAGGCCGAGAAGCGCGGCATCCTCTTGAACCACCGTGCGGCAGATTTCCTCTGCCGTCGCATGGCCGATATAGACGACTTCCATGCCGGCATCGCGCAGCGCGTTGGCAACGACGATGGCGCCTCGCCAATGGGCGTCCATGCCGAGCTTGGCGACGACGGCCTTGCGGCCGCGGAGCGCTGCTACCACAGCGGGAACTCCCATCGACCGAAGGTGTCACGAAAGGTCTCGCCCAGCTCGCCCAGGGTGACGTCCGCCTCCACCGCGCGAAGCACGTACGGCATGACATTGGCCTGCGCTCGGCAGGCCGCGGCAATTTCGGCAAGCGCCCGGGCCGCGGCATCCGGGTCGCGCCGCTGGCGCACCTGCTCGAGCCGGGCGATCTGCCGTTGCACCGTGTCGGAGGGGATCTCGAACATCTCGATGGGCGGATCGTCGCCCTCGGTCTGGGTGTTGATGCCGACGACCAGATCCACGCCGGCATCCACGGCCTGCTGATTGGCGAACGCGATGCGCGCGAGTTCCTTGTGGACCCAGCCGTTCTCGGTGGCGGCAACGATCCCGCCCTGCGCATCAATCGTCTGCATGATGGCCATGGCGCGCTGCTCGATTTCGTCAGTGAGATATTCCACGAGATAGCTGCCGCCGAGCGGATCGGCGGTGCGCGCCACGCCGGTCTCGTGCAGCAGCACGAATTGAGTTCTCAGTGCCGTCAGGGCGGCGTGCTCACTCGGGATTGACACCGCTTCGTCGTATCCGTTGACATGCAGCGACTGGGTCCCGCCCAGCACGGCAGCCAGCGCCTGCACCATGCTGCGTGCGATGTTGACGTGCGGGTGGCGGGCGGTGTTGGTGACGCCGGACGTCTGGACGTGAAAGCGCAGCCGTTGCGCCGCCGCATCGTCGATTTTCAGGTCATCGCGCACCCAGCGCGCCCACAGGCGCCGGATGGCCCTGAACTTGGCGACTTCCTCGAAAAAATCGTTGTGGGCATTGAGGAAAAACGAAATGCGCGGCAGCACCTCGCCGAGCTTCAGCCCCCGGTCGGCCAGCTCGCGGGCGACGGCTTGGGCGTGGGTCAGCGTCAATGCCATCTCGAGCGGAGCATCCGCGCCGGCTTCACGGTAGTTGTAGCCGCTGATGCTGACCGGGTTCCAGCGCGGCACATGATGGAGTGCGTACTCGGCCAGGTCGCACTCGAGCCGGAAGGAGCCGGCGGGCGGCAGGGCCTCAGGCGCTATGGTGATCGCGGTTTCCATCAAAAAGTCATTTTGGATGGTGCCTGACAGCACCGCCGGCCCGAAGCCCCGCCGCTGCGCGGCGTGCAGGAACATCGCAAAGTGCGCCACGGCGCCGATGGGCTGCGACGACACGATCGAGACGCTCGTGCAGTCCAGCGGAATCCCATCGAACAGATCGTCAAAATCATCGCGCACATCGACCGCCACACCGCCCCGGCCCACGTCAGCCCGGGCGCGCGGGTGATCGGAACTAAAGGCCCGCAAGCTCGGATAATCGAATACGCCGTTCACCCCGGTGGCGCCCTTCGCCAGCAGCATGCGGTAACGGCGGTTCGTGTCCTGTGCCGAGCCGAACCCCGCCAGCTGACGAATGGTCCATGGCTTCGCGCGATACATGTCCGCCCGGACGCCGCGCGTGAACGGAAACCGGCCCGGCTGACCGAGCCGGCCCTCAAGCCCGGGGCGCACATCCGCCGGACCTGCCGCCGACGGCAGCGGAATGCCGCAATTTGTGAATCCGGCACGGCCGGTGTCCACGGTGTCCAAGAGACCTCCAAAGCGAGCGATTATTCTCCGAAAAAGATGCGGTTTCAGGCAAGTTTTCCCTGTGTAACTCTTATGATATGTGCCATTTTGCGAGTGGTCAATCGCATTTGTGGGCGCCATGTCCTTCAGCGATCTGGTTGAGCGCCTTCGCGCCGGCGATGAACGCACAGCCTCGCGGGTCATTTCGCTGATCGAGGAGGGCGCGCCTGAAAGCGGGAGGCTGCTGGCCGAAATCTTCGCTGTCACCGGCGGGGCGCGCGTCGTCGGCATCACCGGGCCACCGGGTGCCGGCAAATCGACGCTGGTGCGCTCGCTCATCTCCGTCTACCGGCGCCGGAATCTAAGCGTCGCGGTTCTCGCCATTGACCCGACCAGCCCCTTCAGCGGCGGGGCGCTGCTGGGCGATCGCATTCGCATGGGCGGCCATGCGGCGGACCGCGAGGTGTTCATCCGCTCCCTCGCCAGCCGCGGCCATCCCGGCGGGCTCGCCGCCGCAGCGCACGGCGCCGTCCGCGTCCTCGACGCGATGGGTTTTGACCGCATCCTTGTCGAGACCGTGGGCGTGGGCCAGAATGAGATTGCCGTGTCGTTCGCGACGGATTGCACGGTCCTCGTGCTGGTACCAGGCGCCGGCGACGCCATCCAGACCATGAAATCCGGTGTCATGGAGATCGCCAACATCTTCGTGGTGAACAAGTCCGACCGGCCGGGGGCCGATCAGGTCAGGCAGGACATCATGATGATGCAGAGCTTGCGCGGCGGTGAGCGGGCCGTGGTGATGACACGTGCCGAGCGCGGTGAGGGTGCCGAAAGCGTCATCGCGGCGATCGAAGCGTATCTGGCGCGGTCCGAAGAGGGGGGGCAGCTCGCGCACCGGCGGGGTGAACAGCTCGAAAGCGAGATGATGGATTTAGTCGGTCGCGGCGCCCAGAAGGCGGTGCTGGACCAGAACGGCCAGGCTGAACGTACCGCCCTTGTGCAAGCCATCGTCCGTCGCGAGCTCGACCCCGCGGCAGCGGCGGCACGGATGCTGCATTCGATCCGATCGGCTGTTCCATGATCCACCCCTTGCGTACCGTCCATCCCATCCGACCGAACAGGGGACCCAGGCACCCGCCGTGTCGCAGGCGCCCTTGCCTCGGAGACGACCTTTGATGCGGTCGACGGGCGGCACGATCGTCGTCGGGGGCGGGATCATCGGCGCGGCCACGCTGTACGAACTCGCGTCGCGCGGCGTGCCTGCCGTCCTGCTTGAAGCCGGCGAGGGCATCGCACTCGACACGAGCTACGCCAACGGCGGCATGTTGACCCCCTCGATGCCGGATCCTTGGAACAGCCCGGGGGTCGGCAAGCACCTGTTCTTTTCGCTGTTCGATCGTTATTCTGCCATGAAGCTGCGGCTTCATTCAGTTCCCGGCCTGGTGGGATGGGGGCTGGCATTCCTGCGGAACTCGACGCCGTCCCGCCACCGCGCCGCGACAATCGCCAACTTCAGGCTCGCCACGCTTTCCGTCGGCCGCACGGATGAATTGCGGGTCGCTCTGAACCTCGACCATGATGCGTCAACGGCCGGCACCATCAAGATCTTCGAGACGCGCAATGCGCTCTCTGCCTCCCTGGCTGTCGCGGAATTGCTGGCACCCATGGGCCTGCGGTTCAGTGAGCTGGATCGCACGGGCGCGATCGAACTGGAACCCGCCCTCCTCCACATCAAAGAACGAATCCATGGCGCCCTGCATTACCCGGACGATCGCAGCGGCGACGCGCATGTCTTTGCCCGGGGGATAGCGGCGAAGGCGCTCTCGCTCGGCGCCCAGATTCGACCGAGAACGCGAGTGCGGCGACTGGTCATGGAGAACCGACGAATTGCGGGCGTCGAAACAGACCAGGGGCTGGAGCGCGCCGAAAACATCGTTCTCGCGGCCGGTAACGATACGGCACGGCTGGCAGGCGGGGTCGGAATCCGGCTGCCGATAAAGCCGGTGAAAGGGTATTCGTTGACGTGGCAGGCCGAAGATCCGTCGCATTTGCCGCGGCATCCGGTTGTCGACGATGCACTTCATGCCGCCATTGTACCGCTGGGGCGACGCATTCGCGCCGTCGGCACCGCAGAGTTCGCTGGTGTCGACAAGGTGCTGTCGCCCGAGCGGATCGACAATCTTTTTCGCCTGTTCAGGCGAATTTACCCGGCGCTGGCAGCGAAGGTCGAGCCAGCCATGGCCCAGCGGTGGACGGGCTTGCGGCCGGTGAGTGCCGATGGCTGCCCGTTCATCGGCGAAACGCCGGTCGACGGGCTGTGGATCAACAGCGGCCACGGGCACCTCGGCTGGACGATGGCGGCGGGATCCGCCGAGTTGCTTGTCGATCTCATGAGTTCAAAAACACCGAAGATTGCCCCCGCACCGTATCGGGTTGTGCGTTGAGAGCAGGCAGCGGTGGCGGGCGCCAAAGACGATACAAGCCATAGGTCATGAGCGGCAGGACATAGATCATCAACATCGCCGCTGTCAGTGCCCGGTAGCCTCTGGCGATGAGATCCACCAGGCCAATCATGTCGGCCAGAAAAACCGAAAAGATCAGCAACAGCGCCGCCAGCGCGAGGCGCTTGCCGCGCGAGAGTGCGCCAGCCCGTCGGTTGGCCACGGCAACTGCTATGCGTTCGATCACCGCGTTGGCGGCGCCGGCGCCGGATTCGAGCAGGGCGGCGAAAATCATGATCTGAAACAAAAAATGGAAAGGCGGGACATTCATTTTTCGTAGGAGAAAATCCGAAGGGATGGGTTCGCTGCCGATCTCCGGGTAGTAGGCCGTCATGCACAGAAAAAACAGCATGCCCGGCAGCATCGCAAGCGGTCCGCACAGCGCGCCGGCGACGACCGCATCGCGCCGGCTGGTCAGGTGCCGAAGCACCGGCAGGATGACGACCGCGGCGATGATGTTGTAGCTGGCATAGATGGTTCCGCCGATCCAGCCGCTGCCCGCGCCGTCCGCGGTGAGGCGCTGCGGGATTCGGTGACCAAATCGCAAGAGCGCAATGATGAGGAACAGCGCGTAAACGAGATAAAGTAGAATCGTGACGTATCTGAAAAGCCGTTCGACGCTATCGTTCCCGCAGGCGGTGACAGCCGCGATGCCGATCGCCAAAGCCAGAGTGCCGACTAGCAGCGGCCAGCCGAACAGCGCCTGACCAATGGATCCGGCTGCGGCAGCAAACACCGCCAGTATGAGAACGACGAAACCGAGATAGACGATGTCGAAGCCGACCCAGAAGGGACCCAGCAAATGCCGAAAGAAGGAACGGTAGTCCCGCGCGCCCACAGCCTGGGCGAACAGGAACGTAACGACGCACACCAGGCTCCACAGCGACATGGCAAGCAGCATGCCCAACAGGCCTGCCGCGGGCCCGCTGGGGATAAAAAACTCGGCCAGCTCACGTCCGGTGGCGTAGCCGCCACCGATGATGACAGCCTTGAAGGCAAAGCCTGGCAGGACTAGGCGCTGAAAGCGGGTTGCCTTTGCCATCGATCTCTTTCGTTCCCCCTGCGGGACACCGCCCGTTCCGGTGTCACTTGGCGGTTGCGTTCGCAAAGCGCCGCCGTTACGTTAACAGAGCGAACGATCGTTTAGCAACGACAGGCCGCCGGCGTGGCGGAGTGACGGGCGGGGCAAATGGCGTGCTCGAAACCGCGAATGAGAAAGAGCCCGGCGAGCGGGCTCCGGCCGGCGGCCTGCTTCGGCCGGTGCTTCCGAATTCACTGGCTCGTCGCTCTGGCTTTCTGGATCGCGATGGCGGCGGGCGCGGCGCGCGCTGACGGCATAAAGCCGCCGTCAGACCCCGCCGGCGTCACCTTGCGTTGGGGGGTGAAGGTGCCTCTCCGCGACGGGATTCATCTCAACGCCACCGTGTACCTGCCGGCGGACCGGAGCGCGCCGAAGCCCTGTGTCTTTACCCTCACCCCGTATGTCTCGGACTCGTATCACGAGCAGGGAATGTATTTCGCCGCGCACGGTCTTCCGTTCGCCGTCGTCGACGTGCGTGGACGCGGCAATTCGGAAGGCACCTTTCGTCCGCTGATCAATGAAGCGAACGACGGATATGACGTCGTCGAGTGGCTGGCGCGCCAGGACTACTGCAACGGCAAGATCGCGACGTGGGGAGGGTCCTACTCCGGTTACGTGCAGTGGGCCGCGGCGAAGGAATTTCCACCCCACCTGAGCACCATCGTGCCGGCCGCCGCGCCGTATCTCGGCGTCGACTTCCCCATGCGCAGCAACATCTTCTACCCGTACCTCGCGCAATGGATCATCTACACCACCGGGCCGACATCCCAGGCCAACATCTTCGGCGACCAGGCATACTGGTCAAAGGTCTTTCGGGAATGGCATCAGTCCGGCCAGCCGTTCCGCGCTCTCGATACGATGATCGGTATTCCCTCTGCCGTCATCCAGGAATGGCTGACGCACCCCGAGCCGGACGCGTACTGGGATTCGTACAATCCGCGGCCCGACCAGTATGCGCGGATCGAAATTCCGGTCCTCACCATCACCGCCAGCCATGATGACGATCAGCCCGGTGCGCTCGAGCAATATCGCCAACACCGGCGGTATGCTTCTCCGGACGCGCGCGCCCGCCATTTCCTGATCATCGGTCCCTGGGACCACGCCGGCACGCGCGCGCCCAAGGCGGACGTCGGCGGGCTTCAGTTCGGGCCCGCAAGCCTGGTCGACCTGCCCAGGCTGCATCTCCAATGGTATGCGTGGACGATGGCAAACGGGCCGCGGCCCGATTTCCTGAAAAAGGCCGTGGCCTATTATGTCATGGGTGCGGAAAAATGGCGGTATGCCGATAGCCTGGAAGCTGCGACAGCCCGGCATGAGACGCTTTTCCTGGACTCCTCGGCAAATGCAAATGACGTCTTTTCCTCGGGTTCTTTGGGCGCGCTGCCCGGGCAAGGCCAGCCGGACAGCTATCGGTACGATCCTCGCGACACGCATGGCTTGGAAGTAGAAGCAGAAGCTTCCACGACCGGCGGATCGCTCGTCGATCAGACTGTCACGCTGGCGTTGAGCGGGAAGGCGCTGGTCTATCACAGCCGACCATTCGAGGCGGACACCGAGGTCAGCGGCTTCTTCAGGCTATCGGCCTGGATATCGATCGATTGTCCCGACACGGACCTCTATGTGAGCGTCTATGAAATCAGGCTCGACGGCAGCGCCATGCGGCTCAGTACGGACGCCATCCGCGCCCGATACCGCGAGGGGCCGCGCACGCCCAAGCTGATACGGACAAGCGCGCCGCTGCTTTATGACTTCGATCGTTTCACGTTTATCTCTCGCCAGATCAAGCGCGGATCCCGGTTACGCCTCGTCATCGCTCCGATGGGCCGCCTGGTAGAAACGACGTTTGCGGAAAAGAACTACAATGCGGGCGGTGTCGTAGCCGATGAGTCCGTCAAGGATGCCAGAGCCGTCACCGTCAAACTGTTCCACGACCGCACGCATCGCAGCGTTCTTCATGTTCCCTTAGGCCAGCCCGACGGCTCGAACGAGGCACTGCCGCCACGACGGCAGTGATGCACGGGAGCCCCGCTGCAGCGGACGCTTGACCGCGTCGCTGACAAGCTCATTGCGCACGGTGCGACAACGCCAAACCAGCATGGCTGTTAGCCGCGGACGGCCGGTCGGGGCATCCCCTTACCGGTTGCTTTCATCAGGCAACGAAGCTAGGATAAACGAGCGAACGATCGTTTATCTAAGGCCCCAGCCCGGAGCAGGAAACGGCTTCGGTCAGGCCGAGGCGCGCCGGAGCGGGCGCAACCATGAGGAAGAGTTCACGTGGCAGACCCTGACCAGAGCCGCCTGCAATCCGTAGGCGCCGCCTACCGCGAGAAACTTGAATGTTTTGAGACGTGGTCGGGCTATCCCGTGAAGGCCTACTACACGCCAAATGACGTAAAGGGCTTCTCCTATTCCGAGAAACTCGGAGATCCCGGCGTCTACCCCTATACCAGGGGGATCTATCCGAGCATGTATCGGGGCCGCCTGTGGAGCCGCCGGCACTTGTGCGGCTTCGGATCGCCCAGCGAGACCAACGAACGCATCCGATTTCTGATCAACGGTGGCGACAACGCCGTCAACATCGCCTTCGACATTCCGACGAATTCCGGCGTCGACAGCGATCATCCGCTCGCGAGCGGCGATATCGGGCTGCAGGGAACTCCGGTCTCTTCAATAGAGGACATGGAGCGCGTTCTGGAAGGCATCCCGCTGGACAGCGTCAGCGTGAACATGAGCACCATCGGTGTCACGATGCTCATGCCCTTCTACCTCGTCGCAGCTCGACGAAAGGGATTCGATCTCAAGGAGCTTCGCGGCACAATTTTGAACGACACTTTGGGCGACACCTTCTGCGGGTACAAGCGGAGCTTCGTTCCGCCGGATCTCGCCCTGAAACTCGCGCTGGATTGCATCGAGTATTGCATCGAGCACGTTCCCAGATGGAACCCGCTGAGCGTCGACGGCTACAACATCCGCGAAAACGGCGTCACGGCTCCGCAGGAGATTGCCTTCACGTTCGCACTCGCCAAGGAATACCTGAATGAGGGCGTGCGCCGCGGGATCCCGATCGATCGGCTTGCCCCTAAAATCACGTTCACCGCCAGCGCCGAAATAGACTTCTTCGAGGAGGTCGCCAAACTGCGCGCGGCGCGGCGGCTGTGGGCCAAGATCATCCGCGACGAATATGGTGGCACCTCCGCCAAAGCCCTTATGTACAAATTCCATGTTCATACAGCGGGCTCGTCATTGGCGCGACAACAGCCCTTGAACAATCTCGTTCGAATCACTGTCGAAGCAATGGCCGGCATTATGGCAGGCGCGCAGTCCCTCCATACGTGCTCGTACGATGAGAACATCGGTCTGCCGACGACGGAGTCCGTCCACCTGGCAATGACGACGCAGCAGATCCTGGCCTTCGAAAGCCGGATCGCGAACGTCGCCGATCCGCTCGCCGGTTCCTACTTCGTGGAGGCACTGACGGACAAGATGGAAGCGGAAATCGCGAGAATTCTTTTGGAGATCGCGGAAATCGGCGGCATGGCCCAGGCGCAGGCCAGCGGATGGGCCGACGAAGTCATAAACCGCGAAGCGCTCAAGATCCAAAAACAGATCGAGCGGGGAGAGCGCGTGATTGTGGGGGTCAACCGATTCGTCGCCGGGTCGGGCGACGACGCGATTGAAGCCCACGAGGTCTCTCCCGGTATTGTGCGTCAGCAGATCGACCGGCTCATCGAGTTCAAGCGCAACCGTGAAATGCGGCGCCTTGGCCCCGCGCTTCACAGGCTTCGTGACGATGCGAGCCGCAAGAACGTCAACCTGTTCGCCGCCGCCATGGACGCCATAGACCTGGGCGCAACACTGGGTGAGATCAACGGGTATATCAGAATGGGATTTGGCTATCCCTACGACGATTTCGGTACCGCTCGTCCCCCTTATTGACGACACGACAATGGCCTTCAAAACCAAACTGCCGCTCAAGATCCTGCTCGCCAAGGTGGGGTTTGACGGACACGACCGCGGCGTGAAGATTTTAACTTCCATCCTGCGAGAGCACGGGCACGAAGTCATTTACCTGGGAAAGTACCTGATGGTTCCGATGGTGCTCGAGGCCGCGATGCAGGAGGACGTCGACATCGTGGGGCTGAGCTTCCTGGGCGGATCGCACCTTACCTACTGTGAGGAGATCGCGGACGGATTGCGCCGACGCGGGCTTTCCCAAGTTGGGCTCATGGTCGGTGGCGTCATTCCGGACAAAGACATCGAACGACTGAAGAACGCCGGAGTGCACGCGGTCTTCACGACGAACACCGATACGAGGGACATTCTTACCTTTCTGGATGCGTTTGCCGCGTCGCGCGTTGCGCCATCGACGCCGGCAGACTCCTGATGGAGCCATCCGGGTCGAGCAACGTCCCCGCGCTGCGTGACGGCGTGCTGGCGGGCGATCCGGCCGCCCTTGCACAGGCAATCACGCTCGTTGAGAACAAGCTTGCGGGTTGGCAGCCCTTGCTGTCGGGCATCCAGGACAGGGTTGGGCGAGCCTCCGTGGTCGGTTTCACAGGCCCGCCGGGAGCCGGGAAATCGACGCTCGTCAACGAATTCATCAAGGAGCAGCGCCGCCGAAAACGAACGGTGGGCGTAATTGCCGTCGACCCGTCGAGCCCCAAGACCGGTGGCGCCGTGCTCGGTGATCGGGTCCGCATGACCGACACCGCGCTCGACGGTGGCGTATTCATTCGCTCTCTGGCGTCACGTGGTCGCCTCGGGGGGCTTTCCTCCGCGGCCCCGCAAATCGTGGATCTGATGGATGCCAGCGGCCGCGACGTCATCGTCCTCGAAACGGTCGGGGCCGGCCAGTCGGAGGTCGACATCGCAGGTCTGGCGGATGTCACAGTCGTCGTCTGCGCGCCGGGCCTGGGCGACGACATTCAGGCGATCAAGGCCGGAATCCTTGAGATCGCCGACCTCCTGGTTGTGAACAAGAGCGACCAGCCCTTGGCAAAAGAAGCGGTCCGCCAACTGAAGGCGATGCTCATGCTGCGCCAAGGCGCCGGCGCCGATGTCGAGGTGATCAGCACCATTGCAACGAGCGGCGAAGGCGTTCGTGAGCTCGCCGACGCCGTCGACCGTCATCCTCGCGCGCGCTTCAGCGCCGACGAGCGGGCAAGCCGACGGCTGGCACAGTTGCGCCGGCTCATCACCGAGGGCGCGCTGCAAATCGTGCGGCATCGCTGCGAAGCGAATGATCACGCGGTGACGGAGCTGGGGCATGCGGTGCTGCGGGCGGAAACCGATCTTGAATCGGCTTCCTACACTCTCTTGAAGGTCATCCTTGGCTAACACGGGGGCGTTCTGGTGAAAATTTATCTGGCCGGAGGCGCGCGTACGCCGTTTGGCGATTTCGGCAATTCGCTCAAGGAGACACCCTTGAGCGATCTGGGCGCGCATGCCGCTCGGGCCGCGATGGAGCGCGCCGGCGTTCGGCCGAGCCAGGTTGATCATCTGGTATTCGGCAACGTCGCTTCGCCGGACAGCGATTCGGTCTTTACCTCCCGGGTGGTGGGCATCAAGGCGGGATTGGACGAGCAGAGCTGTGCACTGGCCGTCAATCGCGCCTGCGGCTCGGGGCTGCAGGCGATCATCTCCGCGAGCTTGCAAGTGTCGAGTGGGCACAGCCAGGTTGCCCTGGCGGGCGGCGGGGAATGCTTCAGCCGCGTCCCGCATGTCGTCAGCTCGGCGCGGTGGGGACAAAAGCGCGGACCGCAACTCATGGTGGACATGCTCGACTGGGTCTACCGCTGTCCATTTTCCGGCGAATATATGGGCCAGACAGCCGAGAACCTTGCCGCTGAGTTTGGCCACAGCCGGGAGGAAATGGATGTCTTTGCCTTGCTGAGCCAGCAGCGCGCCCGGCGCGCAATCGATTCCGGTTTCCTGGCACGGCAAGTTGCGCCCATTGAGGTGAGGGACGGCAAGACCACGCGACTGTTCGCGGTCGACGAGTTCCCAAGAGCCAACGTGACGCTGGGGAAGCTGCGTTCCTTGAAGGCGGCGTTTCGCGAAGGCGGAACGATCACGGCCGGAAACTCGAGCGGCGTCACCGATGGCGCGGCGTTCCTGGTGGTGGCCGGTTCCGAGGCGGCGAGGCGCACTGACATGGAACCTGCGGCGCGCCTGGTCGACTGGTCCTGCGTGGGTGTGCCACCCCGCATCATGGGATGCGGGCCGGTGCCCGCGATCCGCCAGCTTCTCGAGCGCAACTCGCTGTCGGTCGAGGAGATTGACTACTTCGAGATCAACGAGGCGTTTGCGGTGGTCAATCTCCACGCGGAGCGCGAACTCCGCATCCCGCGCGAACGAACAAATCTATACGGTGGCGGAATCTCCATTGGCCATCCGCCCGGCGCGACCGGTGTTCGGATGACGATTACCGCGATGCATCACCTGCAGGAAAACAAGCTGCGGCGCGCTGTCATAAGTCTGTGCCTGGGAGCAGGGCAGGGAATGGGGATGCTCATCGAGGCGACCGGGCAATGAAGGAGGCTTGCGCGTCCTTTTGGCTGCTATTGCAGAGGCAAACACCTTCTTTACCTGCCGCCATGCGGGTGGGCTTTTGAGGCTTGCTACTGCAACAGATTTGTATTCCTCTGGCGGCAAGTTCTCGGAGCTTTGGGGCGAGGATGGCCACTCGGGCGAACAATAGGGAACAGGTATTACTCGACGAAGCAGCGCGCCTCTTTCGTCAAAAGGGTTATGAGGCGACCTCGGTCCGCGACATCGTACTTCGGCTCGGCATGCAACCGAGCTCGCTCTACTATCACTTCGCCTCCAAAGAAGACATCCTGGTGTCGGTCTATGAACGCGGGATAGCGGAAATCACGGTAGCCGTGGAGGCCGCGACCGAGCAACACGGTGAGCCCTGGGCCAGGCTTGAAGCGGCGTGCGCGGCCCATCTCGAAGCGCTCCTGGAGAGCAGCGATTATCCGCAGGTCGTCATAAGAATTCTGCCTGACGATGTGGCAGAAGCCGCAAGCCGGATGGTTGCGTTGCGCGACCGGTACGAGCAGATTTTTGCGCGGCTCATCGGCGATCTTAAGCTGGCAAAGGGCGTCAACAGGCGTTATTTCCGCCTCGTTCTCCTCTCGGCGCTGAATACAACGCAGAGCTGGTATAAGAAAAACGGCGAACCGCCTAAGAAAATTGCCCGGCAGATTCTTCATCTCCTACGGTTCCCGGCCGATCATTCCCATTGAATCCCTGACGCCTCGCGATGCCGCCTGTCGCGCTCGACTGAGGCGTGGCGCACTCGGGAGAACCTTGCCTTGCGCCCACCTCTGCGTTAGGCTGAAAACGAACGAACGATCACTAAGTTAAGACCGCGGAACTGGTTGCGACGGATGGACGTGGGAAGCGCGATGAGTCGCAAGGTGCGACTGGCAGACAAGTTCGAATTGGAATCCGGTCGTGTCTATCTCACTGGCATCGAGGCGCTGGTGCGCCTGCCGATGATGCAGCGACGACGTGACCTTGCCGAAGGCATAAACACCGCTGGGTACGTATCGGGGTATCAAGGCTCGCCGCTCTCAGGGTTGGACATCGCGCTGCAGCGGGCCGCCGCGTACCTCGAACAGCATCATGTCCGCTTCAATCCCGGCCTGAACGAAGATCTTGCAGCCACGGCAATCTGGGGAACGCAGCAGGTAAATCTCTTCGGTGGCGCCAAGTATGACGGCGTCTTCTCCCTGTGGTACGGCAAGGGCCCCGGAGTCGACCGGTCCGGAGACGTGTTCATTCACGGCAATGCGGCCGGAACATCTCCCAGGGGCGGCGTGCTGCTCGTTGCCGGCGATGATCACGCCGCGCGCACAACAACGACGCCTCACCAGAGCGAGGTGCTCTTCTCAGCCGCGATGATTCCGACCGTCAGCCCGACCGGTGTTCAAGAGTATCTGGATCTGGGCCTGCACGGCTGGGCCATGTCGCGGTTCTCGGGCCTGTGGATCGGATTCAAGGCGGTCTGCGACAACATAGAAAGTTCGGCAACGGTCGACATCAGTCCGGATCGCGTCCGCATTGTTCTCCCGGAGAGATCCGGTGCGCCGCAGGCCACGAACATCCGGTGGCCCGATCCGCCGCTGGAACAGGAGCAGCGGTTAAAGGAGGCAAAGACCGCGGCGCTCTTCGCCTATGTGAGAGCCAATCGTCTTAACTACGTACATGTCGACTCGGCGCGGCCACGCATCGGGATTGCTGCCTCCGGCAAGGCGTTTCTCGATGTCCTTGAAGCTCTGGCGCTCCTGGGCATCGATCGAAAAGCCGCCGATATCATCGGTCTTCGAGTTCTCAAGATCGGCGTGCCATGGCCGCTGGAGCCCCAGGCCGTTCGCGAATTTGCTTGGGGGCTCGGGCGCGTTCTGGTCATCGAAGAAAAGCGGTCGTTGATCGAGATGCAAGTCAAGGATCAGCTTTACAATTGGCCGGAATCGCAGCGCCCCCTGGTCATGGGAAAGTATGCCAGCGCCGGACAGTGGGACGGTCTTGGCGAGCACTGGCTTCTTCCATCGCTCGGCGAGCTGAATCCCGTCCAGATCGCGCGCGTCATCGCGGGGCTCGTGACCGAGGCTGTCGGCCCACAACGCCTGGCCGGTGCGGTGCGCGCGCTGGATCAACGCGATGCCGAGCGCCGAAAACTCCGATCGATGCCGATCGCATACGGGTCGAAGGCCTTAATGACGAAAGGCCGGCTGCCCTACTACTGTTCCGGCTGCCCGCATAATACCTCTACCAAGGTTCCAGACGGCAGCCGCGCCCTTGCAGGGATCGGCTGCCACTTCATGGCCATGTGGATGGACCGAAACACGACCACGGTCTGCCAGATGGGTGGCGAAGGAGTGCCTTGGATAGGGCAGGCGAGCTTCACCGACACCAGGCACGTCTTCGCCAATCTCGGCGACGGAACCTATCTTCATTCCGGCAGCCTGGCAATCAGGGCCGCGGTCGCCGCGAACGTGAATATCACGTACAAGCTCTTGCTCAACGGCAGTGTCGCGATGACCGGGGGCCAGGCGCTGCCGATGGCGTTGACGGCCCAGAAGATATGCGAGCAGCTGCGGGCGGAGAATGTCCGTCATATTCGCGTTGTCTCAGATGATCCCAATCGCTACGAAGCGGCCTTTCCGCCGGGCATAGGCGTTCACCACCGGGATGAGATGGACCGCGTGCAGCGCGAAATGCGAGAGCTGCCCGGCGTATCAGTTCTGATCTATGACCAGCGCTGCGCAACCGACAAGCGGCGCAAGCGCAAGCGCGGGGTCGAAATCGACCCGGCGCAGTTTGCGTTCATCAATGAGAGGGTATGTGAAGGCTGCGGCGACTGCAGCACACAGTCAAATTGCATGTCGATCATTCCCGTCGAAACGCCGTGGGGCCGTAAGCGCAAGGTCGACCAGTCCAGCTGCAACAAGGACTATTCGTGTCAGAAGGGGTTCTGCCCCAGCTTCGTGACGGTGTCCGGGGCCACCGTACGAAAGGGGGAAGAACAGACGCCGCCGGCCGATCATGTCGCGAGGCTTCCGTTACCGTCTTCGGAACATTTGCCCCGTCCGTTCAGCCTACTGGTTTGCGGTATCGGCGGCACGGGTATTCTGACTCTCGGAGCGCTCATAGGAATGGCGGCCCACATCGATGGTTGCCATGCCACCGTACTGGACATGACTGGGTTGGCGCAGAAGGGCGGCGCGGTCGTGACGCATGTTCGCATCGATAAGGAGCCCGGCTTTCTTCACAGCACCCGCATCCCGCTCACCGCCGACATGGTGCTCGGGTGTGATTTGGCAGTAACGTGCGAAGATGATGCGATTGAGTTGATGTCGCACGGCAAGACGCAGGTTTTTGTAAACACATTCCGGTCGTCGGCGGCGGAATTCATAAAAAATCCCGACCTGGTCTTTCCCAAGCACGATATCGAGACGAAGCTGGCCACCGCCGTCGGCGAGGCAGCGCTACATCTTATCGCCGCCACGGAACTCACGATCAAATTTCTCGGAGATTCGATATACGCCAATATCTTTCTCCTGGGCTTCGCGTTCCAACACGGAAGGGTGCCGCTGTCGCTTGCCGCCATTGAAACGGCTCTGACGCTGAACGGAGTGGACGTGGACGCGAACAGGGCGGCGTTCCAATGGGGGCGCCTTGTCGCTGCGTTCCCCGAGCTGGTGGCCGGCGAAGCCATCGCTCGCGAGAGTGAGACGACCAGCGAGATCATTGATCGCAGCTACGCGGAATTGGTTCTTTATCAGGATCACGCGTATGCCGATCGATACGCATCGCTGGTCCGCCGCACGCAGGCCGTCAACGATCTGGTCAACGCCGCGGACGACAGACTGGTTCGCGCCGTCGCCAGAAACTATTTCAAGCTTCTTGCCTACAAGGACGAGTACGAAGTTGCCCGCCTGTACACGGACGGTGCCTTTCTGCGTGCGCTGCGCTCGCAGTTTGACGGCGCACCGCGAGTACGGCTGCACCTGGCTCCGCCACTGCTCTCGCCAACTGACCCGATCACGGGGCGGCCGAAAAAGCGAGCCTTCGGACCCTGGATTTTCCCCGTTCTCCGGCTGCTTGCGCGGGCCAGAGCCCTGCGCGGCAGCAAACTCGATCCGTTCGGGCACACCAGCGAAAGGCAGATGGAGCGAGCGCTCATACGTGACTACGAGGACGCGATGGACGTGATCCTGAGAAGCCTGTCGCAGTCGACATACGAAGCCGCTGTGGAATTTGCCGATCAGCCCGCCACGATCCGAGGCTTCGGGGCCATCAAGACGGCGTCGGCCGAGAAGTTCCAGTCGCATGCACGGCGCGTCAGGGCGCGCCATGCTGACGTCAATCATGCCGGCAGTGCCTGGTCATAAGGAGATGGGATCGCGTTTTTAAGCTCTGCGTTGGCCCGGCCATAGGGCCCTGCTTCCGATGGAAGGCATGCGAGATGTCGAAGCCTTGCGCATGCTGTGACTGCGATCGTTGAGATGGGTGTGAGTCGTGTGCTTGTAGAAGGACGCCGTTGCTGAGAGTGGAGGGCAGCCCGCAAGGGCTCGCCGCTTCCGACACGGGCCATGGGTGACTGGCGATGGGATACGAGCAGAGTCAGAACGGGCCGCATTGGCTGCTTTCGGCCAAAACGGCACCGCCGGCGCAGCGAGCGACGTTAATCGAGCGGCCTCGGCTGCTGGATCGCATCCACGCTACGGCAGCGCCTCGGCTGCTGCTCGTAAAGGCTCCTGCGGGATTCGGAAAGACGACTTTGCTCGCGCAGTGGAGCAAGGGCTTCGTCAAGAAGGCCGGCCGCAGGGCCTGGATCGCACTTGATGAACACGACAATCTTGCGGGTCGCTTTCTGGCCTATTTGTGCTTTGCGTTCCAGGATGCCGGGTTTGATAGCGCGGCGCTGATCGAAGCGCTGCAGAGTGGCGCCTCCGTGTCGACTTCCTCTCAGGAAATCGTGGAGGGATTGGCTTGGCGGCTCCAAAATGCCGGGCCGATTCTGCTCATACTGGACGATTATCACGAGATCACCTCCCGGGAGATACATCAGATCGTCAACGGTATGTTGCGGCTGATGCCGGCGAATGTGAGCTTTGCCGTCGGCTCGCGAAATCATCCGCCACTCGACCTGGTTCGGCTGCAATACCAGGGAAACTTTGTCCAGATCGGTCCGGCGGAATTGCGACTGCGATCCGACGAGATTTCCCAGCTATGGCCTGATCAGCCTCCGGAGGCGATCGCCACGGTCGAAGAGCAGACAGAGGGATGGCCGGCCGCCGTGCAGCTTCTCCGCCTCACCAGCGCGGATTGCCAGCCAGCGGGCCTTCGTGCACCGCCGGACGACCTCGCAGTGGCGCTGATCGATGGGCTGTTCAACGAGCTTTCAGAGCCCGCTCGGCAGCTGCTCGTGGAAACCGCACTCCTTGACCGCCTGGAAGTCGCACGCCTGCCGTTTCCATGCGGTCTGCGTGAAAGCATTCTGGCCGAGCTCGGGCGGCTGTCGCCTCTGTTCTTTGCGCTGGAGCAGGATGGCCGCTGGGCGCGCCACCATGCTCTCGTGCGTGACTATCTCCGCAAACGGTTCGATGCTCTTCCCACGGCCCAGGCCGATCTGCTCCGAACCCGCACGGTGGAACTGCTGGTGTCCGCCAATGCATGGGAGGCCGCGGTGAGGGTGGCTCTTGCCGTGGATCCTGCCCTTGCGTTGCAGGTGTACGCGCGAGCGGGTGGCGCGCTTGTGGGCGTCACCGACAGCCTGGTGGCGTTACGGGCAATCATCTCGATGCTTGTGGCCGCGCGCGTCGAGCATCCCTGCGTGGATTTGGGTCGATGTCTGATCCTGGTTAAGGAAGGCCAGAACCGACGAGCCAGGAACCTGCTGAAGAAAGTGGAGGGGGCGATCGCTGCGCCCGAGGCGGAGCGACCACCGGAAGCCGGGCCGGTTGGGATACAGCCTGATCTCGCGTTCGTTCGAATGATATTGGATATATTGGAAGACAAGGCCATCGGCTCGGATGAAATCCAGCATGTAGAGGCGCTGCTGCTCGAGCCGTCGATCCAAGACCATTGGTTTTATGGGTGGCTCAACAACTGGCTTTGCGTCGTTGCCCACCGCCAGGGTCACCTCCAGCGGGCCGAGGAAGCCTGCATCGAGGCGATCGAGTGTTTTCAGCGCGCCGGCGTCACCTACACGCAGATATTCATGTACATGCACCTCACGCTAATTCGGCTTGGCCGGGGCGAACTTGCCGGTGCCGAGGAGGCGTGCGCTCAAATCGCCCGCGTCGGTGGAGGAGCCCTCGACACTGATAAATCACTCCGCACTCTATGCCGAGTTTGTCAGGCGCTGGTGTCTCATCAGGGTGGCGATAGCGTGAGAGCAAATGAGCTTCTGCGGCTCGCCTTGCCTGACCTCGAGCGAGCCGAAGGATGGATGGAGATTCTCGCACCGGCCTATGGCCTTGCGGCTCGCCTCGCGGTGCTCTCCCGTGGGCTTGAAGCGGCGTTCGGCATTCTCGACCAGGCGGCCCGCCTTGCCCAGGCGAGGGGGCTTCCGGCCCTGGCACGCGTCGCACGACTGCAGCGGATCGATGTGTCATGGATCGCTGACCGGGCCGATCGGATCGCTGATTTTTCTGATCATGGCCCAGGCTCGCATACTGCCATAGGATGGAGGGAGGCGCTCCTGGAGCAGACCGCGAAAATTCGCCTGCTTATCCAGGCCGGAGATCTGTCCGCGGCAGACAGAGAGTTGCGCTTGGCATCCGACACCGCCGGAGCCCTGGGACTTCGGATCGAAATGGCACGCCTTTCCGTGCTGTCGATGATCAGCCACAGCGCGGGTGCGGATTTCGGGGCGGCGCTCGAAGATCTGACCCGAGCCCTGCGAGCTGTCGGTCACGAGCAGTTTCTGAGGGTGACCTTGGACGAGGGCGCCCCCGCCGCATCCGCGGTCGCGCAACTCTGCGACGCATTGAGCATCGTTTCCATGCCGAAGGATTCCGTCAAGTTGATGTCAGAGCTGCTGTGTCGCAGCCATCAGGCCAAAGCCGGTGCTCCGGCACGTCAGCTGTTCAGCGGACGCGAGATGGACATTCTAGCCCTGCTGAAGGATCGCAGATCGAACAAGGTCATCGCGCGCACACTGGACGTAACCGAGGCGACGGTGAAGTTCCACGTGCAGAACATCTTTCGAAAACTTGGCGTTCATAAGCGTGAGATGGCAGCCACGCTGGTTGCTGAGTACGAGCTCGTGTAATGCCGAGCCGCGGGATGGCATAGCCACTCTAGCCGGCCTGGACGAACCCCAGCGGTAGCGCGGTGCGGGAGACCGCCTGCGTGACGGCAAAGCTCGACTTGACGTCCTTGATTCCTGGGATGCGCGTCAGGTCCTTTTTCATGAAGCGCTCGTACCATTCCAGATCCGGGGCGACAACGCGGACAAGATAGTCCTCGCCCCCCGTCATCAGATAACACTCCATGATCCCCGGCAGCTCGCGAATGCGCTTTTCAAATTCCTCGATGCAGTCGGCGGACTTCTTTTCGAGCGTGATGAAAATGAAGGCATTGATCGGAAGATTCACCGCCTTCTGATTCAGGAGGGCCGCATAGGAGCGGACGACGCCAGTCTCCTCAAGCCTGCGGATGCGACGTTGGCAAGGGGTGGCGGAAAGGCCGACCTTCTCAGCGATTTCGGTCACCGGCAGGCGTCCGTCATGCTGAAGCAGGTCGAGGATCTTAATGTCGATTTGATCGAGCATGACAACTAAAACCTCCGACGACCCGGGATTTTAGCGGAAACCACCAAACCGGGCCAGAAAGACAGGGATCTTCGCAGGGATTCGCTACTCCGCCGGACGTTACCATTGCCGCTCGCCGAGTAGCGGGGAACCATGGGCCTGGCACGCAAGATCGATATCGACTATCGCCTCGATCACGCGCTGACCCGCGACAGCGGCGCTGTGTTTCTATCCGGCATGCAGGCGCTTGCGCGCCTGCCGCTGATGCAAATGAAAGCGGATCGCGCGGCGGGCAGGCGTACGGCAGCTCTGATATCGGGATACCGCGGTTCACCGCTTGGCGGCTTCGATCAACTCCTCTGGCGGCACCAGGCCGTGCTGCAGGCCCACGACATCGTTTTCCAGGAAGGACTGAACGAGGATCTCGCGGCAACGGCGATATGGGGCACCCAGCAGATCGCACGCGAGCCCAAGCCCAGGTACGAAGGCGTCGTCGGATTCTGGTATGGCAAGGGTCCCGGCGTCGACCGCAGCGCCGACGTGCTTCGCAACGCGAACGCGCAGGGAACATGCCGCCTGGGCGGCGTTCTTGCGTATGCGGGCGACGACCACGGCGCCCAATCATCCATGTTTCCCCATCAGACCGACCAGATCTTCGAGGCGGTCATGATGCCCATTCTCAATCCCGCTACGGTCGAGGAGTATTTGACGCTCGGCATGGCCGGTGTCGCAATGTCTCGATATTCAGGTTGCTGGGTTGCCTTCAAGACGATCACCGAAACCGTCGAATCCACGACAACGGTGCGTCTGCCGGAGGCCGCGACGTTCCTGTTGCCTCCGCAGGACGCGTCCGTAGAGGCTGGCCTCAATTATGACAAGACGCTGCGCTGGCCCGAGAGGCGTGCCGAGCTTGAGCGCAGGCTGGTCGAGTGGCGTCTACCAGCAGCTCAATCCTTCGCTGCCGCCAATCGAATTGACCGCGTCGTGCTCGGCAGCCACCGGCGTCGGCTTGGCATTGTACGGTCGGAAAGGCGCATGGCGACGTCCTCGAGGCATTGGCACTCCTGGGAATCGACGACGCAGCGCGCGAAGCCATCGGCTTGACCGTATTCAAGGTCGCAATGACGTGGCCATTGGAACCGTCGGCCATTCGCGCTTTTGCCGAAGGCCTCGAACTGGTCGTGGTCGTCGAGGAAAAGCGTGCCCTCGTTGAACGCCAGCTCAGAGAGTATCTATACAATTGGGATGCCGCGCGCCGCCCCAAGATCGCCGGCAAGGCCGACATCCACGATGCGCCGCTGTTGCCCAGCACCGGAGAATTGAATCCAGGCATCGTTGCTGCTGCCTTGGCGCGCGTCCTGCGACCCTTCAAGGAGGCCGGGGACCTAGCGGCGCGTCTCGACGCAATCACCGGTCGCCAACGCCCTGATTCCCTACCGGGCTGGCCTGTCTCGCGTCGACCGTATTTTTGCTCCGGCTGTCCGCACAACCTGTCCACCAAAGTACCGGAGGGCAGTGCCGCAGGGGGCGGCATCGGCTGTCACGTCATGGTGTTGGGCCAGGGTCGCAATACCGACACGTTCACACAAATGGGCGGCGAGGGCGTCCATTGGGTCGGCCTGTCGCATTTCACGGACACGCCGCACATGTTTCAGAACCTCGGCGACGGCACCTACCAGCACTCCGGCAGCCTCGCCATCCGTCAGGCCGTGGTTGCGGGTACCACCATCACTTTCAAGATCCTGTATAATGACGCGGTGGCCATGACCGGAGGCCAGCCCATCCAACGCCCCCTGTCGCCCCGCGACATAGTGCGCCAGGTGCGTGCAGAGGGAGTGCAGCGCGTTGCGGTTGTCGCCGTCGATCCCACCGTCCTCTCAGGCGATGAACTCTTCCGTGAGCCCGGTGTCTCTCTCCACGATCGAGATGCGTTGGAGGCGGTGCAGCGGGAACTGCGCGGTCACAGCGGCGTGTCGGTCCTGCTGTATGTGCAGACTTGCGCGGCCGAGAGCCGACGCCGGAGCAAGAAGAGCCCGGTTCAGGCGACCCAGAAATTCACTTTCATAAATGACCGGGTCTGCGAGGGATGCGGAGACTGTTCGCGTCAATCCAACTGTATCGCGGTGGAGCCGCTGAACACCTTCTACGGGCGCAAACGGGCGATCAACCAGTCTTCATGCAATCGTGACCTCTCCTGCGTGTCGGGCTTCTGCCCGAGCTTCGTCACCATCGAAGCGGCCGGCCTTCACCCCCCCGACTCGACGGCACTCCGGGCCGCCGAGACCGAGCTCTTCGCTGCGCTCCCGAATTCTTTCCCGAGCGCGCAAGCCGCAAACATTCTGGTGGCGGGCATCGGCGGAAACGGCGTCCTGACTGTCGGCGCGATCCTGGGGATGGCGGCGCATCTCGAAGGGCGGTGGGTTTCGGTACTCAACTTCACGGGTCTGGCACAGAAAAGCGGCGCCGTGGTTTCCCACGTCCGCGTGAGCGAAACGGCGATGCCGCTTGCCACCGCGCGCCTACAAGAGAAGTCGGCTGATCTGCTGCTGGCCTATGATGTCGTTGCAGCGAGCGCGGCAATGGCGCTGCCGTACCTGTCCACGTCGCGGACAGCCGCCGCGGTCAATTCGGCTGAGATCCCGACTGCGGACTTCATTCAAGATCCCGACGTCGCCGTGCCATTTTCTGAGATGCAGGAGGCGCTGCGACAGCGCACCAGATCGTTCGAAATGCATGATGTCGGTCGCTATGCGGAGTTGCTGTTCGGCGACACCATGGCCGCCAACATGCTGTTGCTGGGTGTGGCGTCGCAAAAGCAGCTGCTGCCTGTGTCGGTCGAGTCCCTCAAGCGCGCAATCGAGCTCAACGGCGTCGCAGTGAGTCAGAATATCAGAGCGTTCGACTGGGGACGGGTGGCCGTCCATAACCCGGAAAGGTTTCTGTCGCGAGCTCACGGGACGGCAGCACCATCGAAACAGGCGAACGGTGTAGAGGAGATGTCACGCTTCCTGCGTGAGCTCACGGAGTACCAAGACGCCTCTTACGCGGCCCGATTCCTGGCGATCGTGAAAGAGGCGCGGCTGACTGGGGACGAGGACGTCGTGTGGGTCGTGGCGCGCAACCTCTTCAAGCTGATGACCTACAAAGATGAATACGAGGTTGCGCGGCTATATACCACCGGCCCCTTTATCGAGGAGCTGCGCACCAGATTTGGAAATTTCAAGAAACTGACCTTTCACTTCGCGCCACCGTTGCTCTCGCGACGAGACCCGATCAGTGGCAACAGGCTGAAGCGGAGTTTTGGCGCCAGGTGGATTTGGCCGCTGTTGCGCGTACTGACGCAGTTGAAGAGTCTGCGTGGGCGCTGGTGCGATCCGTTCTCGTATCAGGCCGAGCGCAGAGTTGAACGTGCCTTGATTTCCGATTACGAGACAATCTGCAGGCAGATATTGCCGCATTACGGCCACGCCACGCGGGAGCGGGTGCTTCGCCTGCTGTCGTACCCGGATAGCATCAGAGGGTACGGACATATCAAGCTGGAAAGCGTCTCAAGGGCGTATGCGTCGTTGGAAAGCACAGCGTCATACCTCGGATGCGGCTTCGGACGCCTGCTTGCGGCCAAGGTTTCCTGAGGCTGGCCCCAGTCTCGCTATCTGGGTATTGAGGTGTCAAGCGGCCACCAGCAGCACCGCCGCACCGGCGGCGATGGCGAGCACTCCGGCCAGCCGCCGGGGCGTCAACCGCTCCTTCAGAAACACCACGGCAATCAACACGGCGAACAGGATTGAAGTTTCGCGCAAGGCTGCCAGCCGGGCCGTGTCGCCGAGGCGAAAGGCCCAGAGCGCAAGAGCGTAGGTGAGAATGGAGAGCATGCCGGCGACCAGACCCGGCCGCCATTGCCGCCGCGCGGTCAGCAGGAAGATTGGCCCGCGCCAGAGAGCGAACAGCACGGCGATGCCGAAGCCGTGCGCCAGGAAGATCCAGACGATGTAGCTGGGCGCCGAGGGAGCCGCCCGCACGCCCTGCGCGTCGATCACGGTATAGAGCGCGACCGTGGCGCCGGTGGCCAGTGCCCACAACACGGCGCCACGATCGGCATGGCCGCCAAGGCCCAGGGTCATCACGCCAGCCGAGACCAGCAGTATGCCGACGACAACCGCGGCGGTGATTGGCTCGGCGAACACGCCAACGGCGAACAGTGCCGCCAAGACCGGTGCGCTGCCGCGCAGAATCGGATAGGCGACCGTCATGTCGGAGCCTTCGAAGGCCCGGAACAGGCAGATGAAATAGACGAGGTGAATGGCGATTGAGGCGGCGAGCCACGCCCAGGCGCCAGTCGGAAGCGGAACCAGAAAGGCAGCGGGCAGCAGCAGCAGCGCCGAAAAGCCGTCGATCACGGCGCGGCTCGACATCTTGTCGCCGCCTGCTTTCAGGATGGCATTCACCGTGGCGTGCGCAGCGCCGGAGACGATAATCATCAGCGCGGCAAGCTGGTCGGTAGGCAAGCGATGAGCTTTCTGTCTCTGAATTGGTCACGGTGCAACTGCTCAGTATAGGCGGAGGCAGCCGGCGCGCATCGATGCGGGCCACGCACCTACGCTCGTCGCTCAGGAACCGGTGTTGAGCCCGACCGGATAGGCGGTCACAGCCTTGACCTCTTCCATCACGTAGTACGTATGGGTCTGGCGCAATCCCGGCAAAGAAGCGAGGGACGTGCCAAGGAAGCGACGAAACGCCGCCATATCCTGCACCCGAACCTTCAAGAGATAATCGAAGCCGCCACCAACCAAATGGCATTCGCTTATCTCTTCGGTCCGGCGTGCCGCTTCGGCGAACTTGCCGAGCACATCCTCCGTCGTGCGATCGAGCGATACCTCGACAAAGGCGATCAGCGACGCTTCCATTTTCTGTGGGTTCAGCAGCGCGACATATTTCTCGATGAAGCCGTCACGCTCCAATCTCCTGACCCGCTCGAGCGTCGGTGTCGGACTCAGATGAACCTCCTTGGCGAGGTCCGCGTTGGCGATCCGGCCGTCGCGCTGCAGGATCTCGAGGATCTTGCGATCGGTCCGATCGAGGCTATCCAGCGTTCTCGTCGCCATGGCAGCAGAAAATCCCGTTTCGTGTGCTAGTTTTGTAGAAGTTTGGCAGCACATTCTACGGTAATTTTCCTAATTTTCCAGTGCTCGATCTCGAAAGCACTGGACCGCTGCCGTGCATGCATTGCCACATCGCGAAGCCATTCGTTCGCTCAAGCTGCGCCTCGAGAGTGACGCGATCCCGGAACTTTTGGACCTGCACGGGCTGAGCACCGAGGATCGCAGTGAAATCGTGATGGAGGCACGCAGTCTGCTGGACGCGATGCGCGATGGCGGCAGAAGCACCGATTTCGTGGAAACGCTTTTTCAGGAAATAGACCTGGCCTCGCCGGAGGGGCTTGCCCTCATGTCCCTGGCGGAAGCACTGCTTCGGGTCCCCGACGCAGCCACCGCGGAGGCCCTGATCCAAGAGAAACTCGGGGAAGGCGACTGGCATCGGTTTCGGGCGGGCAGCCGGTCGGTGCGTGTCAAAGCGGCGGCCATTCTGATGAGTCTTGCCGCCGCGCTTGGAGCGGCGGACGCCTCGGGCAAGCTGACGTTGCCGCTCATCCGCAACGTGGCGCAGCACGCCATTCAGCGGATGGCGCGGCGATTTGTATTTGCGCCCACCATCGAGGCTGCGCTGTCCGCAGCCATTCAAGCGAAGAGCGGCGAGCGATACTCATTCGATATGCTGGGCGAGGGCGCTCGCACCAAAAAACAGGCGGAAGCATTCCGCGAAACCTACGCCAAGGCAATCGCCGCCGTCGGTCGGGCGGTGACCGACAGAGAATCCATCGGCGAGCCCGGCATCTCGGTGAAGCTGAGCGCCCTCAATTCACGCTTCGAACCGCAGCGCGCCGACCTTCTGCGACATGAGCTCCTGCCAGTCATTGAAGAGCTGGCGGGCGCGGCGGCCGAAAGGGACGTCAGCCTGACCATCGACGCCGAGGAGGCCGATCGGCTGGAGGTGACGCTGGAGGTCGTCAGCTATCTTGCACGCTCCCGCCTCCTGCGAGACTGGGACGGTCTTGGTCTCGCGGTACAAGCCTACGGCAAGCGCGCGCCTGCCGTTCTCGACTGGCTGACCGATCTCGGTCGTGAGACCGGCCATCAGTTCTCTGTGCGTCTCGTGAAAGGCGCCTATTGGGACGCGGAGATCAAGCACGCCCAGGCGGCGGGACTTTCAGAATACCCTGTCTATGTGCGCAAAGCGGCAACGGATGTGTCCTATCTGGGCTGTGCCAGACGCATGTTGGACAGCGAGCGCATCGTGCCGCAGTTCGCGACCCACAACGCGCACACCGTTACCGCAATTCGCCGCATGGCCGGCAACCGGCCGTTTGAGTTTCAGCGCCTGCACGGCATGGGTGAGCGCCTGTACGCCAGCTTGCGCGAGCAAGGAATGACGGCACCGGTGCGGGTATACGCGCCGGTGGGCAGGTTCAAGGAACTGTTGCCTTATCTGATCCGGCGCATGCTGGAGAACACGGCGAATTCCTCCTTTGTGCGTGTCGCCCTCGATGCACGTCGGCCGGTCGACACCGTCGTGGAGGATCCGATAGCCGTGCTCGCAAACCCGGTCGGGGAGTCGCTGCTGCTGCCGCGCGAGATTTTCGGAAACCGCATGAATTCCACCGGCCTGGATCTCGCCGACGCGTGCGTCGTGGCGCGTCTCGCCCGCGCAGCGCGTGCAGCGAGCGCAAGCCCGCACCCGGTCAGCGGGGAACGGCTGATCACCAGCCCTGCGGACCGCCGGCGAATCGTCGGAACCGTCAAGGACACCGAAGTCAAAGAGGTGTCCGGCTCGATTGCGCGCGCCGACGCCACCTTTGACAGTTGGCGCACGACCGATGTCGACGATCGAGCCCGAGCCTTAGAAAGAGCCGCGGGCCTGTTCGAAGAACGGATCGAGGGTCTGTCAGGCCTAATCGTTTCAGAGGCTGGCCGCACGATCCGAGACGCGGTCGCCGAGGTACGTGAATGCGTGGATTTCTGCCGCTTCTATGCGGCGGAGGCGCGCCGGCTGTTTGCCGACAGTCGCCTGCCTGGCATCACGGGAGAGCGGAACGTGTTCCGGCTCACCGGGCGCGGGGTCTTCGCCTGCATCAGCCCGTGGAATTTTCCCCTCGCCATCTTCACTGGGCAGGTTGCGGCGGCCCTGGCGGCCGGCAACAGCGTGGTCGCCAAGCCCGCGCCGCAGACCCCCTTGATCGCCGCCATCGCGGTGCGCCTTCTGCACGAAGCGGGAATTCCCGCATCCGCTCTGTGCCTTGTGCAGGGGGACGCCGCCGTCGGAAAGGCCCTGATCACGGATCCTCGCATCGTTGGTGTTGCCTTTACCGGTTCGACCGCGACCGCGCAGGCGATCAACCGCGCGCTGGCGGCGCGCGACACGGCGATCGGCAAGCTGATTGCCGAAACCGGGGGCGTGAACGCCATGTTCGTGGACGCCAGCGCGCTCCCCGAACAGGCGGTGGACGACGTGATCGCTTCCGGCTTCCTTTCCGCCGGCCAGCGCTGTTCCTCCCTGCGCCATCTGTTCGTGCAGGAGGATTGCGCCGACCTGGTCACCGAGATGGTCGCCGGCGCGATGGATACCTTGCGCATCGGTGACCCGGCTGATCCAGCAACCGACGTCGGGCCGGTAATTGACGGGGCGGCGCGCGACCTCATCGACTCCCATATACAGGCGATGCGCGCCAAGGGAGCGCGTATCCTGCGCCAGCTGACGCTGCCGGCGGAATGCAGGCACGGCACCTTCGTGGCCCCGGCGCTGATCGAGCTGCCGGATCCCACCATGCTGGACAAGGAAGTCTTTGGCCCCGTCGTTCATCTCAGCCGGTGGCGCCGCTCCCAGCTCGATGCCATGCTCGCCCATCTGCGCGGCGCGGGCTTTGGGCTGACGCTCGGCATACACAGCCGCGTGAATGGGTTTGCCGAGCGCGTCGTCCAGCGGGTGCGTTGCGGAAATGCCTACATCAACCGCAACATCGTCGGGGCCGTCGTAGGCGCGCAGCCATTTGGGGGGCGTGGGCTCTCCGGCACCGGCCCGAAGGCCGGCGGTCCGAACTACCTTCCCTGCTTTGCGACCGAGGAGACGGTGACCGCCAATCTCACCGCAATCGGCGGCGATATTGATCTGCTCGCAGCCGCCGCAGAATCGGCTTTCTCACCGGCCTTCTGTCAATACCAGTCGTTGTAGCTATGGACTTGCCCGCTATGCCTCTGTTCAACCATGCAGGATTCGATGATCACGAATTGGTCGTGTCGATCGCCGACAAAGCGTCCGGCTTGCGCGCGATCGTGGCGGTGCACAGCACGGCGCTTGGACCGGCGCTCGGCGGTTGCCGCATGTGGCCCTACGCAAGCGACGAGGAAGCGCTCGCGGACGTGCTGCGGCTGTCGAGAGGAATGAGCTACAAGAATGCACTTGCGGGACTGCCGCTGGGCGGCGGCAAGTCCGTGATCATCGGCGATCCTCACACGGAAAAAACCCCCGCCTGTTTGCGTGCCTTTGGCCGCGCTCTGAAGAAGCTCGGCGGTACTTATTATACCGCGGAGGATTCTGGCACCTCCGTAGGCGACATGGAAATCATCGCCACTGAAACACAATATGTGGCCGGCCGCTGCAGCGGAGAGGCCGCCAGCGGTGACCCGTCGGCCTTTACGGCACGCGGCGTGTTTCTCGGAATCAAGGAGTCCCTGCGCTTTAAGCTCGAGCGCGACTCCCTGAGTGGCTGCCGCGTCGCAATCGCCGGTCTGGGCAATGTCGGCATGCGCCTGGCCGCCATGCTTGAATCGGAGCGTTGCCGGTTAACCGTCGCGGACATCGATGCCGAGAAGGTTCGCGAGGCGACGGACAGATTCGGCGCCGATGCCGTTGGCGTCGACCGGATTCATGCGGTCGAGGCCGAAGTCTTTGCGCCATGCGCCCTTGGCGGCGCCATCAATGCGGCAACGATCACAGACCTGGCTGCCCGGATCGTCGCCGGCGGCGCGAACAACCAACTCAACGAAGAACGCTTCGATGAAGCGCTGTGGAAGGCGGGCATCCTCTATGCGCCGGACTTCGTGGTGAATGCCGGCGGAGTCATGAACGTCGCCGCCGAGGTCGGCGGGACCTACGACGGCCATATCGTGGCACGCCAAGTCAGCCGTATCCCTAAAACTCTCAGGGCGATCTTCGAGCGCAGTGTCAAAGAACACCGACCGCCAAACGCGGTGGCCGAGGAAATGGCCATTGCACGCATTGCCTCGGCAGAAGCCCGCAAGGCCGCTGCCTAGGCGCGATTGATCTGGGGAGGATCCCATGCTGCGACGGATGAGCCTTGCCGCGATGCGGCGCGAGGCGGCTCGCGACCAGGCCACCACATTGCGCCGCAGCCTGTCCGGCTGGCAGCTTGTCACGTTGGGTATCGGCGCGATCATCGGAGTCGGCATCTTTGTCGCCACGGGACTAGTGGCCGCCACCAATACGGGGCCGGCCATCATCCTGTCGTTCCTGATCGCGGCGGCAGGGTGCCTGTGCGCCGCGCTGTGCTATGCCGAGTTCGCCGCCATGGTGCCGGTGTCGGGCAGCGCCTACTCCTATGCCTATGCCACGCTGGGCGAGATCGTCGCCTGGGTCGTCGGCTGGTGCCTGCTGCTCGAGTACCTTGCGGCGGCCGCCACCGTCGCGGTCGGGTGGTCCGGCTATTTCGTGGCGCTGCTGGGTCATCTCGGTGCAGAGCTGCCACCAGAGCTGACGCGGCCGCCCGTGGAACTCGTAGGCGGCCAACTGGCTGCCACCGACGCCGTGCTCAACCTGCCGGCGATCGGCATCCTGGCGCTGCTGACGGCGATCCTCTTGCTTGGCGTGCGGCTTTCAGCAGGTGTCAACGCCGTGCTCGTTGCCGTCAAGCTGACCGTCATCGTGATCTTCATCACGGTCGGAGCGGCGCATATGAATCCGGAGAACTGGACCCCGTTCCTGCCGGAGAACACGGGTAGGTTCGGCGAGTTCGGCTGGTCGGGCGTGCTGCGTGGCGCCGGCGTCATCTTCTATGCCTATCTCGGCTTCGACGCCGTTGCGACCGCCGCCCGCGAGGCGCGCAGCCCGCAGCGCGACGTGCCGTTCGGAATTGTAGGATCACTCGCGCTGTGCACAGTCCTCTATATCGCCTTCGCTCTGGTGCTGGTCGGCATGGCCCCCTATCGGGAGCTCGCCGTACCGAACCCGATCAGCGTCGCCATCGCTCGCGCCGGCGTGCCTTTTCTGGCGCCGTTCGTCGAGGTAGGCGCGCTGATGGGCCTGACGTCGGTGATGCTGGTGCTGCTCTATGGCCAGAGCCGCATTCTCTACGCCATGGGACGCGACCAGCTGGTGCCGCGTGTTTTCGCGCGCTGCAACCCGGTCAGCCATTCGCCGAGCACCGGGCTCATCGTGACCGGCAGCATCGGAGCGGTGGCCGCTGGCCTGCTGCCGCTCTCAATCCTGGGCGAGATGATCTCCATCGGCACCCTGTTCGCCTTCATCGTCGTGTGTGGCGGCGTGCTGGTGCTGCGCCGGCGCCAGCCGCAGCTGATACGGCCGTTTCGGGTGCCGGCGGCCGGTCTCGTCGCGCCAGCGGGCATTCTGGTATGCGGCTACATGATGGTAAGCCTGCCTGGCGACACCTGGCTGCGCTTCGCGGTGTGGATGGCGCTCGGCCTTGCGCTCTATTTCCTGTATGGCCGCCGCAACGCGCTGCTCGCGAGCGAGCCGGCATTGGCGGTGGAATGATCAAGCGGCGGGGCGGCGGATGGTCCCGAAGCGTGGTACATCACGGCATAGTTTCTCTGGTTGGTCTTGCCTGACGCGCGACAAATTCGCCGACGTGTCGCGTTGCCGGCAACTCACGGCTTTGGTTGCAAAGTGGTTGCAATGGCCAAACGCAGGTTCGGGGACATGGCCGGAAAGCCGCAGAAAAGCTGGTGCCGGCTCCGAGAATCGAACTCGGGACCTACTGCTTACAAGGCAGTTGCTCTACCGCTGAGCTAAGCCGGCACTTGGATCGCGGATTGGCGCGGAGGGTAGCTTCGGCGCGGCGCGCGGTAAAGCGCCAGCCTCCCGACGGGCCCGGCCGGCGGCTAGCGGCGACGTGCCACCTCGTAGAGCGCCACGGCGGCGGCGGCCGAGACGTTGAGGCTGCCGACCGGCCCCTGGGTCGGCAGCCGGGCGACCGCGTCGCAGCGCTCGGCCGTGAGGCGGCGCAGCCCGGCGCCCTCGGCGCCGAGGACGAGGGCGGTGCGGCCGGTGAGGTCGAGCGCGGCCAGCGGCTGCGCACCGGCCTCGTCGAGGCCGATGCACCAGATGCCGGCCTGCTTCAGCTGATCGAGCGCTCGGGCAAGGTTGCCGACGCGTACCAGCGGCACGTTCTCCAGGGCGCCTGAGGCGCTCTTGGCAAGGGTTCCGGTGGCTTCGGGCGCGTGGCGCTCGGTCACGATGACGGCGGCCGCTCCGAACGCCGAGGCCGACCGCAGGACGGCTCCCACATTGTGCGGATCGGTGACCTGGTCCAGCACGAGCAGGAGCAGCGCTGGCGACGTCTCGGCGGCGCGGCAGAGATCCTCGATGCCGGTTTCGGGCAACGGGGCGGCGTCGAGGGCCAAGCCCTGGTGCACCGCGCCAGCCGGCAGGCGGCGGTCAAGCTCGGTGCGGTCCACCAGCCGTGCTGCGGGCCGCTCCAGCCCGGCGGCCCGCGCCGCCGCCAGGGCCGGGCCCAGCGCCTCCAGCCCGGCCTCGGTCGCCAGCAGGGCGCGGCAGCGCCGCTCCGGGTTGGCCCAGGCGGCCGCCACGGCATGCACGCCATAGAGCAGCAGCGCCCCGCCACCCGGCGCCGGCCGGTCCGGGGCGCCCGGGCCGGGTCCGTGCGCGCGGCCGGCCGGCCGGCCCGGGCGATGCGGTTTACCGTGCTTCATGGGCCCGCATCCTGGCCCGCGCAGGCGCCTGCGCGCCAGCCGTTTTGAGGCTTCGGCGGCTCTGCCGCCGGGGGGTTGACAGGCGAGGCGCAAACGCCATAGTGCGCACTTTCCGCGCCGGGCTAGCCCCGGGGCGCGACGGGGAAGGGTGGCCGAGTGGTTAAAGGCAGCAGACTGTAAATCTGCCCGCGTCAGCGTACGTAGGTTCGAATCCTACCCCTTCCACCAGTTTCCTTAAAAAATACCAGTAATCCTGCGGTTTTCAGCGAGGATCGCCGCATCTGTCCTACAAATCGGTCCACAAAGCGGTTGCGGTCATAGATGAACGGCTATGGACGACTGAGCCTGAAAATCGGACGTTCGCGGTGGCAGAACCGTAGGACCTAATTGAGTAGCAGCCGTGTGCAACCTCTACAGCATCACCAAGAGCCAGGCGGCGATGCGCCGGCTCTTCCAGATCGAGGCAGAGCACGACAAACTCGGCGACATGCCGCCGCTGCCCGGCATCTTCCCCGACATGATGGCGCCAGTCTTGCGGGTTAGGGCCAGATGAGGAGAGTTTTGGTGCGACCTACTGATAGGCGGCTGGCGAAAACCAAGAAATGACCGCCACGCACAGCCCCGGCCGCCTCGGAGGTGCTTTCGCCAGTGGGGCGGTGATCGGCACGGTTGGGGGCTTGATTGGCCTTGGCGGTGCCGAGTTCCGGCTGCCGCTGCTGATTGGGCCCTTCCGGTTCGCGGCCCTGGAGGCGGTCATCCTCAACAAGGCGATGAGCCTCGTCGTCGTGGCGTCCGCCCTGGTGTTCCGCACCGAGGCGGTTCCCGTCGAGGAGGTGGCGGCGCACTGGCCGGTGGTGCTGAACCTGCTGGCTGGCAGCCTGGCGGGCGCCTGGTTCGGCGCCGACGGGGCGACCCGGGTGCGCTCGGAAACCCTCTACCGCGTCATTGCCGTGCTGTTGGGCGTGATCGCCATCGTGCTCCTGGTGGGCCACGGCGCCACCGGCGGCGCGCCTTTATTCTCCGGTATCATCCAGATCGTGGCCGGCATCATTGCCGGGTTCGTCATCGGGGTGTTCGCGTCGCTGCTGGGAGTCGCTGGGGGCGAGTTGCTGATTCCAACGCTCGTGCTGCTGTTCGGCGCCGATATCAAACTGGCGGGCAGCCTGTCGCTTACCGTGAGCCTGCCGACCATGCTGGTGGGTTTTACCCGCTACAGCCGAGACCGGAGTTTCGGCGTGCTTGGCCACAACAAGGCGTTCCTGTTGGTGATGGCGGCGGGGTCGCTGGTGGGCACGTACATCGGCGGCCAACTGCTAGGCATCGTGCCCAGCGGTATTCTGCTGCCGCTGCTGGCCGCCATCCTTGTGCTCTCAGCGGTCAAGGTGTGGCAGCACAAATGACCGCGTGTTTGTTGGGGCGATAATCGCCAAATCTGCGAGCTAGACCCCATGGGCAACCTCTACTCGATCACCAAGAGCCAGACCGCCATGCGCGACCTCTTCTTGATCGAGGTCGAGCACCGGCAACCTTCCGAAGTCGTTATGCCCGTTTTCTTTCCGCTTCCTCGGGCGGCCGGACGCGCCCGAACCCCCTCAGCAGGAGCAGGTCATAGATCGCCTTGAGAACGCCGCCTGCGACCAGCGGCCAGCCGAAACTCGACAGGCTGAGCAAATAGGCCCCCACGAGCGGGCTGAGCGCGCTGGCCAGGCTGCGCGGCATGGACGTGATGCTGGCCGCTGCTGGCCGCTCAGCCGGCGTGACCACTGCCATGACGTAGGAAGCGCGCGCCGGTACGTCCATCTGCGATAGCAGCGAGCGGGCCAGCAGTAAGCCGATCGCCACCGGCAGCGACGGCGCGAATGCCACCAGGATCAGGAGGATTTGTGCCGGGAGATGGGTGAAAACCATCGTCGGGACGAGGCCGATCCGCCGGGCCAGCGGCGCCGCGGCGAGCGTTGAGATGGCGGAGCACAGGTTCATCCAGAACAGAATCTGGCCGGCCGCCGCGATGCCGAGGCCGAACGCCTGGAAGAGCCAGAGGGCCAGCAGCGATTGCACGAGGAAGCCGCCGCCAAAGGCGTCCAGGCTGAACAAGGCCGCCAGGCGATAGACGATGCCGCGCGAAGGCCCGAGAGAGACCCGTGGTGCCGCATCGTCCAACTCGACGGCGGCGCTGAGCGGCCGGTAAAGCAGCGCCGCAATGCCGCCCAGCACAGCATAAAGCCAGAACATTGCTACGATCGCATCACGACGACCCGATCCGGGACCGGCGAGCCATTCAGGCAACCCGGCAGCCAAGGAACCGAGGGCGCCAACTACCGTCCCGATTACCGCATAGCGCGCGAACAGCGCGGTGCGGTCCCTGGGATCGACGGCATGAACCAGCAGCGTCTGCTCGATCGGCTGGAACACGCTCACATCACCAGCACTCGGGTTCATCGTGCCGATGATCGCGACCAGCAGGATCGGCCAGAATCCATTCGAAACCGCGAAGCCAACGCCGGTCGCTACCATGAGGACGCAGGCCCATCGCAGGAGGCGTCGCCGGGATAGTCTATTGGCGACGAACCCCACGATTAGCGTCATCGCCGCCGAACCCAGCAAGGTGCCGGTGATCACCGCCCCGATGCTGATCGTGCTGAAGCCGAGCCCGACCAAGTAGGCGGGCAGAAGGAGCGCCACAAACCCATCGGCGAAGGCTCGGGCTCCCCTTCCGGCCAGAATCCAGCCGGCATCCGCCGTAGCGCCGGGCGGTAGGAACCATCGCCGCGCCACTCCTGCGCCCTCTATCACAAGACCACCACCGCCTTACGCCCTGCTCTCCGTCGTCAGCGACAAGCCAAGTTCGCCGAGTTCCTGAGCGAGCGTCAGAAGAGCCTCCGGCGGGATCGCGATCGGCAGCAGCGTCGAGCCAATGCGGATGGCGAGGCCCGCCACACTGCTCTCCGAAACGAAAGTACCGACTTCGGTAGCCTGTAAGGGCGTTCCCCTGAGCGTGCCGTCCGCGTCGAGGGCCACCGCTGGTGCGGCACTCATGGTTGCCTGCGAGAGCAAGGCAAGCACGAGCGGCGGCACCTGTTCCGCCGCCACGATCAACTGGGTGGGGGTCAGCGTCGGCGTTGGTCCCTCCAGCACAATGCCATCCTCGTCCAAGTGGAATGTAAGCGGCGGGATGTCGCCAGGGTCTACGGGGCTCATCACCCTCTCCTCGAAAGCCGGGTGTGATCGCAAAATGATCACCGCGCCCCGTCAGTGGAACCGTTCCGCCTCCCGGCGCGCCTGCCAGGCATAGGCCTCGCTGAATTTTACATTCGGCAGCAGGGCGAGGCCGAAATCCGGCCACCGATCGATGAACCGGCGCGCCACCGCCTCGTCAGCGAAGTACCAGTCGAGATGGTCGACACCCTCGGCGCCGTGATTCCAGTTGAACCAGGCAGCGCGGCGCGTGCCGGCATTGCGGTCGCACCACGCCTGCATGTCGTTCAGCCGCTGGCCCAGCACCGGCGCCGGGAGTTGGCGCATGGTCGCGACCCAGCGAAGGGAAAGCTGGGCGGTCTTCCAGGGCGGCGATTGGCGATAGTGCGACATGCGCCGACACTAGCCGCACGGCGGTCGCGAGGCCATGGCTCGTCTCCTTTTCGGCTAGGCCATGAACAGCCCGGGCCGCCCGGTGTTTCGTCGCCATGGCCCTGGGAAAGCTTCAAGCCGACTGTCTCCAGATGCTGCTCGACCAGGGCGGCACCTGGTATGCCGGCTGCGGCTGGCGCTGGGGCAGCAGCTCGACCGCTACGCTGCGCATGATGGAAGCCTTCGAGCGCCGCGAGCTGGTCGATCGCAAGGTCACGCTGCAACGCATCGCCTGGAAGGTGCGCGACCCCGAGGCTGCCTGGCGCGAGGTGGCGCACGCCCAGGCCAAGACGGCGGCCACCGCGCGGCGCGGCCGGAAGGCTGCCGGGCTGAAGCGCCATGGCTGAAGTCGACGACCCGGAGAACAGCTCCGGCCAGACGGTCGACTCAGACTTGGCGCACTTCCGGCGCTGTACCATCTGCGGCCAGATCTATGACCTGCGCCGCCTCGGCCAGGTGATGTATCACCGGTCGCCTTTGCAGGCTGGACACGAGCCCATGGACCCGGACTGATGGCCCTCTGGTGCGTCATCATCGAGCAGGGTCGCGGCGCCCACCTTGAGGAGCCCGAGACAACCAGCGTGGTTTGCTCGTCAGCCGAGATCGGCCGCGCCGCGATCAGCGTGTGGAACTATGGGCGGCGTCCGCCAAACCCGGCGAGCGCGTGACCGTGACGGTACGCCGCGACCGCTGACGAGGACGGCCGGCAGCGGTCGTCCGGCATTATGTAGGAAAGGGAGTGCGGCGCGCTAACGGCGATCGTGCGGGTGCGCGGGCGGTTTCGCATGGCCGGCGAATTACTCTACCGGCGGGATGGGCGGCGCGGCGCTGGCAACGAGCAACGCGCGCAGCTCGTCCAGGCGCCACGGCTTCTGGGAATGCCCCTCAGCGGGCATCGAGCGGGACGCGTAGCGAGAAGCCCTGAGCCCTCAGAGTTTCCAGCGCCTGCGTCACTGGAACGGCGATCTGCGGCCCGTCAACGCCGCCCAGCCGACGCGGCTTTTCCAGCCGACGCGCCCCCTCGATGCTCATCAGGCTGTCGCGCCAGAGACCGTCGGCCCACCGCGTCTCAGCGAACATTCGCTCGATTGCCGGGTGATTCTCGTTGAAGACCACCATGTCCGGCGCCCAGGGCGGGCAGACCGCGATGCCATTGCTGGCGAGCAGCACCGCTGCGTCTGCCGATGTTTCGGATCCCATAAGGCTCTAACCGCCCCGCGTGACCGGTCGGGCACAGCATCTTCGGGCAGCAAAGTGGGACGAAATTGTCTTGTCTCCAACGATTTTCTAGCCTTGGGAGGCGCAGATGTAACGGAGCAGCACGCGCTGATGCCAACAGCACTCACCACCAGTGCCCTCGGTGCCGCATCTCCTAAAGGATCGCCTTAACCGAGGAGCGGGCGCAGCCGGTCAGGTGATCTTGCTAGTTGCGCGACCTGCTACCAGGAGAGGGCTGTAACAATGCAGCCAGATCGCGCTGGCTCCACGGCTTGGGGAGGAAGTCGATGCCTTCGATGCCGTCTGGTCGATGGCCAGAGGTCAGGACCACCTTCAACGCTGGCCGGGTTTCGCGCAGGACGCTGGCAAGGCCGATGCCGTTCATCTCGCCTGGCATTCGCACATCAGCGAAGACAAGCTCGATCTCAGGGTGATCCCCAATGATCGCCAATGCTTCAGCCGCCCGGTAGGTGTCAATGACCCTGCACCCGAGTCCCGCGAACAAGTCACGCGCTAGCTCGCGAATGAACGGGTCATCGTCCACTATCAGGACCGTCTTGGTTTGCAGCGGCCGGCGCTCCTCGTTGTGTTCGGCAAGCGAACCTAGTCTCCAATGGGATACCTGCTACAGGGGTATGCTTCCTCCGACAATCTTCGCCTCCGCTCTACCACTTTCGGCCAAGCGCATATGTGCCAGCGGCCTGAAAGCACCCCCACCATGCACGCCCCTGTCACGGGACCGGTGCTACGGCACGATCAGGGAGAGGCAGCGCGCATTTCACCTAGTTCAGCGGCGTCCGTGGCGGCACGGTCTGTTCTTGCAGCTTGGCAATGGCGCGCCCGATCCGTTGCCACAGGACGGCACCATTGTGGTCGCCTTTCTCGGCAAGCTCATCCGACCGAAATGCCGCCTCGAAGCGTCCCTGCCAGATGCCGCGGCCATGCCGGTGAGCGTCGGCCTCCTGACCCACATAGGTCCGAGTGAACGTCGTATAGGCGACGGCCCAACCCTGCCGCATCATCTCGCGGTTCAGGTCGACGTTGCCAGCCTTGCACGCGCCCACCATGCACCCGTAGCGATCGGTGTCCCGGTGCTGGCACGTCACCGGCCGATCGCCGATCAACTCCACCAGCGCAGCTCTGGCGCGCTCGCCGCAGCCATAGGACGCGCCGGCCCTGTCCTGGCATTCCTGCTTCAGCTCGGGAGCGTCGACACCCCACAGCCGGACATTCACGCCGCCCAGGCGCAGCGTGTCGCCGTCATGGATGCGTTCGGGCTGGCCGGTGAGATCGGCGGCCGATGCTGTGGCGGCAGCCAGCGCAGAATATAGGGCCACCAGCAGCGGTCGCATTGGCACTCAATCGCCTCGCTCGTCCGGCGCCGACGGCCGTTTTACCTGGGCCTGCGCAATCCACTGCCAGGCGGCGGTTTCGCTCTCGAATCCGCTCACATACCAGCGCGTCGTTCCCGGGTCGGTTACCTCGACCTTCCACACCCCGTCCAGGAACACGGGCCGAAACTGTCTCTTCGGAGACTGCGGATCGACAGTCATACCTTAGTGTGCGCTTGGTGGGCGGTGCTGAAAAGCCCGCACCGGACGGCGCGCGCCGGTCCGACACAAGAACATGTCCCTTGAGCGACGCAGCTTTTGCCAGCATACGATTGTGTCATGGACCCAAAAATTCAGGAGTACCTGGACGACGCGGCCCGGCTGCGCGAGTTGGCCCGCCAGGCTCCTACCCCGCGGCTGCGTGAGCAGTTTCTGGAAATCGCCCAGACCTACCAGACACTGGCCGACCAGATCGGGCAGCTGCCGATCGGCAACAAGAGCTGAAATCTACGACGCCCCGCCCGCCAGCGGTGGAGACGCCCGCTTTTCCCGCTCGCGCTGGATCCAGTCCAGCGCCTCGGGGGCGCTGCCGAAGCCGCTGATCCGCCACGGAATCGCGCCCGACTCGGTGACCTCGACGGCGAACAGACCGTCTTTCAACATCACCACGCGATAAGTGCGCCCGGTGGGGTCTGGAGGTTGTGACATGTCAGCTTGTGTGGCTCCCCGAGCGCATGCTGCGCCTAGCTGAGTTGCATACAGATGGTGCGGCCACGCCCGCTCCGGCGGTAAGGCGTAAATGCGTCAGCCCTCCACCTGTAAGGTCTCGCAGGGTGGTGCAACGCATGGTCGCGCTAGAGTCGCAGCGGCTGATCGGCTCGCCGAGTCTTGCTAATGCTCGGCAGCGCATGCCAATCCTCGCGCCTGCCCGGTGTGCGGGGCTTTTCCTTTTGTGCCGGACGTCTAAGTCGGTTCGGCGGTGATCAGGCTGTCGTCAATCACCCGGAGGAGGTCGCTCCGCACAAAGGGCTTCTGAAGCGCAAACACCGCGCCGAGCTTGCGCGCGAAATCAAGGTAGTCCAGATCGCTGATTCGACTGCCGCCCGACATCGCCACGATCGGCATGCCGGGGTAGAGTTTTCGTATTTCCGTGATCAGTTCGATGCCCTCAATGTCGGGCATAAGGATGTCTGTCAATACAAGGTCGCTGCCCTGCACAGCCAATGCGGTCAGGCATTCCCCGCCATTGCTCGCCTCGATCGTCGTGTGACCGATAGCCGTCAGCATCCGACAAATCATGCGCCGGATCTGGGGCTCGTCATCCACGACCAGAATGCGCGCCATGTGGGCATTAACCAGCTGGCTCCTGACCACACTACCGTATTCCGGGCGCCCCCTCCGGGCTGTGATGTGGTTCACCAAGCCGTCCGCACGCCGTACCGACCGGAGCTGCCGGCGGCCACCTCGGAACGGCTCGCGTCGAACATGGCCCGCGCTGACTCAAGGGAGTCCGCTGAGTGGCCCCAGCTTGTTTTGGCTAGGGGTGTGCCGCCCCTCTCCCTCACACCAACGTCAGCGGCCAGATTTGGGGCGCTGTCGGGGGTCGACGGAGAGGGGTTCGGCTTACGCGCCATCACCTGAGGTTCGGCATAGCGGAAACCGCCAGGGGCAGGTTTTCGCTTCCCTCGCTTTTCTCTTTCCGCTCGACGAAGTCCTAGGACGCCTTGCTTGACAATTGCATGCCAATGCCGGCACGGCGATCGAGGATCTGCGCGGTGAGTTCATATTCGGCCGCAACCCGGATCAGCGCCTGCCTCGAATCTGACTGTTGGCAAATGCGTGCCTCGGCGCGGTAGCGCGCCGCCCGCTCGCGGTATTCCCATGAGGGATTGTCTGTCATGCCAACAAGCTTCGATGCCTACCAGATGAATGGCAATCCGGGCCGTTGGCTTGTTTCGAACGACGACGCGTTAGCCCCGAGCGGGTACGCCGCCCGCACCTCCCATGGGTGGCTACAGTCGCCTACAGCGCGCACCGCTGACCCGCCAGCCTCCTGCCGCAGCGCGATGCGAAGGCAGCCTGGGCGCCGGAAGCTGGCACATGTTCGCCACCCAGCGAAGGGAACGAAGGGCAGTCGTCCAGGGGCGATTGGCGGTAGTGCGACATGCGCCGACACTAGCCGCGCGTGCTTCTCGCCGCCACCCTGGTCGGGGAGGTCAGCACCTCTGCCGGTCGGCGGCTTGCGCTGGCCGCGCAGCGCACAGTAGCGTTGCCTTCCCTGCGGCCTTTGCAGGTGCGGTGCACGTCCGATGCCCAAACAGCGATTTACCACCCGTATTGACGAAGAAGTCCTGGCCCTCGCCCAGCGGCTGGCAGACAGCGAGCGGCGCTCTGTGACCTCGCTTATCGAGATCGCCGTGTTGGAATATGCCCAACGCCGCGGCTTGGTGCCGACGAGCCCAACCCGTTAGGGAGCAGGGTCCCCCAAAGGCTTCCGCTGCTGTGAGGCCATCCAAGCCGGAGGCCGTGGCGACGCCAGCTGTTCCGCAATCCCACCTGTACGCAGAATGCCGGGACGGCCGGCCGACCGGTGCCGGCAGAGATCGGCCGCGCCGTGTCCGCCAAACCCCGCGAGCGCGTGACCGTGACGGTGCGCCGGGACCGCTGACGAAGGCGACCCCCGTAGCGGTCGCCGCAGCGAGCGAATTTACGGATTGGCGCGCAGCCGCCAGAATACCGCCGCGTTGCCAACTCGCCCGTTGGTTTGGATCGTTCCGTGCGAATGCAACGAGAGGGATCCGTCCTTTCCAGCACATTGGGATCCTAAGCTTAGAATTCCACGTGGACAAGTTGTCG
>JADMIO010930424.1_pt1 | contig 76612 bp, 58 predicted proteins | sample 8958161 | NCBI WGS metagenome assembly JADMIO01 (sample SAMN16585339, study PRJNA669376) | soil metagenome | isolation source: Crop rotation soil | place: USA: Cullars Rotation, Alabama | collected 2011
AGGTGAGCCAGTGTGATTACATTTGCGGCCTAACTGTGGCCAGTCCAGTTACGCTGGAGTCACTAGTATTTAGGTGACACTATAGAAGCGGCCGCGACAACTTGTCCACGTGGAATTCTAAGCTTAGGATCCCAATGTGCTGGAAAGGGGACCGTGGCGGCGCTGGGCGAGTCCAAGGCGGGGGTGCGCTACCTCAATTTCACCAAGGATTATAAACAATCGGTTTCGCTGGTTTTCCTTCCGAACGCCGGCAACGGAGCGTTCACGAAGGAGAAGCTGACGGAATTCGTGGGCAAAAAAATCCGTGTGACGGGGCAATTGTCCGACCGCAACGGGGCGGCCCAAATCAAGATGACTTCGCTGGACCAGATCAAAGTCCAGCCATGAAGTTTCGCACGCTCTTGTTGTGCGCCCTTCCCGCCGTCGCGCAGGCGTGGGATGCGGCTGGCCACATGCTCGTCGGGGAGATTGCCTGGCAGACCTGCACGCCCAAGGCGCGCGCGGCGGTGCGTGAGCTGGTGGCGCCACTGGAGAATAAGTTCAACCACGGGAACCCGTATAATTTCGTCACGATCTGCTGCTGGATGGACGATTTGCGCTCGCTGCCCCGGGACCAATATCCGTGGAGTAAGTGGCACTATGTGGACAGCCCGAAAACGGACGATGGCAAGGATTTCAAACTTCCGGAGCCGCCCAACGTGGTATGGGCGATTGGGGAAAATCTGAAATCGCTCCACGATCCCGCTATTTCGAAGGAGGAACGGGGCAAGGCTGTCGCGATGCTGATGCATTTTGTGGGCGATGTGCATCAACCGCTGCACGCCACTACTTGGGACGACCAGGGCGGCAACGGTTACGCCATCATGGGCGTGCCGTTCACGGATTTGTATGCGAAGTCGAAGCCCAATCTGCACACGTTTTGGGACAAGGCCTTCCGGTTCGACGGCAAGGATGGGCAGATCGTGGAGATGTGGAAATCGCCGGAGAACGCGGATCGGCCCAAGGCGGCGGGGGAGACGGTGATTGCGGAGGAAGCGGCCAAGCTGATGACGCAATTTCCCAGGGCCTCGCTCGATGAGCTCAAGGAAAAGAAAGGCGCCGAAGATTGGGCCCGGGAGAGCCACGTGCTCGGGTGTACCAAGGCCTATCCGCCGGGGGACCACCCGCACGAAATCGAAGTGCGGAAGCTGGAGCCCGAGTTCGTGCACCAAAGCCAGGCCATCGCCGCCCGGCGCATTGCCGTGGCCGGCTACCGGCTGGGCGATTTGCTCAACGAACTATTTCCGTAAGACGGTCAGCGCCCGCGGTGTTGAAAGCGATTTTGGCCGTTGTTGACGGGGACGTTGGCGCGCCCGCGTCCGTTGAGGTTGAGCCCTGGCGGGACGCCGGAGATTCCCGCTGGAATCCGGATCAGTTGACCGTTGGCTGTGTACATGGCGCCGTTCGGAATTTGGACGGGGTTGCCGTCCACGCCGCGAACGATGCCATTGCCCACCACGGGCACGGCAAAGCCTTTTTGGACTTTGTAGAGGGTGCCGTTGAGGACCATCAGGCCGTCAGGCGGGCTGACGACGTTGCCGAAATTGCGGTTGGGCAGCTCGGCATGCACAAACAGGGGCGCGGCGGCGGCCACCAGGAGAATCGAGAGAAGTTTCGCATTCATAAGCTACGACAGATTCGTGTTTCGAGAACGGGCTGGCTTGGTTTCAATGCTACCCCGGAAAATGGGATGCACCATGGAAAACTGGACCTTTGGACGAGGGCGGCGCCCGGTCTATTCAGGCCTTTGATTCAGGCCTCCACTTCAAAAGCAGGACGGCGGCAAAGCGCGAAAAGCGAGAGAGGAAAGCCCGCCGGGCGGGTTCCATTGCTGTTATTCGCATCACCACGCTCACGTTTCCTGCTGACACCATTTCGTGTCCATGCTCACTTCCGGCACGATGACCGAGGCCGCAACCCATCCCACTTCCTCGCGCTTGTGGCGCATGTTCATGTGGGTGCATTGGCGGATTTTCACGGCGCGGTTCTCGAAGTCGCGGCGAGAATCGCCACTGCTGATCTTCATCCTGGGGGCCTTCATCACGGGGTATTTGTATTTTGGCTACGTCATGTTCCATGGGGGGCTGCGGTATATTTACCGGTTTCCCGCCGTGGGTCCGCTCCTCGGGGACCGCATCCTGTATCTGGTCTTCGGGTTCTTCTTCGTGATGCTCGTGGTGTCCAACCTGATCATCGGGTATACGACCCTGTTCAAAAATCGGGAGACACAGTGGATGCTCTCGCTGCCGATTCGCCACCGGGATGTGTACCGGTGGAAATTCGTGGAAGCGCTGTGTGTGTCGTCGTGGGCGCTGTTGTTCCTGAGCGCGCCGATGCTGGCGGCGTATGGCTCGGTGAACGACGTGGGGTGGGGATTTTATATCAAGGTGGCGCTGGGGTACATTCCGTTCCTGGTGATCCCTGCGGTGGCGGGTTCCTGGTTGATCCTGGCTTTGGTGCGCGTGCTCTCGCGCCCCATGACGAAGCGCGTGGTGATTCTCGGCGCCATTGGGCTGCTGGTTTTCATCATCATGCGCGTGAAACCGGTGACGGAAAGCGACGCGGCCGGGGTGCAGGAGGCGGTGCTTTTCCCAAAACTGATGCGCGGCACGCGGGTGCTCACGAATCCGTATCTGCCCAGCGCATGGTTCGCCGAGGCGGTGAAGGCGTGGACGTCGTACACGACGAGCACGCAACTGTGGGATCAGGCCACGTTCAACTTTCTGCTGCTGACGAGCTACGCCCTGTTTGGCCTGTTGCTGGCGTTTGACCTCGGCGGACGGGTGTTTTACGGAAGCTGGAGCGCGGCGCTCAGTTCGCGGGCCGAGCGTTACCAGCGGGAGACGGAGGCGAAGCGCCAGAAAGCCGCGCGGCGCACTGTGCTGGGATGGCTGCATGCGCGAGTGCGACGATTTTCGCCGCAGATGACCGCGCTGGTCTTCAAGGATGCCCGCATCTTTTGGCGCGATCCGGCGCAGTGGACGCAGTTCATGATCTTTTTCGGGTTGCTGTGCATCTACGTGGCCAACCTGCGGAACGTGGCCTTTGAGTTTAAGCAGCCTTACTGGGAAACCCTCATCAGCTACCTGAACCTCGCCGCCAGCGCCCTGACGCTGAGCACGCTGACGACGCGCTTTGTCTATCCGATGTTCAGCCTGGAAGGCCGGCGAGTGTGGATTCTCGGGCTTTCGCCGGTAGGCCTCCGGCGGGTGGTGCTGCAGAAGTTTTGGATGAGCTTCCTCGTCTCGGCCTTCATCACGGTTTCGCTGATGGTGGCCTCAGCGATGATGCTGCGGCTGCCGTGGACCAAGGTGGTTTATTTTGCGGTGAGCATCTGCCTCATGAGCGCGGCGCTGAGCAGCCTGGCGGTGGGGCTCGGAGCGCTGTTCCCCAATTTCCGCGAGGAGAACCCATCGAAGATTGTCTCGAGCTTTGGCGGGACGCTCTGCCTCGTGATGAGCTTCGTCTACAATGCGGCGGTGGTGTCGCTGCTGGCGCTGCCGGATTTGATGCGCGTGACGAAGCGGCCGTTTCCATTTCCGTACTGGTTTACGCCCGCGGTGGCGCTGCTCTTGAGCATCCTCTTGATCAGCGTTCCGATGATTCTTGCGATCCGACGCGTGAAAAATCTGGAAATGTAAACGAGACTCGGGTAATGGCGGGAGCGTAGCACCCGCCGCCATGCCCGACCGACCGCGCGAACAACTTCTCGACCTGCCTGAAGGCGATCCACTTTCCACCGAACACATCGATGAAAAGGTGCACCTTGCCGAGGCTCAGGAACAGCAGCTTAAGCGCCAACTAGAGCAGATTGAGCGCCAAAAGCGCGAGCTTGAGGAATTAAGCCGGCGGCAGGAGCAACTGAACGTCGGCAAGACCGATTTCGTCGACAAGTTGACGCGCGCGCTGGTGGTGGTGGAGCGCGAGGCTTTCGAAGCCACGAAGCGCGTAGAACTGCTGGAGGCCATCCGCATTTCCTTTTCGCAGCACCTCGCGAATCTCGAGGCGATCAACCCGAAAGCGTGGGAGGGGCTGGACATCAATCGCGAAATTACCCGAGCGCTGGCGTCGGTGGACGACGCCCGGGCCGAATACAGCAAATCCTTTCCCAAGGTGAGTGCGGCGCATGCCTCCGAGCGCCTGGAAGGCGACGAGATCGAGCATGGCCACCACCATGAGACCGGTGCCCCAGCGAACGACTTTTTGGCCTGGCTGAAAATCGGCCTGGCTTTCTCCATCCCGCTCATCGTTTTCGGACTGATTCTCCTCATCGTGATCGTCAGCCGGTTGCCCGGCAAATAGCCCATGTCCCGACGCACCGAACGCCAAACCAAGAACCAAGACACCACTCCCCTGGACAAGAAGAAGAGCGCCCTCTCCGCGGAAGCCGATCAGCTCAAGGAGAAGCTCCAGCAGGCGCGTCGTTTTCTCCAGGATGCGCCCAACATGAAAGCGGAGGCGCAGCGCAAGGAGCAGCAGGAATTGCTGAACCGCTTCCGCCGTCCTGCCCGCGTGGAAGGACCTTCGGATTTCCGGCTCGAACTGGTGAATGGGAAGGGTGGCAGCAAGCCGCGGACGTTACGCCGGGAACGGAGCCTCGTACCGATGCTGACGACGGTGTTCTTGCTCGTGGCGTGTAGCGTGGTGCTGTACTACGCCGTCCGGGTGTTGCAGCACGGTTGAGGCTGGTCGACGGGAAGCCAGGGGAACGCATGAAGACCAAGCGCCAGATTTTGCGGACGGGGCCGCTGGCCTTGGAAATCGAAGTGGATGCCGATGGCCGTCTGCGCGGGGTGACGCTGCCGAAGAAAGTGCCGGCGGACCTGGACGCCGCAGTGTTGTCCCAGGCGATCGCGGAGCTGCAAAAATTCGAATTGGCCGTGGAAGGACCGCCTTTCATGCAAAAGGCGTGGGAGCGGATGGCGAAGATTCCCTGGGGCAGCGCGCTGACTTATAAAGAACTGGCGGCCGCGGCGGGCAGCCCGAAGGCCGTCCGGGCGGCCGGGCAGGCGTGCGCGAAAAACTATTTACCCCTGGTGATTCCGTGCCATCGCGTCCTCGCGAGCGAAGGGATGGGCGGCTTTGCGTTTGGCCGCGAGTGGAAGGCGAAGCTTTTGGAACTCGAGTCCGAACCGCAGCCGTGAGGCGGCGCGGGTGGTGGTTGGTGGCGGGACTGCTCGCGGTGGTGCTGCTCGTGGCCGGCTTGGGGATCTGGACGGCGCCCGATCCGTCGTACCGGCTCGCGCAGTGGATGGCGCTGGGGCGCTATGGCTCGCACGATGAGACGCTGCGGCGCGTGGGTGCGGCGTCGGGCGTGGACCCGCTGTTGCTCAAAGCATTGGCGTGGCGGCAGAGTGCTTTCGAGGCGAAGAAAATGGGTGCGGAGGGCGGGCGTGGGTTGCTGCAAATCAGCGAAGCGCAGAGCCGGGAGTGGGCCGCGGCCGAGCGCATCGAGACCTTTATGTTCACGGATCTTTTTGACGTGGAAACCAATCTGCGAGTCGGGGCTTGGGTGCTGGCGCGGGCGTCCGCCGAGGCGAAGGAGTTTGATTCGCCGGAAACCTACGCGTTGGTGGAGTTCAAGGCTGGGCGTGAGAAGGCGAGGGAGTGGGCGAAGGGCGTCCATACGGCGGTGGAACTGCTGGAGCGGGCAGATGCGGCGACGCGGGAATTTGTGCAGGCGGTGATCGGGAGGCGGGAGTTTTACCGGGCCCACGGGTGGTGAGACTTGGTGGCCCGATGCTCTGCGTCGGGCTGAAAATGGTGCCCTTTTCATTGGGGTATGGGGAGGGGGACGATCGCAAGTAGGGGCGACATTCTTGTCGCCCTGAGCTGCGCCAGCGGCTCCCGGGACGCCGCATTTGTGGGAACCACTCCGTGGTTCAGGGCGACAAGAATGTCGCCCCTACTTGCGCGCTGCTCAACTCCGCGAGCCGGTAGCAAATTTTTTAGGATGCATTTGTCCCGACGCACAGCGTCGGGCCACCGAGGTTATTGCTTCGACGGCTGGATTTCGAAATACGAGGCGCTCAACGGTGGGAGCGCTGGGAGCAGGAGTCCTGGGCCTTGCAGATCCGCGGTGGGGACGCGCAGGGGCGGGAGGCCGCCTACTTTGTCGATGAGGTGGTAATCGCCCTCGCTGGCGCCGAGGGCGGCGCGGGACTCGGGGCTGAGCTTGATGCGCACGTTTCGCAGCGTTTCGGTGCGGTGGAAATTGGCCACGACGAGGTAGCAGGAGGCGCCCGCCCCTTCGGAGCGGAGGTAGGCGTAGAGCCAGTGGCCACTGGCGTGTTCGCCGAGGCGGCCAAAGGCTTCGTTGTCCTTGTTGGCGCCGTTGAGCGGGTAGAATTCTCCGTCGGCGAAGGCCGGCTCGCCGCAGGTTTTAAGGAGGCGGCCATAGAAGGCGCGCAGTTCCTTTTGCTGCGGGGAAAGGCGGCCCCCGTCGTAGCGGTGACCATTCACCCATTTCGCAACTTCGGGCATGGACCAATAGTCGAAGATGGTGGTGCGGCCATTGTCGTCCGAAAAACCCTCGGAGCCGCTGGCGGGTTCGCCGACTTCCTGCCCGCTGTGGAGAAGCACCGGGCCGCGGGAGATGCCGAAGAGCACGCCGCTCACGGGCCGGCCGACTTCCATGCCGAGGCCGCCCCAATTGCCCTTGCTGGCGAGGCGCACTTCGTCGTGGTTTTCCGCGTAGCGCAGGCTGTTGGGGAAGACGTAGGAGCCTTGCGCAGCGAGCACACCGTCGAGGTCGTTGGCCCAGGACTGCCCGTCGTAGATCGATTTGAGCGTCTTGTAGGAGGGGTCGTCGTAGACCGCATCGAAGCCGGCGTTGAGCAACTCGAGCATCACGTTGTGATGGTGGGCGACGAGGTCGTAGCCGCCTTCCACTTTCATCGGGTCGTTGTTGTAGGCCTCGGCGATGAAATAGACGGCCGGGTTGCGAGAGCGCGCGCGGTCCAGCGCCCAGCCCCAGAATTCCGGCGGGACCATGTGCGACATGTCGCAGCGGAAACCGTCGACGCCGAGGCTCTGCCAGTGGGCCAGGACGACGTCCATCTTCCGCCACGTGTCGGGCACGGGCTGGCTGGGATCCCCAGCGTGGGGGTAACCACGCCGGCCGGTCGTGAAATCGAAACCATAGTTGAGTTTCACGGTCTCGTACCAGTCGTTTTGCGAGGGCGACCACGTGGAAGCGTTGTTGCCGGTGACGCGGCCGGTTTTCGTCTCGGGGCCAAAGAGGCCGTCGCCCTGGCCGAGCACGCGGCACGTGGGACTGAGGATCTGGCCGTCGCGCACCGTGGGCAGGCGCAGGGGCGGGCCGCCACCGGGGCTGTCGGGCTGGAGCCAGAAGAAGTTGTTTTTCGGAGAGAAGAAGATCTTCGGGTCGTCGGTGTGGCCGAAGGAGACGAGCTTGGAGTCGTGGCTGCGGGCGACGTGGTTCGGGACGAAATCGATGATCACCTTGAGCCCAGCTTGGTGGGCGCGATCGAGGAGCACTTTGAATTCTTCCAGGCGTTTGGCGGGATCGATCGCGTAGTCAGGGCAGACGTCGCCATAGTCCTTGATGGCGTAAGGGGAGGCGGCCAGCCCCTTGAGGAGGTCCGGATCATCCGCGGGCTTGCCGATGGCGGAGTAGTCCATGCTCGTCGCCTGCGCGAGCACGCCGGTGAGCCACACGTGCGTGGCGCCGAGTTCGTCGTGAATGGATTTCAGCGCGGCATCGTTGATGTCGGCGAACTTGCCCACGCCGTTTTCCGCGAGCGTGCCATTGGGTTTGCGGGTCTCGTTAGTGTTGCTGAAAAGGCGCGGCAGCAGTTGATAAATGCGCGGACGGCCGCCAGCGGGGCCGGCGGGCTCCTCCCAGCGATGGCGAACCAGATTTGCCAGGACCTTTTTCTTGGGAGCCGCCGGGGCCAGCACGTAGGAGGCGGCGAGAGTGCGATCCCCGGTGCCGGGCGGAGCGATCTGCCTGGTGGTTTCAAGCATGGCCCCCCAGCCGCCATTTTCCGAAAGGTCCTTCGCCCAGACGGCGAGTCGCGCCGGGTAGGTGGGAGCGCCGTCCTTTTTTGGATCCCGAAGGAAGGAGCCCCGGGAGACTCTCATCGAGAGCGCCCCCGGTGCGACATCGGCCGTCAATTCGTTCGTCGCCTCCAGGTGGTGGGTCCAGCGGGTGCCTTGCCAGTGCCGCTGCCAACCGATCGCCGCACCATGTTCATCGATGCGAATCGCGTAGAGGCGATCCGCGCGAAATGGCAGGAAGACTGTGGAGCCTTCGGCGTGCTGCTGGTAGGGAACCACGGCGCAACCTTCGAATGGATTGGTGTCCAAGGCCACGAAGAGGACGCGGCCGGGGCGCTCGATGTCTTCCGCCGCGAATTTGATATAAATCCAAAGATCGTCAGCGGTGACCGTGGCGTTTCCAGTTTTCATAGGCGGAGGCGCGGCGAGCGTGCAGAGGGTGAACAGGAGGAGTATCGCGAAGAGTCGGGACACGCGGGGCAGGGTGGGGGAGAGGTGAGCTGTTGGCAACTGTGGGGATGGGTGCGAGTCTTCAGAGGTACAGACCGCCTTTTGCTTAGTTTTTTCGCGAAGTTTTTCGCGGTTTCCTGGGGCGAAATTTGGGAGGGAAAATTCGGTTCGAGCAGCATCCGGAAGTTTAGCGGATTGCGGGGGGATGTAAATCCAAGAGTGCCACCTCGCTCGGCAACCATCGAGCGCGGTATTCACACCGAGTGCCCGGGTTCCTTCCCCCTAACAGAGCGCCAGAAGACTCCACACATTCAAGTCGAACGAGCGGCGGGCAGGCCTGGGAGCGCGGCTGTGTCGAAGACCAGCCGCAGCAGGGTTGCCTCCAAGCGGCGCTCTTCAGCTTCAGCGCGCCCCGAAAAGCCACGTTGCTGCGGCTGGCCTCCGGCACAGCCGCGCTCCGATCCGCCCTCGTCGCTCAGACCTCCTTTCCCCAGCCGATCCTATTTCTTACTTCGCGAGTGGCAGCCGCACGCACGCGGCCTCGCGGTCGTTGCGGATGAGCAGGAGGTCGCCGGAGAGGGCGAGGGGATTCCAGGTCTTTTGCTCGAAGATGGGGAAGCGGCCGAGTTCGTTGGGGGCATCGGGCGTGGGGCGGAGGAGGATGAGGACGCCGGGGTCTTCGGCCATCTGGAGGAAGAGGTCGCCGACCATCAGGCACTGGCCGTGACCGTAATGCGTGCTCTTCCAGCGGCGGGAACCGTCCTTGGTGTCGAGGCAGGCGAAATCGCCGTCGCTGACGCCGTAGACGAAGCCATCGCGCTCCACGGGATTGGAAAATTTCGCCTGAAAGCGCGCCGATTTCCAAAGGCGATCTACAGTGAAACTGCCATTTCCCGCCGGCTTCAGCTCGATCAGCTCCGAGCCGACGGCGTAGCCGCTGGAGATGAGCACGCGGTTACCGTTGACCACGAGCGGCTGCGCCACATTGGGGCGGCCGCTGGGCCAGCCATATTCCCAGAGCAGCGCGCCAGTGGAAGGATCGTGCGCGGAGAGAAGCTCGGCGTTGAACATAAGCACCTGCGGCCTTCCGGCGATGGTGCGGAGGAAGGGTGAACTGTAGTTGATGCCGCCGTTGCCCGCGGCCCAGGCGGGGGCGCCGTCGCTGACGCGATAGGCGAGCAACGATTTGTCCGGCTTGCCGCCAGCGCTCACGATCACCTTGCCATCGTGAACCAGCGGGGAGGACGAGAAGCCGTAGAGCGGCACGCTCACGCCGGCGTCGGCTTTCAGATCGCGCGTCCAGACGAGTTTGCCGTCGGCGAGTTGCAGGCAGTTGAGCACGCCGGTGGAACCGAGTGTAAAGACGCGATCGCCGACGATGGTCGGCGTGGCCCGCGGACCGTCGCCGGCCATGACCTCCGAAAAATGCCCGGTATTGCCCGTGCGCCAGAGCTCGTTGCCGGTGGTCAATTCCAGGCAGACCACCCATTCCTGTCCGTCGCGTTCCTCCTGGGTGATGGCCTTGTTTCCGGCGACCACGAAGCCGCTCCAGGCCGGGCCGACGCTCTTGCGCCAGACGATTTGCGGCGGGTGCGCGCTCCAATCGGGATCGAGCGCGGGGCCGGTGGGGCGGCCATCGCGATTGGGGCCGAGGAATTGCGGGAAATCCGGGCGTGCCTGCGTTGCGCTCGCGGAGGAGTTGACGATGTGGAACGTCTTGGGATGTCCCCAGAATCGAGGCTCGAAAATGGGCCGCCAGTCGCCCGTGAAGCCTTTGAGATGGTACAGGCCAAGGGGGCTCGCGGCCACCGCCAGGCCCAGCAATTTCGCCGTCAGCGGCACGCGGGCAAACAGCATCCACCAAATGAGAAGGGCGATGATGGTGAGGAACGCGATGGCGACCATCACCGTGATGCCGTATTGATGATGCGGCCACACCGGCAGGAAATAGCACAGGACCATGGCCACCGCGCCGACGGCGAGAATGATGAGCCCAGGGCGCCCACGGAACCTGGCGGGCACACATAGAGAAGAGACGCGGACAGCGGCCCAAACGAGGCCAATCAGGATGAGGACTCCCGCAAGGCATACGAAAAATATCATCGAGAAGCAGGTGGTACGAAGTGCGGCGTGTGCGCAAGCGATGAGATGGACGGGTTGGTGCCCAGAAGCAGTTGCCGGCCCCCGGTGTTTTCCATTGCCATTCGCCCGGTGGCGGTTGCTCATTGGCGCAATGTCAGTCGTTGTCGATCCGATCGAGAAAGGTGGCTCAGGCCGCAAGTTTTGGCGCGTGAATGTAGCCGGGCATTCGCACATCCTCGTCCGGTATGGCGAGGAGCGGCCGGAGAATCGCTACTACGTGGAGATCGCCCAATTCCTCGCCCGGGTGGGCGTGCGCGTGCCGCAGGTCTTCTTCCACGATCCGGCGGAAGGTTTGATTTTGATGGAGGACGCCGGCGGCCACGACTTGTGGTCGCACCGCGAGGACCCGTGGGTGCAGCGGCGGGCGCTCTACCAGCGCACGCTGGATGAAGCGCTGATCCTCCACACGCGGGCGTACGGTGCGGAGGGGCGCCCACATCTCCAGCAGTCCTTTGAGGCGGCGCTCTATCGCTGGGAGCAAAACTATTTCATCGAGCACTGCCTGCAGCGGCATTTCGGCGTTGCCGAGCCGGACATGGAGCGGGAGCGGCTGGCGGAGATCGCGGAGCGGCTCGCCAACGAACCGCGCTGCCTGGTGCATCGCGATTTCCAAAGCCAGAATATCATCATTCGAGACGGCGGCGCGTGCCTGATCGATTTTCAAGGGCTGCGCCCGGGGCTGGCGCAGTATGATGTCGCCTCCCTGTTGCTGGACCCATACGTGGCGCTTTCCCCAGCGGAGCGGGACGAATTGCTGGGGCACTACCTGAGCGGATTGCTCGGGGCCGGGCGGCCCAAGGAATCGGAGTGGTTGGAACTTTACGACCTCTGCGCCATGCAACGGCTCATGCAGGCCCTCGGGGCCTACGGGAAGCTGGGGCATGCCGACGGCAAGGAGGCATTCCTGGCGCATATCCCGGTGGCATTGCCGCGTTTACGGGAGGTGGTGGGGCGAATCGGCGGGCTGGAGCGGCTGGGGCGGCTGCTGGGAAGTCTTCCCGCCTAGGCGTTTCCGATCCTTCCGCCCCTCAATTCAAAAAGTTTATCGTCATGCGGTCCAGTGCAACTCGGCGTTGACGAGGGGCGTGGAAGCGTCGACGATAAACAACACCCTGCCCCCTTATTTCCGCTCCGTCATCCATGCCCAGAATTACCGTCGCCATTCTGTTCCTGCTCCAATTCGTGCCGTCTTTGTTTGGCGGTGTCGTGATTAATGAAGTCGTGAATGCTCCGTCGGAGCGCGTGATGAAATGGAGCGCCAGCAATATCCCGACCGTCGGGACCGGACTCCCCTGGTACACGCTCGCTTTCGACGACAATGTTACGAAAGGATGGCAAACCAGCATCGGGCCGTTTGGCTTTGGCACCTTCTCTAACGGCACTCCCACCATTGGCACCAATCTCCAAACGCAGATGGTGAACCTGACGCCAACGGTGTATCTGCGGAAGACGTTCACCGTCACGGCGGGCAATGCCGCGAGCACGGATCCGCTGGAATTAACGGTCAGCTACAACGACGGGTTTATTGTCTATGTGAACGGGGTGGAGGCGGCCCGGCGCTGGGCTGGCCCGGCCAACCAGATGCACTATCACGATCAGCCGGCGTATGATCCGAATCTGATCGACGCGGCTGCGGATACCGTGCTCACGACGGAAACCGTGAGCCTTGGTGCGGCGAATACGCGACTCGTGGCCGGCACCAACATCATCGCCGTGCATGCGCTGAACCTCGCTGCCAACAGCACCAACTTCTACTTTTCCGGCACGCTGCGCATCGGGGGCAGCACCAATCTCAATTTGGTGCTGAACAACGACCAGTGGAAATACTTCGTCGGCTACGTCGAGCCTTCTGGTGGCGTGTACGATCCGACCATGCTCAGTTCCGGGAAACTGAGTGTCCCGTGGGGAAAGGTAACCTATCTCGAAACAGGCTGGACCCAGGCCACGGGGCCGATTGGGCAGGGGACATCGCCATTGGGGACCACGATCAGCGGGGTAGTGGGAGTCACGCCGTCGCTCTACACGCGCATTGTCTTTAACGTTTCCGATATCCAGGCGGCGGACACCACCGCCTTGCAGTTGCTGATCGACTACGATGATTCGTATGTCGCGTACATCAACGGCGTGGAAGTTTCGCGGGCCAATCTCCAGACCGCGAACACCTTTACGGCGCGCACCGCCGTCTCCAGCGCCACGCGGAATTTTGGCAGCACCACGACGGTGACGCTCGATCAAGCCAATCGCCTGTTGGTCCCCGGGGCCAACGTGCTGGCCATCCAGGTCCACAACGTTTCCATCGCGGATTCCGACATCGCCGTGAAAGCCGATCTGCGGATCGCCTCCGCGTCGCCGGTCACGCTGGCGGCCAACAATTCGAACCTGTGGAAGTATTTCATTGGCACGCAGGAGCCGGTCTTCGACCCGGATGGCTCCGAGGAAGACAGTCCGGATCAGCCGGATTCCATGGTCGATTGGGTGGAACTTTACAACAACGGCGCGGCGCCCGTTTCCTTGAATGGCTGGACGCTCACGGATGATTCCGAGGACAAGACGAAGTGGGCTTTTCCCAATGTCAGCATCCCCGCAGGAGGTTATTTGTTGGTGTTGTGCGACGGGAAGGATGTGACCGCGCCGGCGGCGAACGGCTACCTCCATACCAATTTCAGCCTTAGCGGGACCGGGGAGTATCTCGGGCTCTACAATAACGGAACTTTGGTGCAGGAACTCGCCGACGTGCCCCGCGGCTTTCCGCACTACAGCTATATCCGCAACGCCTCGGCGCAATACGTCTATTCCGATACGGGCACGCCCGGCGCCGTGAATGCAGGAGCGGAATTCACCGGGTTTGTTGCCACGCCGACGTTTGGCCTCGCGGGGGGCTACTACTCGGGGTCGCAGTCCGTCACGCTGAGCACGGCCACCGTGGGCGCTTCGATTCGCTACACGCTGGATGGCAGCGACCCCACGCCGACCACCGGCGTGGCCTACGGGAGCGCGATCTCGGTTTCGGCGACCTCGGTCATCCGGGCGCGCGCATTCCTCGCGGGGAGGATTCCGTCGGATACGGCGACGCAAAATTATCTCATCAACGAAGGCACGCGGGCGAATCTGCCTTCCGTCGCGCTGACCGCCACGGAGAATCGCAACCTCTACCGGCCGTATGGGGCGATGGCCATCTACAAGAACGAGTTCCCGACCAAGAATTTTAATACCGAGGGGGAACCCTGGACCGGCCTGGGAGATCCCTCGCAATACAACAATCCGAACGTCCGCGGAAAATACATCGAGCGTCCGGTGAATTGGCAGATGTTGTACCCCGCCAATGCGCCTGGGTTTAACATCGATATTGGCCTGCGCCTTTCGGGCAGCGCCTTTACGCGGCCGCGCTACACGCTGGTGGACCAAAACCGCGATGTGACGCCGAACGCGGGAGCGTGGTCGGCGACGAATGCGCTGCGCAAACCGTCGATGAATTTCTTCATGCGCGATGATCTGGGCGGCGATCCGCTGGATTTCCCGATCATCCCGCTTTCGCCGGTGACGAAGCATAGCGACTTCCGTTTTCGCGCGGGGCACAACGATTTGAATCCCTTCATCATCGATGAACTGATGCGCCGGATGTATGCGGACCAAGGCCAGCCGAGCAGCCTTGGGATGGACGTGAATCTTTACATCAACGGGGTGTACAAGGGCATCTACAATATCTGCGAGCACGTCCGCGAAGAATGGTGCCAGGAGCGCTTCAAGAGCGATTTGAGCTTCGACGTGATGCAGGTCGCGATTCCGTCGGACGGCGACCTCATCGCGTTGACGGAGATGCTGACCTACATGCGGAACAATCCGCAGGCCACGCTGGCGAATTACCAGGGCACCTTGAACCGCCTGAATGTCGTGAACTTCGCCGATTACATCCTGGTCAATGTGTACGGTGCGACTGGCGACTGGCCGCACAATAACTGGATCGCGACGCGCGAACGATCCACCGCCGGCAAGTTTCATTTCGAGGTCTGGGACGCCGAGGGAGCCTTCGGCGGCTTTGGCCTGACGGTACGGAGCAATTGCTTCACGATCCCGGTGGGCTCGGGCGCCGTGGTCACCCCGACTCCGAATACGGATACGGCCGGCTCCACTCCGCGCATTCTCTATTCGTTGCTGCGTTCCAGCCCCGAATTCCGTCTCCTTTGCGCCGACCGCATCCAAAAGCATTTCTTCAATGGCGGCGCCCTGACCGATGCCGCGATCCTCGCGCGCAACACCGCGCTGGCCAACGAGTGTTCCCCCTTTATCGGCGGCTTTAATTCTTCGCGCATTCCGAATTGGATTAACGGGCTCGGGGACAAGACCCACTACAATGCCAGCACCAACATTCCCAGCCGCCGCCAGGTGCTCTTGAGTGGCTACACCGACGACACCGGGGGAGGAGTTTTTATCCCCGCTCATTTTACGGCGGAGGGCATTTGGCCGGCCACGGTGGCGCCTACTTTCAGCCAGCAAGGCGGGGCAATTGGCGCCAATTTTCAACTGACCATCACCAACCCCAACGGCACGGGAACCATCTACTATACGACCAACGGCACGGATCCCCGCCAGGCCGGCGGAGCGGTGGGCGGAATTCCTTACACCGGGCCGGTCGCCATCTCGCAGTCGACCACCGTGCGCGCACGCGTCCTCAATTCGAATGCGGAATGGAGCCCGGTCAATGAGGCGACCTTCGTCGGTGGCGCCAAGCCCTCGCTGCTCATCACGGAAATCATGTATCATCCGCCCGACGTGGGAACGACGAGCGGGAGCGAGTACGAATTCATCGAGATTAAGAACGTCGGCGCGACCTCCGTTCCGCTTTTTGGAATGCGCTTCACGGGTATTGACTACTCATTTCCGCCGGGCGCGAGCATCGATCCGGCGAGCTTTATCGTGCTGGCGAAGAATCCGACTTTGTTCGCGCAGAAATATCCGGGGGTGCCCGTCCTGGGGGCCTACGGCCCGAGCAGCAGCCTCGATAACGCCGGCGAGACCATCACGCTGAGCGACCTCGCGGGGAATGTGATTTTCACGGTCACCTACGACGACAAAGTGCCGTGGCCGACGGGCGCGGATGGCGGGGGTTATTCGCTCGTCCCCAATTTGCCCAACGTCAATCCCAACCCGAGCGACGCCGCCAATTGGCGCCTGAGCGCGGCCGTGGGCGGAACCCCCGGCGCCGACGATCCCGCGCCGGGTCTGCCCAAAGTGCAGATCTCCGAATTGCTCGCCAATTCCCTTCCCCCGGCCGTCGATGCGGTCGAGATCTTCAATCCGGAAGCGACGATTGCGAACATTGGCGGATGGTACTTGAGCGACGATCTGATCAATCCGAAAAAGTATCGGTTCCCGGACAACACCACCATTCCCGCGGGGGGCTATCTCGTGGTCTACGAGACTGATTTTAATGCGGGGCCCACCCCGTTTGCGTTCAGCCAAAATGGAGATGAGGCGGTGCTGAGTTCCGCCGACGCCGTTGGAAACCTGACGGGCTACACCGAGTTCGTAAAATTCGGGGCCAGCGAACCCGGCGTGAGCTTTGGCCGCTACACCAATTCGGAGTCCCCCGTTCGCAAGTTCTTCCTCGCCCAAAAGACGCCGACGTTTGGGGCGGCCAATGCGGGGCCCAAGGTGGGGCCCATCATCATTACCGAGGTGCAGTATTATCCGGCGGCCAACGGCGTGGAATTTGTCGAATTTCAAAACATCAGCAATCTTCCGGTACCGCTTTTCGATCCGGAGAATCCGGCCAATACGTGGCAGGTGAAAGGGGCCAATTATCTTCTCCCCGCCGGGATCACCCTCCAACCGGGCCAGTTTTTGCTGGTTTCCGGCAATAGCCCGGCCGCGTTTCGTTCCACCTATGCCCTGCCCGACAACGTGCTGGTCTGCGGACCGTTTAACCCCGATGGGGATCTTGATAACGTCGGGGAGAAGATCACTTTGCAAAAGCCCGGGACGCCTTACATGGAAACGTCCGGCGTTCTCACCATTCCGTACATCGATATTGAGCAGGTGACTTATGCCAATTCGTGGTATGGCACGGCGGGCACCGGCCGAAGCTTGGAGCGCGTGCTCATGTACAAGTACGGGGACGACAAATCGATCTGGCGCTCCTCTTCGGCGAGCGGTGGCAATCCGGCCAAGTTCAGCCCCGGAAACTTTTCGACGTGGCAGGTGCAGTGGTTCACCCAGGCGGAGCGGGCTAATCCCCTGATTGGTGGATCCAATGGCGACCCGGATGGCGATGGACTTTCCAATTTTTCGGAATTTTCGCACGGGCTGTCGCCCTACGTGCCCAACACGCTCGGCGTGGCCACCAGCTCGGTCGGGTACGATGGCGTGAATGGGCCCTACCTGATGCTGAGTTTCCGACGGAGTCTCTCGCTCGTGGGCGGCAGCGTTACGTTCAACGTCCAACTGTCCGGGGCCCTGCCGAATTGGGCCGGTGGGGCGGTGCAGGTGGGCCTGCCGTTGAACAATGGCGACGGTACCGAAACCGTGACCTATCGTGATACCGTTACGCTTCCCAACGCCGGGCAGCGTTTCATGCGCGTGCTCCCGCAGTAGCGAAAAGTTGCTTCAGCGCACGGAGTCGAAAGGCGCAAGGAGGGGCGACATTCTTGTCGCCCTGAGCCCCGGCATGCCGGGGCTCCCGAGAGGTTCGGACGAAAAGAGCGGTGCAGCATTTCTTGGAACCACTCCGTGGTTCAGGGCGACAAGAATGTCGCCCCTCCTTGCGCCTCTTTTTGATCCCACGCTCTACGCCGCCGCGATGCTCAAAACGGGCGGCGTCAAATTGAGCACCGGGGCCTCGGCGGCCGGGAGTTTCAGTGCGAACTCCGTCCACTCGCCATCCGAGCGGACCAGCTCCAATTCACCCCCGTGGGCGCGGGCGAGTTCGCGGGCGATATTGAGTCCCAAGCCGTGGCCCTTGATATTTTCGCCCATCCCCGCGCGATTGAAACGTTCGAAGAGACGGTCGCGGTATTGGTCCGGGATCGCCGGTCCGGTATTGGCCACCGAGATATAGACCCACGGGCCCTCGCGCCGGGCGGACATCCGAAGCTTGCCATGCGGGCGGTTGTATTTCACCGCATTCTCAGTGAGGTTTTGCAGAATGATGTTGATCCGCCGCGGGTCGCCTTTGGCGTAAAGCTGCGCCGGTGCGTGCAAGGTCACCACCAATTGCCTTTCGTCGCCGAGGGCTTCGGTATCATCCATCACGGTCGAGAGGATGGGCGTGAGATCGATGGGCTGAGGCTCGATCTTGAGCCGGCCCGCGTCCGCCTGGGCGAGCAACAGCAAATCCTCGACGAGGGTGGTCAGGCGCCGCGTTTGCTGCACCAAGGTATCCACCGTTTCCCGCTCCATGGGCTCGAGGTAGCCGCAAATGCGCAGCTCATCGAGGCCCGCGCGCAGCACGGCGATGGGAGTCTTCAACTGATGGGAGGCATCCGCGGAAAAGCGCGCGGCCGAGTTGTAGGCGCGCTGCAAGCGATCGAAGGATTCGTTGAGCACCACCGTGAGCCGCAGAATTTCATCGTTTGATTGCGGTACGGGGAGGCGTTCGTCCGGCGCATTAGCGCCGATGCGCTCGGCGGCGGCGGTCATGGCGGTGACCGGGCCCAGCGCGCGGCCGGCCAGGATGCGGGCGCCGAAGAACACCAGGACCATGGCCGTGGGAATCGTGAAAAGATAGGCGTACAGGATGATGGACTGCGTGTCGTCGAGAACGCCGAGGCGGGTGCCCATCCAGATCGTGAACGAGCCGAAATGCTCCTTCACCAAGCGGGCGTCCTTAGTGGGCATTTGGGGGTCTTTGCTCGGCACGGGAATGGTATGGGCGCCTTCCCCGAGCGCCTGGAGATTGATGTCCTTGAAGGATTCGATCTTCGCCCGGTACAATTCGGTATTCCCGTATTCGATGGCGATGTAGCGGCGGGTTAGCGATGTCGGAATCTTGATGCTGAACGGCTTCCGGGCCAGCGAAGCGGGGTTGAAATTAGGATACTTGTTGTCGATTTCCTCGAACAGCTGCTTGGCATTGTCGCGCAGCGATTCGTCCAGCGTGTTGAGTTGTTTGCTGTAGACGATGGGGAAAATGATCACTGCAGTGCCCAAGAGCGCGATGGCGGTGAGGAACAGACAATAGACACTCACCTTCGTCTTGAGCGACCAACGCCTCATGCGGGGATCCTCATCGTGTAACCGACTCCGCGCACCGTTTCGATGAGCGGCGGATCGTTTTCACTGACGGAAAGTTTTTTGCGCAGGCGCATCACGAAGATTTCCACCGTGCGGGTGTCGTACTCGTGCTCGCGCTCCCAGATCCGCTCGCAGATTTCCTCGCGGCTGAAAGTCCGGCCCGGCTCCTGCATGAAAATCTGCAGGAGTTCAAATTCGCGCGGGGATAAGGCGACCTGCACGCCATTGCGCGTCAGCTTGCGATGCACCACGTCCATCCGCAAGGGGCCGGCTTCGAGCAGCGTCACTTTGTCGGGCGTCGCGGTGCGGCGGCCGAGCACTTCGACGCGCGCGAGCAATTCCTCCATGGCGAAGGGTTTGGTCAGATAATCATCGGCGCCGGCCTTGAGCCCATTCACGCGATCCCCCACTTCCCCGCGGGCGGTGAGCAGCAGGACTCGGGTGTGGACGTGGGCCTCGCGCAATTTGCGCAGCACCGAAAATCCGTCCATGGTCGGGAGATTGATATCGAGAATGATTAGATCCGATAGACCATTGCGTGCCGCTTCGAAGCCTTCGGCACCATCATGGCGAATCTCCACGGTGTGATTCGCGCGCGTGAGAGCGCGTGAGATGTGGAGGGCGAGTTGCGTTTCATCTTCGACGACGAGTATGCGCATGGAGGCAGTTTCCTTGACGTTACAGGATACTAACGACAAGGCAATAACTGGGCCAAATGTCGCAACCTCTTGGTACATGGGTCGATTTAGGTCACCGGCACGGATAAATTCCTAGCCGGCGAGCGGCTGGTGAGCATGGCGGCGCAATTGGTCAAATCCTCGAGTCCGCAGGGTTTGGCCAGAAAGGAATTCGCTCCCGCTTCGAGCCTCCTCGCGGGCCATATCTCCGCTTCCGCTAAGCATCAGGATGGGGCCTTCGTAGCCGCCGCCTCGCAGGCGCTGGAGAATGGTAATGCCGTCGATGCCCGGTAGAAACCAGTCCACCACAAGGAGATCGGGGGCCTGATGCTGTGCCGCTTTCAGACCATCGTCGCCTCGGGATTCCACGGAAACCTCGTAACCGGCGCGTTTCAGCGCTCGGGAATAGAACATGCCAAGACTGGGGTCGTCCTCGATCAGAAGTACACGCATATTGATTGGGTAATTGGGCTCTAAATCGGGAACGGGGTGGGTGTATCCGGCCAAATTTTTGCGTCTACGGATCTCTCGTAACAATTCGGTTGTCCGCTATGGCATCGCACCACGCACGGATGCGCTTTCAGGAATGCGACGGTCTCTCAGGAAAGCAGGAAGGCAGGAAACATGGGGCGTGGTGCTCTCCCGCCCGCCTTTGGCCTTTTCCTGCCTTCCTGTTTTCCTGAGCGTTTCGCGGTAAAAGTGCCGTCCAGCTTTTAGCGGCTCTCGGCCTTCTTCGGAATGAGCGAGGCATAGGTTCCTCGCACGGGAAACATGGGAAGGGGAGCCGTCTGAGAAGGTTCGAGCGTGCCCGTGGAATATTCCACATCTACTTTGGTGACGGTCAGCGTCCACGTCATCCCGATCGTTCCGGTCCGAACGGTGAACTGGTCCCCGACAGAAACTTTTTGCAGGGCGCCCATGCCGAGCGTCGCTGTCTTCCGTTTCTCATCCGTGTCCAAGAGCTGGCCGTACGTAAATTTGGGGAGTTGCTGGCTGCCGCCAACGGCCACCGTCTGTTCGTTGCTGCGCAGGAACACCGTGCGCCCGCCAATTTCCAGGACCACGCTGGCGTGGACGGCGTGCAAACCGTCCTGAGTGAAATCCGGATTTTGGACGAAGAGCGGATTGCTCACTTTGTTCTTCAAGCGCCTCGCGGAAGACTGCCAGTTGAGGGTGACGGTGGCTCCGGACTTGATTTCAAATTCCGCCTGCGCCTTCGAGCTTTCCGTCTCCATCATGACTTGTCCGAGCCATGGTTCCATCGGCGGGAAGCTTTCAATGCTCGCGGTCTCCTCCAGAGTTGCCTTCAGGTCACCTTTGGTGCGTGCGGAGCAGTATTTGGCTCGCAGGGAAACCGCTTCCGGGCTGACGTTGAGCAAATCCAGGCGCACGTCGTATCCCTCCCCTTTGTCGTTGGGCTTGGGGGTGACGATGAGCCGCAGGCGGAGTCCGCCGGCTTCGGGTCCCGGTTCCGGCGGCGCGATTTCGGCAGTGGTTCGAAGGGACATCAGGAGGAGCAAGAGCGGGAGTAGAAAAGTTGTCCGGTTCATGATGTACCTATCATGACTCCGGCCCGGAAAACTTGTCAGAGGGGTGTAAAGAGTCTGTCAAAGTTCCCGATGCCCCGGCTCGACGCATCTGCCCGAGCGCCTGCGCACCGATTTTACATTTCTGCTCGTCGAAAAGTCGAAAATGCTCCGGACCATCGGAGAATTCCGTCTCGATTCTTCCGGTGCCTCGGGATGTTTTTCTTCTGGAAGCGGGACAAAAGGGAAACTTTTCCCTTGCAAGAAACTGTTTTTATCCCAACTAATTCGGTCGGAATTAAATGAAGCTCTCAAAACGAGGTGAATACGCGCTCCGGGCCATGCTCGACCTGACCATGGCTCACGACCTGGAGCGCCCGCTCGTGCCGCTCACCGCGCTCGCGGAGGCCCAGCGGATGCCCGCGACGTTTTTGGAGCAGATCCTCATCGATTTGCGGCAAGCGGGATTTCTCACCAGCACCCGCGGCAAGTACGGCGGTTATTCTCTCGCCCGACCGCCGGAGGAAATTTTGATCGGCGATCTTGTGCGCCACATTGATGGACCGCTGGCGCCGATTGGCTGCGCGAGCGTGACTGCTTATCAGCGGTGCTCCTGCCCCGACGAGGAACACTGCGGCCTCCGATTGCTGATGCTGGACGTGCGCAATGCCATTGCCGGCATCCTGGATCGCTACAGCTTGAAACACCTCGCCGAGGTGACGCTGCAGCGGCTGCGGCGCGACGGCATGATGCCGCCCGTGGTGGAACTCATCCGCCACTCGCCGCTGGCCCTGCGGCCCAAAGTGACTCCCGAGGCCGCGGGCGCGCGCATCTTCCAGGGAAACGCCCGCCCAGCTCCCAGCCCCGCGCATGCGGAGCCCGAATTTTTCATTTAGTCCACTCACACCCACTCTCGATATGAAATTCTATCGCCGACAATTCCTCGTCACCGCTGTGCTGGCGGTCTCCGCGCTTTTGACGGGCTGCTCCAAAAAATCGGAGACGGCAGCCGATGGCCGCCCGATCCTGCGGGTCGGCTTCTTTCCAAACCTGACCCATGCGCAAGCGCTGGTCGGCGTCAATGATACCGCGACCAAGGATAAGCAGGGATGGTTTGAAAGCCGCACCGGTGCGAAGATCGAGTGGTACCCGTTTACGGCGGGGCCGCTCGCGATTGAGGCGCTGGAGGCGGGCTCGATCGACGTGACCTACGTGGGGCCGAATCCGGCCCTCAATGGATACATTCGCAGCAAGGGCGAGGAGGTGCGCGTCCTCGCGGGCGCCGCCCGGGGTGGCGTCGCGCTCGTCGTGCAACCGGATAGCGGACTGAAGACCGCGGCGGATTTTCGCGGCAAGAAGCTCGCGACGCCGCAACTCGGCAATACGCAAGATGTGGCCGCGCGAGCGTGGCTCAAGGCGGGCGGGCTCACCGTCACGCAGACTGGTGGCGACGTGAAGGTCATTCCGATCGCCAATATCGATCAACTCGATCTCTTCAAGGCGAAGGGCCTCGACGCCGCGTGGACGGTGGAACCTTGGGTCTCGCGCCTGGAGATGGAAGCCGGCGGGCAAATCCTGCTCCAGCAGGACGACACCTTCATCACACTCGTGGCGACCAGCGTGAAGGCGCTGGGCAGCAAGCGCGAGCTGCTCAAGAAATTTGTCGCCGCCCACGAGGAGCTGACCAAAAAGATTTCCAGCGACGCCGCCTTTGCGAAACCCGCCGTGGCCGCGGCCCTGCTCCAGCAGACGAAAAAGCCCATCCCGCCGGCGTTGCTCGACCATGCGTGGCCGCGTTTGAAATTCACGACCGACCTGGATCTGAAAGACTTCCAGGCGGCGATGAAGGACGCCAAGTCCGTGGACATGCTGCCGGTCGAGGCGGACCTGAAGGATTTGATCGTAAAACCATGAGCCTGGACACCGAACTTGCCGTCCCGACGCCCGCGAAAATCCGCCTCGCGGGTGTGAACAAGGTATTCCCCAGCAAACGGGGAAACCTGGTGGCGCTCGACAACATCAACCTGGAGATCGGCGATGGCGAATTCGTCTGCTTCGTCGGCCAGAGCGGTTGTGGCAAGAGTACGTTGCTGCGGATCGTGGCGGGACTCGAAAAGGAATTCAATGGGCAGGCCGAAGTGAATGGCACACCCATCCTGGAGCCGGGCCGCGACCGCATGGTGATGTTTCAGGAGCACGCGCTGTTTCCGTGGCTTGACGTGATGGGGAACGTCCTCTTCCCGCTCAAGCTCAAGCCCGGCCTGACGGACAAGGATCGTCTGGAAGTGGCCAAGTACTATCTCCATCTCGTGGGCCTGACCGGCTTCGAATACGCCGCCGTGCATGAACTCAGCGGCGGCATGAAGCAGCGCGTGGCCCTGGCGCGTGCCCTGGCGCCGAACCCGCGCGTGCTGCTGATGGACGAGCCTTTTGCCGCGCTCGACGCCCTCACGCGCGAGCAGCTCTACGGCGATATGCAGCGCATCCACGCCGCCCGCAAGAAGACCATCCTCTTCGTGACGCACAACGTCCGCGAGGCCGTCTGCCTGGGCGATCGCGTCCTGCTCTTCTCGCCGCGGCCTGGCCGCATCCAGCAGGAATTCAAGGTGGACCTGCCGCGTCCGCGCGAGTTCAATGACGGCTCGCTCGCGGCGCTTTCCCGGGAAATCACCATCGCTCTCAAGACCATCATGGCCGCTCCCACTGCCGGCGCCGCTGCATGAATTCCGCCCTCGAAGAACCGAAACCCATTTCCGTTGCCTCTGTGGCAGCGGCTGACCGTGCACCATCACGGAAGCCTGCTTTGCCCTTCATGAAGAACGTTTTTCCATACCTGCTTGCGACCGCGATTTTCGCCGCGTTTCTCCTCACCTGGGAGTATGCGGTTCATTCCCGCTTTTTCCCGCCGCCGAGCGAAATCTGGGGTTTTCTCAAAGCCTCCTGGCAGAAACACGAATTGCAGGACGCCACGATGATCACCATGCGGCGGCTGTTTTCCGGCTACCTCATCGGCATTGTCGCGGGCATTCCCCTGGGCATGCTGACGGCGCGCTTCAAGACCGCCCATCTCACCATCGGGATGACGGCGCTCGGCTTGCAGACCCTGCCGAGCGTCTGCTGGGCGCCGCTGGCCATTACGTGGTTCGGTTTGACCGAGGAATCCATGCTTTTCATCGTCATCATGGGCACCGTCTGGGCGGTGATCCTGGCGACCGATCACGGCATCCGGCAGATCCCGCCGCTCTATAAAGAAGCGGCGGAGACGATGGGTTCGCGCGGCTTTCACCTGTGGTTCAAGGTGCTGATTCCCGCTTCGCTTCCGCACATCGTGAGCGGGACCAAGCAAGGCTGGGCCTTTGCCTGGCGCTCACTCATGGCCGCGGAAATTTACATCGTGCTGACCGATGCCTCCGGCCTCGGCTACTTCCTGCACCACGGCCGCGAACTGGGCGATCGCGCCCAGGTCTTCGGTATCATGTTTCTCATTATCATCATCGGCTTTGCCGCCGACAAACTGCTCTTCAGCCCGTGGGAAACCTTCCTGCGGCGGCGCTGGGGCCTCTCCAAATCGTAACCATGAACGCAACTGCTCTATCCTCGGAAGCCGATCTCTGGCTTGAAATCGTCCGACGCAAGGCCGGCGCCATGCGCTTCGGCTCGCTGCAAATCACGATTCACGATGGCCGCGTCACGCAGGTCGAAGCGACGGAGAAAGTCCGCCTGCCCGCCAGCCCGCGTGGCGATGCCGAAGGCACCAGTTCCGGCCCTTCCGGCAGCTAGCCATTTTTAAATCCACCGGCTTCCGCCGGAGATCGCACTCATCCGGTACCGACTACCGCAGGCCGCGGCGTCCACGAACCACGTCACTACGTGTCTATGTCTATTGCGTACAACATCACTCGGACCATTGGCCGCACGCCTTTGGTGAAACTCGCCCGCCTCGGGTATGGCCTGCCGGCGACGATTGCGCTCAAGTGCGAATTCTTCAATCCGCTCGGCAGCGTGAAAGACCGCATCGGCCTGGCGATGATCGAACAAGCCGAGCGCGAGGGCCGCATCGGTCCCGGCGCCCACATCATCGAGCCGACGAGCGGCAACACCGGCATCGCCCTGGCCTTTGTCGCCGCCGCCAAGGGCTACCAGCTCACGCTCACCATGCCTGAGAGCATGAGCCTCGAGCGCCGCGTGCTCCTTTCGATGCTCGGAGCGCGTCTCGTGCTCACTCCCGCGGAGCGGGGCATGAAGGGCGCCATCGCCCGCGCGGAGGAACTCGCCGCTAGCGAATCGGGGACTTGGATTCCGCAGCAGTTTGAAAATCCGGCCAATCCCGATGTCCACCGCCGCACCACGGCCGTGGAGATCTGGGAGGAATCCGAGGGCCGCGCCGATGTTCTGGTTTCCGCCGTCGGCACGGGCGGGACCATCACCGGCGTGAGCGAGGTGCTCAAGACGCGCAAAGCCGCCTTCACCAGCATTGCCGTGGAACCGGCCAGTTCAGCCGTCATCTCGCAGACCCGCCGCGGCGAACCGCTGAACCCGGGGCCGCACAAAATCCAGGGCACCGGCGCCGGGTTCGTGCCGAAGAACCTGAATCTCGATATCATCGACGACGTCATCACCGTGACCAATGACGACGCCATCCGCACGGCGCAGTTGCTCGCGAAGGAGGAGGGCATCCTCGCCGGGATCAGCACCGGCGCGAATGTGTGGGCCGCGCTGCAAGTAGCCCGCCGCCCCGAGTACGCGGGCAAGCTTATCGTCACCATCGGCTGCAGCACCGGCGAGCGCTACCTCAGCACGGCGCTCGGCGAGTCCGCCCGCAAGGAGGTGTCCCAATGAGTGCGCTCGCTCTTCTCGACTCCGCGTTGCCGCAATTCGATCCGCTGCCGCCGCGCCGCTCCATCCGCAAACTCTTCACGCCGCTCTTCCGCGCCGTGGCTGAATCGGCCAAGGCCTGGCGCGCCGAGTCGGTCGGCTTCTGGGAGGCCGATGGCGAGCGCTATTGGATGCCCCGGCTGGTGTTTCAGCGTCCGGGGGACGTGCCCGACTTCAAACTCGGCATCTTCGCCGGCGTGCATGGCGATGAGCCCGCGGGCGTGCTCGCCCTGTGCGATCTGGTGCGGACCCTCGAGGCCGCTCCGATGCGTGGCCGCGGCTATGCCATCCACGTGTACCCGCTGCTCAATCCCACCGGTTACGAGGACGGGACGCGGCATTCGCGTTCCGGCAAAGATCTGAACCGGGAATTTTGGCGCGGCTCGCTGGAGCCGGAAGTGGGGTTGCTCGAACGGGAAATTCTCCGCGAGAAATACCACGGCTACATCGCGCTGCACTCGGACCACGAGAGCGAGGGCTTCTACGCCTTTGCGCGCGGCGCCACGCTGACGACGCACATGCTGCGGCCGGCGCTGGCGGCCGCCGAGGAAGCGCTGCCGATCAATCGGGATGACTCCATCGATGGCCTTCACGCCGAGGAAGGAATCATTCACTCCGCTTACGACGGCATCCTGGCTGCGCCCCCCGGCGCGAAGCCGGCCCCTTTCGAAGTCGTCCTCGAGTCGCCCAGCCAGGCGCCTCTGCACCTGCAACGCGCCGCCTTTGTGCTCGCGATTGCGCAAATCCTTACGCATTATCGCCGGTTAATCGCCTTCGGCGGTGACCTCTAAGTCCCAACCACCAAAACCACCAAATCGATGTCACGCGACAAGACTGTAATCGCGGGCAGCATCCTGCTGCTCCTCACCACTGCTTCCACCTTCGCCGGCCCCGCCGCCCCGCCGCCACCGAAGCTGGAGCCGAAGAGCGAACAACACGGCCTCGTCTTTGCCGACGGCCTGCTGACGCTCGATGTCACCGAGCGCCTGCGCTTTGAAGTCCGGAGCAACGGCAATGACTTCAACAACTCCATTAACGATGATACCGACGATGCGTGGTTCATCAATCGCTTCCGCTTCGGCATTGCGCTGAAGCCGTCGCCGTGGCTCAAGATCTACGCCCAGACGCAAGACACCCGCGAATGGGATTCGCGGCGGCCGAACGTGCCGGGCGTCCGCGGCGATGAAGGCCACGACAGCTTCGATTTGCGGCAGGCCTACGTGGAGTTCGGCAACCTCAAGGAATTCCCGCTTTCGTTGACGGTCGGCCGGCAAATCCTGAACTACGGCGACTCGCGCATCGTCGCGGATCCGCAGTGGACCAACTTTGGCCGCACCTTCGACGCCGTGAAACTCCGGTTCGAGAAAAAGGGCTTCGGCTTTGTCGACGTCTTCGCTTCGCGGCCCGTGCAAATCAAAGAGGAGGTCATCAACGACAGCGACAGCGCCGACAATTTCTTCGGCGTTTATGCTTCGCTCGACCTCCTCTCGTTCCAGACCACGGACTTTTACGTGCTCCATCGCGACAAGGACGACAACCAGCCGGATCTGAGCCCGACCAACACCATCGACCCGCGTGGCACCTGGACCGGCCCGGCGCAGCGCATCACGACCATCGGCACGCGCTGGGTTTCAAAAAAGGGCGCGCTGGCGAATTGGGACTACGGGTTCGAGGGAGCCTACCAGTTTGGCGATGTGTGGACGGGTAACCGCACGGGGCCGAGCTTCGATCAAAACGCTTTCGCGTTGCACTTCCAGGGCGGTTACACGTGGGAGGAAGCCTCGTGGAAGCCGCGCTTCGGCCTCGAATACAACTATGCCAGCGGCGACAAGAACCCGGCCGATGGCAAGAGCGAGTCGTTCTTCACGCTCTTCCCGTCGAACTTCGCGCCCTACGGCTACATCGATGAATTCGCGTGGCGCAACATGCACAATGCGCGCGTGCAAATCACGGTGCAGCCGACGAAGCAACTGTCCGCGGAATTGAGCTACCACGCCTTCTGGCTCGCGGAGACGACGGATTTCTGGTACCGCAATGGCATCAATCCGCTGCGCTCGAAGACCGCCGCGGGCCTGGATCCGCGGACGGTGAATGCGAGCAATTTTGCGGGCCAGGAGATTGACCTGGCTTTCACCTACAAGCCGACCGACTGGCTGACGATCTTCACCGGCTACAGCCATTTCTTCGCCGGCGATTATCTGAAGGACACGGGCGCCCACGACGACGCGGACTTCGGCTGGATTCAGGCGACCCTGCAGTTCTAGGGCGTTTTTTTAGAACCGCGAGCGGCTAGGCCGCTTTTCCTACTGGCAGATCCGTTCCGCCTCGCCGAACGTATCGGGCTCCATGCGTACTGTTGCCCGTGTCTTCGCGTATCTCCGCCGCTATCCGGCCCTGGCCTCGGGCATGCTCGCGTGTGCCATCGTCTCCACGCTGATGGTCATCGTCTTCCCGAAGGTGACGCAACTCGTGGTGGACGACATCCGCCAGGGCCGGGGCGATCGGCTTTGGTGGCTCGTGGGCGCCGGCGCCGTGGCGTTCCTGGCGCGCGACGTCTTCAATTCCGTCCGCATCATCATCAACAACACCTTTGAGCAGCGGGTGATTTTCGATCTGCGCAGCGATCTCTATGCGCACATCCAGCGGCTGCCGCTGAAGTGGTTCGACGATCGTGCGACCGGCGACATCATGACCCGCCTGCTCGAGGATGTGACTTCGGTCGAGCGCATGCTCATCGACGGCATCGAGCAGGGTGTCATCGCCATTCTGCAAATCCTCGCCGTGGGGACGATGCTCTTCCTGTACCACGCCAAGCTCGCGCTGCTCGCTCTCCTCCCGGTGCCCTTCCTCATCGCCGGAGCACTGGCCTACACGCTCACCGCGCCGCGCCGCTACCGCGCCCAGCGCAAGGCGTCATCGGCGATGAACTCCCTGCTGCACGACAATCTCGCCGGCATCCGCCAGATCAAAACCTTCACGCGCGAGACGGAAGAGCACGCGCGGTTCGATGGTGTGAGCGGCAAGCTCCGCGATGCCGCCCTGCGTATCATGAAAGTGTGGGCGATCTATCAGCCCTCGATGAATTTTTTCGCCGCCGTGGGCTCCGTGCTGGTGCTTGGTTTTGGCGGACAGGAGGTCATCGCGGGCCGTCTCGGCTTCGGGGAATTCACCGCCTTCCTCCTTCTCGTCGGCTTTCTCTACGAGCCCATCGGCAAGCTGCATTCGCTCAATCAACTCATCCAAAGCGGGCGCGCCGCGGGCGAGCGCGTCTTTGAGATCCTCGATGAAAAGCCCGAGCAGGACGATGCCGAGCCGGAGACCGTTCTGCCGGTGAAAGGTGACGTGCAATTCGAGGACGTGTCCTTCTCCTATTCCGGTGAAATCCCCACGCTGCGCCACATCTCCCTGCACGCGCGGATTGGCGAGACCGTGGCGCTGGTCGGGCCCACGGGCGCCGGCAAGAGCACGCTCGTGAATCTGATCACGCGCTTCTACGAGTACGACGACGGCGAAATCCGCCTGGACGGCGTGGCCATTGGCGATTTGCCCCGCGCGACGCTGCGGTCGGCGGTGGGCATGGTGACGCAGGAGAGTTTTCTCTTCAACGGCACCGTCCGCGACAACCTGCGGCTGGGCCGTTCCGCCGCCACGGACGAGGAAATGTGGCAGGCCCTCGCGGATGCCAACGCGCGCGATTTCGTGGAGCGCATGCCGGAGCGGCTCGACACTATCGTCGGCGAACGCGGCGTGAAACTCAGCGTGGGTGAAAAGCAGCGTGTGAGCATCGCCCGGGCGCTGCTCAAGGACCCGCCGGTGCTCATTCTCGATGAAGCCACCTCCAGCGTGGACACCGAGACGGAGCGCCTCATTCAGCAAGCGCTCGACCGCCTCATGCAACGCCGCACCTGCTTCGTGATCGCGCACCGCCTCAGCACCGTGCGCCACGCCGATCAAATCCTGGTCCTCGAACGCGGGCGGATCGTCGAGCGCGGCCGGCACGATGATCTCCTGGAACTCGGCGGCGTCTACGCGCGCCTCTGCGCCGGAAGCTTTTTGGACGAGCCCGCCCTCACCACGTAGCTGCAAGCGGAAGCTTGCGGGCTGATGCTCCATCCACGCATGCCGAATTGGCGGCAGGATTTAGACAAGGTGTACCCGCTACTGAGGGCGCAGTGTGAAAATAGCGATGGCGCGCCGGTTTGACGGCGCGCCATCGAGATAAAACAAAATGAGCCCGCGACCTTCCGGTCGCAGCTACGTGCTTAGTATCGGTAGTGCTCCGGCTTGTACGGCCCGTTCGCATTCACGCCCAGATACTCGGCCTGCTTCTTCGTGAGCTTCGTCAGCTTCACGCCAATCTTTTCGAGGTGCAGGCGGGCGACTTCTTCGTCGAGATGCTTCGGCAGGCGGTAGACGTCGGCCTTATACATGTCTTTGTTCCGCCAGAGATCGATTTGGGCGAGCGTCTGGTTGGTGAAGCTGTTGCTCATCACGAAGGACGGATGGCCCGTGGCGCAGCCAAGGTTCACGAGGCGGCCTTCCGCCAGCATGAAGATGGTGCGGCCGCTGGGCAGCGTGTAGGAATCGTATTGCGGCTTCACGTTGATCTTCTTCACGCCCTTCAGCGTGTTGAGGCGCTCCACCTGGATCTCGTTGTCGAAGTGGCCGATGTTGCAGACGATCGCCTGGTCCTTCATCTTGAGCATGTGCTCGAGCGTGATCACGTCGCAGTTGCCCGTGGTCGTCACGTAGATGTCGCCGGTGCCGAGGGTGTCCTCAATGGTCGTGACTTCAAAACCTTCCATCGCCGCTTGCAGCGCATTGATGGGGTCGATCTCCGTCACCACCACGCGCGCGCCAAAGCCGCGGAGCGAGTGCGCCGAGCCCTTGCCCACGTCACCGTAGCCGCAGACCACGGCCACCTTGCCGGCGATCATCACGTCCGTCGCGCGCTTGATGCCGTCGCTGAGCGACTCGCGGCAGCCGTAGAGGTTGTCGAACTTCGACTTCGTCACGCTGTCGTTCACGTTGATGCAGGGCACCAGCAGCTTGCCGGCTTCCTTCATTTGGTAGAGGCGATGCACGCCCGTCGTCGTTTCCTCCGACACCCCGCGCCACGCCGCCACGACCTTCGTCCAATAGCCGGGGCGTTCCTTCGCCACGCGCTTGAGGAGGTTCTTGATGACCTGCTCTTCGTGTGAACCGCTGGGGCTGTTCACCCACTTGCTGCCCTGCTCGAGTTCGTAGCCTTTGTGAATGAGGAGCGTCACGTCGCCGCCGTCGTCCACCACGAGTTCCGGGCCGAGTTCGCCGGGGAAGGTCACCGCTTCGAGCGTGCAATCCCAGTATTCCTCGAGGGTCTCACCCTTCCATGCGAAAACCGGCGTACCGGTCGCCGCGATGGCGCTGGCCGCGTGATCCTGCGTGGAGAAAATGTTGCAGCTCGCCCAGCGGACGTCGGCGCCGAGATCCTTCAAGGTCTCGATGAGCACCGCGGTCTGGATGGTCATGTGCAGCGAGCCCGTCACGCGCACGCCCTTCAGCGGCTTTTCCTTCGCGTACTTGCGGCGCACCGACATCAGGCCCGGCATTTCGTGCTCGGCGATGTTGATTTCCTTGCGGCCCCAATCGGCCAGCGTGATGTCGCGCACCTTGTAATCCGCCACTTTGCCGTTGCCGTTTTTCGCGGCGCCATTGGATTTTGCAGCCGCCGACTTCGGGCGCGCAGGTGAGAGTTTGATTTTGGCCATTTCGATTGTGTGGTGCGTGGTTGTTGCTCGGAAAAAACGCGCCGCGCAGGGTGGCGGACGCTTTTCCCTGAAAAAGTGAGGGGCGGATGAATACTCGTCCCGCGCCTTTCGGCAACGGGAAAAGATGGGGAGGGTTCAGGCAAGGAAGGAGCTGGCGAGCTTGCCGATAAAGGCGCGATGTTCGGAGCGCGCATTGTTTTTCCATTCCTCCAGGAACCGCTGCCGGGACATCTGCGCCTCATGCGCGCACAAGAGAACGGACTGCAAGGCATCCCAGCCAGCCGGCTCCGCTTCAAAGAGAGGAAGCAAACGGCAGGCGATAGTGGTGTTCTTTTCCCGCGTCCACTTTACCCGCTGTTCCGGCTCCACAGCCGCAAACCACTGGGCAAATGATTGGCCCGCAGGTAGTTGGTGCTTTGGGTCGTTCATCCGCTCAGCGGCATATTCCGCCAGTTTCTTGGCGTAGGATGTCCAATGCGGATAGGGCGGCGCGGTTTCCCAAGTGCGGGCCATGGCCCGCAACGCAAAGAGGGAGCCGACTTCGCAGATCGTTTCTTCCAGCCACTTATTGGCGTGCTCGCCCATGAGCCATTGGCCCTCGCGGGTGTGATCCATCAGGGCGTGGCAAAACTCGTGGGCGAACTGAAAAGCATACTGCGACCAGTAGGTATTCTCCGTGCAAAGCCCAATCCGGATCCGGCCATTTTTCCGCTCATTCAGGGTGATGGGATATTTTTCGTTTCGGTAGATGTGGAAGCCGTATTGGAACGTGGTGGTGGAACAGTGCTTCCAGATTTCACCAGCCGCGGAGAGCAGCACGGCGCGGATATCGCTCTCGCCGGCGTGGAATTCCTTCGCCTCGATTTCGAGATCCAGCGCCGTTTTTTCCGCAGCCCAGGAGCATCGGGGGAACGCCGCGAGGAGCAGGCTGCCGGCAAAGGCGCGGCGGGAGAGCAGCGGGGAAGGGGCGGCCATGCGGGGCGAAGGGTTCACCCGGGCATGTTCCAATGACTAAGCGTGTGGGCAATGAGATTCCCGCAGGAATTAAGACCGAGGTTTCCCGTTGCGTGGAGCGGGCGGTGCAGGCACAGGTGGCAGATGATTTCTGTCGATCCGATTCCTGTGGATACCGCTACGCTCCGCCTCGCGCTGGCGGGGGTGGTGCGGCCCTTGGGCCTGCCAGAGGCCGCGCTCTCCATGGAGGGAACCTTTCCGAGCATCGCCTCCTTGCACGTGGATCTCACCGGTGCGAAATTTCATCGCGGCCTGCATTTTGCGCATTCCTCGGCCGGGGGCGAACCGGCGTTCTTTGTCCGCGATTTGCAAGTGGTCGGCGCTCCTCTCTACGTGGAAGTCTTGCCGGTCTTGCTTTCGGCCAAGGCGAGCGACGCCGTTTTTGCACTCTCGGGGAACACGCTGAGTTTTTCGCGCTGCAATGCGGGCCACCTCGAACTTTCCGTGAAGCAGGCCGATTTGGAAACGGCGCTGGCGTCCGTGGCGCGGGAAGCCGCGGAGAAGAAGGGCGGCGAGCTCAAGAGCATGCAGGTGCATCTCCAATCCGCGGGACCGCGTGCCTTGGAATTGCGGGCCGTGGCCGTGGCGAAGGCGATGTTTTTTACCGCGACGCTTACCATCACGGGGCGCGTGGAAATCGACGATGCGCTCGACGTGCGCGTCGTGAATCTCGACTGCGTCGGAGAGGGCATAATTGGCAGCATGGCCGCCGGAGCGATCCGTCCGAAGCTCGCGGCCGTCGAGGGCCGATCCTTTTCACTCAAGGCCTTCGTCCCAAGCCTGCACAACATCACGCTCGACGCCGCGGATGGCCTGCGCATTCGGGCGGAGTTCGGACAGTAGAGCGCTGCCAAAATTGGTTTCTGAGACGTGAGCGTGTCAGGAGTGGAACAGCGGCAAGTAGGGGCGACATTCTTGTCGCCCTGAGCCGCGTCAGCGGCTCCTGAGAGTAGTACGAAGAGAGTGGCGCTGCATTTTTGGGAACCACTCCGTGGTTCAGGGCGACAAGAATGTCGCCCCTACTTGCGCTTTTCGACTCCGCGCGCTGGAAGCAACTTCTGGCGATCGCTTTTGTAAGACGAAGTGCCTTGGCTCAGTTCGCCGGGAGGATCGACGTCCTCGGCTCCGAAGCAATCGGCTTGGAGGAAGGGGCTGGCGATCCCGCCGCTGCGGGAGCCGGAGCTGGAGCAGGAGCCCCAGGCGTCGCCGGTGCAGCACCCGGTCCCGGCACAGCCGGCGCCGGCGGTGTGGCGAGGAACGGCGGCAGCTCCGCCGGCGGAATAGTCAGGCCCAGCTTGATGAAACCATCCATCAACAGCAGCTTCGAATCATCCCAGATGCCCGGCTTATTGGTATGAAGGACGACCGAAAGCACCTCGCGTCCATCGCGCGCGGCGGAAGAAACCAAGACTTGCTGGGCCGGGATCGTATAGCCGGTCTTCACGCCAGTGCATCCAATCATCATCCCGAGCAGCCGATTGTGATTCCGCAGTTTCACGAGCTCGCCCGCCTTGGTCATGGTGGTCTCCGGCGTGGCGACGATGGTGCGGAAGAGCGGATTTTGCATGGCGGTCCGCGCAATCAACGCCAGGTCGTGGGCCGTCGTGCGGTGTTGCGGATGGTGCAAGCCGTGCGGATTCACAAAATGGCTGTTGGTGGCCCCGAGTTGGGCCGCGCGCTGGTTCATCTTCTCCGCGAACGCGGCGACGCTCCCCGCATTATCGCGGGCGAGGCACATGGCGACGTCATTCGCGCTCTTGAGCAGCAGCGCGTAGAGCAATTCCTGGCGGGTGTAGGTTTCGCCCGGCTTAATCTCCAGGGCGCTCGGCTCCACTTTCGTATCCTCGACCTGCACCGTGACGACCTGGTCGAGATTCCCGGCCTCGAGAACGAGAAGCGCCGTGAGAATTTTGGTCGAGCTGGCAGGAAATTCGATGGCCTCCGCATTCTTTTCGTAGAGGACTTTGCCGGTCTGAAGGTCGAGCGACATCGCGGCCCGCGCGACGAGGGGAAGTTCGCCCGGCGCCAGCGGAACGGGAGGGGTGGGCGGTTCTTCTTTTTTGGCCGTCGATTTCGCCGTGGCCTTGGGCTCGGGCTTTTTGGCCACTTGCTTTGCAACCGGCTTTTTGACGGGGGCTTTCTTTTTGGTAGCGGCGTCCGTCGGCGCAGCCGCGAGGCTGAACAGCAAAAGCGCGGTGAGTACCGTGAAGCTAGGGAGCGAGAATTTGGCCATCGAGCATCATCCACGAGACCGCGCCCCGATGTTCCAGCACGGCTTCATGGATTTGGTCTGAACTACCAGCAAACGGGACGGTGATCAAGTCAGCCAAGCGGCCGATTTGAATTTGGCCGGCGTCCAGGCGCAGGGCCCGGGCGCCGTTCCAGGTTGCCATTTGCAAAAGATCCGCCGGGCGCAGCGTGGGTTCGCGGCGGGCGAGGATGCGCATTTCGTCGAACATCGAGAGGGTCAGCGTGCTCGCGAGGCTGTCGGTGCCGAGGCAGACGTTGATGCCGCATTCCAGAAGGCGCTGGAGTGGGAAGTGGGCGTGCCGGAAATAGCGGTGGCTGCCCGGGCAATGGACGACGCTTGGGCGCGCCTCGGGCGGAAGGGCGGTGAGCATGGCGAAGTCCGACTCGTCGAGCTCATTCATGTGGGCCAGAATCCAGCCGGGACCTGGGTGGCCATGCGCGAAGACGTGCCCGAGGGGAGTCCGGCCCGGCTGGCAATCGAACATCCAGCGGCCGAGCTTGAGCATGAAATCGTAAAGTTCGCCTTTCCCGTGGCGGAACATGTCCCACTCCTCGCGCGACTCCGCGACGTGGGTGGTGACGAGCATGTCCGCCTCGCTGGCGGCGCGGCCGGTGAGTTCAAAGAGCGAGCCGCTGGCGGTGTAGGGAGCGTGCGGGCTGAGCCCGAAGCCGCCGGGCCAATCGGGTTGCGCCTCAAAGAAGGAGAGCGCGCCCTCGATGGTTTCCTCGCTGGTCGCGCGATGGCGCACGTCGATCATTTCGAGGAACCACCACACGCGAATGGGCGGGCGGGGAAGCGTGTGCAGGATCTCGGGAAAGGATTCAATATTGGCCACGGACGTCGTGCCGTAGCTGCGGAGTTCGTCGAAACCTTCGACGATGGCGTTGGCGTAGTCCTGATTGTCGAGGCTGCGCTTGAGCGCGTTGATGCGGCGAATCCACTCCGTGAAGCTGCGCTGTGGGGAAATGGCGCGGCGCATCATGGAGTAATCGAGGTGGCAGTGCGCGTTCACCAGTCCCGGCATGAGCACGACGTCTCCGAGGTCGCGCACTTCGCATGCGTGCTTCGCGTGCAAGTCGGCAAAGGGGCCGACATCGGCGATGCGGTTGCCGGAAATCAGCACCGCGCCGTTTTCCATGGGCGAAGTCGAAATGGGGAGAATATGGCGGGCTCGGAGCAGCAGATCCATGGCTACGCGGCCTCCCCTTTCACCACCCGCCGCGCCTCGGCGACCACCAGATTGCAGGCTTCCGGGCAAAGCAACGGCCAGCGGTCGGTGCTGGTCTCGAGAGCGAATTTTTCCATGGGCAGACTTTCCATCGCCACGTTGGAATCGATCCGCCAGAGAACTTTTTTGAGGCACGCGCGGTCATGGCAGGTGCGGCCAATGACCTCTTGCGCTTGCGCATCCGTCAGCTTTTGCGTGACGCGGTACATCCCGGTTTGGCGGCCCAGCGTATCGCGCAGGCAGGTAGGGATGAGTTCGCCCTGGTCGTGCGCCAGCCGCATTCCGAGCATGGCGGGATACAGGTACTCGATGGCGCGCCGCACTTCTTCGACGTTCGCGAGGAGCAAGCGCCAGCCGCGCCGCAACGTGGGGGCGGTCTTGAGCGGACGATAGGCGCCCGCGTCGTCGAGATTCGCCAGCGTGCGCGCGTCTTCCCAGCGCGAGTGGAGCGCCAGGTCGGCGCGGCCGGCGTCGTCGGCATGCCGCAAGTCCCAACGTTCGTTCGACGGCGCGATTAAGACCTGCCCGAGGCGCTGGCCGCCCCGGGCGAGCCATTCGGCGAAGACCGCGGTGGTGTCGCGCATCAGGGCTGGGCCGCGTCGAACGCGGCGACTTGATCCAAAATCACCTCGGCAAAGCCCGGTTCGGTGCCGATGGAATTGGCGTAATAGAGCGTGCGCCCGCGCAGCTGGTACGGGTTGCGGGAAAAGACGGCGGCGGCATTCGCGCTCGCCGCGCCGGGCGATTCCGACGCGATGCCGAGGAGCACGGGAATGTCCTCGTAGCTATGGAGCCCATCCGCGATGAAGAAAGGAACCACCACGACGTTGGGGCAGGTGGACATCTCGTGCCATTGGGCCACGAGCGGCTCCTCTTCCATGTACGCCGCGATCACTTCGCCGTAGATTCCCATCTCGCGGATGCGCGCCACTTCGCGTTTGGCGGCGACGGCGCTGTTGTCGTTCAGGCCGGTGCCGTGTCCCACGATAAACAAACTCGTCTCGGCAGGCGGCACGTGCGGCGCGACGTCGGCCGCGCGCTTGAGCAGCAGCGAAGTCATGCGCTCGTGGCTGCCGACGGGTGCGCAATATTTCACCATCCGCCCGCCAACGTTTGTCTGCGGACCTTCGAGCCCAAATTCGCGCGGGATCACCGTTTGCGTGAAATAGCCTTCGCTGATGAAATTCGGCACCACGTAAACCTCCGCGCGGTCGATGCAATGGAGCGCCTGACGAAAGCTCGGTTCCTCTTTCCAAAAAGCGCAATGCACCTCGCCAAAGATTCCGCGCGCGAGGATCGTCTCGGCCAGTTCCCACGTGGGCGCGCTGCTGTCCGGGTTCAATGTGGACCCGTGACCGGCAATGATGAGCGCGCTGTTCGCTTTGTTGGGCATGTGGAAAAAACCGCTACGCGCAACCTACGGCGGTGTCGAACGGTTTCAATCTCCTACAGCGGCGGTCGTAGTTCCAGCACCTTGCGCCGCGCGCGCTCGTTCCGCAGATCATTGTTCGCCGCGTCGCCATAGGCGCGGGCGGCCATGGCGAGCAACTCGGTGAACTTCTTTTGATCGCCGCCCTGGATGGCCAGCGTGGCTTTCGCCTCGAGCAGGCGGCCCATCAATTCCCAGGCTTCCGCGCGGTAGGGCCGCAATTTGTTTTGCCGGAGCAAATCCTCGAAGGCCGGATCGATTCGGTTGAGAGAGAATAATTTTTCCGGCAGCCGCCGGCACACATCCCAATTGCGCGGAGCCAGCATGACGGCGCTGGCGAGGGTCGTAATTTGCGGCTTCCCGGTCTGCGTTTCCTTGATGCCCGAACGAATCAACTCCGCGCCAGCGGAGAAGAGCGGGGATTTTTCCGCGAGCTCCAGTTCCGCGAGGGCGGTCGGATAGTCTTTCTTCTGCGCCGCGATGGTCGCGATATTGAAGTGCGCGACGAGGAGGTCCGGATCCCGCGCGAGGGCCTGGCGGTAGTAGTCGAGCGCGCGGTCGTATTGCTTATCGGACGCGGCGAGCTGGCCGAGATTGACGAGCATGCGCGGGCCGGAGCCGGCGCGGCGCGCGGTCTCTTCCACGAACGAACGCTGGTCGTGCCAGTAGTCCTGCTGCCCCCACGTCTGCACGACGAAAAAGACGAGCCACCCCGCGGCCACGGCGGCAGGCCAGCGCGGTGGCGTGGTTTCTCGTGGGCGGTAGATCGTGGCGTAAAGGGCCACGAGCAAAAAGGCGCTGGGCACATACAGCCAATGCTCCGCGACGGTGGCGTTGAGTTTAAAAAGATTGCTGATCGGCAGCCACGTCACGGCGAAACAAGCGAGCGCCAGCGCGGCCTCCGGCGCGCGCCGCGAGGCCCACCACGCCCACGCCGCGAGCCCGAGCGCGAGCAGCGCCCCCGCGGCCGTCTGGATATTGCGGAAGCGGATCGTCGCTTCGTCATCTCCCGGCTTGATGGAAACATCGCGCTCCATGTGCAAGGAATGCGGCGCCACGAAGAGTTCCGCGTATTCCGCCAGCGCGCGCGCAGCCAGCACGGGGCGCATCGCCAGCGGCGATTCGTGGGTCGAGGGCGGCACCGGCGTTTGGTCCGCGGTGGCGCGCAAACTGAGATAGCCGAAAAGACAAATGGCGACGGCGCCGCACCACGCCATCCACGCGCGGGCATTGCGCGCGGCTTTGAACAAAATCCAGACGAGCCACAGCGTGAGCGCCGCCACGCCGCTTTCCTTGCTCAACAGCGCCGCAAAAGCGCAGAGCGTCGCGGCGATGACGCCACGCGCCGCCGCGCGGTCGCCAATTTGCAAACCGCCGCTGGCGTGCGCTCGTGCCACGAGGGCGAGCGCCGAAAAAGCGAAGATCGCCGCGAGCGGATCCGCGCGGCCCGCGATGTAGGTGATCGCGCTGGTGTGCAGCGGATGCACCGCCCACAGCAGCGCCACCACCAGCGGCCCCCATCCCGTTCCCAACCAAATGAGCAGTAAACGCCAAAGCGCCACGGCCGCCAGCACGTGCAGGAGGATGCTCGTAAAGTGCCAGCCGGGCTGCTCCGCGCGCTGGATCGCCGCCATATCCTCGCCGTCGCCCGTGGCCGGCGCACCCGTGTTATCTAGGATGGCCGCGTGGTCGTTTTCGTTCTTTCCGGTGCGTGCGATGCCCCACAGCGCGTAGTCGGCGATAAAGGTGAGGCGCTGCATGGGCCGGTAAAAATTCGACGCCGTCGCATCGAGAAACAGAAAATCGCCAAACGCCCGGGGCGCCTGCCGCCAGTGCCGGATGAGCGGGTCGCGCAGAACGAGCGCGGTATCGTCCCAGACGAACGAATTGCGCAAACCCGGCCAGTACGCGAGAAAGGTCACGAGTATGAGCAATCCAAAGGACAACAATCGGGATGGACGAGGCACCGGCGCAGGATTGGATATTTGCCCCGGCGCTTCCAATCTCGAAATGCGCGCCCGCATCTGGCCCCTCTTCGCCCTCTTTCTCCTCCTCCTACCCATGGCCCTTCGCGCGGGAGATCTGGACGGCGTCCGCCAGTTGATCGTCGCGGTTGCGCCGACCTGGGATTCCACCGGTGGCACGCTGCAACGCTACGAGCGCGATGGCCGCCAGTGGCGAGCCGTCGGCGAGCCGTGGCCCGTGCTTTTTGGAAAAAGCGGGCTGGCGTGGGGCACCGGCGTGCGCGGCCAGGACGAACCCGGCCGCCACAAAGCCGAGCGCGATGGGCGGGCGCCCGCGGGCATTTTTCGATTGGGAACCATCTACACCTATGACGCCGCACTGCCCGCCGGTTCCGATTTTCCGTTCCACACCGTCACCGGCGCCGATGCGTGGGTGGATGATGTGACCCTGCCGGACTACAACCGCCATGTGGTCATCGATCCAAAAAATCCGCCCGCGTGGTTTGCGAAACAGCGCATGCGGCTGGGCGATTTCGCGTATCGCTGGCTGGTGGAAATCCGGCACAATTCCGACCCGCCCGTCCCCGGAGCCGGGAGCGCCATTTTCTTTCACATTCGCCGCGGGCCGCAGCGCCCCAGCGCGGGCTGCACCACCATGGCGGAGGGCGATCTCGTCACGCTCATTCGCTGGTTGCGAGCCGACGCCAAGCCCTCTTACGTGCTACTGCCGCGCGACGAATACGCGGCGAAAACCAAAGCGTGGGGCCTGCCCGAGCGCTAACTAATCCTATGATTCTCGCCACGGATGCTGCCTGCAAAAAACATGACGCCGGGCCCGGCCACCCGGAACAACCCGCGCGCTACGACGCGGTGCGCACCGCGCTGGAAGCAGCGGGCCTTTGGGAAAGCGCCAAGGTCATTGGTCCGCGCGCGGTGACCCGCGAAGACCTCTTGCTGGTCCACACCGCCGGCTACCTCGATCTTGCCGAACGGGAAATCCGCGCCGGCTCGCCCTTGCTGACGACCGGCGATACGAGCGTGTGCCGTGGCTCCTGGGATGCCGCCATGGCCGCGGCCGGCTGCGCGCTGGCTGGCGTCGAGGCCGTGGTGAAAGGCGAAAGCAAAACGGCTTTTTGCCTCGTGCGCCCACCGGGACATCACGCCGGCCCCGACCGCGGCATGGGCTTTTGCATCGTGAACAACATCGTGCTCGCCGCGCGACACGCCCAGCGCCGGCTGGGGATCGGTCGCGTCTTGATTGTCGATTGGGACGTGCACCACGGCAACGGCACGCAGGACACCTTTTACGCGGATGGTTCCGTCTTCTTTTTCAGCACGCACCAGTGGCCGTGGTATCCCGGCACCGGACGGACCGAAGAAACTGGCGAGGGCAAAGGGAAGGGAACCACGCTCAATTGTCCGCTACCGGCTTTCAGTGGACGCGCGGAAATCTTCGCGTGCTTCGAACAAAAGCTCCTGCCCGCCATGGCGGAATTCCGCCCCGAACTAATTTTGATCAGCGCGGGCTTCGACAGCCGCGAAGAAGATCCCCTCGGCCACTTCCGCCTACAGGATGCCGACTTCGCCGACCTCACCCGCCTCCTCCGCGCCCTCGCCGAAAAAACCGCGCAAGGCCGCGTGGTCAGCATCCTGGAAGGCGGCTACAACCTCAAAGGCCTAGCCTCCGCCGCCACCGCCCACGTGAAAGCGCTGGCGTAGCCGTGGAGTGCGGCAGCTCCAGCGGCCCTGCCGCGTTTGCCATAAGTTACCATTGGGCTGCCGCTGTGGGTGGGCGCAGCTTGCTGCGCCGCGGCGGGAGTATGTGCTCGAAGATGCCTACGGCTGCCTAATGGCACCCACACCCCGACCCGCATCCACCGCCCCCACCTTCCGGCGCCGGCGACAGCCCGCTCACCTGCAACCCAATTCCCTGAAACGCAATCTGCTCGCGCACCTTCGTGAGCAACTCCACCACCGGCTCTGGCGGCGGCTCCGCGCACGCCAGCTGGATGCGCACCGGCACGCCGGAAAGCTGCGGGAGCTGCTCCACCATTTCCCCATCCAGCGCGAAGCTGAGATAAGAGTTTAGCTTCTCCTGGAGTTGCAGGAGTTGCGCCTCGCCGCCGTCCCACCGCCGGGGCTCCAGCATCACCAGCACTACCTCGCCGGTCTCGCCGTCGCGGCCGAGCGCGTCGAGCACGCCGGGGTTTTCCACGCCGTTTTTGGCGGGGGCGGCGTGTTCGTGATCATGGTTGTGATCGTGGTCCTGGCAGCAAGAATGGTCGCTCATGGTCGCAAACAGATGGACGACACCGGGCCTTCTGTCAAAAACTCGCGCCATGAAAGCGATCCGCGTGCGGGCCTTCGGCGGCCCGGAAGTTTTGCAAGTGGCCACCATCCCCGACCTCTCGCCCGGCCCGGGGCAAGTGCTCGTGCGGCTCGGTGCCGCCGGCGTGAACCCGGTGGAGACGTATATTCGCAACGGCCAATACGCGCGCTTGCCGGAACTGCCCTACACGCCTGGCAGCGACGGTGCCGGCGTGATTTTTGCGCTGGGCTCTGGAACCCCGCCCACTCTCGCGGTCGGCCAGCGCGTATGGGTGAACGGTTCCCCCTCCGGCACCTACGCAGAGGCGGCGCTGTGCGACGCCGCGCAGGTGCATCCGCTTCCCGCGCGCGTTTCCTTGGCGCAAGGCGCCGCGCTCGGCGTGCCGTATCCCACCGCCTATCGCGCCCTGGTGCAGCGCGGCGGCGCGCGAGCGGGTGAGACGGTGCTCATCCACGGAGCCACCGGCGGCACCGGCCTCGCCGCGGTGCAAATTGCGCGGATGCTCGGCCTGCGCGTGCTCGCCACGGGCGGCACGGAAGCGGGACGGCAGCTTCTCACTGCGCAAGGCGCCGAGGCCTTGGACCACACCGCGCCGACGCTGCCCGAGGAGGTCCTCAAAAAAACCGGCGGCGTGAACCTCATCGTCGAAATGCTGGCGAATGTGAATCTCGGCCGCGACCTCACCATGCTCGCCCGCGGCGGCCGCGTGGCCGTGGTGGGCAGCCGCGGACCCGTGGAAATCAATCCGCGCGATGCCATGATGCGCGAGGCCGATATTCGCGGCGTGATGCTTTTCAGTGCGACGAAGGAGGAAACAAGCGAGGCCTGCGCGGCCCTGCATGCGGGCCTCGAATCCGGCGCGCTCGCGCCGGTCGTCGGGCAGGAAATTCCGCTGGCCGAAGCCCCGCGCGCCCACGAAGCCGTGATGGCCGGCGGGCACACGGGCAAAGTGGTGCTGCAATGTGGCGGCATTAAGGAGTAGACTCGACGCCCCGACCTTTTGATGAGTTTCCCAATCTTCATTTATCGCCTGCTCTTTCCCGTCGCGTTCGTGCTGGCGTTTCCTTTTTACGCCCTGCGCCTGCTGCGGCGGGAGCGCGGCCGGAAGGAATTGGCGAAGCCCGCGGGCTATAAAATCGGCCTCGGCGAAAGATTGGGGCGCTACACACCGGAGTTGCGGCAGCGTTTGGCCGAGGCGTCAGCGCCAATTTGGATCTGTTCCATCAGCGTCGGGGAAACCTTTCTCGCGCTGAAACTAGCGCGCGCCTTGCGGGAACGTGAGCCGGAGTTGCGCGTCGTGCTCAGCGTCACCACCACGACCGGGTACGAATTGCTCCTGCGGGAAACCGCCACCGCGCCGTGGCTGATCGCGATCTACAATCCCATCGATTTCGGTTTCGCCACCCGCTCCGCCCTTCGCGCCATCAAGCCCCGCGCGCTGGTCCTCATCGAGGGCGGCATCTGGCCGAATCTGCTTCTCGCCGCGCGCCGCAGCCGCGTGCCGGTCATCCTCGCGAGCGCGCGCCTTTCGCCGCGCAGCGAGCGTCGCTGGCGTCGCTTCTCATGGCTGGCCCGCGGCGTGTGGCCGTTGTTCGATGCCGTCGGCGCTCCCGAGGCGGCGGACCTCCCGCGCTTCGCCGGCATCGGCGTCCCGGCAGACCGCTTGCGCATGACCGGCCACATCAAATTCGACCACGCCGGCACCGAAGCCCCGTCCCGTGAGCCCGAGTTCCGCGCCATCGCCGTCCAACTCGGCTTCACCGGCGAAATCCTCGTGGGCGGCAGCACCTGGGCGCCGGAGGAAAAAGCGCTCGCCGCCGCCGTCACCGAGCTCCGCACCCAATGGCCCGCCCTGCGCCTCATTCTGGTCCCGCGCCATGTCGAGCGCGCCGATGAAATCGTGCGCGACCTCGCCCCCCTCCGCGTGGTGCGCCGGAGCAAACTCGCCGACGCCCCCGCATCCGGCAACGAACCCGCCGACGTCCTGCTCGTCGACACCACCGGCGAACTCCGCGATTGGTACCGCCTCGCCACCGTCGTCTTCGTCGGCAAAACCTTGCCCGGCATCTCCGAGGTCGGCGGCCAAAACATGGGCGAGCCCGCCGCGCTCGGCCTCCCGGTAATCTTCGGCCCCCACACCGAGAACTTCCAGGCCCTCGTCGCCCACCTCCGCGCGCATGAAGCCGCTCTCCCCATCGCCTCCGCCACCGACCTCGTCCCCGCAATTAAGCGCCTCCTCCTCGACCCCTCCGCCCGCCAAGCCCTCGGCGCCAAAGCCCAGCAAGTCCTCATCCCCCACCAAGGCGCCGCCACCCGCACCGCCGACCTCATCCTCACCCTCGCCCCCGCTCGGTAGGGTCTGCCTCCATAGGGCCCATGGGTCCTATTGGACCTATAGGTCCTACTCCCTTTTGCCTTCCAATTCGCCCCTCCGTATGGCACTATTCCCCCGTTAAAAATGCTCAAGGATCGAGTCCCGAGGAAGTCTCCCAACCACCACCAATCCCGTGGCTTCCCGCGCACCTTTTCCACCCCCGGAAAATTCCGAAAAATAGTCAGCAAAAGGCGACATTTTTCTCTGAAAACAACCCTCTTCAGATCTCTTACTTTAATGCGCCTCCTGGCCCCTCTCCCCAGAGCCCCGAAATACCCGCCCGCTTCCGCTTGCGTGCGTGCCATGCAAAACTGATCCTCCTCCCGTGCCACTCGCCGAACTTCGCCACGTCACCAAAGCCTACCGCGCCGCTGAAACCCCCGTGCTTTCCGGATGCGACTTCGCCATCGGCGAGGCCGAAACCGTCGCCATGGTCGGCCCTAGCGGCTCCGGCAAAAGCACCCTGCTGAACCTCCTCGGCGCTCTGGACCGCCCCGACACCGGCGAAGTCGTCGTCGACGGCCAAAACCTGGCGACCCTCGATGCCGCCGCCCTGGCCTCCTTCCGCAACACCAAGGTCGGCTTCATCTTCCAGCTCCACCACCTCCTCCCGCAATGCACCGTGCTGGAGAATGTGCTCGTGCCCACCCTCGCGCGCAAAAGCTCCAGCGCCGAGCGCGAGAAATTCCGCGCCCGCGCCCGCCAGCTCCTGGAATCCGTCGGCCTCGGCCACCGCCTCGACCATCGCCCCGGCCAAATCTCCGGCGGCGAACGCCAGCGCGCCGCCGTCGCCCGCGCCCTCATCCTCGAGCCAAAGCTCCTGCTCGCCGACGAACCCACCGGCGCCCTCGACCGCGCCAACGCCGAGCGCCTCATGGACCTCCTCGCCGAGCTCAACACCCGCGAAAAAGTAGCCATCGCCCTGGTCACCCACGCCCCCGACCTCGCCAAACGCATGTCCCGAGTCCTGGAACTCAAAGACGGAAAACTGGTGTCCGTATGAAGACGCGCCAATCTGGACTGCGGCGGCACGCCGCCGCTCTGGTGGAAAGGGCGAAGGCGGAGGGCGGAACGAAAACCGCCCAAAGTCTGACTGCACCCGAATATCCGCAAGGTGGAGCGCAGGCACAGCGGCTCTGCCGCGTTCGTCGAAACCTACACTTGGCCAACCTGCCGGTCCGCGCATCCCGCGCGGACCACCCTCGCCCCACGGGCGAGCCCCTAGTTGATCTTTTCGAGAGAACGGCACGAGCTGCGCAGAGCCATGTAGCCGCGGGCGGCAGGCCGTGGCAAACCCTCCCCTGCGAAACAGCGGTATCTTTTACTCGGCTGCGCCTCGCGCCACAGTGGACCAAAGGCCCCAAGCATCGCCCCCAAAAGTCTATGGGTGAACAGACGGCAGGGTGTGGAAAGTGGGACAGGTTTTTCAACCTGTCCGGTGGGATGGGCGCAGGTGGCAGGACGGTGCCTCCGCCAGCGTCGGCCCACCGCAGTTCAAATCTCCCGCGCCCATGACCCTGCGCTCCCTCATCTTCCGCTCCGTCGCCCACTACTGGCGCACGCACCTCGGCGTAATCCTGGGCGTCGCCCTCGCCGCGCTGGTCCTCACAGGCTCGCTGATGGTCGGCGATTCCGTGAAAGCGACGCTGAAAGCGCAAGCGCTAGCCCGCGTAGGGCAAATCGAAAACGCGCTGACCACGGGCGAGCGATTTGTGCCGTGGGGCGGACTTGGAGCCAGCGGACCCCCCGTCGTGTTTCGCCTGATGAACCATCATCCCCAGGCGGGGGCTTTGTTCATCCAGGGTTCGGTGGAACGAGCCGACGGGAAGGCGCGGGCAAACCGGGTGCAACTGATCGGAGTGGACGACGAATTTTGGGCGTTGTCGCCCTCGGGGAAAAAAGTCCCGCTACGAACGGATGCTTCGCCTCAGGAGACGGAAGTAGCGCTCAACGAAAGGATCGCCGCGCAACTGGGAGTGGTTTCGGGAAACGAGATTTCCATTCGCATCGAGAAGCCCGGGTCGATTTCAAAGGACGCTCCGCTCTCCGGCGAAGAAAGCGAGATGGTGGTAATCAAGGCCCGGGTGCAGGTGGTGGTGGGCGACTTGGATTTCGGGCGGTTCGCTCTCGTATCCGGCCAGGTGCCGCCGCCCTCGGTCTTCGTCCCGCTGTCCTTCTTGCAAAAGAAGGTGGGCCTCACCGGCAAGGTGAACTTGATCCTGAGCCCCTATTTTCCACAGAAACACCACAGCTCCGCGACCCCCGTTCTTGAGGATTTGCGCCAAATCGATCAGGCGCCGGCCGACGGAGCGCTCGTGTTCGATCTCCAGTCCTACGATCTCGAGGTGCGCAAATTGCCGGAGACCCAGGGGCTCGAACTGCGCAGCCCGCGAATCTTCCTCGATGAAGCCTCGGCGGCGGCGGCCCGCGCGAATGAGGAACACCGGAACCGACCAGCCTACACGGGCGGACCAGATCCCCTCGCCCCGCCTCCCACGGGAATCCAAGCCCTCACCTACTTCGTCAACGAACTCCGCGCCGGCGACGGCACCGATCCCAAGTCGAAGTCCACGCCATACTCCATGGTCACAGCGATTGACGCGGCCGGCAGCGGCTTCGTCCAAGCGGAGCTCGCGGAAAACGAAATCCAGATCACCCGCTGGCTGGCCGACGATTTGGGCATCGGCCCCGGCGACAAGGTGACGCTAAAATACTTCGTGATGGGCGAGCGTCGGCAGCTCACGGAAAAGTCGCGCACGTTCACAGTACTGGCGCCGATCATCGAGATGAACGAGCCGCAGTTGAACACCTCGTGGATGCCGGATTTTCCGAATGTGCCGGACCAGGACGGGCTCAAGAAATGGAAGCCCGGTTTTCCATTCGAGGCGGAGCGCATCCGGAAAAAGGACGAAGACTATTGGAAGGAATTCCGCGGCACGCCGAAGGCGTTTGTGAACCTCCGCACGGGCCAGGAGATGTGGGGCAACCGCTGGGGCAACCTCACGAGCATCCGCTATCGCTCGGGGACGAAGCCGGAGCAGGTCGAGCGGATGGCAGCCTTCATCGATCCAGCCGCGCTCGGCTTCCGCGTGATTCCACTACGCGAACAAGCACTGGCCGCCACGAATGCGCCCGTTGATTTCGGAGAGCTGTTCGCGAGCTTCTCGTTTTTCCTAATCGTCGCCGCGGCCGTCCTCACGGGACTGCTCTTCACCTTCAGCATCGAGCAGCGCGCCACCGAGGCCGGGCTATTGCTGGCCGTCGGATGGCCGCAGAAAAAAGTGCGGCGCTACTTTTTGCGCGAGGGCATCGTGCTGGCCATGATCGGCTCGTTGGCGGGTGTCGGCGGAGCAATCGTTTACACCAAGCTTGTCTTGCACGCGCTGGCCGGAGTCTGGAGCGGAGCCACCGGCGGCACGCAGTTCATCATGGCCCTCTCACCGCTGACGATGGCCATCGGAGTAGTCAGTAGCGTAGTAGTCGCCTGGCTCGCCATGTGGTGGGCCAGCCGCCGGCTCTTCAAACGCCAGGCCGGCCAATTGCTCGCCGGCGGCGGTCTGGACGAAGAACCAGTCGCCGAGCGTCAGGCAGCCCCAAGTAGCGGCGACAACCGGAGCGAAGCGGAGATAGACGAAGTCATTCCTGTCGCCGTCCCTACAGCGCGAAGCGCCACGCTGGATCGACCACTCGCTCCGCCCGACGCACAGCATCGGGCCACCAAGAAGCCCGCCGGACGCAACGGAGCGCTCATCCCCGCAGTCATGATGATCAGCGCCATAGCGCTGGCAGTGCTCGCCCGAGGAAACCCCGGCGCCTTCTTCGGCGCCGGCTCGCTGCTCCTGCTGGCCGGAATCTTCCTCTCCCGCAGCCTCCTCCGCCGCGTGGCCACCGGCACCGGCGTCGATTCCCTCTCGGAACTAGCCGTGCGCAATACTTCGCGCCGCGCCGGCCGCAGCCTCGCGACCATCGCGGTGCTGGCCAGCGGCGTCTTCATGGTCGTCGCTGTGGATAGTTTCCGCCAAGGCCCCATCGAGGATGCCACGCGCCGCGACTCCGGCACCGGCGGCTTCGCGTTGGTGGGAGAAAGCAGCGCCCCCATCTACGAGGATCTGAATTCCCAAGCCGGCCGCGAAAAGCTGCTGCCCGACTACGACCAACTGCCCGCCGGCCTCCACGTCGTGCCGATGCGCGTCCGCGACGGCGACGACGCGAGTTGCCTCAATCTCAACCGCGCTCTGCAACCACGCCTGCTCGGCGTGAAGCCGGAGGAACTCGCCGGCCGCTTTGTCTTCGGCGGCCCCAAGGGCGCCGACTGGTCGCTGCTCTCCAAGGACGGCCCAGAGGTCCCCGGCATCGTCGACGCCAACACCCTGCAATGGGCGATGCAAAAAAGCATCGGCGACGTGCTGGAATACACCGACGAGCGCGGGCAACCGCTGAAGGTACGCATCGCCGGCACCATCGCCGGCTCCATGCTGCAAGGCCAGGTGCTCATCGCGGAAAAGCGCTTCACGGAAAAATTCCCGAACGCCGCCGGCTACCGCTTTTTCCTGATGGATTGCCCGCCCGCGCAGTTGGCAGCCGTGCGCGAATCCCTGAGCCGCCAGCTCAGCGATCGCGGCCTGGAGTTGGTTCCCGCTGCCCAGCGTCTCGCCGATTTCAACGCCGTGGAAAACACCTACCTCTCCATTTTCCAGGTCCTCGGCGGCCTTGGCATGCTCCTCGGCAGCGCCGGCCTCGGCATCGTCGTCGCGCGCAACGTGCTCGAGCGCCGCCGCGAATTCGGCCTCCTCGAAGCCGTCGGCTTCACCCCCTCGCGCCTCTCCCGCCTCGTGCTCACCGAGCACCAATGGCTCCTCGCCGGAGCCCTGGGCATCGGCGCCGCCAGCGCGCTCCTCTCCGTGTGGCCGCAATTGATGAAGAGCGGCGCCGGCTTCCCGTGGTCGCAACTGGCCCTGCTCTTCGGCGGCATGGCGCTGGTGTCGGCTCTCTGCGCCCTGCTCGCCACGGTCTTCTCACTGCGCGGTTCGCAATTACCGGCACTCCGAAATGAGTAGATCCATCTCTCGTCCTGCCATTTGACAAGCGCGGACGAACGCTTATCCAATACGCTGCACGCATGCCCACACTGACCTTTACCAAGATGAACGGAGCCGGAAACGACTTCGTGATGCTCGACAATCGCGACCTGCGCCACGCGCTGGATCAGACGACGATTGCGCGGCTGTGCGATCGGCACCGGGGCGTCGGCAGCGATGGGCTGATCGCCGTGGAGCCCGCCGCCAATGGAGCAGATTTCCGTATGCGCTACTACAATGCCGATGGCGGCGAAGCAGAGATGTGCGGCAACGGCGCGCGCTGCTTTGCGCGCTTTGCTGGGCGGCTTGCCGGACGCAGAGATCGCCTGACTTTCGAAACCCCAGCCGGAGCCATTGGCGCCGAGTTTATCGGGGACAACGTGCGACTGGCGATGTCCGCGCCGCATTCGTATGCCGCGGCCGTGGAACTGCTCGCGGCGGACGAAAAGGTGAAGGTGTCTTTTTTGAACACCGGCGTGCCGCACGCCGTGGTCTTCGTGGAGGAATTGGAAAAGGCGGACATCGTGCGCATCGGCCGCGCGCTCCGCTACCACACGCATTTTGCGCCGAAGGGCACCAACGCGAATTTTGTGCAAGAGACGCCCGGCGGCGGAATCGCCATTCGCACCTACGAGCGCGGCGTGGAAGATGAGACGCTGGCCTGCGGCACCGGTGTGTGCGCCTCCGCGCTGATCTACGCGCGCCTCACCGGCGCGCGCTCGCCGGTCAGCGTGAAGGTGCGCGGCGGCGATACGCTGCAAGTCGGCTTCGAGGCGGACGGCGACGGTTGGAAGAATGTCACCCTCACCGGCCCCGCGGATTTCGTCTTCGAGGGCACGGCCGAAGTTTAGGCCTACCCTCCCGCGGTGCCTTCGCCGCCCGGCTTGGTCATCTCGATCGGGTTGAGAGCGGCGGCGAGTTCGGCTTCGGGTAGAATCTTTTTCTCCAGACAGAGTTCGCGAACGGTGCGGCCGGTCTTGGCGCTTTCCTTGGCGATCTCGGCGGCGGCGAGGTAGCCGATGATCGGCACCAGGCTGGTGACCATGGCCATGCTGTATTCGATGAGCTCGTTGCAGCGCTCCTTGTTGGCGACGAGGCCGTCGACGCAGCGCGTGCAGAAGACGTCCACCACATTGGCGAGGAGCCGGCAGCTTTCGAGCACGGCGTGGGCGATGACGGGCATGCCGACGTTGAGCTCGAAGTTGCTGAGCTGCGCGGCGGCCCAAGTCACGACGGCGTCGTTGCCGATCACGCGGGCGCAGACTTGCAGCACGGCCTCGCACATCACCGGGTTTACTTTGCCGGGCATGATGCTGCTGCCGGGCTGCGTCTCGGGGAGCTTGATCTCGGAGATGGCGCAGCGCGGCCCGCTGCCCAGCCAGCGAATGTCGTTGGCAATCTTGGTGAGCGAGACGGCGATGGTCTTGAGATGGCCGCTGGCTTCGACGAGGCCGTCCTTGGCGCTTTGCGCCTCGAAGTGATCCTTGGCCTCGCGGAATTCGTTGCCGGTGAGCCGGCCAAGATGGCGGCAGACGATGCCCGCGAAATCCGGATGGCAATTCAAGCCGGTGCCGACGGCGGTGCCGCCGATGGGCAGCTCCTCCACTTCGTGGATGGCCTGCTTTGCGCGCTGCACGGCGAGCTCACACTGGCGGGCGTAGCCGCGGAATTCCTGCCCGAGCCGCACGGGCGTGGCGTCCATGAGATGCGTGCGGCCAATCTTGATGATGTTCCAAAACTCCATCGCCTTGCGCTCGAAGGACGCGTGGAGCTTGTCGAGCGCGGGCACCAAGTATTTGCGCAGGCGCTCCGCGACGGCCACGTGGATGACGGTGGGGATGACGTCATTCGACGACTGCCCCATGTTCACGTGGTTGTTGGGGTCCACCGGTTCGCGCGAACCGAGCGGCTTGCCGGCCAGCTGCGAGCAGCGGTTGGCGATCACCTCGTTGGCGTTCATGTTCGTCGAGGTGCCGCTGCCCGTCTGGAAAATGTCGATCGGGAAATGGTCGTCGAGCTTGCCTTCCATTACTTCTTCCGCGGCGCGGGCGATGTGGCCGGCGAGGGCTGGTTCGATTTTGCCGAGTTCGAGATTCGCCTCGGCGGCGGCCCATTTCACCATGCCGAGAGCGCGGATGAATTCACGGCCAAAACGGTAGCCGGAGATGGGAAAATTGAGGACAGCGCGCTGGGTGCTGGCGCCATAGAGAGCGTCGCTGGGCACCTCCATGGGGCCCATGCTGTCTTTTTCGGAGCGAGTAGTCATGTGTGGCAGGGATGAGTGAGCGATCGAAATCGCGAAAGGAAAAAACGCAGGTGGCAGCGGATAAATTGGGCGCACGGAAGAGGGCGGTCAACTTTCATCGTGGGCCGTGCCAGCGCTAACATGATCTGCTTGTAAATGAATAGCATTTGACGGAACTCGCCCGTCGTGGTTCTTGAATGGACACTCCGGAACGACCTCCATCGGGCCGGGGAAAATCGCGCCGTCACGCGTCGTCGAGCACTGTTAATCCATTCCTTCCTATGAACGTGACCCGTGTGATTCTATCCACGTCGGTGGCGGCATTGCTGGCCGCGACCAGCGCCACCGCCACTCCTCTTACTTGGGACCTCACTCCCGGCATCGCAGGGCCCGGAGACGGCCTCATCACCGGCGGCACCGGGACCTGGGATACCACCTCCGGTTTCTGGACGCCTGATGGGGGCTTGAACGATCAAGCGTGGAACAACGCCAACAACGACCAGGCGATCTTTGATGGGATCGGCGGTACCGTCACCTTGGGCACGGCGATCACCGCGAATGCGCTGACATTCAATGTCTCCGGATACAATATCACGGGCAATACGCTGACGCTCGGCGGGACCACGCCGACCATTTCGGTGGCGGCGGGGCAGGCGGACACGATCTCTTCCATCCTGACGGGAACCGCGGGTTTGGTGCTTAGCGGCGGCGGCAATTTGACACTGACTTCCTTCAATACTTATACCGGGGACACCGTGGTGAATGCCGGGACGCTTACCCTCGCGACCGCCAATAACGGGACGGGCACGATTCGGGGTGTCTTGACGATCAATGCCGGTGCGGCCGTGACGCTGTCGGGGGTGGATGCCCTCGGGTACAACAACAACGCCACCCGGGTGGGCACGGTCATTCTCAACGGTGGGACGATCAATAACGCGACCGCCGGAAACAATGGCTACCGGACTAATTTTATCCTGACTGGCGCGACGGTGTCCTCGACCGGCGGCGGCAACTACAATTTCACCGCGGGGTTTGGCGTGACCTCCAATGCGAGTGCCACGACTTCCCTTTTTTCCGGAGGGATTACCATTCGCGACAACGCGAATATGCCCTTCACGGTTGCTGCCGGCAGCACCCCGAACGGGATCGATTTGCAGCTGAGCGGAGTCATCGGGGGTGGGGCTGGGGCCATTACCAAGACGGGCAATGGCGTGATGGCGCTCAGCACGACGGCCACTTTCACTGGCGGCACGACCGTGAATGGCGGCGTCCTGGATCTCAACGGCGCCGGCGGAGCGACGGGAGTCATTCGCGGGACGGCCACGGTGAATAGCGGCGCGACCCTGCGGCTGAGCGTGGCGGATGCGCTCGGCTATACCACCCAGGTGACCGTGCTCAATGTCAACAGCGGCACCGTGAACGTGAATACCACGCTCAACCAGACGTTCTCGAATATGAACCTGACGCTGAATGCCGGAACTGTTTCCGGCATCGCGGGCAGCCACATCGACCTTTTCAACAACGGCACGGTCGTCAATGTCACGATGGCGGCCACGTCGTCGGTCATCAGCGTGCCGACGATGGGCCTGCGGCAGAATGACACCGCTTTCAATGTGGCGGATGGTGCGGCGGCGGTGGACCTGCTCGTCAGCGGGAATCTGATCAACGCCAGCGGAGCCAACAACCAGGGGAACCACAACCTCGTCAAAAATGGCGCGGGCGTGATGCAACTCACGGGGAACAACCTCTACACCGGAACGACCAAGGTGAACGCGGGAACCTTCGCGCTGAGCGGCACCGCGACGATCGCTTCGCCGACCATCACCATTGCCGCGGGGGCGATCTTCGACGTGACCGGACTAAGTTCCGGCAGCTTTGCGCTGGCCAATGCGCAGAGTTTGATTGCGGGACGCACCTCGGCTTTTGCCAATGATGTAGTGGGAAATCTCACCAGCGGGGCCGGCACGATCAATGTCGCCGGCACCGCCACGGCGGGAACGCTGACGGTGGGCGGCGCCGGCTCGGGCAACCTGACGCTCAATGGCGGGACGGTGAACTTCGATTTGGCCAACGTGGGCACGGCCGGCGGCGGAGTGAACGACTTGCTGAAAGCGACCAACGTGACGCTGACCGGCACGACGAACATCGCGATCAACAAAATCAGCGGCGCGCTCTCCAGTACTACCTACACGCTGATCAACTACACGGGCACGCTCACGGGAAACGCGGCGAATTTGACGCTGACCGGCGCGGCAGGCGGCACCACCCGCCAGCAATTTGTCCTCGATACCACAACGACCCCGGGCAGCGTTTTGCTCACGGTCACCGGCAACTCGGCCACGCTGCTCTGGGCGGGAGACGGCATCACGAACGTCTGGGACGTGAACAACACGATGAACTTCAAGAACGGGGCCGTCTCGGATAAGTATTTCGATGGCGACGTCGTGTCCTTCGACGACACGGGATCGAATTCGCCGAATGTTGTCCTCATTGGCAACCTCGCTCCGGGATCCTTGACCGTGAACAATCCGACGAAGGACTATGTTTTTGATGGCGCCGGCACGATTACCGGAGGCACGGCTGTCACCAAGAATGGCAACGCCGCCCTGATCCTTGGAACCACGGCGCACAGCTTTTTTGGACCCATTACCATTAATGCGGGCACGGTGAGCGCCGCGACGATGGCCAACAGCGGCGCGAACAGTCCGCTGGGGGCCGGTACGGTCGTGACGCTCGGAGACGCCACGCATAGTGGCAAACTGCAACTGACGGCGGCCGCCACGGCCATGACGAGCAATCGCGCGCTGACGGTGAATGCGGGCGGCGGCACGCTGGAGATTGTCGATGCCGGGAGCAACCTGACCGAAAACGGAACCATCGTCCTGGGCGGCGCGCTGACGAAAACCGGCAACGGCACACTGATCCTTCCCGTCGCGCTCTCGGGCGCCGGTGGTCTCAACGTCAACGCCGGGACGGTGACGGTGACGGCCTTCAGCACCTACACGGGCGATCTGAATATCAACGGGGGAACGTTCAACGCGAACATCGGCCTGGCGAACGGAGTGACCACGGCGCTGGGCGCCGGCAACGGCACGCGCAATATCACCATTGGCGCGGGCGCGGTGATGAACTGGACGGTCAACAATATCTTCATTGGCGGCGGCGGGAATGCCGCGAACCTGCCGACCATCACGGTGAATGGCGGCACTTTTAATTCCACGCGCTTCAACGTGGTCGGCAACCTCGTCCTCAACAGCGGGGCGACGCTCACGCAAACGGCCACGGACGCGGGCAACTACGAGGGTTTTCAATTCATCGGCACCGTGACGGTAGGCGGGACGTCGCCCTCCACGATTAGTTCTGGGAACAGCAAGGCCAACCATCTGCGTGGCGCCGCGACCACGATTTTCAACGTGGCGAATGTCACGGGAGATGCGGCGGCGGATCTAACGGTCTCGAATCCCATCCGGGATGGTTCGGGAGATTCTCCGGGCGTGGGCTCGCTGCAGAAAATGGGCGCGGGCACCATGCTGCTCACGGCGCCGCTGAGCTATACCGGGGCGACAATGGTGAGCGCGGGGGCGCTCGTCCTGACGGGTACCGCGCATCTCAATTCCGTGACCAACAGCGTGAGTTCGGGCGCTACGCTCGATCTCTCCACGCTGGGCGGGCACATTTTCAATAGCGGTCAAAGCGTGAGCATCGCCTCCGGCGGTTTCATGGCGGGTCCGACAACGTTCAATGCCGGCGCGACGTTGTCCGCGGGGCGCACGTCGGCCTTTGCGCCCGACATCACCGGCGATCTGACGTCGCTCGGCACGCTCAATGTCGGCGGCGTGGCGACGACGGGCACGCTGACGCTCGGCTCGGGCACGCTGTACATCGGTGGCGGGACGGTAAACTTCGACCTCGGGGGAACGCCCACGGTGGGCGCTGGCGTGAACGATTTGATTGCGACGCCCGGCGACCTTTACTTGTACAATTTGATTACCATCAACGTGAACCCAATCGCCGGCGGCCTCGGCAATGGCGTCTACACGCTCATGACCTACGGCGGCATCCTGAACGACTCGAGCGGCCTGCTGCTCACGGGGGTGGCCAATTCCGCGCGGCAGTCTTTTGCGCTGGATAGCGTCGGCACGCCGGGGGCCGTGTTGCTCCAGGTGATCGGCTCGCCGGGCAATCTCGTGTGGGTGGGCAACGGCACCACCAATGTTTGGGATCACACGACGGTGAATATTTTTTCCGGCCCGGCGGACAATCGCTTCTTCGACGGGGACAATGTGACCTTCAACGACACCGGCTCCATCGCGCCGGCCGTGCAACTGACCGGCAGCCTCCTGCCGTCTGCCGTGGTTTTTAACAATAACGCGAAGGACTATACGATTGCCGGCCCAGGAAGCATCGATGGCACCACGGGCCTGACCAAGAATGGCACCGGGACAGTGACGCTGGCCTCGACCAACAATTTCACCGGTGCGGTGGCGATCAACTCCGGCACGGTGGCCGTGGCGACCATCCCGAATGCTGGCGTGGCGGGCCCGCTGGGCGCGGGCAGCAGCGTCACGCTGGGCGATGCCACGCATCAGGGCACGTTGCAATTTACCGGCGCGGGCGTGACCGCGACCACGAATCGCGTGCTCACGCTGAACGTGGGCGGGGGCGCAGTGAACGTGAGCGATCCGGGCACCAATCTCACCGTCGGCGCCGCGATTATTGGGACGGGCAGCCTCACAAAAACAGGCAACGGCACGCTCACGCTTTCGGCGCTGAATACGTACAGCGGCGGAACGAATGTGAATGCGGGCACGCTGGCGCTGGGCATTGGCGGGGTGCAGGGGACGATTACCGGCACGGTGACCATCAATCCTGGCGGGACACTGCTTTCCACCGTGAAGGATTCGCTGGGCTACGGCGCGGCGCGGGCGACGACCATCAACATTAACGGCGGCACGTTCACGCACAACCCTGCTACCAATATCTCGATTTGGGGCATGACCGTGAACATGACGGGCGGCACGTTCCAGGCGACCACCGCCGGCGGGACGATTGATTTCGGGACGGATGGCAACTCGGCCAATATCCCCACGGCCGTGAATACGTTCGCCAGTGCCAATACCGCGACGATCGGGGGCGTCTTGTTGAATCTCCGCCAGGCCAATACGACCTTCACGGTGGCCGATGGCGCGGCCGCCACGGACCTGCTGCTGAGCGCGCGCATCGTGGAAGGCGTGGTAGCCACGATTACCAAGGCGGGCCCAGGGACGATGGCCATTACGGGCAACAACAGCTACACCGGCGCGACGATCATCAACGCGGGGAAACTTCTCGCCGATGGCACCATCACCGGCGCGATCACGGTGGACGGGGCCACGGCGATCCTCGGTGGCGGTGGAACGGTCGGCGCGGTCACGGTGCAAAACGGCGGCGCGATCGCGCCAGGTGCTTCGCCCGGGATCTTGCGCACGGGCAATCTCACCATGACGACGGGCACCACGCTGCGCATGGAGCTGAATGGGACCCTTCCGGCGACGGCTTACGATCAATTGAGCGTCACGGGGGCGGTGGATCTTGGCAGCAGCTCGCTCAGCTTGTCGGGCACGTATGTCAGTTCCGGCTCGAACGATTTGTTCTTCGTGCTGCTCAACGATGGAGGCGACGGCATCGCCGGCACGTTCGCGGGGCTCGCGGAAGGGGCGCATATCGCGTCCACTTCCGGCCAGGATTTCGTGATCACCTATCTCGCGAATGGGGAGGGGACGAGTTTCACGGGCGGCAACGACGTGGCGTTGATGGCCGTGCCCGAGCCGCTGACGGCGATTAGCTTGATGAGTGGCTTGGGTCTCTTGCTGGCTCGCCGCAGGCGGCGCGACGGGGCTTAACCGTCGCGGCCTCCGCGAAAAGAGATGGACCCCGGGGCGCGCTTGCCGCGTATTCTTGGCTGCCACCACCCTCTCCCATGAATACCCAATTGTCGTTCATTACTATCCTCCGGCTTGCACTCGCGGTGCTGCTTCTCGCGCTCGCCCCCGCACCCGCCGCGGAACCTGCCCGCGCCGACGTGCTCGCCGGCATGCGCAAGGCGGCCACTTTTTTCCGCGAGAAATGCAGCCATCACGGCGGTTACATGTGGCGTGTGAGCAAGGATCTGACCCTTGCGGAAGGCGAGGGCGAGACCACGGATTCCATGTGCTGGGTGCAGCCGCCGGGCACGCCGAGTGTCGGCGAGACATTCCTCGATGCTTTCGCCGTCACCGGCGACCGCTGGTATCTCGATGCCGCGCACGCCGCCGCCACGGCGCTGGTGAAGGGCCAGATGCAGTCGGGCGGCTGGTACTATTCCATCGAGTTCGATCCCGCCAAGCGCGCCGCGTGGGGCTATCGCGACAACGCGGCGTACCGTCCCGATTCGAAGCCGGGGCGCGACGAGCGCAATCTCACCATGCTTGACGACGACGTCACGCCCGCGGTCCTGCGCTTCCTGCTGCGCATGGATCGTGCGCTCTCGGGGAAGGACGCCGCCATCACCGATGCGCTGAAATTTGCCGTCGATGCCGTGCTCGCCGCGCAGCCGCCGATGGGTGGGTGGCGCCACAATTGGGATCGCTACCCCGTATCGCCAAAGGCGGCGGAGTCCCCGCTGAAAAGCGCATCCTATCCGGACGCGTGGCCGCGCGTGTGGCCGAACGACTGGCGGGGCGTGTATTATTTGAACGACAACATCTCCGGCAACGCCCTCACCACGCTGCTGCTCGCGCACGAATTCACCGGCGACGCGCGCTGCCTCGCCGCGGCCAAGCGCACGGGCGACTTTTTCCTCCGCGCGCAGATGCCCGACCCGCAGCCCGCCTGGGCGCAGCAATACGACGCGCAGATGCAGCCCGTGTGGGATCGCAAATTCGAGCCGCCCGCCATCGTAAGCCACGAGAGCGAGCAGGCCATCGCGGCGCTCACGCTGCTCGCGCGCAAGACCGGCGAAAGGAAATACCTCGAGCCGATCCCGCGCGCGCTCGCCTGGTTGAAAAAAGTGCGGTTCGCCGATGGCCGCCTCGCGCGTTTCTACGAGCTGAAGACCGACCGGCCGCTCTACTTTAAAGTCACCGGCAAACGCTACGATCTCACGTACGACGACGGGGATCTTCCGACGCACTACGGTTTCATCGTGCCGTCGCACCTGGAAGCGCTCGAAAAGGAATACGAGCGCGTGGGCGCCGGAGCGCGCAACGATCCACCGCTCGAGCCCAATTCCCACCTCGGCGAGAAAGTGACCGCTCTCCTCGCACAGCTTGACGCCCGCGGGGCCTGGATCGATCCGCGCGGCATGAAAGGCTTCCGCAAAGCCTCGCCGGAAGGCGTCATCCAAAGCGAGACCTTCAACGCCTATATGGCCGTCCTCTGCCGCTGGCTGCGCGAGCATCCCGAGAAGTAGGGACGCGGGAAAGGTCTCCCTTTCAGGGTAGAGCGGGAGCGCAGCATTGCTGGAGCATTACATCGCTCTTCCACCGCAACTCTCCCGTTGTGGAATAGTTTCATCCCGACACTATTTCTATGGTGAAGCAATCTTCTGCTACCACTCGTGAGTGCGCCGCCGCTGTGATGGAGGCGGTGCCCCATCTGATGCGGGTGCTGCGCGCCCAAGTGCGATCGGCCACGACGCCGGACCTCACCATTCCACAATTCCGGACCCTCGCCTTTATTGGCCGAAATGAAGGCGCGATGCTGGTGGATGTGGCCAATTTTCTCGCGTTGACGCCTCCTTCAGCCAGCAAGCTGGTGGACGGCCTCTTTTCCGCCGGCCTCCTGGCGCGGGAGCAGGGCAGCGACGACCGGCGGTGTGTGGAAATCCGGCTGACGGATGCCGGCCGGCGCAAATATCAGGCAGCCGTTCGCGCTTCCGAAGCTTATCTCTCGGAGCGCATGGAGCGACTGGGCCCGGCGGCTCGGGCCGAGGTGCTGCGCTCGATGCGGGCACTGGGTTCCCTTTTTGAAGATCCACCGGAGGTCAGCCGTCCAACCTCGCCGAAGCGCACCGCCAAAGCTTAAGACGATCATGCCCTACTCTTTCTGTGACCCTGTTCGGATCCTCGCCGCCGGAGCGGCGGCCATTCTGCTGGCGGCCTGCCCGGGAAAGCAGGATGACGCCAAGGCGAAGCCGGCCGGTCCGCCGCCGGTCGCGGCGCAGACCGCCCTCGCGGTGCGCAAGGACATCCCCGTGGATTTGCGGGCGATCGGCAACGTGGAGCCGATTGCGAGCGTGGCGATTAAGGCCCAGGTGGCGGGGGAGCTCATCGATGTCAGCTTCACGGAAGGGCAGGACGTCAAAAAGGGACAACTGCTTTTTACGATCCAACCCAAGCTGTATGCGACCCAACTCGCGCAGGCGAAGGCCAACCTCGCTCGGGACAGCGCTACGGCAGTGGGGGCGGTGCGGGAAAAGGAGCGGCAGGAGGAGCTCGATGCGAAAGGCGCGGGCATCAAGGGGGATTTGGATAAGGCGCGCGCGCAGGCTGCCGCGGCAGAGGCCACCGTCAAAGCCGATGAGGCACTGGTGCTGATTGCCGACACGCAGCTTGGCTACACGACGATTGAATCGCCCATTGATGGGCGCACCGGTGCCATCAAGGTGCGGCCGGGGAATTTGATCAAAGCTGCCGCGGACGACGCCCTCACCACGGTGGTGCAACTGGCGCCGATCTACGTGGCGTTTTCCGTGCCCGAGCAATATCTTGCCAGCATCCGCAAGGGGATGGCCGAACGAAAAATCGAAGTGACGGCCCACGATCCCCGGAACGGGAAAAAGCTTGGCGATGGAAAGTTGACGTTCATTGAAAATACCGTCGACGCCACCACTGGAACCATCCTGCTGAAGGCCACTTTCGACAACGACGATCGCGCCTTGTGGCCCGGGACCTTTGTGGATGTGGTCCTCCATCTCGATACCGACAAGGGTGTCGTGGTGGTGCCGGCGGCAGCAGTGACGATCGGGCAACGCGGAACACAGATTTATGTGGTGAAACCGGATAATTCCGCGGATTTGCGGACGGTGAAAACGGGACGGACGGTCAATCAGGAAACCGTGATTCTGGAAGGGGTCGACGAAAAAGAGAAAGTAGTCACGCTCGGACAGGCGCAGATGCTCCCGGGCTCGAAAGTCGTGGAGAAAGCAGCCCCCGGCACGGGTTCCGACAAGGCGGATAAAGCGGAAAAAGGCGTTCCGGTTGACAAGGCCAAGGCCGCCAGCCAGGCGGAGACGGAGAGCAAACCGACGGCGCCGAAAGGACCCGGGGCATGAGCTTTACCGATCCATTCATCCGGCGGCCGGTAATGACCACGCTGGTCATGCTGGCGATTCTGGGCTTTGGGCTTTTCGCGTTTCAAAAGCTGCCCGTCAGCGATCTGCCGAACGTGGATTTTCCGACGATCCAGGTCACCGCCAATTTGCCGGGAGCGAGCCCGGAGACCATGGCCTCCTCGGTGGCGACGCCGCTGGAACAGCAGTTCAGCACCATTGCGGGCATTGACTCGATGATTTCGTCGAGTGCGCAAGGCCTCACCAACATCACCATTCAATTCACGTTGGAACGCGACATCGATGCGGCGGCGCAGGACATCCAATCGGCCATCGCGGCCTCGATGAAAAAGTTGCCGCAGGAAATGCCGAGCCCGCCTTCCTATCGCAAGGTGAACCCCGCGGACTCGCCGATTCTCTACCTCGCACTGACGTCGCCCTCCATGAAGCTCTCGGATGTGGATGATTACGCCGAGACGTTTCTGGCGCAGCGAATTTCCACGGTGCCGGGCGTGGCGCTGGTCAATGTGATGGGCCCGCAAAAATACGCCGTGCGGGTGCAACTCGATCCGCGGCAACTCGCCACGCGCGGCCTGGGGCTGGATGAAGTGGTGGCCGCCATTCAGGACGCGAACGTCAATCTCGCCACCGGTATTCTCAACGGCCCGACCCAGGCCACCACCGTGCAGGCGACGGGGCAACTGCAGGACGCAGACGGTTATCGCAAGTTGATCGTCTCCTATCGCAATGGTTCGCCGATTCGCCTGGAGCAGCTCGGGACGGTGCTCGATAGCGTGGAGAATGTCCGTATCGCGAGCTGGTTTCGGGGCGTGCGGGGCATCGTCCTCTCGATCCAAAAGCAACCGGGCACGAATACCGTGGCGGTGGTGGATGCCGTGAAAGCGCTGCTGCCGCGGTTTCGCGAGCAACTCCCGGCCGCCATCCAGCTCGATATTCTTTCCGACAAATCCCTGACCATTCGCGCGAGCGTCCACGAGGTGGAGTTTACGCTGGTGCTCTCCATCGCCCTGGTGGTGATGGTGATCTTCCTGTTCCTGCGCAACGTGCGCGCGACTTTGATTCCCTCCGTCGCCATGCCGCTATCAGTCATCGGCACTTTCATGGTGATGTACCTGCTGGATTTCAGCGTGGATAACTTTTCACTGCTCGCGCTGACGCTGGCGGTGGGGTTCGTCGTGGACGACGCCATCGTCGTCCTGGAAAATATCGTCCGGCACATGGAAGAAGGGGAAACGCCCATGCAGGCGTCGCTGCGCGGCGCGCGCGAGATTGGGTTCACCATTGTGAGCATGACGATCTCGCTGGCCGCCGTGTTCATCCCGGTGCTGTTCATGGGCGGCATCATTGGGCGCTTGCTTCACGAATTTGCCATCGTAATCGCGGTGGCGATTTTGGTCTCGGGCTTTATCTCGCTCTCGCTGACACCGATGCTGTGCTCCCGTTTCTTGCGGGTGCATAAAGGCACGCACGGGCGTTTCTACCGCGCCATGGAGCGCGTATTCGACGGCATGCTCTGGCTCTACGAGCGGACCTTGAAAGCGGCCATGCGGCACCGGGTGGTGGTGATGATCATCTTTGGAGCGAGTGTGGCGGGCTCCTTTTGGTACGCCATGAAACTGCCGATGGGCTTCCTGCCGAATGATGACACGGGGCAGATCTTTGTCACCACGGAGGCGGCGCAGGGCGTGTCCTTTGATCAAATGAAAGCCCTGCAGGAGCAAGCCGCCGCGCGCCTCCAGGACAAGCCCTACATCCAAGGCTACATGTCGTCCATCGGCGTGGGCGGGCAAAGCGGCGGCACTTCGAATTCGGGCCGTCTTTTCCTCAACTTGAAGCCGCGTGCCGAGCGAAAGTCGGCGGATGAAATTGTGGCGGAGTTGCGCAAGGACCTTTCCGGCATCCCGGGGCTGAAAACGTTTCCGCAAGTGGTGCCGGCCATTCGCATCGGCGGCGGTATCCCGAAGAACCAGTACCAGTATACCCTCTTCGGCTCCGACCTGGCGGAACTGAATGCCACGGTCCCCAAGGTAGAAGCCATCCTGCGCGGATTGCCCAGCCTGCAGGATGTGACGAGTGATCTGCAGATTAAGAATCCCCAGGCGCTCGTGACGATCGAGCGGGACAAAGCGAGCGCCCTCGGGGTGTCCGCCTCGCAAATCGAGACGGCGCTTGGAAATGCCTACAGCGCGCGGCAGGTTTCCACGATCTACACCTCCACCAATCAATACCAGGTGATTGTGGAGGTGCTGCCGCAACATCAGTTGAGCCAGGTGGATTTGTCGCTGCTCTACATTCGATCGAAATCCGGCAAATTGGTTCCCCTCAGTGCGCTGACTAAAATTAGCCAGAACGTGGGGCCGTTGACCGTGGCGCATCTGGGCCAGTTGCCGGCGGTCAATATTTCCTTCAACCTCGCGCCCGGCGTGGCGCTGGGCGAGGCTCTCCCACGTGTGGAGGCGGCCGTCCGCCCTGAATTGCCGGCCAGCGTGACGACGAGCTTCCAGGGCACGGCCCAAGCGTTTCAGGCCTCGACGAAGGGTTTGGGCCTGCTCGTGCTCATGGCGGTGCTCGTCATCTATTTGATCCTCGGAATTCTCTACGAAAGTTTCATCCATCCGCTCACGATCTTGTCGGGGCTGCCGTCGGCTGGCTTGGGGGCTTTGATTTCACTCGATCTCTTCGGCTACGAGTTGAACGTTTACGGCTTCGTCGGGCTCATTTTGCTCATCGGCATTGTGAAAAAGAACGCCATCATGATGATCGACTTTGCGCTCGTGGCGCAGCGCGAGCATGGCAAGGCGCCCACGGAAGCCATCTACGAGGCCTGCGTTGTCCGGTTCCGTCCCATCATGATGACCACCATGGCGGCGATCATGGGCACGCTGCCGATCGCGCTCGGCATCGGCTCCGGCAGCGAGGCGCGGCGGCCGCTTGGCATCGCCATCGTGGGCGGGCTGCTGCTCTCGCAATTGCTAACGCTCTATATTACGCCGGTGATTTACGTTTTGATGGAGAAGATCCAAGGTTCCCACAAAGTAACCTCCGATGACGAACCACCCACGGCTCCCGAGCCGGAACTGGCCGAAGCCGAAACCCGCTGATTCCTAAACCAAAGTCATGAAAACCATTATTATCCTGCTCGTGGTGGTCGGTACGACCGTGGGGGGATGGCTGTATTTTTTCAAAGGCAGCAAGGACGAAGCGCTCCAATACCAGACCGCGACCATCGCGCGCGGGGACGTCATCCAAACGGTGGCCGCCACCGGCACGCTGAACCCGGTGTTGAAAGTGCAAGTGGGCAGCCAGATTTCCGGCAATATCCAGAAGCTGAATGCGGATTATAACTCCGAGGTGAAGGCCGGCCAGGTGGTGGCGCAACTCGATCCCGCGACCTACCAGGCGATCGTCCACCAGGCCGAAGGCGAACTCGAAAGTTCCAAGGCCGCGCTGCGGCTCGCCGAGCTCACCGCCAAGCGGCAAAAGGAAATGGCGGACCAGAAGATCGCCACGGCGGCGGCGCTCGATGATGCGGAGGCGTCCCTAAAGCAGGCCCAGGCGCAGGTGGAAATTCGGTCCGCCCAATTGGAAAAAGCGAAGGTGGACCTCAGCCGTTGCACCATCTACGCGCCCATCGATGGCGTAGTCATTTCGCGCAGTGTGGACGTGGGTCAGACCGTCGCCGCCTCGCTCTCCGCGCCGGTGATGTTCATGATCGCCAATGATCTGAAGAATATGCAGATCGATACCAATGTGGGGGAGGCGGACGTGGGCAATATTGAAGTGGGGCAGACGGTGAACTTCGACGTGGACGCCTTCTCTTCTCGCAAATTCCACGGCAAGGTCGCGCAAGTGCGCATCGAACCCATCGTCGTCCAAAGCGTGGTGACGTACGACACGATCATCGAGGTGAGCAATGATGACCTGAAGCTCAAGCCGGGCATGACGGCCAACGTCTCCGTCGTGATTTCCGAGCGCCACGACACTCTTAAGATTCCCAATGCCGCGCTTCGTTTCCGTCCGCCGGATGCGCAGAAAACAGCCGTGACGCCTGACGCTGGTGCTGCGGCCACGCCTGGAGGTGACACCGCGCGTCCGAATGGAGCGCCTCGCGGCCCCGGCGCCGGTGGTGCCGGGACGCGGGAACGCCGCGGGGGCGGCGGTCCGGGTGGCGGCGGTCGCAAGCGCGAGGGAAGCGGCAGTGGAGGCCCCGTGGAGCGGACGATTTATCTCCTCGTGAATGGCCAGCCGCAGGCGACCAAGGTGAAACTCGGAATTACCGACAGCATTTTTACGGAAGTGATCGAGGGGTTGAAGGAAGGCGACGTCGTGATCACGGGATCGAATGCAGCGGCGACCACGGACGCTGCCGGTGGGCAGCGCCCTGGGGGCAGTCCCTTTGGCGGCGGTATGCGCCGGTTCTAGGCTTCACCATGCACCCTGTCATCCAACTGGACGCGATCGAAAAGGTCTACCAAAGCGGCGACGTCGAGGTGCATGCCGTGCGTGGGGTGACGTTGAAAATCGAGAAGGGCGAATTTGTCGCCATCATGGGCGCGAGTGGCAGTGGCAAGAGCACCATGATGAATACGCTGGGCTGCCTGGATCGCCCCACGCGCGGCACGTATTGGCTCGATGGCACTGACGTTTCGGGTTTCAAGCGCGACCAACTGGCCGATCTCCGCAATGAAAAGCTCGGGTTCGTGTTCCAGGGCTTCAACCTGCTCTCTCGCACGACGGCGTTGGAGAATGTGGAGTTGCCCATGTTTTACGGGCATCGCAGCCGTGCGACGACACGCGAGATGCACGAGCGCGCCATGCACGCGCTGAAGATTGTCGGCCTGGAGCAGCGCGCCGATCACTTTCCCAGCCAGCTTTCTGGCGGCCAGCAACAGCGCGTCGCCATCGCCCGTGCGCTCGTCAACAATCCGCAGGTCCTGCTCGCGGACGAACCCACCGGAAATCTCGACAGCCGAACTTCCATCGAAGTGATGGGCGTTTTCCAAAAGCTGAACGACGAAGGCATCACCATCGTCATGGTGACGCACGAACTCGACATTGCGCACTACTGCAAGCGGAACCTCATCATGCGCGACGGTCTGATCGTCAGCGACGTGCAGGTCTCGCCGCGAAACTTCGCCGCGGAGGAATTGCGGAAACTCGTCGAGGCCGAGAAGGAAGCGAAACTCATCGCGCACCAATAGCCATGCGATTCGCCTCCACCATTTTCATCGCGCTGCGCGCCCTGCGGCGCAACGTGCTGCGGTCCATACTCACCGCGCTGGGCATCATCATCGGGGTTGCGGCCGTCATCGCCACTTTCAGCATTGGCAATGGCGCCAAGGCGCAGGTGGAAGCCCAGGTGGCGAGTCTCGGGCAAAACGTCATCACGGTATTTTCCGGCAGCTTTGGTGGTGGTGGCGTCCGGGGCGGGGGAGGGAGTGCGCCCACGCTGACCGTGGAGGATTTCGAGGGCATTGTCCGGGAAGTTCCGGGAGTCGTGGCCGCCAGTCCCGAGGTGCGCGACCGCAATCAAGTGCTGGCCAATGGTCTGAACTGGAATACGCAGGTGAGCGGAGAGGGTCCCGATTATCCCGAGATCCGCACCTGGCCTATGGCGGAAGGGACGATGTTTTCTGATCAGGATGTTCGAGGCGTCGCGAAAGTTTGTGTGATCGGCAAGACCGTGTCCGATCAGCTTTTCCCCACCGAGGAAGCCATCGGACAGACGCTCCGCGTGCGCGATATTCCTTTCAAGGTGGTCGGCGTATTATCCGCGAAGGGCTTCAATCTCTTCGGGCAGGACCAGGATGATATTGTGATCATCCCCTACACCAGCCACATGAAGCGCATCTCAAAGCGCACCTACTTGAGCTCCATCCTCGTGCAGGCCGAGAGCGCCGAGGCGATTGACCGCGTGCAGAAGGGCATCACGGATTTGCTCCAGCAGCGGCGCAAGGGCAAGGAGCCGGACTTTACGGTGCGGAACCAGGTGGAACTGGCGCAGGCCGCGACAGCCACTTCCAAGACGATGACCGTGCTGCTGGCGGCCATCGCGAGTGTATCGCTCGTGGTCGGCGGCATCGGCATCATGAATATCATGCTCGTGAGCGTGACGGAGCGCACCCGGGAGATCGGGATTCGCCTGGCCATCGGGGCGCACGGGGGCGATGTGCTGATGCAGTTTTTGATCGAGGCGATCATCCTGAGTGTCCTTGGCGGCATCCTGGGGGTGCTGCTCGGCGTCGGGGCTTCGCAGATTATTTCGCGGACGAACGGCTGGCCCGTGCTGGTCTCGACGACTTCCATCATCGCCGCGGTCTCCTTCAGCGCGCTGGTAGGAATTTTCTTCGGCTTCTATCCGGCGCGCAAGGCGGCGGCGATGGACCCCATCGAGGCGCTCCGGTACGAGTAAGGCGTGCGGGGCAAACATTGCTGGTGCATTTCCATTCTTCCACTTTCGCGCGATCCGTGCATTCTCCAGCATGCTTCGCACGCTAGCCCTGTTTGTCCTCGGGGCGGTTTCCGCCGCCCTCGCCCAGAGTAAAACGGTTTATCTCACTTTTGATGATGGCCCGCAGCCCGGGACCGCGGACGTGCTCGACGTGCTGAAGGAGCAAGGTGCGCACGCCACTTTTTTCCTCACCGGAAGCAATGCCGCCGGTGTCCAGGGCCTGGACGAACAGGCCGCGCTTGTGCGCCGCGAACTCGCCGAGGGGCACGAACTCGGGAATCACTGCTTCGTCCACAAGCCGATGACGAAGGCCGACTATCGGGCGACGTACGGCGATCTTTCCGGGGAAGCGGCGCGCAAAGCCTTTGATGCGAATCTCGGCCGCAACCAGGATCATTTTCGCTCCCGCTTGCAGCAGGCGGATTTCAAGTTCCTCTTCGCGCGCCTGCCCGGCGATGGCTTCACTTTTCCCGCGCTGGTGCGGGAAGTCGAGGCGCAGGGGATGCGGCACTTTGCTTGGAATTTTGAATTCGCCACCGGTCCCGTCGGCTTCACCTGGCTTAAGGCGCTGGATTGGCAGGGCGTGAAAGGCGCGCGCGCGGAGGAAGCTGGCTTGCCGCCGGATGGCGCGGTGATCCTTTTCCACGACCGCCACTGGGCGGGGGAGAATAAGGAGAAGCTCGCGGGCATCGTGAAAGTCCTCAAAGAAAAGGGCTACACGTTCGGCAAGCTGGCCGACATCAAGCCAAAGGCGCCCAAAGCTCCGAAGCCGGAAGTGGTGGCCCCCGCGCCGGCGCCCGCGCCCCAATAGGGCGCGTCGTCTACTTCAGGCTCTCGTAGCCGGGTTTGATCACATCGTAGATCACCTGGAGGCGTTCGTCGAAATGCACGAATGCGCTCTTCATCGCGTTGATGGTGATCTTTTCGAGGTCCTTGAGATTCAGTCCGAAGTGCTCCACGGCGATGCCGAATTCTTTCGTCATGGTGGTGTCGCTCATCAGCCGATCGTCCGTGTTAATGGTCACACGGAAGCCGCGATCGAAATAAAGTTTGAAGGGATGCTCCGCCATGGAACGCACGGCGCCGGTATGGACGTTGGAGCTGAGGCACATCTCCAGCGGAATACGCCGATCCAGCACGTACTGCGCGAGCGTGCCGAGCCCGGTGATCCGTCCGTTGTCGATGTGCATGTCGTCCGTGAGGCGCGTGGCGTGGCCCAGCCGGTGGGCGCCGCAGAGTTGCAGCGCCTGCCAGATGCTCGCCACGCCGAAGGCCTCGCCGGCGTGGAGCGTGGAGAAAAAGTTGGCGCGCTGGATCGCGTCGAAGGCCTCCGCGTGTTTCTTGGGCGGGTAGCCCGCTTCTTCGCCCGCGAGGTCGAAACCGACGACTCCGCGGTGGCGGAAGTCGATGGCCAGTTCCGCCCACTCCAGCGAGTCGGTGCGGTGCCGCATGCCGCAGATGATGAGCCCCCATTTCACGCCGTATTTCTTTTCACCGCGGGAAAAGCCGTCCAGCGCCGCTTGCACCACGGCCTCCGGCGTCAGCCCGCGCTCGAGGTGAAAGCACGGGGCGAAGCGGCTCTCCGCGTAGACCACACCATCGCGGTGCATGTCCTCGATAAATTCGAAAGCCACGCGCTCGATGGCGGCCCGGGTCTGCATCACCGCGCAGGTGTGGGCGAAGCCCTCGAGGTATTCCGGCAGGGAGCCTTTATTGGCTCCGCGATGAAACCAGACGCCCAATTCCGCGGCGTTGGTGGTGGGCAGAGCCCCGTAACCGCAGTCCTGCGCCAAATCGATCACCGTCTGCGGCCGGAGACCGCCGTCGAGGTGTTCGTGAAGGAGGACTTTGGGGACCCGGGCAAGCACATGCGAATCGATCGTCATGTGCCGCATGCTCAGGCATTTCGGGGCGGGTGGCGAGCAGGGAATCTAGCCGCGCGAACCAGTCTTCTCTTGCGATTAATGATGTGAATGAAACTGTATCCTCCCGCGTCAAAACTGCCATGAAACGTCTTTCCCTGATATTTGCTGCTGTGTTCGTGCTCTTCGCTGGCGTGGCCCGCGCGGAGGAGGAACTCAGCTTCGATTTCTTTTACGACCAACTCGCCCCCTACGGGGAATGGGAGGAGGTCGCTGATTACGGCTACGTCTGGCATCCGTCCGACGTCCCCGCGGATTGGGCTCCGTACACCGATGGCTACTGGACCTATACCGATGCCGGCTGGACGTGGGTGAGCTACGAGGATTTCGGCGGCATCGTTTACCACTACGGCCGCTGGGTGCAGGTGGATGAGATCGGCTGGTGTTGGGTGCCGGACTATGAATGGGGTCCGGCCTGGGTTTCGTGGCGCAAGAGTGAGGACTACGTGGGCTGGGCGCCGCTGCCCCCGGAGGCGGCGTGGGAGCCGGATGCCGGCTTTGGTCTCACCGTGGATACGGATTACGACATTGGCCCGATGAACTACCGTTTCTGCCGGGTGCGCGATTTCGGCGCGCCGGTCATTCGGGAAGTTTGCGTGCCGCGGGAACGCAATATCACCATCGTTTACGAGACGGTGAACATCACGAACATCTGCTACCGCCGCGACTACGGCTGCGTGTTCAGCGGGGGCTTCGACTACGATTGGATTGCCCCGCGCTGCGTGCGCCCGCTGCCGCTCTTCCGGCTCGTGCGCAACACGAATAACATCTTCATCGTCGGCAACCGCGGCAACGTCTTCATCAATGCGCCGCGGGGCAACGCGCTTATCGTGGCGGCTCCGCATCTCTCGGTGCGGGCGGACTTCCGGAAGCCCAGCCGCAATATTCAAGTGGCCCGGGTTTTGCCCAAGCCGGTCTTCCATCGCGGATGGTCGGGCCTGGACCGGGAAGGCGTCCGGGATCGTTTGCTCGTGAAAATGCGCGAGGAGCACAAGGATGTGGCCGTGCGCAAGGCGCCCGCCCGCCCGGTGAAAGCGACGCAAGTGTCCATTCTGCCGACCCAGGTCAACCTCGCGGCGGCCAGCCAGGCCAAGACGGCCGGCCATCGGAATAATGCGGTCGCCCGTGTCGGCTCCTCGATTCCGGTCGATCCGGAATCGGTCGAAAATCCAGCGCGCGTGCGTGGGGATCGGGATGGCGACGGCAAACCCGATCGCATTTCGCGTGTGCCCGGCGACCGCAATGGCGACGGCAAACCAGACGGCGTGGTACCGGTGCCCGGTGATCGTAATGGTGACGGCAAGCCCGATCGCGTGGTGCCAGTGCCCGGCGATCGTAATGGCGACGGCAAACCGGATCGCGTGGTGCCAGTGCCCGGCGACCGCAATGGTGACGGCAAACCCGACCGCGTGATGCCAGTGCCCGCTGACCGCAACGGTGACGGCAAACCTGATCGCGTAGTCCCGGTGCCTGCTGACCGGAATGGTGATGGAAAGCCGGATCGCGTAGTGCCGGTGCCCGGCGACCGTAATGGGGATGGCAAGCCGGATCGCACGTTGCCGGTTCCCGGAGATCGCAACGGTGACGGCAAACCCGATGGCATTGTGCCCGTGCCCGGGGATCGCAAACCGGATCGCACGTTGCCGGTTCCCGCAGACCGCAACGGCGATGGCAAACCGGATCGCACGCGCCCCGTGCCCGGAGATCGAAATGGAGACGGCAAGCCCGATCGTGCCGCGACGGATGCGGCCGCTGAGGCGGCCCGCCGACAGGCGGAAGCTGATGCTGCGCGCCAGCAGCAGCAAGCGCAAGCCATGCGGGAGCGTGCCGCTGCTGCCGCTCAGGACAAGGCGAACGATGCTTTGCGCCAGCAACAGGAAGCCATGCGGGAACGCGCTGCCGCTGCCGCTCGGGAAAAGGCGGGTGAAGCTGCACGTCAGCAGCAGGACGCTCTGCGTGAGCGCGCCGCTGCTGCCGCCCGGGAAAAGGCCGGTGAGGCTGCGCGCCAGCAGCAGGAAGCGATGCGCGAACGTGCCGCCGGTGCGGCCCGCGAACGCGCTGCCGAGGCGCAACGCCAGCAGCAGGACAATCAACGCGAACGTGCGGCTAGTGCCGCTCGCGAGCAACAGGAAGCGATGCGCCAGCGCGCTGCCGCCGCTGCTCAGGAGCGCGCTGCTGACGCCCAGCGCCAGCAGGCCGCCGCCGCGGAAGCCCGCCAACGCGCGGCCGAAGCTGCTCGGGCGCAAGCTGCGGAAGGACAGCGTCAGCAACAAGCCGCCGCTGCCGCCGCCGAGGCCCGCCAGCGCGCCGCCGAGGCCGCTGCCGCAGCGCGGGCGCAGAAGGACAAGGACGACGACGCTCGCGATCCCCGGAAGCGCCGGTAGTTACGGGCTCAAGAACGATATTCCAGCAGGGGCGCTCCCAATGGGGCGCCCCTGTTTTCTTGAACTCAATCCGCCTCAGGATTTCGGAAACTCGCCGTTGGCCAGTCCGTCCCGCACCCACGCGAGAGCCTCCTCACTACTCTTGAGCGTCCCTTCGAGCTGCCGCGTGGTCACGGCATCGAGAATCACTTTGAACCGCGGCCCCGGCCGCAACCCGAGCGCCTTCAGATCATTCCCCGTGATGAGCGGCGGGGGAATGAGCGGTTCGGCGGCGAATTCCTCCCGCTTGGCGCGCAGAAAGTCCCAATTCGAAAGATCCCCGTTGCTGCTCGCACAGTCAACGCGATGGAGCTCCAGCTCGTCCGCGAAATGCGGGCGGGCCATGAACTGCTTGAGCTTCGCCACGCGCATGTCCTGCACATGCATGAAGTGCATGTGATTCGCCACGATGGCCACCACCGCGTCGGTTTCATCGCGGCTGAAGCGCAGGCGCGCCATGATTTTTTCCGCCATCTCCGCGCCGAGCTTGTCGTGGCTATTAAAACGAATCCGCCCCGTTTCATCCACCGCATAGGTTCCCGGCTTGCCGATATCGTGAAACAGCACGCCGAAGACGAGCGGTGCGCTGACCTGCTCCGGCAGCAGCCCGAGCATCGCGCGGGTATGCACGAAGACGTCACCCTCGGGATGGAATTGCGGCGGTTGCTCGCACCCACGCAGGGCCATGATTTCCGGCAACACCTCCTGCATCAGTCCACTTTCGACCAGCAAATCGAAGCCCCGCACTCGCGTGGGGGAGACGAAGATTTTCACCAATTCCTCGCGGATGCGCTCCGCGCTCACATCGTGGATATCCTTCGCGTGCGCGCACACTGCGCTCCACGTTTCCGGATCGGTCTGAAAACCGAGCGCCGCGGCAAAACGCACCGCCCGCAAGAGCCGCAGCTTGTCCTCGCGAAAGCGGGCGGTGGCATCGCCAATGGCCCGGAGCCGGCGCGCCGCGAGGTCCGCGCGGCCTTCGATGTAATCGATCACCTCGCCCTTCAGTGGGTCGAAGAACAAGCCGTTGATGGTAAAGTCGCGCCGCTCCGCATCCGTCTGCGGCGAGCTGAAAGTGACGCCCGTTGGCCGCCGGCCATCGACGTAGGCGCCGTCGCTGCGAAAGGTCGCCACTTCGAAATCGTGGCCGTGCTCGTGGACGACAATTACTCCGAAATGCGCACCGACGGCATACGTGTGCGGAAAGAGGCCTTGCACCTGCTCCGGCCGCGCATTCGTGGCGATATCATAGTCCTGCGGCTCCTTCCCGAGCAGCATGTCGCGCACGCATCCGCCGGCATAGTACGCGGTGAAGCCCGCGCCGCGCAGGCGCTCCACCAGCGAACGTGCAGTATTCTCAAGCGTGGACACGCGCCCAATATGCGGCATCTCCCGGGCTTGGCGAGCGCGTTTGAAATGGCCTCATCGCCTCGCACATGGTGTCCGCTCTATTTCAAATACTCCTGTTTGAGCCAGTCGAGGCAATCATTGCGGGCCTTGAGCAATCCACTCAGCGGGTAGGCGTGCGACGCTGGCTCCAGCAGGGCGCGGACGTCCTCGGGCAAGGCGGCCTTTTGCTTTTCATCGAGCGGCCCCAAGGGAATCTGGCGGCTGGCGGACTGGGCCAGCGCCATTTCCGTACGCGCTGAGAGCAGGAAATTCGCGAGCTTCCGGGCATCTTCGAGACGCCCGGTGCCGCGAATGATGGCGACGGTGTTGGGGATGCAGATGGTGTATTTCCCGTCCACCAGAACGGGCTCGGCCGCGACGGGCTTCTTGTGGTCGCGCGCTTCAAAATAATCATCGGTATCGGTGTATCCCGCGCCGCATTCGCCGGAGGCGACGACGTCCCGCACCATGGCATTGCCGGCGACCTCGCGCAGGCCGCGGGCGCGGGATTCGGTATGCCAGAATTTGAGGCGGTCCGGTCCCCACAAGTCCCAGAGCACCGCGTAGTGGGTGAGCGTGGTGCCATAAAGCGGCTTGGCTACGGCGAAGCGTGCGAACTGCTTTTCCTTCGGAGGCGGAGCGGCGCTGTCCAGGAGGTGCGCCACCTCGAGGGAGGGCTTGCCCTCCACGGAAAACAACAGCGGTTCAAAATGATCCGGCTTTTCGGTGTTCCGGATCTTCATCCGCAGCCGGGCGCCGAAGCCAGCCCAGCGCCCCGCTTCGTCGCGCATCGATGCGGGAATCCGCTTCCAGCCTTCTCCTTGATACGGCTCCAGCAGTCCTCGCTCAGCCAGGTCCATGGTCCCCAGCAGTTCGTTGTTCCAGAAAACATCGCAGTGCGGCTTGGTGCCGTCCTGGATGATTTGCTCGGCCAGGCCCAGGGACTTGGTGGCCTCGGTGTCGTATTTCACCACCACCGGAATCCCGCTCACGCGCTCAAACTGCGCGAGTAAAGCGTCGGCAAACTGGGCGTCGTGGGCGCAGTAAACCACGAGCTTCTCGCGGGTGGTTCGCTGCCACAGCGTGAGCAGCAGCCCGACCCCGAGGATCAGCACCAGGTAGACTTTGGCTTGGCGGAGTTCGCGCACGCGGGGAGCATGGAACGCCCGGCGTTCAAATTTCAACGCCCAACGATCCACAAAGAGTGCGCCGCGCGAACTAACGCGCGGCGGCACCCTGGAAATTTATACGTGGAGGTTCGCCGGTTTGCTTACGCCTTCTCCTCGACTTCCTCGACTTCCTCTTCCTCGTCTTCGTCCACGTCTTCGTCAGCCTCATCCACATCGTCCTCATCCTTGAGGGCGAGTTCGTGGTCGCTGAAGAAATGTCGTTTCCGTTTTCCGGGAGGGAGGGGCACGATCGTCATGAAGCAATTCTTGCCCATGAGCTTTGGTTCGGCCTCGGGATGGCCCATGGCGTCGAGATCCTTTTGGATCCGCCGCATGAGGTCCATGCCGATTTCCTTGTGGGCCATCTCACGGCCTCGGAACTGGAGGAGCACTCGCACCTTGTTGCCCTTGTCGAGGAACTCCTCGGCATGGCGCATTTTGGTGACGTAATCGTGTTCGGCGATGTTAACGCGGAACTTGATTTCCTTCAGCTTGCTGGCCGCATTTTGCTTGCGGTCCTTGTCGTGTTTGGCGAGGTCGTACTTGAACTTGCCAAAGTCCACGATACGGCACACTGGAGGGGTCGCGGTGGGAGCAACCTCGACGAGGTCGAGGCCGTGTTGCTGGGCTGCCCGCAGGGCGTCCTGGATTTTCATCACTCCGAGCTGTTGCCCGTTGGACGCTACAATCACGCGCACCTCTCGCGCGCGAATGCGATGGTTCACTCGAATCTGATTGAGTTGGATAGTGTTATCAGGGTGGGGCCGTGAGCCGGGGAGCGCCAGCGCGGCCTTGTTCAATGGTTGTGTCGCCTCGTCTCTCCCGGTAAACCGGTCGCGACGGCTCCTGCACTACCCGCGCTGGCGACAAACGCGGCGGCTGGACACGCACCCTAATTGGCCGCGCCCACAGCGTTGTATTTACGTTTGGTTGCCTCTTGTCGCAAGGGGTTTTTTGCTTTGGCGCGAAATTGAAACAACGGGTGAAATGGGTCGTGGGTCTCTCTGGATGAACGATTTAGGAGAAAAGCGTCCAATATCCGGACGGCGGAAATTCGCGAAGCTGGCGATTGTGCGGATTTCCAGCCGCCGCCATGGTGGCGGCGATGGCTGCTCATACTGATACTTTCACCGTCCGCACGCGTGGAAAAGGAACCACGGAAATCACGGATGAAGTGGCGCGCATTGTCTCCGCGAGCGGAATTCGCACGGGCACGGCAACAGTCTTCATCCAGCACACCAGCGCCTCGCTGATCATTTATGAAAATGCGGATCCCTCGGCCCGGACGGATCTCCACGAATTCTTCGAGCGCCTCGTGCCGGAGGACAGCGACTATTTCGTCCACACCGCCGAGGGCCCGGACGATATGCCATCGCACTTGCGCATGGTGCTCACGCGCACTTCAGAGGTCATCCCGGTGGCGAATGGCCGGATGGCTCTCGGGACCTGGCAGGGGATTTTCGTTTTCGAGCACCGGCGAGCGTCGCACTCGCGGGGGATCGTGGTGAGCGTGGTGGGGGAGTGAGATGCGGCATTCCCCAGAAGTTGGCGCTAGTCTTTCGCCAACTCATCGACCAAGCGCTGCATCTTGCTGATATTCTCGGCGCCGGGAAGGCCAGCTTTGCGTAACTCCAGTTTTTTGAGCAGTTCGATGCGGTAATCGGGGGGAAAGACCTTTTTGAAGACCGGCATAACTTCAATCATCGCATCCAGGACCAAAGCGATATCTTCAGGCGCTTGAAATCCTTTCTCGGAAAGCATGTCGCCCATTCCTTCAAACATCTCCTTGGCGCCATTTCTCGCTTTCTCGAGCGCCTTGGCCTGTGCCTCTTCCCGTTCGCCTGGCTTTAGCGTGGATAGGGCCTCGTTCAACAGCCGGTTTCCAACCGCTCCCACCCGCAAGATGAAGCCGCATTGTTGCGCCAGTTCATGGTGTAGCGCAGCCCCATGGTCGCAGGCATCGGCATACTGCATAAACACCGCGCTGGCGCCGGCCATCAGCTCATATGCTTCTGTCACTCGCTCGGTTAGTGAGACCTGTTGGCTGCTCAGAAATTGGATATTTTCAAGGGAGGTGATCCGTTGCAAAAATTTTCGACCACTTTCCTCCGAGTTGCGAGGCAGCGGAATTTTCCCAGCCTTCAAGACTTGAAAAGTCTTGAGGTACTGATTGCTCCCCCATTTTTGATCGAGATCCGGAATTCCGGCCGCGGTGAGCGTGCGTTCGTCGGCGAGAAGCCGGGTTGGCAGGAAAGCCAAAACTAACCATAAGAGGAATGTCGGGAGGGTTCGCATAGCCCGGAATCTTGAAGTTGCGGCGGGGGGA
>JADMIO011201677.1_pt1 | contig 76597 bp, 66 predicted proteins | sample 8958161 | NCBI WGS metagenome assembly JADMIO01 (sample SAMN16585339, study PRJNA669376) | soil metagenome | isolation source: Crop rotation soil | place: USA: Cullars Rotation, Alabama | collected 2011
GCCGCGACTTCAAGTCACGTGAATTCCAAGCTTCGGATCCCACTGTGCTGGAAAGTTGCTCATTCGCCTGGTGCCGCAAGACGCGCAACCGGGTACCCAGATCAGTTGGTTCGCAACCACCAAACCAAGCAGCCCACAACCTGGCGACATCGAAGCAGATCTGTTACGCGAATATCGCGTCGCGGGCGAGAGCGATTTCTGGATGGAACCCGGAGAGACCTACCACATCGGCACAGTCATGGTGTTGCAGCCCGGCAATTACCTTGCGATGGTGACCTTTGTGGGCAACCGACGAGACAAGTCGGATTTCTGGCGCCGGGTCTTCTTGATTCAAGTGCCCTCGGCCACAACAGCGCCGCCAACTACTCTTCCTGCGAAAAGCGCATCCTGACGAAACAGTCACACGTCGCAGATCTTGACCGCCTGCTCCAGCGATGCGTAATGGTCACGTTTCGGGATGAATTCCTGTGCGACGACTCCTTTGAAACCGGTCTCCACAATGGCGCGCATGATCGCAGGGTAATACAGCTCCTGCGTCTCGTCGATCTCGTTTCGCCCGGGAACGCCAGCGGTGTGGAAATGGCCGAGGTATTCCTTGTTCTCCTTGATCGTCGCGATGACATCGCCTTCGTCGATCTGCATGTGGTAGATGTCGTACAGGAGCTTGAAGCGCTCGGACCCAACCGCCTTGCACAGCTTCACGCCCCACGCGGTGCGGTCGCACATGTAGTCCTTGTGATTGCGCTTGGAGTTGAGCAATTCCATGTGGACGGTGACCTTCTGTTTCTCCGCCTGTCCGACGATTTGCTTCAGCGCTTCGGTGCAGTTCTTCAGCCCCTCCTCATCATCCATCCCATCGCGATTACCGGAGAAGCAGATGACATTCGGATAGCCGGCCTCAGAAGCGGCGTCGATCGACGTGCGGATCTTTCCGAGACAATCGTCCCAGTTCTCCTTGCGATTCAGGCCCTTGGTGATGCCGTGACTCGTGGTCATCGTCGAGATCAGGTCGTACTTCTTCAGCGTGGGAAACCAGTCGGGCGAGAGCAGATCGATGCCGACGAGGCCGAGCTTCTTGGCGTTCTGGCAGAAGGTCTCCTGGTCCCAGCTTTTGAAGCACCACTGGCAGACCGATTGATTGATCCGCCCCTTCTTCATGGAACTTTCCTCTGCGAGCGCGGGCGCGCCCGCGGCCAGAGCAATCGTTGCACCGGCGGCGGATTTGAGCATCGATCGACGAGTCGGCATGTCGGCTCCTCTCTTCCATTCAGGTTCGACTGCAACCTCACCACGGCGGCATCGTAACGTGGACGCCGCGCGACAGACCTGCGGTGAAGTAAATTTTCTTTGGTTGCCGAACGTAGCCGCGTATTCGACGGGGTTGCGATTCTGCGACCGCCGTGGCTTTGTTTCGACGTTTTGCGCACCTCGATGCGGTCTGGCCAGATCCGCCGTGGCTTTGTTCCGCACATTTCACTCCGCCGCGTGAAAGTTCTTGAGGCGAAGCGATTTACGCGCCATCGGCGGCGCGAATCTGCCGCGCATGATGATTCACTTGTCAAAGAGCGCGCCCCATTTTCCGTGCGCGTTGCGCGCTTTTGATCAATTTCGCGCACGCGCTGAGCGCAGCGCGGCGATTCCGGAGTGAATCCGCGAAAGAAATTCTTCAATCCGCCGGTTTTTCAAGCTGGGCCGTTGCACAGCAAGCCCTCGAAATTGTGTTGCGGCGCGCAGATTTTCATGCCGCGCACGGGAGCCTGTTGATGTCGGTCTGACGCACGGCGATCAAAGCGGTGATGAGGCGGCGGCCCTTGTCGCTGACGATGTAACGATGCGTATGGGAGAGTTTGCTGATCAGCCCATGAGCGCGAAGCATGCGCAGCTTGCGGCTGACGGCGGCACAGCGGCGGCGTTTTTCGGTCGGGCTGGTGGTGGCATCGGGGAAGAAAACCTGCTGAAGGTCGCGGTTGCGCAGGCCGTGGAGGAGGAACCCGGCTTTGGCGATGGTCTCGAGCAGTCGGGCGTCATCTTCGTGCAGCGGGTTGAGGCCGCGGAGGCGTCGCTTCTTCCAGGTGACCGGGTTGCAAAGTTCGCGCGTGACCGACGTGATGGGGGTCGCGACGGTGGCGATGGCGTCGAGGTAACGCTGATTGGCGGCGTGGGAGACTTGCGCCCGCTGGCGGGCATCGGCCACCGCTTTGCGCATCGCCATCCACTTGACCGATCCATCCACGCGGCGGCGCGGGCTGCGCAGCTTGCCCACCTCATTGAGCGTCGTTTCCACGCGCAGCACCGATCCCTGCTTGTTGTACATCTTGATGGAGTTGCGCTGGACGCCGTGCTTGATGCGGATCCCTTCGTGGCGTTGCACCAGGTCGCTGACCACCTCGCCTTTGAAGTTGGGCATGCAGTGGCCGCCGGGCGGAACCTTCTTGCCTAAAAAGCGCAGCACGTCGCGGCTGGCGAAGCTGGTCATGGCGTGGTGCAGCAGGCTGGGATAAAGCCGGTTCAGCTCAGCGACACTCTTGAACATGCAATCACTGGCCCACTCGCTCTGCGCCAGCGTCCAGTAGTAGGAGAGCGGCAAGGGAGCGAGAATCTGTGGCAGGTCGGGAGCGATCGACTCGGCCAGTTGATCGAGCGCCGGCTTCCAATCGAAGCTCACTTGCTCATCGAGCAGGCGCTGCGCCGCCGGCACATCGTCCACCGCAAGCAGGCAGTTCTCCTTGCGAAGGTAGCTGATGCCCGCGGCATCGAGCGCGCGGCACAGCCACTCGCGGCCGTTAATGCAGATGTACTGCGTGAAAGGGAGCCACGTCTGCATCCGCACGTGCATCAGGCCGAAGATCGGGTGCAGGTGATAATGATAGACGTGCAGGCAATTGGGCCGGCTGCGTTCGAACTGACAACGTCCGCTGGTCTTGCCCTTGCGGATGGCGAAGCTGGAGCACGGTTCCAGCGCGGTGATGCAGCAGATCAACCCCTGCTCGATACCGTCATCGCGGGCGCACTGCCACCTCGTCCTTGCTGATCTTGCTGCTGGGCAGATACATCACCGGTCGGCCCAGTCGCTCGGCCACCTTCAACGCCGCCTGTTTCAACTGCGCGCTGGAGGCCAGGGCGAACTCCTTGAACTGAAGAAACATCCTGCCGGTGGCGTGGAAGAAGCCTTCCAGTCCCTGCGGATGGCAGATGCGCATGAGCGTTCCGCCAAAGCGCAGGCGATCCCAGCCGCTGAGCATGCCGGTGACAACTTTGGCGTGTTGCTGTAAGAAGAGGTTCATGACGTTGCTCCTTCGCGGGAAGTGAAGTTGGACAAAGCTTCAACTTACCGCCGGGAGCAGCGTCATTCATTGTTCATCCCCTCGCCGGCGACCCCTTTGGTTGCGGCCAAGCGCAGCGCGGCCGCGCTAGGCGAATCGACTGCCTTCAGCCTGGCAACGCAGATGAAAGCTCGTAACGCAAAATTATGCGACATTGGAATAATTGGGCTGGCCAGACAATTTTGACGTGATATATTTGACTGCGTCGAATGGTTGCGCCGGGGCGGCCTTGGGGTTTTGGGCTTCCGGGACTTGTGCGAAGTGAATTCCGGCGGGGTCTGCGTGGTTCTATTGCGCTATCAGTGTCGTCTGAGGTGCGTGCTGCTTGTCGCGGCAGGCATGGTCGCGGCTGCCGCTTCGCCCGCGCGCGCCGTTGGTTGGGATAACGACGACTTCATTATCACGGGCGCGTCCAACTTCCCCGACCGCATCGGCATCTTCGATCACGACTTCACGTTTAAGGGTTACCTCGACCAGAATTTCCTAGGCGTGTCGGGCCTTGGCTTTGACGCACAAGGCCGGCTGGTGGCGCAATCTTTCCTCAATCCCGAGGTTCGCGTTTACGACTCCAGCGGCGTGAAAGTCGGAGGATTCACGCAGAGTAGTAGCCCGATGCTAGTGCCAGGAAGTGACGTGAAGGTCGCGCCTGGTGGGAATTACGTCCTTGGCACGCTTTCAAACGGTGCTCGTGAATTCACGCCTCAAGGGATCTTTGTCCGCCAGTACGGCGACGGAAACAGCACTGGAGTGGCCATAATTCCAGGTAATCGGCTTTGGTGTGGCGGGGCGGGCACGACTGTTCGCATCTTCGATATCGTCAGTGGTGCGCAGATTGGCGATTTCGTAGCAGATCACCAAGTCCACGCGGGCTTGTTGCAGTATAGCTTCACGACAAACAGCGTTCTGATGATCGATACAGATCGCGACGCTGGCGGCGTCTTCGAGCGCGATGTCACCGGTGTCCTGTTGCGCCAGTTCCATGTCCCTATGGCCCAGGTAGGCCTGAACGGCGCCACTCGCGGACCCGTGGATGACGTGTTCGGCACGACAAGTGATTTTCAACTGGACGTTGTCGATTGGCATCCCGACACAAGCGTTGCGAGGACGGTCGACGTCTACCCGACACAGATAAGTCCAGTGAGCATACTTTGGACGGGCACGGTTCCGGAACCGAGCACGCCCGTGGCCCTAATATGCAACGCCTGTCTGCTTTTATCCCGTCGATTTAGTAAGGGCCTAAGAACTAAAGCACGACGCTCCTAGCTCGCGCTAAAGCCGCGAAAAGAGTCTTTATTCCGCAGATTTGGCGGTCTGGGCTGTTGCGCGAATCGACCGCCTTCAGCCTAGCAACGCGGGTGAAAGCTTGTTAACGCAAAATTATGCGACATTGGAATAATTGGGCTGGCCAGACAATTTTGACGTGATACATTTGACTGCGTCGAATGGTTTGGGCCGGGGCGGCCTTGGGGTTTGGGCTTCCGGGACTTGTGCGAAGTGAGCTTGGTTGCAGGGGTGTGCGTGGCTCAATTGCGCCATCAATATCGTTTGGCTTTCCTGCTGCCTGTAGCGCCAGGCATCATCGCGGCTGTTGCTTCACCCGCCCGCGCTGTGGGATGGGATAACGACGACTTTATCATCACCGGCGCGCCCAACTTTCCCGACCGCATCGGCATCTTCGATCAAAACTTCGCGTTCAAGGGATTCCTGTTCACCAACTGGGTCGGCGTGCAGGGGCTGAATTTTGACGGGCAAGGCCGGCTGGTGGTGTTCAATTCGCTGAGCCCGGAGGTGCGGCTTTACGAGCCCAGCGGCGCGCAAGTCGGTGGATTTACAACCGCAACAAGTCCGATGCTGACCACTGGCGGCGACGTAAACGTCATGCCGAATGGCAACTATATCATTGGAACGAGCGCTAACGGCGCGCGAGTGTTCAGTCCGCAAGGTGAATTTATTCGGCAATATGGGGACGGAAACAGCAGCAGCATCGCATTATTGCCCGGACAACAGCTTTGGTCAGGTAATCCCGGCACGCTCACGATGAAGGTCTTTGATTCCGACACTGGCCTTGAAGTCAGAAGCTTCTTGCTAGATCACCAGACGCGCCCGTCCTACATGAACTATAGCTCGACTACAAATTCAGTGCTCTGTATCGACCGCGACCGAGATGCCGGCGGCGTGTTTGAGCGCGATCTAGACGGAATTCTGCTGCGGCAATTCCATATTCCGCTTGCCCAAACGACTTGCAACGGAGCGACCCGTGGGCCGGCGGGCGAGGTATTCGGGACCAGCAGCAATTTTAATCTGGATGTTGTCGAGTGGCAGTCCGATGCAAACGTCGTGCGGACATACGACGTATACCCCGTTGAAATAACTGCGGCAAGAATCCTCTGGGCCGGAGTCGTTCCGGAGCCAGGAGGGGCGGTGCTTAGCGTGGCAGGGGTTTTCGCGCTGCACCTGCTGCGACCGGCTCGCACACGTAGACAAGTTTCAGGCTGAGCGGGCTGTAGGCCTAGTTGTTCAATTCGATAAACCGACAGTCGCTCTCAGTTGAGCGACCACTGTGATGCCGTGTCCCTTTCGGAAGAAGGAACCGTGTCTCACCGCAAAAGTTACAAGCAGGAACCCGCATCAATTTCGATCGCCGTAAGTTGCACCATCGAGGCACTTGAGCGGCGCTTTCATCTTTCGTATAGCGCACGCGGAAAAGTTTCTGTGATCGTTGACGAAACGGTCGCACAAGACCTCACTGCGGAGCTCGGCCAATTCAAACAGGACATGATCGGCGACGGTTGGACTGTCTCAATGCACGATGGCATTGAGGGCGACGCTGCGCCACGGATGATTGATGATGATAACGTCTGGGATAACACCGACCCGAATAACGCCGTCGCGATGGCTACCACCACTACCCAATACCGAACCGACCTCCAGACCGTGAAGGACATGATCGCAGCAGACGCGGACGACGACACGCTCAAAGCGATTGTGATCATCGGACATGTGACGGTGCCGTACTCCGGCACCACAAGCTACGACAATCATGGGGGTCGAGCGATGCCGACCGACCAATACTACGCCGATCTGGATGGCACTCCTACCACTTGGGGCGACTCCTCGGCTGACGTGTCGTACCCGACGACCAACTTCCGAGGCCAGAAGGGGTGGGAGTTTACTTGGAATACGCCCGGTGATGGACGTTTTGACGCGAATTTCGTGCCTGGTGATGGGTTGGAGCTGTCATTCGGCCGCATCGACATGGCAAATTTGAGCACGGCGTTCACCTCATGCGAGACGGATCTGCTCAAGAGCTACTTCCGCCGGAACCATAATTACCGTACGGGACTATTCAGTCCCGAGAACAAGGCGTTGTTGCAGACCGATTCTCACGGTGGCGCGCATCCGGATTTCACTACGGCCTTAGGCAGCGGCACCGCCGATACCGCTAACTGGTACACAAAATTCACCGACACAGGCCCGACGCACTACTTATTCGCATCTCGGACGGGTTCGAGTACGCTGCACAGCTTTGACAACGGTGATCCCGGTCCGCAGAAGCTTGGTTCGTACAACGTCGGTGATGCGACGACGTACCCGCAACAGTATGGTCAACGGGAGACGCCGGTACATGCGGTCTTCACAATGGCTGGCGGCAGTTTCATGGGCGATTGGAACAACAGGAGCATCGTAACCTACAACAATATCGACTACCTCGATGCCCCCGCTCCTTCGAGCGCTGATTGCGTCGAATTTTGAGTCGAGCCTATTGGCGGCGGACAACGGTGAGGCGCTGGTTTCCATGTCGTTGGACGAGTTGGATCCTTCTTATCCGGCCGCAGCGGGGCTTCTCCGAGATGAGGTGCTGCTTGGCGAACCGATGAGCGAGGGGTTTCGTGAAGCGATTAATGACTACGCGTCTCCGAGCGGGAATGAGGATAGTATCTATCAGGAGTTCCTCGGCGACCCGACGTTGCGCTTGAACTATGTGCCGCCGGTAACGGACGTGGTCGGCTCCGAGGCGAGCGGAGATGTCGTCCTGGACTGGACTGCCCCGCAGAATGCGCCTTCGGGGACAACGTACGCCGTCCTGCGCGCCTCATCGCTCGACGGGCCGTGGGACCTGCGCGACGACGCGCTGACCTCCACCAGCTTTTCGGAGACCGCGGACAGCGGAAGTTGGATTTATGTCGTCCGCGCCGTCGCATCGACGACAACCACTGCGGGTTCGTATGACAACGCGAGTCAGGGCGTGTTTGCGGTAGTCGTCGTTGGCGGCAGCGCGGATAACGGGCTTTGGGCGCGCTATGACGCCGACAGCGACAGCGAGCGGTTCTACAGTAGCGCGACCGCGCCGACTGACTTCTTCGGCGGCGCTTTGGCGCGGGCGATGCTTGACTCAATCACATTCATCGGCGCGGGGGGGGCAATGACTCGATGAGCCTGGAATTGCCGGCAAGCACGGTGGACCCGAGCAAGACGATCGATGTCTATGCCGACGGCGGCAGCGGCAGCGACCTCGTTCGCATCGTCGGCACGAGCGGGAACAACACGGTTACCGTGACATCCGGCGCGGTCACGCTCGGAGTCATGACGTTGACGCGCACGAGCATCGAACTCGACGACTTCGACGGCGTCGGCGGGACCGATCAATTGACCGTCACCGGCGGGACGTGGCACCAGGCGGATGACCTGCAAAACGGCACCAACGTCTGTAACGTGACCGCCAGCTCCAGCGCGGTCGTCGTGTTCAACACGACACAGCACATCGGCGCCCTGTCGGTCACCAGCAGCGCAACGGCGACGCTTGCGGCGCGCGGCGGTTCGTACGATGTAACGCCGGCACGCGTCATCACCGTATCATCGTTGGATTTGGGGAGCGATATCAACAGCCACGCGACCGGCACGCTCGATATCAAGGACAATGACCTGATCGTCAAGAGCGGCAATCTCGGAACGTGGAACGGCACCGCGTACACTGGGCTTCAGGGAATCCTCCAGCGCTCGCTGCATGATGGGGCATGGGATTTGCCCGGCATCATCACCTCGCTTGCCGACGACGACGGCCCGTACACGGCCATCGGCATCGCCAAGGCGAGTGACGTATTTGGCATCAGCAGCAGCGGAACCGCCAGTTGGATTCAAGGCGCCGGGCTGACTGTTGGCGTGACGGGCAGCGATATCCTGCTGAAGTATACGTATACCGGCGATTGCAACCTGGACGGCGAAATCAACGGCGACGACTACTTTCAGATCGACTCGCACGTGAATCTCAGCGGCAGCGCCTTCGATTACTTCAATGGAGATTTGAACCTCGACGGGCTGATTAACGGCGACGACTACTTTTTCATCGACAGTAATTCGCCCGGGCAGCACGATCCGCTGTGACGGCGATCGAGTGTCTTGATCAGGTAACGGGCGTTTTGCCGGGAACGGCGATTTCGGGAATCGGATACTTCGCCGCGAAATCCAGTTTCTCCGGAAACAGGCTCAATTTCGAGCCCATCGCCTGCTCCCACGTCACTTGCTTCCCGCTGTAGACGCTCATGCGGCCCATGATGCCGGTGAGCGTGCTCTCGGCGATGCGGACGGCTTCGTTGATTCGCTCGCCGGTGCGGATCGCGTTGATCAGGTCCGTGTGCTCCTTCACGTACGCGACGAGGTGATTCTGATCGCCTTCGTATTTCCAGGTTTCCTTGCCGCGGATGATCCCTTTGTCGGGGAAGGCGACGCCCTCGGTGCCGACGATGCGCTCGCCGACGCGGAAATCGGTCTGGTCCATCTGCCGGCACATGCTCATGACGATTTTTCCGCCGGGATATTCGAATTCGACGGCTTCGTGATCGTAGACGTTGCCGTAGATCTCGGCGTCGCGCGTCTGCCTTCCGCCGAGTCCATATGCGCTGACCGGCGGGCCACCCATGGCCCAGTTCATGACGTCGATGTTGTGGACGTGCTGCTCGAGGATCTGGTCGCCGCTCAGCCAGGTGAAGTTGTTCCAGTTGCGGATCTGCCATTCGAGATCGGACCAGCTCTTATCCCGCGGCTTGAACCATGTGCCGACCTGGTTCCAGTAACACTGCCCGCCGAGCACCTCGCCGATCGCGCCGCCGTGGATGCGCTTCATCATTTCGACGTAAGGCGGATGGTGCCGGCGTTGCGTGCCGCAGACGAAGTTGAGTTTTTTCTCGTCGATCTTCCTGGCGGATTCGAGCACGGAACGGATGCCGACGGGGTCGGTGCCGATCGGTTTCTCCGCGAAGATGTGCTTGCCCGCGGCGACAGCCTTTGCGATATGGAACGGGCGGAACCCGCCGGGCGTGGTCAGCAGCACCAGCTCGATGTCGGTCTCGAGGATTTTGTCGATCGCGTCGAAGCCGATGAAGATCTGCTTGTCGGGGACGTTGTACTTTTCCTTCAGCGATTCTTTCAGCGTCTTATTTCCAGACTCCATGCGATCGGGGAAGAGATCCGCCAGCGCTACGAGTTCGACGTTCTCGGAGGAATCGACGCAGTTCTTCGCGGCGCCGCATCCGCGGCCGCCGCACCCGACCAGGCCGATCTTCAGTTTGGGAAATCGAGACGCTTGCGTTGTCGCCGGTGTTTGCGTTGCGGCTGCCATGATCGTTAACTCTCCCGTCGCAGATAAATCGGACTTGCCCAGGCCATCTGGCCGTCGACTTGCGTGACCTTCACGAAGTACGGCGTCGTCTTTCCTACCACCGGCTCGATCGTGCGCTGCAATTCGATCGAAGTTTCGGTCGGATTCTCCGGGTATCGCTCGATCGTGACCGACATGTCCAATCCGCCGAAATCGAAGGTTTTCCGCGGATTTTGATCGGTCAGGTCGGCGAGACTCACTTCGCACTTGCCGGCTTTACTGTCGAAAACGATCTGGCCCGAGCGGGCTTGATCGAGCGCGATGTCGATCGAATCGGTGTCGCCGGTGGTTTGGCTGATGAAGGTGATCTGGTGATCGTCCTGGGCGGTGATGCGGTCGATGGGGGTGTCGAAGTTGGCGGTGGCGGAAGTGATGCGCGATTGGGGGATGCGGATCGTTCCGTCCCAGTTGACTCTTCGACCGCGACCGCGGATTCGCGAACCGCGCCAGCTGATGCGGAGGCGGTTGGAGCGGTTGAGGTGATCGAATGCTTTGGGGCGGATGACACCGATGACGCTCTTACCCTCGAACAGCTCGAGCTTTTCGATCGGCGCGGTTCCGCGCACTGTCGCGAAGGCGCAAGCGGTCGGCTTAACGCGATCGACGACTGAACCCATCTGGTGATTGTCGATATTGAAATCGAGGTCGATCCGCGCGCCGCTTGTCCCATAGCATCGACGGTTCTTGAGCGCGCCGAAAATCGCCTCGCGCGTTTTCGCTTCCGCTAGCACGCACGTCAGACCGTTCGCGATCCCGAATTGTCCGGCGCCGGGACCTTCCGCGCCGGGTCTGCCCTTGTGACCATCGGAGTTGCACATCACGCCGACGATGTACCCCATGTCGAACGCGTCCCAGAGCATCCATTCGAACACGCCCCAGCATGAGACCAGCTCGACCAGTGGCCCGAGGTCCTGGTCGAAATACTCAGGCTTGCGGATGTCCGCGTAGCGTCCGCCGACGTGGGAAGCGAGCAGCGTGCGATCGGGCTTGTGGGCGCGGACGCGCGCGAATAGGTCGACGACGTTCGGCGCGGGCGTCTGATTGTTCTCGAGAATATGCGGCACTTGCCAGTGGCTCGATCGCCAGATCGGCTGATCTTCGTCGAGGAAGATGACGTTGCGATCGCCGCCGGCGGGCGAGTTGCCAGACCATTCCCAACCCGGGAAGACGACGAATTCTCCATCGCGATGAAACGCGCGGCACTGATCGTTGAGGCGTTTCCAGTCTTCTTCGGTGACCTGGAAATCGTTCCCCTGATGCGAGCAGAAGTCGAGGCGCGCGATGTCGCGGGCGAAGCGGAAGTATTCCTCTTCGGTTCCGGTGCCGACGGTCGCATCGGATTGGGCATGGAGGTCACCCCAGTATTTTCCCTTCGTGATTGGATTTGATCGCGCGGTCAGCTTCTCGCTGCGTGCGATGAAATACCCACCGCAAAGCGGTGGGCTTTCGGCTACGCGCTCAAGTCGGACGTCGGGTGGTGCCGGCGTCGGATTTCCCCATTTGTCTTGACCTTTGACGAAAACTTGACCGTCGGACTGTGCGATGCAAACCAGATCGACCGTCTCACCTGAAATCACCGCGAAGGTTGGACAATCCGGAACCGCACGGGCGACGCAGGCGTTGGTCGGATCGACGAAGACGCGGAACTCGTGCTTTGATTCGATGAACGTCTGCGCGCGGATACCGGGCGCGCCTTTGCTCCGATCACCGAGAACCACCGTGACGATGTCGCCGGGCGAAAGCGAACCGTCGTACACGTCGATCACGATGCTCTGCATCCAGGGGCGGTCGTGCCCCTTGCGGTCGTAGCGCGGGCGGAGCTTCGCCTGCCCGTTCGTGACGACCGTCGTGTAACCGGATTCGCTCGGCCGATCGAATTGCGATGGCTCCCAGTCGCTGGCGAATCGCTGTGAAACCTTGATCGTCCCTCCCTCGTCGATCCCCGACTGGCCGACGATGAGAACGATGGTCCACTGTCCCATCGATCCGGCGACGACGGGGAGACACGGGTCCAGCGTGACACTTCCGAGGCGAGACAAATCCATTGGAACCGCAGATTAACGCAGATGAACGCAGATAAAAAATCCGCCTTATCCGCGTTCATCTGCGTTCATCTGCGGTTTCAATTCTTCGGCGGCGGAGTTGGGTCCCAGACGACATTGCTTGCCCCCAGGACGGTGCCTGTCGCGAAGGCGACATCGACTTGATCGATCTGATAATCCGCCAGCGCAGAAACCTGCGAAAGCTTGGCGCTGGCGAGCTTGGTTTGCGCGTCGAGGACTTCGGTGCTGGTTCGCAACCCCTGCTCGAACTGACGGACTTCTACTTCATATAGCCGTTGCGCGAGAAGCACGCGCTGTCGGGCAGCGAGGATTCGCTGCCAATCCGTCGCGAGGCGGTCGGCGGCATTCAGAACTTCCTGTCGGATTTGCAGCTCGCGTTGCTCGCGCGTCGCCAATGCCTGGAGGCGATTCAACAACGCCTGGCGATAGTGCGAGCGGGCGGCTTCGTTGCCGATGGGGATCTCGATGTTCAACCCGACGCGATGTTCGACGAAGCGGTTGTCGTCGATCGTCTCGAACGAGTCGCCCAGCGTCGAGCCGAGCCCGTTCTGGTTGAAGGCGTAATCGAGGTTGACGATGGGGAGCATCTCGTGCTTGGCAACGCGCACGTTAGCGCTCTCCTGCGCGATCGCCAGCTCCGCTTCGAGCAGCTCCATGCGCTGATCCATGGCGCGCTGGACGAGCGTCGGCCCGTCGAGCTCGAGATAGACGGGGCGTGGATCGGTTGCGGGGACGACGTCGGTGCCGGACTCCATCGAAATGTCGGGGGAGTTGATGATGCGCTTGAGCTCGCGCTGGGCGAGGTGAAGCGTGTTCTGCGCGGTGATGATCGCTTCGACGCGATCGGCGACGCCGGACTGCGCGCGGACGACTTCGACCTCGGCAACCTGCCCCGCATTGACCATTCGTCGGGCGCGATCGAGCTGGATGACGGCGAGGTCGTACTCGGCGCGGCGGACTTTCAAATCCTCCCGCGCAGCGAAGACGCGCCAGTAAACGCGGTCCGCATCGGCGAGAACGCGAATCACCTGCGCCTTGGTCTGAGCCTGCGCGCGCTGGTAGCCGTAGAATGCGATGCGGATCGATTGCGCATTGACGTCGACCCCGCCGCCGCGCAATAGCGGTTGAGAGAATCTTCCGGAGAGCGCGGTGTCGTAACTCGGATTGAGCAACTGCGCGGCCGCATTGTTTTCGTTGCGGCTCATGGGGACGTCGATCGTCGCGACGCCGCCCGTCCGCAGCGGAAAACGCAATCCGGGCGTGATGCTCGTCGAATTGCCCTGGGTTCCCTCCTGTGCGGAGGTGATCGTGTTGGCGGTGGGCGAATCATGGGTGGCGAAGCTGGCATCGGTCGTGAAGACCGCTTCGTAGCGCGCCTGCTCCTGGTTGAGCGATTCGCGGGCGATGGAGGGGTTGAACAGCTCGACCTTGAGGTCGAGGTTGTTGCGCAAGGCGAGCTCGCGGACTTGCGCGATCGTCAGTGAGATTTGTTCTACGGGAGCGGTCGTCGGGCGCGTGCTGGGGAGAGTAGAGACGGGAGCGCTGGGTTCGGTACCGAGATCGCTGGGTTGGACGGATTCGATCTCGCGAAGCTTCTCGCGCGGGACGACCATCTCACCGGTTCCACCGGTTCCGATGTTGCAGCCGCAAAGGCAGAAAGTCGCGAAGGCGCAAGCGACAGCCAGCGCACAAGAGAATTTATTCATGTCGAAGCGCCTCGATCGGGTCTAAACGCGCGGCCTTGATTGCGGGGAACATTCCGAAGATCAGCCCAACTCCCGCGGAGAATCCGAACGCCAGTGCGATCGCCAGCGGGGGAACGACCATGCGCTCGACTTTCGCCTCCTGCGGGAGGAATGATGCCACCGTCGTGGTCAGCGCTTGCCCCAGTGCCAATCCAATTGCCCCTCCGATCAAACACAGGACAACCGCCTCGACGAGAAATTGCAGGAGGATCGCGCTAGGTCTAGCGCCGACCGCTTTTCGCAGGCCGATCTCGCGGGTGCGCTCACTCACGCTGACGAGCATGATGTTCATGATCCCCACCCCGCCGACGAGCAGCGAGATGCCGACGATTCCCGTCGCGATCAGCGTGACCATGCTCGCGACCTTGTTGAACTGCTCGATCACGCGCTGCGCGGTCATGACCTGGAAGGTGTCTTCCTTGCCCGGCTTCACGCGGCGTTTCTGGCGGAGGTAGAACTCGATCTCGGCCTTCGCATCCTCGGAAAGTTCCGGGGATTTGCTTGCGGCCATCACGCTGAACCAGGGGTAACGGTCGCGCGAAGCGGCGTAGCTGAAGGGGACGACGACTTCCCGGGCTTCGGCGTTGACGCCCATCGACGCCGCGGGCGGCTCGAGCAGGCCGACCACCAGCATGCGGTTGCCGTCCACATCCAGGTACTGCCCCACCGGATCGCGATCCATCTCGAGCTTGTCGCGCACCGTCTGGTTGATCAGGCAGACCGGGCGCAATTGCGAATTGTCGAGGACAGTCAGCGGCCGGCCGAGCGTGACGTAACGGTGCTCGATGTCGTGCCAGTCGGGATCGACGCCGATGATCTGGACGTTGCTGTCCTCGACTTTCGATCCGAAGCTGAGCGTGCCGCGATCCCAGTGCAGCTTGGTGTACTTGGCGACGGAGGGGCAGTTTTGCATCAGCTCATCGAAGTCGGTGAGGCGGAACATGATCTGCCGCCAGGAGATGTTCGCGCGTCCCGAGCGCGGCCAATGGGGTTCGATGAAGATCTTGTTGGTGCCGAACGCTTCGAATTCATTGAGCACGCGCTGCTTCATTCCTGTGATGAGCGCGATGACGGCGGAGACGGCGGCGACGCCGATCAGGATGCCGAGCGTCGTCAGGATCCCGCGAATTTTGTTCGCCCAGATCTGCGACAGCGCGAGCACGACGCTCTGATAGACGAGCATCACGAGCGCCAGCGGCAGGCGGAGGATGGAAAAGACTGTTTCACTCATGTCGCAGCGCCTCGATCGGGTCCAGCGACGCCGCTTTGATCGCGGGGAATATCCCAAATACCAGCCCGACGACGACAGAGAACGTAAACGCCAGCTCGATCGCCTCGCGCGGGAGCACAATGTGCAGCCCGCCGGCCTTCGGTGTTTTGACCGTTTCCGGCTCGGACGGGTCCCATAGCTGGATCTCAGCGGTGCTTGAAGGAAGGTACGAGGCGACGAAGCTCGTCAGCCCCTGGCCTGCGACGAGTCCCAGCGCTCCGCCGAGCAGGCAGAGCATGACCGCTTCGACGAGGAACTGCATGAGGATCGCGCTTGGTCGCGCGCCGACTGCTTTTCGCAAACCAATCTCGCGCGTGCGCTCGCTCACGCTGACGAGCATGATGTTCATGATCCCCACGCCGCCGACCAGCAGCGAGATCGCCACGATCCCGCCGGCGATGGTCGTCATGGTGGCGGCGACTTCGTTGAGCGAATCGACAGCGGCGGCGGCGGTGTCAACCTTGAAGGTGTCCGGCTGTCCCGGGCGGACGCCGCGCTTTTGCCGCATGTAGAACTCGATCTCGGCCTTGGCTTCGTCGACCACATCGCGCGACTTGGCGACGGCGGTCGCGTCGAACCAGAGCGGGTAGTTCTTCAGCTTGTACGATGTGTAATTGAATGGAATGATCGCGTTCCCGACCTGGCTGTCCTCGCCCATCAGGACCGGTGGCGGCGCGAGCAGGCCGACAACGATGAAGCGCCCCCAGAATTCCGTCTCGACGATCGCGCCGGTCGGATCGCGGGGCAGGTGCAGCAGCTCGCGGAGCGTTTCGTCAATGAGCATGACGCGGCGGATCTGGCGGTTGTCCATCTCCGTGATCGGTCGACCGAAAGTCACGCCGCGACGTTCGATCATGTGCCAATCCGCGTCGATTCCGCGCATGCGCGAAGTCGTCTCTGCATTCTGTGATCCGCTGGCGGCGACGGCCGCCTCGCCCATCCCGCAATCGCGCGTGAGGCTGGCGACGGACGGGCACTTGTCGAGCAGCTCGCTGAAATCGCCCGGCTTGAAGACGGTTTTCCAACGCCGCTCCCAATAGTTCGGCCCGCGCTCCAGGTGTGGCCGGATGAAGAGCTTGTTCGTGCCGAATTCTTCAAACTCCGCGAGGACGCGATCGCGCATCCCGGCGATGAGTGCGATGACCGCGGAGACGGCGGCAACGCCGATCAGGATGCCGAGCGTCGTCAGAATTGCGCGCACCTTGTTCGCCCAGATCTGCGAAGCTGCGATGGAAATGCTCTGGTAAAAAAGCATCGCCAGCGAGAGGGGCAGGCGGAAGATGGAGAGGGCAAGTTCACTCATGGCGCAGCGCCTCAATCGGATCCAGCGATGCCGCCTTGATCGCGGGAAACATCCCGAAGACCACGCCCACTCCCGCGGAGAACGTGAACGCCAGCGCGATCGCGCTCGCCGGGACGATGATGCGCAGGCCGCTTTCGCCCTTCTCTTCTTCGCCGCCGGGGTTGTCCATCGGGTCCCAGTACATGATTCGGTTCGGATCGCTCGGCAGATACGAAGCGACCCATGTCGTCAGCCCCTGCCCCGCGATCAAACCCAGCCCGCCGCCGAGCAGACAAAGCACCACTGCTTCGATAAGGAACTGCATCAGGATCGCGCCCGGCCTGGCGCCGACCGCTTTGCGCAGGCCGATCTCGCGCGTGCGCTCGCTTACGCTGACGAGCATGATGTTCATGATCCCGACGCCGCCCACCAGCAGTGAAATCGCCACGATTCCGCCCGCGATCGTCGTCACGGTCTGCGCCATCTCGTTGATCTGATCGATCTCGTGCTTGGCGGTGCTGATGCGGAAGTTGGGCTCTTCGCCCGGCTTGAGATGTCGCTTTTGCCGCAGGTAGAAATCGATCTCCGACTGTGCCTCTTCGACGACGTCGCGACCCTTGGCGGTGGCGATGACGTCGTACCACGTCGGCCAGGCGTAGCGATAGGTCGCGAACGCGAACGAAATGAATATCCGCCCGTTGCTCATCTCGAACGACCCCATCGCCGGCGGCTCATCGAGCAGGCCGACACAGACGAATCGCCCGAAGAAAAAGACATCGATGATCTCGCCGGTCGGGTCACGATTCAGCTTGAGGAGATCGCGCAGCTTCTCATTGATGAGACAAACGCGGCGAAGTTGCTGCGAATCGATCATGGTCATGGGCCGGCCGAACTTTGTGCCGCGCCGTTCGATCTTGTGAAACGCCGGGTCGATGCCGTTGATCTCGACGTTGTCCTCCGGGGAGATGCCGTGCGCGGAGATCGGCAGCCCGCCGTACCCCGCATCGCGCGTAAAGCTCTCGACCGACGGGCAGCGCTCGAGAAGCTCGTTGAAGTCCGTGCGCTTGAAGCAGGTCTTGAAATACGCGCCGCGGCCGGTGTCGCTCTGGCGCCATTGCGGGCTGATGAACAGCTTGTTTGCGCCGAACGCTTCGAATTCCGCGAGAACGCGCTCTTTCATGCCGGTGATCAGCGCGATCACGGCGGAGATGGCGGCGACGCCGATGAGGATGCCCAGCGTCGTCAGCACGCCGCGCACTTTGTTCGTCCAGATCTGCGACAGCGCCAGGGCGAAGCTCTGGTAAATCAGCAGCGGCAGCGCCAGCGGCCATCGCAGTAGCGCGGCCGTCATGCGTGCACCACGTCCTTCTCCACCGGCATATCGGAGAGAACCTTGCCGTCCTTCATCCGGATGATCCGCCGGGCGTGGCGGGCAACGTCGGCCTCGTGCGTCACCATGATGATCGTCTGGCCGTCCTTGTGCAGCTGATCGAACAGCGCCAGGATTTCTTCACTGGTGGCCGAGTCCAAATTTCCGGTCGGCTCATCCGCGAGCAGAATGGCGGGACGATTCACCAATGCGCGGGCGATGGCGACACGCTGCTTCTGCCCGCCGGAGAGTTGGTTCGGGCGATGCCGCATACGGTCGGCAAGGCCGACGGTGGTCAGCGCCGCGCGGGCGCGCGAACGGCGTGCCCACCATCCGCCGGGGGAATAGATCAGCGGCAGCTCGACGTTTCGCGCCGCGGTGGCGCGGGGGAGAAGCTCGAAGGATTGGAAGACGAAACCGATCCGTTCATTTCTAACGCGAGCCAGACGTGCCGCCCCCATGCTGGAGACGAGATGATTGTCCAGCTCATACGTCCCCGCCGTCGGGCGATCGAGACAGCCGAGGATGTTCATCAGCGTCGATTTGCCCGACCCCGAGGAGCCCATGATGGCGCAGTATTCGTTCGGCGCGATTTCCAGATCGACGCCATCGAGAGCGCGAATCTTCTCCACGCCGACGGTGTAGTGCTTGGTGATGTTGCGGAGTTTGATCAGCATGGTGGAACCGCAGATGAACGCAGATGAACGCGGATAAAAGAGATAAAGCAGATTCGATTTGTTTTATCTGCGTCCATCTGCGTTCATCTGCGGTTTCATGAACTTTTGGTCGTCGTTGATTTCGTCGTCGCGGGGTTCGCCTGTTCCTTCACTTTCGCCCCGTCGCTCAGGCCCGGCAGAACTTTGTATGGGCCGGTAATGATCTTGTCGCCGTCCTTCAGGCCGGAGGTGATCATCGTGTGCGTCATGTCGCTGGCGCCGATGGTGACCGGCGTGATGACGGCCTTGCCGTCCTCGAAGCGGAACACCACCGTCGCCAGGGTCTTGTTCTTGTCGACTTCCGGCTTCTCCTTCGCGTGCGCCGGCAGATCATCGACCGGTCGGCCCATGACCGACTGCGTCGGGACCTTGATGACGTTTTTGTGAATCTCCGTTTCGATGTCGACATCGGATGACAGCCCGGCCGGGATGCGCTTGCCCTTGGTGTCGACGACGACGCGCGCGCGATACCAGCGACCCTGAAAATTCCCGCCGCCCCCACCACCGCCGCCGCCCTGTCTAGGATCGACCACGTCGAGGCCGACCAGCTTCACGACGCCGTCGAACGTTTGATCCGGAAACGCGGAGATGCGAACCTTTGACTTCTGCCCTTCGTGGACGGATGCGATGTTGCTCTCGTCGATCTGCGCATCAACCTGCATCTCCGACAAGTCGGCGACTTCGACGATGACGGTGCCGGGGTTGTTCATCGTCCCGGTGACGACCATCTCGCCGACCTTCGCATTGACACGCGTGACGACGCCATCGATCGGCGAGACGATTGTCGTGTAGCTGAGGTTGTCCTTGGCGCGCGAGATGTCCGCCTCGGCGGCGGCAAGGCGATGCTTCAGCACCGTCTGATTCACCTTGTCAGCTTCGAGCGAAGCCAGCGCCGCATCGACATCCGCTTTAAGCTGATCGACCTTCGTCTGTGCCGCGTCGACGATCGTCTGCGCCACGTCGGCGGAGCCGAGCAACTCTTTCTGCCGCCGAAGGTCGCGCTCCGCATCGGCGAGTTGCGCCTTGGCTGAAACAATCTGCGCCTGCTGCGCGCCCAAGCGGGCCTGCGCCATTTCGATCTCCGCGAGCTGCGCGCGATGCTGCGCGAGCGAAGCATCAAGCTGGGCCTGGAGATCTTTCGCATCGAGCTGGACGAGGAGCTGGCCCTTCTTGACGTTCGCGCCTTCTTCGTACGGCATCTCCATGATGCGGGCGGTCGTCTTGGCGCTGATGAGAACTTTGGTCTTCGGCTGAAGCTGTCCAGGCGCGCTGACGATTTCGATCAGCTCCCCGCGCGCCACCGGCTCAACGCGAACGGACGTGGGATCGGCGGATTTGCCGTCTTTTCCGCCGCTCTTCATCAGGCTCACGCCCACGACCGAGCCGAGGACGACAACCGCACCAACGACGATCAGAATGATCTTCACAGAGGCGCACCTTTCACCAGGAATACGGACGGCCCACGAGTGTATTACCAATCTCCGCCCGCCGCGAAATCGTGACTAAAAAGCGCCACACCAATTCCGCCAGATCGTGCGATAGGCGGCTTCGAGCCGCCCGGCCATCGCGGGGGCGTTCATGATCGGTGAGTTTAACATGCGCTGGCGGAGCCCTTGTCGCAGCGTTCGCAGGCGATCGCGATCGCCCGCCAGTTCCGTCGCCAGCCGGATGTACTCCTCGTCACTGCCTGCCACCAGCTCGCCCAGACCCACGTTCTTAAGCAGACTCTCGCCCACCCGCCCGGCATGCGCCTGCCCGGCGAGCGTTATCACCGGCACCCCCATCCACATCGCCTCGCAGGTCGTCGTCGTCCCGTTGTACGGGAAGGTGTCGAGGGCGATGTCGATCTGCCCATACGCTCCCAGGTGGGCGGCGACGTCAAGAATGTGGCCGGTCAATTCCAGCCGGCCAGCGTCGATGCCGTGACGGGCAAAGCGGTCGGCGATGCGCTTTCGGCTCGCGTCTTCCATCATCGCGCCAGTTTTGATCATGAGTCGCGATGTCGGGATCGCGTGCAGAATCTTCGACCACGTCGTGATGACGCGATCGTTCACCTTCGCAATCGCGTTGAACGAGCCGAACGCGACGTGATTCTTTGAATCGCTCGGCAGCGCGGAGGCCTCGGGGGCGCGCGGATGCGGGCGAAAGCACCAGGCGCACGGATCGAGACGGATCAGCTTCTCAACCGACAAGGTATCCGATTCGCCCGGCGGATCAGCGAACGAATCCGTCAGCCGATAGTCGATCTGCGTCACGCCTGTCGTATTTGGATAGCCGAGATATGTCACCTGCACCGGCGCCGGCTTGTGGGTGAGCGCGCCCAGGCGATTTCCGTTCGTGTGGCCGGTGAGATCGATCAGAATGTCGATCTGATCCTGCCAGATGCGCTGCGCAACCTGCACATCCGGCAGGCCGAGGATGTCGCGCCATTGATCGGCTGCTGTTCGCGCGGTTTCGGTAATGGCGTCGGGACGCGAAACATCCGAGTAGCAGAAGACTTCGACGTTCTTGCGATCATGCGCTTCGAGAATCGGGAGGATGAAGAACGCGACCGAGTGCGTGCGATAATCGCCGGAGAGATACGCGATCTTCAGCCGCCGATCGGGATTGCGATCGTTGGCGTACTGCACTTTCGACTTTGTCCCGCCGGTCAGCTCCGCCAGACGCTTGCCCCAATGCGCATGCTGTTCGAACATGTCGCGCGGCGGCATGTCGGGTTGGTAATGCATGGTCAGGAGCATGTTCGACCATGCCGGCGCGAGCTCCGGCTTGGCGCCGATCGCGTTTCGATACGCCGCCAGCGCTTCTTCGACGCGCCCCTGGCGCATGAACGAATTGCCGAGATTATTGAACGCGTCGGCGTACCGCGGATTGATTGCAACGGCCCGCTGCGTCCATGCAATCGCCTCCTCCAGCCCACCGCGCTCGCCGGCCATTGCGCCAAGGTTGTTCATCGCCTCCGCATAATCCGCCTTGAGATCGACGGCGATGCGGAATTGCTTCTCGGCCTCGGGATAGTTCCCGCTGGCCTGACAGATGACGCCGAAGTTGTTGTGGAACTCCGCGACATCCGGCGCGATGACGACGGCGCGCTTGGCCAGCTCGATTCCATCGCGCAACCGTCCGGTCTGATAGAGCAGAACGCCAAGCAGGTTGAGCGCATCGGGTTGATCCGGCTGATAACTGAGGATTTGTCGATAGATCTGCTCCGCCTGCGGCGCCATCCCGGCGCGCTGATGCTGGATCGCCAGCTCGATCGCCTGTTGGATCGTCAACTGCATGCGGTCAACGAATCATCGCGGCGCGCGTAGCGGATGCAAGCTTGGACAAGGCAACGGGGGCCAGTTAGATTCTCGGCCCACACTATGCGCACAAAGCTGATCCTCTCTCTCGCGTTGATCTTCACGTCCTGCAAATCGGCACAACAAACTGCGCCCGTGACCGCAATGCGCACACAACATCAAACAACCGCGGATGAGCCGCCGCCTCCGATGCGGGAATTCCGCGCCGCGTGGGTCGCGACCGTCGGCAACATCGATTGGCCGAGCAAGGCGGGGCTTTCGACCGCCGATCAGCAGCGCGAGGCGATCCAGATCCTCGATCGCGCCAGGGAGATCAATCTCAACGCGATCATTCTCCAGGTGCGCACCTCGGCCGATGCACTGTATGACTCCAAGCTCGAGCCGTGGTCGGCGTTTCTCACCGGCACGCAGGGGAAGGTGCCCGATCCGTACTACGACCCGCTCCAGTTCTGGATCGATCAGGCCCACAAGCGCGGCATCGAATTGCACGCGTGGTTCAATCCCTTCCGCACCAAATACGCCGGCGCCAAAGCCGCCGCAGCCGACACGCACATCAGCAAGACCCATCCCGAGATCGTGAAGAGTTACGGAAAGATGGGTTGGATGGATCCGGGCGAGCCGCTGGCGCAGGAACATTCGTTCCGCGTTTTCATGGATGTTGTCGAGCGCTACGACGTCGACGCAATCCACATCGACGATTACTTCTATCCGTACCCCGAGCCGGTGAATCCGGACGACAAGAACGACAAGCGCGAACTCCCTTTCCCCGACGATCCAAGCTACAGCAAATACCAGGAGGCCGGCGGAAAGCTGAACCGCGCCGACTGGCGGCGCGACAATATCAACAAGCTGATCAAGCGCATCTACGAGGGCATCAAGCAGCGCAAGAAGACCGTCGAATTTGGCATCAGCCCGTTCGGAATTCCGCGCCCGGGGCTGCCGGGTATCGAGTACGTCAAGGGATTCGATCAGCACGAGAAGCTTTACGCGGATACGACGTACTGGCTGCGCGAGGGGTGGTGCGATTACTTCGTCCCGCAGCTTTACTGGAAAACCGGCGCGCCCCAGCAGCCGTACCTCGGCCTGTTGCAATGGTGGACGCGGAATAATCCGAAGCAGCGGCACATCTACGGCGGTTTGTTCACCAGCCGGATCGACTGGTCGGATGCTTCCTGGTCGCCGGATGAAATCTTCGGGCAATGCGTGATCACGCGACTGGTGCCCGGCGGCGGCGGGAACGTGCATTTCTCGATGATCGCTTTGGCGCAGAACCGCAAGCGGATCGGCGATCTGCTGCGCGATGGGATTTATTCGCAGCCCGCGCTGGTGCCGGCGTCCCCCTGGCTGGACAACACGCCGCCGGCGTCGCCGAAGGATGTGAAGTTCGATCGCGTCTCAGCCACCGCGACGCAGCCGGCGGGTGTGAAGAAGCCGGAGCCGTTCGACCCCAAGCCGGCGACGACCAAGCCGTATTATCCGCTCACGCTGCAGGCCGGTGCGGACAAACCGCACGCATCCGTGCGCGTTGCGTGGTCGCCGGGAGATGATGGTGAGCGCGCATGGCTGTGGCTCGTTCAATATCGTCAGGGGGGTGAATGGAAGATGACAGTGGTTCCCGGCGATGAGAACAGCGCGCTCCTCCGCGACAGCGGCGCCGGCCCGGCGACGAAAATCTGCGTTTCGGCCATCGACCGCTGCGGCAACGAATCCAAACGGACGAGCGTCAACACCGGTTTGAAGAAAGAGTAACTTTCATGCGCCGCATTCTTTTGATCTGTCTTCCGTTGCTGCTGGCGTCGTGTGGCCCCGCGCGTGCTCAGTCGAGTCGCGCATCCGCGCTCAATGAACCACCGCCCCCGCCGGCGCCGCGGGAATTTCGCGGCATCTGGGTCGCGAGCGTGAACAATGGGAATTGGCCGTCGAAACCGGGCATTCCTGTCGAGCAGCAGAAGAAGGAGATGATCGACATCCTCGATCGATGCGTCGCGCTGAACGCCAACGCGGTGATCCTGCAAGTCCGCCCCGCCGCTGATGCGCTTTATCAATCGAGCCTGGAACCGTGGTCGGAGTATCTCACCGGCACGCAGGGCGTCGCGCCGTCGCCGCTGTACGATCCGCTGGAGTTATGGATCGAAGAAGCGCACCGCCGCGGGCTGGAGCTGCATGCGTGGTTCAATCCGTACCGCGTGAAGAGCGACCAATCGCGCACCCCGCTCGCCGACAATTCCATTGCAAAGACGCATCCAGAGGTCGTCAAAAAATATGGCGGCTATCTGTGGATGGATCCCGGAGAACCTGTTGCCGCTCAGCACACCCTCGCAGTCATCCTCGACATCGTTAAACGCTACGACGTCGATGCGGTGCACACCGACGATTACTACTACCCCTACAAGGTGCGCGACCGTGCAACAAGCAGGCCCGTCGAGTTTCCCGATGACCCAAGCTGGCAGCGTTACCAGCAAGCCGGGGGAAAGCTCGAGCGCAACGACTGGCGGCGCGACAACGTCAATCAGCTCATCAGCCACATCTACTCCGAGACGAAGAAGATCAAGCCGTGGGTGAAGGTCGGCTACGCGCCGTTCGGGATCTGGAAGCCGCAGAACCCGCCCGGCATCAAGGGGCTGAACCAGTATGAAGAGCTCTACGCCGACGCGAAGCTCTGGCTCAACAAGGGGTGGCTCGATTACATGTCGCCGCAGCTTTATTGGAAGATCGGCGGGGACCAGGATTTCCGCGCGCTGCTTACCTGGTGGCTGGGCGAGAACACGCAGAAGCGCTACGTCTGGCCCGGGATGTCCGTCGGCCGGCACGCGGTCGCGGAAGTGCTCAACCAGATCGAGATCACACGGCAGAGTCCCGCGTCAACGGGGCAGATCATCTGGAGCGTCAACTCAATCCTCCGCCGCGCGGAGTTGTACAACGCGATCCAGCGCGGGCCATACGCGCAGCGCGCTCTCATCCCGCCGATGAAATGGCTCGATGATTCGCCGCCTCCCGCCCCGCAAGCATCGCTCAGCCGCGCAAGCGGCGGCGCCGTCAACGTCACCCTCCGCGCCGGCGGTGGCGAAGCGACCTGGCTCTACGCCCTCTACGCCAAGTACGGCGACACGTGGGAATTCACCACCGTCCCCGGCGGCGCGCCCTCAATCGCCCTCAATCCCGACGCCGCCGGCAAAGCCGCAACGACAGTCGTCGTCTCCGCCATTGACCGTTGCGGGAACGAAAGCGCGCGCGTGACGCTGTCGGCGCGGTAGGCTTATCATCTTCCGCGTGCAAACTCTGCTCCCCTATCTCACCCGCGAACATCCCGGTGTCGGCGGCGTCATCAAGCAGCGCGCTGAGGATTTCTTCGTGCAGGAGCTGCCGCTGTATGAACCCGCCGGCGCGGGCGAGCACGTTTATTGCGAAGTGCAGAAGGTCGGGTTGACGACGTTCGAACTCGTGCATCGTCTCGCGAAAACGCTTGCGGTTTCGCCGCGCGACATTGGATATGCGGGGATGAAGGATGCCCACGCCGTCACCCGGCAGATCTTCTCCATCCTTGGAACGACCGAACAAAGCGTCATGGACCTCCGACTGCCGAACGTCACCGTCCTGTGGGCGGCGAGGCATGAGAACAAGCTCCGGCTCGGCCATCTCGCGGGCAATCGTTTCGCCGTCAAGATTCGCAATGTCGAACCGACAGATGTCGTGCGGCTGCGGCCGATGATTGATCTGCTGGAGAAGCGCGGGTTGCCGAATTATTTCGGCGAGCAGCGCTTCGGGCGGCGGAGGGACAACGATCAGCTCGGGGCGGCGCTGATTCGCGATGATAATGAAGGCGTGCTGAAGCTGCTGCTCGGTCACGCGGATCCGGCGCGCGACGATCCACAAACCCTCGCGGCGAGGCAGGCGTTCGATGCGCGCGACAACGCGGCGTCGATGAAAGCGTGGCCACGGCGATCAGGGATGGAGCGGCGCGTGCTCGCGCGACTGATGAAAACACATCGCCCCGGCGCGGCGGTCCGCGCCGTCGATGATAAAGTCCGCCGGCTGTGGATTTCTGCGCTCCAGTCACGCGTCTTCAACGCCGTGGTCGCTCAGCGGATCGACTCGCTCGATCAGCTTTACGACGGCGATCTCGCCTACAAGCACGAGAACGGCGCGTGCTTCCTCGTCGAGGACGCGAACGCCGAGCAGGCGCGGGCCGACAGCTTCGAGATCAGCCCCACAGGGCCGCTAGTTGGATATCGCATGTCGCTGCCGCAGGGGCGTGAACTGGAGGTGGAACAGGCGGCCCTGGCAGAAGTGGATTTGACGCCGACGGACTTCCGCAAGGCGGGAAAACACAAAGTGAAGGGAGCGCGCCGCCCGCTACGTGTCAGGCCAACCGACCTCCAACTCTCCGCCGGGGTGGACGAGCATGGCGGCCATATCACCGTCGCCTTCACGCTGCCCGCGGGGTCATACGCGACGGTCCTGATCCGCGAGCTGACGAAAATCGACAATTCACAAAACGAAAACTCCGGACCAGCCGATGCTGGTCCGGAGGTTCAAGCGTAGTCTGGCACCAAAACAGCTGATGCCAGCGTGATCAATAACGATTGGCGTTGGTCAGGATGCTCCCGGGTTTAGCGAAGCGTTCCCAGCTTTCGCCGTGGCACTTCGGGCAGCAGCGCGGCGGGACAACGACATCCTCCGGCTCGAACCCACAGCTTCGGCACTGTAATTGGAAAATGCCCACCCGCTCGGTCGCCCGTACGAATGGGTCGTATGTCGCAAAGTGCCCTTCCGATGCGAATCTCTGCATGCCGATCGACATATAAGTCTCCTTCGTTGCGGAGCTTGCACTAAAACGTCCCGCTCCCGTTGGAGAATGACTAGGGCAAAGGGTGTGCCAGCTATCGGACCTACCCGAAGCACGTGAAAAACTTCGCGAGAACTAGAACAATTTCGTTTTACCTGAGGCCGCAGTGGGAAGGCGCATGACGTGCCGGTGCGTCATGCGGTCAGGGTGTCGTAGTTACGAAAAATTGGTCAGGCTTCGGTCAAAACGTCGTTAGGAAAAGGCTTTACGCGCTGTTCGAGCTCATATTGGCGCAGTTTGCGCTGGAGTGTGCGGACGGAGATACCCAGACGATTTGCCGCATGAGTCCGGTTACCGGCACAAGAATCGAGTGCTTTCGTGATGGCGAGTTTTTCGAGTTCCTCCATGGTGAGCCCGGTGGGAATCTCCTTGGGGGTCGCCGTCATCCCAGCGCTTTCGGTGATCCGCTCGGGTAAGTCTCGCTCAGTGAGTTGCTCGCCCTCAGCGAGCACCATCATGCTCTCAAGCGTGTTCCGCAACTCGCGCACGTTCCCCGGCCAACGGTAGCTGACGAAGCGGCGCATCACCTCCGGTGAGACGCGGCGTGGCGGGGTCCCTTTGTTGGTCGCGATCTCCTTGAGGAAATGCTCGACGAGAACCGGAATGTCATCCGGGCGATCGCGCAGCGGCGGAAGGGTGATCTGCACGACGTTGAGGCGATAATACAAATCTTGGCGAAAGGTTCCGTCGGCGACCATCTTGATGATGTCGCGGCTCGTCGCCGCCAGCACGCGCACGTTCACCTTGCGATCTTCGTGTCCGCCGACCGGCGTGACCGTCAACGTCTCCAGGACGCGGAGCAGCTTCGCCTGGAGAGGTAATTCAAAGTCGCCGATTTCGTCGATGAAGAGCGTCCCGCCATCCGCCTGTTCGAATCGGCCCATGCGTTTGTCGGTAGCGCCGGTGAAAGCGCCGCGGACGTGGCCGAACAATTCGCTTTCGACAAGCGTGGCGGGGACCGCAGCGCAATTCACCGCGACAAACGCGTTTTTTTTCCGCGGGCTGTTGTGATGCAGCGCCTGCGCAACCAGTTCCTTGCCCGTTCCGCTTTCCCCCAGGACCAGCACTGTGCTGTCCACCGGCGCGGCGCGCTGGATCTTCGCGTATACGTCCTTCATCTGCTTGGACTGACCGACAATCTGATCGAGTCCGAACTTCTGGTCGAGGCGGCGGCGGAGGTTGTCGATCTCTTTGTCCTTCTCCTGCGTCTCGATGGCGCGGCGGATGAGGAGAATGATCTCCTCGGGGTTGACCGGCTTGGTGATGTAGTCGAACGCGCCGTTCTTGATCGCCTGCACCGCCGTATCCACGTTGCCGTGACCGGTTAGGACGATGAAGTGCGTATCGGGCTTGCGCTTCTTCCAGAGCTGGAGCAGGTCGATGCCGCTCACGTCGCCCATGTGCAGATCGCTGAGAACGACGTCGATGTTTTCATCGACATACCCCAGGGCCTTGTCGGCGTTCTCGGCGCCGAAGACGGTGAACCCCTCGGCCTTGATAATCTGGCTAATGGCCCGGCGTTCGATTTCGTTGTCCTCGACGACCAGGACCCGGCCCGCGTTTGGCATGCTGCTTCCCGAGTGAAAACCACTGGAACGAATACGACTAGCTGTCATACCACGGCCCTTTCGAACCCCACAATGGCCAAATTCTAGGGCAAAACCGCGGGCTGGATGCTTTATCTTGTGGAGTTCGCGCCATGCCGTTCTGTCAGGGGGGCCATTGGTTGGATAGAATCGACGGTTTCGATGTTTAAGCGGTTTCGACAACTGAGAATCTCGCTTGCCGCCAAGTGCCAGATCCTCTTTGGCGCCGCGGTCGTTCTCATCATCGCCGCCGCGCTGTTCGTGCCGTGGCAGCGCATGGAACAACTGACCGAACAGTTGAATGAGCGCTCAGCGCGGACGCTATCGGATTACGCGGTCGAGACGCATGTCGCGCGTTACTCGTCCGCGACGACGCGGCCGTTTGTTTCGCCGGTCGCGCGCGGTCTGCCGTCATCCACGCAGCCCGTCAGCAAAGAGCGCCCGATGCTTCCGCCGCGGTTGATCCTCGCGGGAGGCGGGCGGGATGACAGTGGTCTGACGTCATTCGAACGTCGCGCCGCGCGACGACTCACCGATCGCCGCGAGCGCGACCAGGTCGCGCAATCGTACGAGACCGAATCCGGCCTGCGCGCGTTCCGTTTTGCGCGCATCGACAACAGTTGCATCAAATGTCACGGCGAAGCGCGCGCGGCTTTCACTGAAGAAGACCCGCCGACCACCGCGCCGGCGACGGCGAAAACCATCGGCATGGTCGTCGTCGACATCCCGTCGCAGATCGAAACCAGCGCGCTGCTGCTGAACCGAGTCTTCATCCTCACGGCTGGCCTGCTCGCGGGGACGCTCGCGATCATCGTCTTCTATCTCATCACAACGCGACTGATCCTCCAGCCGGTGCGCGTGCTCCAGGAGACGGCGCAGAAGGTGAGCGAGGGCGATTTGAATATTCGCTCGGACATCAGCACCGGCGATGAATTCGAGCAGCTCGCGGAGACCTTCAACACAATGTTGACGAACCTCAAGACCAGCGCGGATCAGCTCCGCGCGGTGAACAAGAGCCTCGACATCAAGCTCGGCCAGCTCGCCGAGAGCAACGTTGCGCTGTACGAAGCGAATCGCCTCAAGAGTGAGTTCCTCGCGAACGTCAGCCACGAGCTGCGCACGCCGCTCAATTCGATCCTCGGCTTCGCCGATCTGCTGAAGGATTCGCCCGGCGCGACCGGCGATTCGAAATCGGTGCGCTACATCCAGAACATTCTCACGAGCGGAAGAAACCTGCTCGATCTGATCAATGACCTGCTCGACCTGGCGAAGATCGAAGCCGGGCGGATGGAAATCCGCTCGGAGCCGCTGTCGCTCGGCGATTTGTTCGAAGGTTTGATCAGCGTGCTCAAGCCGCTGACCGAGCAGAAGTCATTGACGATCGCGCCCGCGGTGGCGGCGGATGTGCCGATCATTCACACCGACCCGGCGAAGCTTCAGCAGGTGCTCTACAACTTTCTCTCCAACGCAATCAAGTTCTCGCCCGCGGACGAACGCATCGAGCTTGTCGCCGAGCGCGAATATCCCGACGGCGTGCGCATCTCCGTTATCGATCACGGTCCCGGCATCTCGCCGGAGAAGCATGCGGTCATTTTTGAGAAGTTCCGCCAGGTCGATGCATCGGTGACGCGCACGCACAGCGGGACGGGACTGGGACTGGCGATTTCAAAGGAGCTGGTATCGCTGCTGGGCGGATCGATCGGCGTCGAAAGTCATCCCGGGAAGGGATCGACGTTCTGGGTCGTGCTGCCGCTCAAGAACGAAGCGGGGACGCAGGATCTGAGGGAGAAGCTGGTGTTGAGTTAATCAGTACCATACGTTTACAACCAGGGCCAGATCCTTGAACTTCCCGTCGAACATTCCGACGTTCGTCGTCACGAACTTAACGTCCACTTCCGGGTGATCGTCGATGAAATGATTGATCGCCTCGTCGAGATACTCCAAACCTTGATCGCTCAGCTTGGCGTGAAACGTGCGGACGCGTACCGGACCGCCTTGCCCGTGGACGCAGGGCGTGCGTTTCCACTTGGTGGTGCGAGCCACTTCGCTGGTGCCGAACGCTTTGATCTTGCTGTGCAACACCTGCGCGTCGTCGCCGTCCTCGATCAGGGCGATGGCGTCTTCATCATGGGCAGGTGGGGCCATGGTCGGCATCGCCGCGATCTTCGCCCCGCCTCCCGGGGCAGGCGCGGGGCGCTGGGGCGCATGTTGCGCGGGCGGTTGCGGCGCGCCGGCGGGACGAAGCGCCGGACGGGGGCCTGAAGGCATCATTCCGGGTGGGTGAGTCGATTGCGGCGTCGCCGGATGAGGCGCGTGCGGAGCATGCGGCCCATGTGGCGCCTGCGGCGGATGCGAATTGCCCTGCTGCGGATGTGTCGCGCTGGGCGGGCGAGGAGCGGTTGGCGTTGGCGCAGGTTGCCGCGGATCGTTCATGAAAACCTCCAATGGCTGACCCGAACAGACGTGCTGTCGCCGCGAAGTCTAACGCGCGCCCCCGCGCCATCAAACAAAAAGCAGGCGGAATTCTGTTGGAATTACGCCGCCTGGAGCGGGTGCTTCGACCACGCCTGCGCGATCGGGGTTTGTCCGACCACGCCCAGCGTCGTCCCACTGCGTTCGTTTGAGACAATCCGGCCGTCAGCGAGGACGATCAGCCGGGTCTGCGCTGGTGCGATGGAGTGCGCCGCGCTGACGCCATACGGCCAGCGCTCGAACCACGTGCGCTCCTCCGCCGCGTTGTGCGGAGAGGGGGTGAAGAGCGGAATGAGCAGTGGCGTGCCGAGCGCATTGACATCCTGCTGGCCGTGAAATTTGTCGATGTTGGCCAGGACTTTTTCGTACGCATCGACGCCCATGACGGCGCGATAGCTCTCATTACTGCACGCGGGCAGATGCACAGCAAGAATGTCCACCGCGCCCGCGAGATCGCCCGCCAGCGCCGCCGCATCGAGATTGAGCAAATCGGTCTCAATCCGGATCGCGCTCACGCCGGCATCGAGCGCGGCTTCGAGCACGTGCTGCACATTCTCCGCGAGCATCGGATCGCCCGCGCCTGCAAGCGTCAGCCGCACGTCGTCAAATGTGCAGCACTCCTTGAACAGGCGAAGCGCGGTATCGGTGCTCAACTGCGTCGGGCTGGCGATCGATCGTTGTGGCACAAACGCCGGCTGCGTCGCTCGGGCGGTTGTCAGCTCCAGGACGATGTCGCGGGGGAGCGGATCGGGATAGCTCTCGGCGCACCAGCGCGCGACGAGCGCCTCCGATTCGCTGCGAATCAGTTGTCCGTTCAGAGCGACCATCGCGTTAGTGATCCGCCAGATCTGGCGGTGCGAGTCGAGCTTGAAGGAGGCGTGCGCGCGCGTGATCGCTGCGGGGAGCGGCAACTCGCCATCGCATTTGATGTCGCCAAGCTGCTCATTCGATGAATGCAGCAGGTGGCCGGGATGGAGCTCGCAATCCGCCAGGCGCTTGAGCAGCGCTTTGCGCACGACCGCGCCGCCCAGACCCGGCGGGGTATGGGAGAAGACAAGATCAATGTCTGGCTGTTCCGCGGCCCGCGCGATCAGGCGATCGATGATCACCGCGTCGACCAGCGCTGCCGCCGGATCGATCAGCACCGCCGCATCGGCGTCCATGTTGCAGATCGCCTCGTTGACCCACGGCGCGTGAAAGCCGAGATCGAAATCGCACGCGCCGCGCAGGTCGCCGCGCCAGCCATCGCACCATCGACGCACGGCGGCGACCGCATCGACCGAAGGAATCGGCGCCCGCGGCCCCTTCACCATGACATTGGCGCCATGTCCGCCGGCGATCGGCTCGACATCCGCGAGTTGATCCTCCCAGCAGATGATCACCATGTGCGCCAGACGCGCGCTGCGCTCGAGGCGGCGCAGCGTCCACGCCAAAACGGGCTCGCCGCGAAACAGCCGCGTCGCGCTGTTGCGCTCCTCCGGCTCGTGGATCATCGATAAAACAGCCGTTGGATCTGTCATGGCACACACACCTGTGTCACGCGGATCGGCGGCCGCGCAATAGCTATTATGTTGGACGGCGGCGCAGCGACAGCTTTCGCAAGCGCCTGTCGCCGCGACACTTCGCCTCTATCGGGCGGGGTCGCGGCGGAGGTTGAAATTCCGTATGGCAAACCTGCTTTTTGCAACCCCATGGTGGCTGCCAACGCTGCTGATCGGCGTTGGCGCGGTGCTGTTCTGGAACGGGAACCGCCGGCAGGAATCGCGCGTCCGCAACGCCGGCCTGCTCTTCGTCGCCGTCGCCGTCGTGCTAGTCACGGTCAGTTATTTGGTCGACACAGACCTCGAGAAGGCAACGAAACAGACCAAGCAATTGGTGCGCGATGTGGAAGAGCGGAATTGGAGCGACTTCAAATCGATCCTCGATCCGCTCGCTTCGCTTCAGGTCTTCAATGCCGGCGCAATCTACAACTCCCGCGATGAAATCGTCGCCGGCGGTCAGCGCGCGGTCGATCGCTACGGCGTGAAGAACGTGCGCATCCTCTCGACCACCTCAGAGCAGAACGACACGCTCATCACCATCACGATGACGATCTACAGCGAGCACGAAGCGACGATGGGACACCCGATCACAAGCACCTGGCAGTTCGAATGGCAACAGACTGGGGACAACTGGGCGCTCAGTCGAATCATCAACGTGAAGATCGGGAATTTGAGCGCGAACCAGGCGGGTTCGCAGTTTCCAAGACCTTAATGTCCGTTCGACAAATCCCACTTGCGCTCGCGGCGCCAGGCGTCGGTCATCGATGGGTGCGTGAGATCGAACTGAAGCGGGGTGACGCAGATGTAACGGTTGCGCAGCGCCGCGACATCGGTATCCTCCTCCGTGTCGCCGAGACTGAACACGCTGCTGTTCCAGAAATACTCGCGTCCGCGCGGATCGCTCCGCTTTTCATAGGTATCAATGAAAGGGCGCGTGCATTGACGAACGACCTTCACGCCCGCCGCTTGTTCTTCGGGAAGAAGGGCGGGGACGTTGATGTTCACAACTTCGCCCCCTTTCAATCCCCCCGCAACGACCTGCCGGATCGTCTCAAGCGCGAGCCCCGCTGACCGCTTGTAATCCGTCGGGACATCATTTCGCAGGTGGAGCGAAACCGCGACCGCCGGCAACCCGAGAAATGCCGCCTCGATCGCGGCGGCGACGGTGCCGCTGTAGATCACATTGATCCCGACGTTCGCCCCGCTGTTCATGCCGCTCACGACAAGATCCGGCATGCGCGGGAGAAGCTGATTGATCGCCAGCTTCACGCAATCGGCCGGCCGACCATCGACCGCCGTCCCAGTGAACGCGCTTTCGACGGTCACCTTGCTCGTCAAAAGCGGCGACGTGAGCGTGATCCCGTGGCCGGTCGCGGATTGCACGGTCTCGGGCGCGACGACGAAGACTTTTCCGAGCTTCGTGAGCTCGCGGTACATCGCGACGATCCCAGGCGCCATGATGCCGTCGTCATTGGTCAGCAGGATGAGCATGCGTCGGGCAGTATACTGTCACGGATGCTTCGACTCACGCGAGCGCAGGTGCGCGAGATCGACCGCCGGGCGATCGAGGAGTATCACATCCCCGGAATCGTCTTGATGGAAAATGCCGGCATCGCGGCCGCGGGAGCGGCGTTCCTCATGGCGCGCAAGACGTTCGGACGCAGTGCGCTGATCCTGTGCGGCGGAGGGAATAACGGAGGAGATGGGCTGGTGGTTGCACGTTGCCTGCACAATCTCAAAGTCGCCGTGACGATCGCGCTGGCGATCGATCCGACAAAGTACACGGGCGACGCATTGATCAACTGGCGGATCGTGCAGAGCATGAAGCTTCCTGTCACCGAGGCAGCGCCGCGCCAGATAGGCGCCTTCAGAGACGGTATGATCGTCGATGCAATCTTCGGCACGGGATTAGAGCAGACGCCCCGAGCCCCTTTTGCCGAGATCGCGCAGGCGGTGAATGAGTCCCGGCTTGCGGTGCTCGCAATCGATCTGCCGAGCGGGTTGGATTGCGATCATGGTTCATCACTCGGGCCGGCCTGCATTAAGGCGACGGAGACCGTGACCTTCGTCGCCGAAAAGGTCGGTTTTGCCAACCCGCTCGCGAAAGAGTACCTCGGCAAAGTTCACGTCGCGGGGATTGGCTGTCCGCGCGAGCTGATCGAGGAGGTGGCGCGCTCGTGACCAAGCTTTCAGTCAACGTCAACAAAGTCGCCACGCTGCGAAATACCCGGCCGCAGTTGGACATCCCCTCCGTTCTTCGTGCGTCGCAGATTTGTCTCGACGCCGGCGCGCACGGGATCACCGTTCATCCCCGTCCCGATCAGCGGCACATCAAGCCGCAGGATGTCTATGACATCGCCGAGCTGCTCAAGAAATATCCGAAGGCGGAGTTCAACATCGAAGGCAATCCGTTCATCGAGTACATGCACTTCATCGAGAAGACCAAGCCGACGCAGGCGACGCTGGTGCCGGATGATCCGGCGGCGAAGACGAGCGATCATGGGTGGGACCTTCAAGCGAATGCGGAGCGATTGGCGGCGGTGATCCGGCGACTCAAAGAGATCGGCACGCGCGTCAGCCTGTTCATGGACCCGCAGCCACAGCACATGGAATTGGCCAAGCGACTGGGCGCCGATCGTATCGAGCTTTACACCGAACCGTACGCCGCCGCATTCGCGCGCGGCGACAAACACGCGGCGGACGCATATGAGAAAACCGCCCGCCGCGCCGCGGAACTAGGACTGGAAGTCAACGCCGGTCACGATCTCAACCTGGAGAACCTCCCACCCTTTCTCAAACAAGTCCCGCGCGTGATGGAAGTCTCCATCGGTCACGCATTGATCGGTGACGCGCTGGAATTCGGTCTCGCAGAAACCATCCGCAAGTACCTCCGCGCCTGCGGGCTTGCCACTTAAGTGGCAAGCCCCGTGACCCGCGCTTAAAATCCCACCATGCTCAGCGTCCGCGGCGCGATGACGGCGATGATCACACCTTTCCGCGACGGGAAGGTCGACGAATCGCGCCTGCGCAGTCAGATCGAGTACCAGATCACCAGCGGCATCGACGGCTTGGTCCCCGTCGGCACCACCGGCGAATCGCCCACGCTCGATTTCCCCGAGCACGAGCGCGTCATCCAGATCACCGTGACGATCGCGAATCGGCGTGTCCCGGTCATCGCCGGCGTCGGAGGAAATGCCACCACCGAAGCGCTCGAGCTTCACTCCTTCGCCAAGCAATGCGGCGCGGATGCAGGTTTATCCGTCAATCCCTACTACAACAAGCCCACGCAGGAAGGCCTGTATCGCCACTTCATGACTCTGGCGGACAAGGTCGATTTGCCGATCATTCTGTACAACATCCCCGGCCGCACGGGCATCAACATGACGCCGCAGACCGTCGCGCGCCTCGCGAAGCATCCGAACATCATCGCGATCAAGGAAGCGACCGGCTCGCTTGATCAGGCCACCGAGATCATGTCGCTGTGCGATCTCCCGATCATCAGCGGCGACGATTCCCTGACGCTCCCGCTGATGAGCATCGGCGGCGTGGGCGTGATCAGCGTCGCGTCAAATCTCATCCCCGCGCAGATTGCGCGAATGGTGCAACTTGCCACCGCCGGCAATTTTGCCGAGGCGTCGATCATCCATCGCCGCCTGTTTCCGTTCATCAAGACGCTCTTTCTCGACGGCAACCCGGTTGGCATCAAGCACGCGATGAAAGTCGCCGGCATGGACTCGGGCGAAATGCGCCTGCCGCTGTGGGAAGCGGGCGAACCGACGAAGAAGCTGATCGAGGAGCAAGTCTCCCGGCTCGAACTGCCCAAGCGGTGACTTATCTCTGCGTTCCCATCTTCGTCGAATCGATGGAGCAGTCGCGGCGCGACGCGATCCTTGCCGCCGAAGCCGGGGCGGACATCGTCGAGTTGCGTATCGATCGGCTGACTGACGCCGTCCCCGTCCCCGAGATGCCGCTGCCATACATCGTCACCTGCCGCCCGACATGGGAAGGCGGGCAGTCGACACTCTCCGACCAGGAACGGCTCGACCTGATCGACATGATGTCCGAGATGGCAGGAGCAGCCTACATCGACATCGAACTCGAAACCTTTCGCCGGCGGCCCGACGCCGCCGACATGGGTCACTACCCCCGGCGATTGATCCTCAGCGCGCACGACTTCAAAGGTCGCCCCAGCATCTCAAAGCTGCTGCTGACGATGGCCGAGCGTCGCGCGCACGTGAACAAGCTCGTGTGGATGGCGCGGACGGTTCGCGACAACCTCGAAGCCTTCGAGATTCTTCAAAATCGGCAAAAGCCGACCATCGCCCTCTGCATGGGCGAGGCGGGATTGATCTCGCGTGTGCTCGCGAAGAAGTTCCGCGCGTTCCTCACCTTCGCCTCGCTGCGCGATGAAAGCGCCACCGCGCCTGGACAAGTCACCATCACCGACATGAAGCGCATCTACCGCTGGGACGCGATCAATCCGCGCACGAAAGTCTACGGCGTCGTCGGTTCGCCGATCATGCACTCGATGTCTCCCGCCATCCACAACGCCGGCTTCGATGCCATCGGACAAGACGGCGTTTATCTGCCGATGCTGGTGAATCCAGGCTACGAAAGCTTCAAGGCGTTCATGGAGACGTTCCTCGCCTTCGAAGCGCTCGATCTGTCGGGTCTTTCGATCACCATCCCGCACAAAGAGAACGCGCTGCGCTACCTCAAGGAGAAGAGCGCGGAAGTGGAAGATCTCGCGGAGCGAATCGGTGCGGTCAATACAATTTCAATCGAAGCTGGAAGACTGCGCGGCTTTAACACTGACTATTCCGCGATTCTCGACACCGTTACCACCGCGCTAAACATCACCCGCGACCAACTGAAAGATCTCCGCATCGCCGTCATCGGCGCCGGCGGGACCGGTCGCACCGCCGTCGCTGCGCTGGCGTATTACGGCGCCACCGTCGTCGTCTACAACCGCACGATGGAACGCGCCGAAGCTCTGGCGAATGAATTCAAAGGGCGCAGCGGCAAAGTCGTCGCCGCGCGGATGGAGAAACTCTGCGACAGTTGCTGCCACGTCTTCGTTAACACGACGTCGGTTGGCATGCATCCCAAGACCGACGAAAGTCCGCTCGGCGAACGCATCCCGAAATTCACCCCCGACACGCTCGTCTTCGACACGATTTACAACCCACCCGAAACCAAGCTCCTCAAAATCGCAAACGACGCCGGCGCCAAAACCGTTGGCGGAATAGAGATGTTCGTACGTCAGGCCGCCGGCCAATTCCAAGCCTGGACCGGCCAGCCCGCGCCGACGCAGATCATGCGAAATGTGATCGAATCACGCCTGAAATGAGATGTCGCACGTATCAAATTTGATTGCCGTCCCCGTCCCCTGCCGATAAATTCCAGCGGGCTTCGGCTCAGTTCATTCGGGGTGCGACATGGCAAAAATCCTCGGCGGGATCGTCCTCATCGTCGGCATTGGCATTTTCATCGGCAACGTCAGCGGCACGTTCGTGACGTTCCCCGGCTTAGGCTGGATCACCATCATCGCCGGCGGCGCCATCATGAAAGCCGGCGGCGGGGAGTAGGGCGCCTCACTCACAAAACGCGCGTTGACTTGGGCGTGACGGTGATGCTCTTCGGCGTCGTGGGACATTGCTGCTCGCACACGCCGCAGCCGGAGCAGCCTTCTTCGATCACTTTCACTCTTCCCTCTTCGAGCACGAGCGCGGCGGAGCCCATCGGGCATTGATCGACGCAGATCGTGCAGTTCTCGCCGCGACTGCGGACGCACAAATGCTCGTGCCAGACGGCGACGCCCATGTCAATCTCCGCGGGCGGGGTGAAGACCAGCGCATTCGTCGGGCAGTTCTGCATGCAATGCAGGCCATCGCAAATCACGCACGCCATTTCGGAGGGGACGATGTACGGAGCGCCCGCGCCGCGCGGGCCGGACGTGTCGAGCTTGATGCAGTGGGCCGGGCAGACGCTCACGCAGATGCCGCAGCGGCTGCATGTCGAAAGAAAATCCGCCTCCGGCAGGGCGCCAGGCGGGCGAAGCCAATGCTTCGGCTGGATCGGACTCGACGGTCGCGGCGTCGAATCGAGAGCATCGAACTCGCGTAGCGCGCGCTCAATCGGCTCAGCCGCGCTGGCGAGTGGCTTGAGCAACTCACGCAAGCCGTCGCGGAAAAAGCTGCGGCGATCGACGGGCTTGTCAGGCATTACGCGTCAGTGAGAGGAACTGCAGAGCACGCAGATGAACGCAGATAAAAGAGATCAGTTCTATTTCTTCTTCATCTGCGTTCATCTGCGTTCATCTGCGGTTGAAATTGTGACCACTTTCTGTGACGAGACTACTCGCCCGCTCAGCGCGTCGGTGAATTGTACCTTGATCGTGATCTCATCGTGCTTTGGCGGCGTTTGCCAGGGGCATTCGAGAACGTACGTGTACAGCATCGCCTGTCCGAACCAGTTTTTTTCTGCCTGATCGAGCGGATGCTCGCAATGCGCAACGCGCGCGTTGTCTCCAACGGCGAGATCGAACGCGTCGATCACGAACGACCCCGCCGATTTGATCGGCTGACCGGATTGATCGGTCGGGACGACGTAAACCTTCACGCCCTTCGCGTCCGCGCCGGTCAATCGGCCGAACTTCAATCCGGCAACTGTGAACAGCTTGTCGAGCTGCGTTTTCGGAAGCGTCGGCACGGTGGTGGCGCGCGATTCCAGACCGCGAATCGTCGCCACGTCCGCTTCGTGCTGGCGCTTGAGCGATTCGATTTCGCCCTGCTGCTGCTGGATTTGCTTGCGAAGGTCGATGTTCGGTTTGTTCGGCGTGCTACAGCCGATCGCAACCACGCCGACAAGCACAAATGCGATGAATCTCATTTCACCGACTCATCGTCATCATCATCGGCGTCGCGATGGGCGCGGACGATTCCCTCGGGCGCGCGATCGAGCACCTTGTCGGCGCAGCCGTAATCGACCGCCTCCTCGGCGAAGAGCCATTTGTTGCGGTCGAAGTCGCGATGAATCTGCTCCTTGGGCTTGGCGGTGTAGTCGGCCATCAGCTTGTACAGCCGATCGCGCAGGCGGAGCATGTGCTGCGCCTCGATGCCGAGATCCGTCGCCGGTCCTTGGAGCACGCCACCGATGAGAGGCTGGTGCAGCATGACTTGCGCGTTGGGAAGGACCGCTCGTTTTCCCTTCGTCCCGGCCGCCAAGAGGCACGCCCCCATCGACGCGGCCATGCCGATGCACGTCGTCGCCACGTCGCAGCGGAGGTAGTTCATCGTATCGATGATGCCGAGTCCGGCCGAGACCGATCCGCCCGGCGAATTGATGTAGAACTGGATGTCGGTCTTGGGGTCGTCGTTCGAAAGAAACAGCATCTGCGCGATGATGATGTTGGCCGAGTCATCGGTGACCGGCCCGCCGAGCAGGATGATGCGGTCCTTGAGCAGGCGCGAGTAGATGTCGTAAGCGCGCTCTCCCCGGCCGGACTTTTCGATCACGATTGGGATTAACTGATTGCTTGTCATGATTGAGTCTTCTCCCCCGCCGCTCCGGTGTCTGCCGCGGTGATTCCTGTTTCTTCGCCGATGACTTCATCGCAGATACCGTAGGCGACGGCACCCTTGGCGTCGAAGAAGCGATCGCGTTCGGAGTCTTCACGGATGCGGTCGACGCTTTGGCCGCTGCACTTGGCCATGACGCTGATAAGCGTCTCCTTGGTCTTGAGGATTTCCTCCGCCTGGATTTCGATGTCCGCCGCCTGCCCGTAAACCCCGCCGAAGGGCTGGTGGATCATCACCTTGGCGTTGGGGAGGATGTAGCGTTTGCCCTTTGTGCCGGCCATGAAGACGATCGCCCCGCCGCTCTCGGCGCGGCCGATGCAGTAGGTGTTGACCGGGCAGTTGAGGAACTTCATCACGTCATAGATTGCCAGCGTGTCATCCACGACGCCGCCGGGCGAGTTGATGTAGAGATGAATGTCCTGATCCTTCTTGACGCTCTGGAGATAGAGCATCTGCATGTAGACGCGTGCCGCGGAGATGTGATTGATCTCGCCGACGAGGAAGATGACGCGGTTCTCGAGGAGCATCTCCTCGAGGGTCATCTCGCGATATCGGTTCATCCCCCCTTGCGGGCCGGGCATGGCCATCGGCATGGCGACGGGCCCGCGGCCGGGGATCATCATCCCCTGCTGCGATTGCGACGACGCGAGTTGAACCAATCGTGGGTCAATTTTCTGCGGGTCTAAATCAGGCATCAGCATTCCTCAAAGTTGCCATGCGCCGGTGGCTCCGCCAGTCGGTACCGCTGGCTCCGCCAGAAGCGCGACGGATGGTACGCCGATGGGTATGGAGCGTCAATTCGCCGCAAGTCACGGTGGCAGGCCGAGGTATGCGCGTTGAGTGACGCTGCTGACGGTGCGCGCTGTGTGATGAGTTTTTGCTCATCGGCGTCGCCCGTGATATCTCATCCGCATCGGGTTGCGGGCCTCGGGCGGCCCGTTTCATTCCACACCCGATCGGGCAACAGTTTTGGGAGAGCAATCCAATGATCGAGCTTCTTGAGGGCCGGCGGCTCATGTCGATTTCCGCGTTCGCGGGATACGTCTGGATCACTGGCAGCGGCGCGGCAGATACGATCACCGTCACCGGAACCGGCACCGACATCACCATCGCGGGAACCGCCGGCGCCGGCAGCTACACCAACGTCCGCCTGCTCTCCATCGACGCGCTCGGCGGCGATGACATCGTCACCATGGACGACACGATCCTGACGCAAGCGCTGATCCGCGGCGGGTCGGGCAAAGACCAGATCACCGCCGGCGGCGGAAATGACCTCATCTGGGGCGACGACGGAAACGACATCATTCACGGCGGCTCCGGCATCGACAACATCACCGGTGGCAACGGTAACGACGACATCTACGGAGATGGTGGGAAAGACGTGGTTCAAGCAAACGACGGAAGCGCGGACACGATTCACAAAGACGCGCTCGACATCATCCTGAAGGATAAGAAAGACGTGGTTTTGTAATGGAGTGATGGGGTGATTGAGTCATTGATCAAATGACTCAATTCGCCGCCACTTCGCCCCAATCCACTCCGCTCTTGCGCGCATCATACGTCATGTACTTCGCGTCGAACTTCTTGAAGCAGCCGACATGATCGTCGGCGAAGAGGACATTGTTCCCCGCGCGGTGCGCGTTGCGGCCGTACTCTTCGCCGAAGAAGGATAAACACTTCCACAGAATGTCGTCCTTGTCACAATCATTCGTGTAAAGGTAGAGCCTCGCCTCGCCGAACGGCGGCGGATAGAGCCGGCCGTGCGTGCATTCGCCGGAGAGAACGAACTCGCTCGCGACCTTCACATCGCTCACCTGCACAGCCTGCCGACCGTGCGTGCCGGCCCACTTCACGCTCAGGAAATAGTTGATCTCCGTCTCCGGCGGAAAATTCGGGCAGTTGTAGGCGCGACTGCTCGGCTTGGCGTAATAGCGCTCGATCATCTCGACCCAGCCGATACCGGGCGAATCCTCGCCCGTCCCGTCGCCGCCGTAGACCTGCCAGTCCGACCATGTCGGGTAGTAGCCACGATTGTTCGTCGCGTAGTTGAGCAACCCCTGCCCGAGCGATCGGAGCTGCGCCGCGCATTGCACCTGCTTCGCATGCTCGCGCGCGATCGAGAGTGTCGGAAGGAGGATGGCGATCAGGATCGCGATAATCCCGATCACCACGATCAGCTCGACCAGTGAGAAGGCGCTACTTCGTGGGACTCTCGAAGACTGAACGCAAAGCGGCGAAGGAGCAAAGGGGCAAAGAAAGAAATCTATTTGTCTTCTCTGTCTTCTTCGCATCTTTGCGCCTTCGCCACTTTGCGTTCAGTTTTACAGAGAGCATCACCATCATACCCAGGTAACCGGCCGGAGAAGATATGGGACGGACCTGCTCAAACGGAAAACCTTGCCGCGCTTTGCCAAAGCACTGGTTTTATTGCATGTCACGCCTGAGGAGGCAGGCCCGCAGCGAGGAGACAAATATGTTGTTCATCATCAAAGGAAATTCGCACGACAAGGAGTGCATCCTGCGCGTCCATGCCGCCGACCAGCGCGAAGCCGAGCAGGTCGGCTGGAGCCGCGGCGTCTTCGTAACAGAGGTGATTCCGCTGGCCGACCGCGATCCCGGCGTCACGACGCTCGACCGGGTGGTGGACCTGATGTGGCGCGCATGGCGGCACACGCCGACCCGGGCATCCAAATGCTTCGGCCGCTCAGTCAGCAGCGGGCAGGCGGCGGCGCTGATTATTCTGGGCTTCGCCACCTGGGCGGTCGAGCTCCATAACTTCGGTTTCGTGCGGTTCTAGGGGCCGGACGAGCGATTATCGTTGTACGAGCTGATCGCGGTAGTACTCGATCATCTTGCGCAACCCCTCCTTGCGCGGAACGACCGGTTGCCAACCGAGGATCTGCTTCGCCCGCGTGATGTCAGGGCATCTCACGCGCGGATCATCGGGCGGCATTGGCTGGTGGACGATCTTGCTCTTCGATTCAGGAATCAATTCAAGAATCTCCCGCGCGATCTGGAGTATCGTCATCTCCTCGGGATTGCCGAGATTGATCGGCTCGTGGAAATCGCTCTCCATCACGAGGTTGATCCCGCGCACCAGATCCGTCACGTAGCAGAGCGAGCGCGTCTGCTTCCCTTCGCCGAAGACGGTAATCGGCTCGTTGTTGAGAGCCTGGCGGATGAAGCTGATGACGACGCGCCCGTCGTATGGATCCATCCGCGGGCCGTAAGTATTGAAGATGCGGATCAACCGCGTGTCGGCCTTGCGTTCGCGGTGGTAGGCCATCGTGCAGGCTTCGCTGAAGCGCTTGGCTTCGTCGTACATGCTGCGCAGGCCGATGGGATTGACGTTGCCCCAGTAGTCCTCGCGCTGCGGATGGACGGATGGATCGCCGTAGGTCTCACTCGTTGAGGCCATCAGGAAGCGCGCCCCCTTCTCGATCGACAACTCGAGAAGGTTCCACGTTCCCTGACTGTTGACCTTCATCGTCGCAACCTGGTGCTTGACGTAACCGATCGGCGACGCGGGCGACGCCATGTGGTAGATGCGATCGATCGGGCCATCGATCTTGAGCGGCTCGATCACATCCTGGCGGATGAAGGTGTATTTCGGGTGCCCCTTGAGATGCGCGATGTTCTGTTCTTTTCCAGTGATGAAATTATCAACCCCAACGATCTCGTGCCCCTGAGGCAGGAGCAGGTCGGTCAGGTGCGAGGCTAAGAATCCGGCGGCGCCGGAGATCAGGATTCGCATAAAGGGGTCGCGAAAGTAATCGTTATCGGGCGTTCATGCCAGCACGCGATCGGAGACGATGGTGCCGTCCTCCATCGTGATCATCCGCCTCGCCCGCTGCGCCAACGCCTGATCGTGCGTGACCATGACGATGGTCTGCCCACGCGCAGCGAGGCTGTTGAAGATATCGGCCACAATCTCGGTGTTCTTTCGGTCGAGATTACCGGTCGGCTCATCCGCCAGGAGCACCGCAGGTTCATTCGCCAGGGCGCGGGCGATGGCGACGCGCTGCTGCTCGCCGCCGGACAGGCGATTGGCGCGACGCTTCAGCTTCGAGCTGAGGCTGAATTGATCGAGCAATCCCGCGGCACGTTTCAAGCATTCATCGCGCGACCATCTGCCAAGCTTGAACATCGGCAGCGCGACGTTCTCCTGGGCTGTGAATTCCTTGAGCAGGTAGTGGAACTGGAAGATGAAGCCGATCTTCTCGTTCCGCACGACGGCGAGCTGCGCGTCGGTCAGATCATGGGTGTTTTCGCCGTCGATGAAGACGGCGCTCGGCGGCGAGAACGGTTTGCCTTCGTCGTCCCCGCGGTTAGGCCGATCGAGACCTCCGAGCAGGTAGAGCAGCGTGCTTTTTCCCGAGCCGCTCGGGCCGACGATGGACATGTACTCCATCCGATCGACAACCAGACTCACGCCTTTGAGGATGTGCGTGACGGTGTCACCTGATCCGAGCAGGCGGTGGACGTTCTGAGCGCGCAGCAATGTTGCAACGGTTCCCTGCGCGCGCGAGCCCAGCGACTTTGTCGCGGGTTGTGCGGGGACGGTTGCAGAACCCGCGGCGGAGCCGCTGGGCTCCCGCTCGCGGTTGATGTTTTCAGTGTCAATGCGCGCCACGAATCACCTCGACCGGGTCGTAGCTTGCGGCGCGCCGCGCCGGATAGACCGCCGCCATCAGCACGACGATCATTGCGCCGAAGAACGCGGTGATGTATTGGGTCGCGTGCTCGCTCATCAGCAGGCCTTCGGATTTCACCAGACCTTCGACCTGGATCGGGAGCCTCCGCAGCGCTTCGATCACGAGCTTGCCGCAGACAAGTCCAATCACCGAGCCGATGAAACCGATCACCAACCCCTGGAAGACGTAGACCTGCGTGATGTCGCCGCGGGACAAGCCGAAGCTCTTGAGGATGGCGATGTCGTTGACGCGCTCGAGGACGGCCATGATGAGGATGTTGAGCACGCCGAAGGCGGCGACGACGAGCAGCGCCGCCGTGATGATGTAGGTGATGATTGTCTGGATGCGGAAGATCTTGAGGAAGTTCGCATTCGACTCCTGCCAGCTCTCGGTCTTGTACCCGGCCAACGTCTCGATCTGCCCGGCGTACGTCTCCGCTTTCGTGTAATCATCCGTGCGGCAGATGATCTCGTTGATGATGTTCTTCTTGTTGAGCAGTGTCTGGGCGTCGTTGAGCATCATGTATCCGCGGCCGTAGTCGGTGGGGGTGACGCCGGTGGCGAAGATACCGACGACTTTGGCCGTGGTGAGTCCGCCGGTCGGGCTGGAGAGAGTGATGATGTCGTCCATCTTCGCGCCCAAAACATCCGAGACGCCGCGCCCGATCACGATCCCGTCGGCGGCGGTCTTGAGCCGCGAGAAATCGCCTTCGGTCATCTTTGAGCCAATGGTGGTGACGGTGGTCGTCTGCTCCGGCTCGACGCCGATCACGCCGAGGGTCATTGTTTTGGTGCCGTAGGTTGCGATGAGATCGCCCGTCACCTGCGGCGCGACGGCGGTGATGCCCGGCATTCTTCTCAGCGTCGCGAGCAACCCTTGGGGGTTCTTGATCTTCTCGATCTTGTCGCGCGGCTTGACGCCCTCGACGACGAGCAGCGCGTTCGGATTCTTGTAGTGCTTCTCCAGGATCGGCGTGCGCGTTTCCCGAGGCTCATCATGGATCGTGATATGGCCGGATGCTTCGACCGTCTCGATGATAAACTTGTCGGAGAACCCATACATCATCGCGGTCATGGCGATAAACATGGTGACGGAAATCGTGACGCCGGCGATGCAGACCAGCGATTGCCGCAGGTGGGTGAGCAGGTAGCGGATGGAGATGAACCATCGCATCGGCTATTGCTTGAAGCCTTTGAACGCGTCGGTCGCAACCTTCGGCTTGTTCAGGCCCGCGGCGGAGACGGGATCGAGATAGCTCGTGCGCACGCGTTTGCCTTCCTTTAGATCGGCGATGGCGCTGATCACGACCTTGTCGCCAGCCTTCATGCCGCTGCGCACTTCCGTGCGTTCGATGCCGCGAAGGCCAAGGCCAACCTGCGCGTTTTTCAGTCTCCCGCCTTCGACGACAAAAACGCTGCCGCCTTTCTGCACCGCCTGTGTCGGAATGACAATCGCGTGATCCCGCGACGCCATCTCGAACGCGAGTTCACCGGTCATTCCGGGACTGAGCCTCTCATCCGGTTCGAGCATCTTCACATCGACCTCGAACGTCCGCCGCTCCGCGTCGGCCTGGTCGTAGATCTTCTGCACCCGCCCTTCGAACGACCGATCGGCATAGGAATAGAGGGTCATCCGCACGATCTGGTCCTTGCGGACTTTGATGATGTCCTCTTCATCGACCGACGCGCGCATGATCAGCTTCGCCGGTGCGATGTCGGCGACGCGCATGAGCGAGTCGTTGATGGCTACGCGCGTTCCGATCGACAGCGGCCGGTCCAGAACGACGCCTTCGATGGGCGATTTGAGCGTCTGCTGCTGAACGTTCCAGTCCGCCGTCGCCAGCGCTGCCTGCGCGAACGCCAGTTCCTTCTCCAGTTCAAGTAGCTTCGCCGATCGCTGCGCCTTGAGCGATTCGAGCTGTGCCCAGACCGTCTTGAGGCGGTCGTTTGCGTTGTCGAGATCGGTCTGTGCCGCGGCGGCGCGTGCGATGAGTGGCTCGATGCGCTGTACCTCGCGTTTTGCGATCTCGAGCATGTCTTTCGTCGCGGAGATGCGCGCATCGTATTCCGCGACGACCGGCGACGTCTTCGCATCAGCGCGCTTCTGCTTCTCCTCCAACTCCGCGCGGGCGCGCTGCTGCGCATGCATCAACTCCGGATCGGAAACGATCGCCAGCGGTTGATCCTTCTTCACGCGATCGCCCTTGTCGACCAGCACCTGACCGATGATGCCGGCGACGTTGCTCTTGATCGGAAACTCGCGCTCGGGTTGGACCGTACCGGTGGAATAAAACGCCTGCACGACCGGTCCATCGACCGCATCGGTGACGGTGACGAGTGGACTGGTGAGGCGGAGGGTGATGAAGACGATCGCGACCACCGCCGCGATCAACAGTGCCGCCCCGAGCACCCATTTGGCGGAAGATTGCGCGCGTGGTCGGTTCACGGGTTGGAATGTTGAAGGATCATAGGCGGATCAGAGGCGATTGTGAAATTTATCACGATGGGCAAAATGGCTGACCGACCGCCCCTTCCACTACGCGCTTGACACTGGCGCGCGCAGCGAATTACTGTCGCCGCAGGAGTGCTTCCCCAATGTCCGTCCAGATGGAACTGCATAAAATCATCATCTCCGAGATGCAGGATCAGCAGATCATCATGCTCAAGGAGGTGGACGGCGAGCGGACTTTCCCGATCGTCATCGGGTCGGGCGAAGCATATGCGATCGACCGGCGGCTCAAGGGCACTCCAACGGCGCGGCCGCTCACGCATGACCTGCTCGCCAGCGTCATCGAGCAGCTCGGCGGAACGATCGACCGGATCGAGATCAACGACCTCGAGAACCACACCTTCTTCGCCCGCATCCACATCAAGCAGGATGGGCAGACGCTGGAGATCGACAGCCGCCCCAGCGATGCGATCGCGCTCGGGATCGCGACGACGGTGCCGATCTACGTCGCCGAGCATGTGCTGGACGAAGTCGCGTAAGCGCTGCTCACGAAGTAGGCAACTTCCCACCTTTGCACGCGCGGCGCGCACCATTCGAACACGTGTGGAGACATGATCCAGCTCCACCATTGCTCCCCCTTCGCTGCGTATTCCCTTTGATCCCAACCCTTTCCGCAAATTCCATCGCGCCTCCGCCAACGTGGTACGTCAATTGTGATGCACCTCCCAACCGTTCGATGACGGCGGCGAATTTGGGGAAGAAATGGGCAGCGGCTATGATGCCGGCCCCATGTCTAATCCCCCCGCCGAAACACAGGAGCGTTATCCCATGCAGATGATCGAAGCCGTCATCAAGCCGCAGAAGCTGGACGCGGTCAAAGCCGCACTTGCCAAGCTCGGGATCCTCGGCGTCACCGCCATCGAAGTGAAAGGCTATGGCCGACAAGCAGGGCACACGGAACGCTACCGCGGCGCCAAGATGGATGTCGGGTTCGTCCCAAAAGTCCTGCTCCAGATCTGCGTCAAATCGGACGACACGCAAAAAGCCTGCGACGCGATCGTCGAAGCGGCGCGCACTGGTGAAGTCGGCGACGGGAAGCTGTTCGTCTATCCCATCTCCGAAGTCATCCGTATCCGCACCGGCGACCGCAACGAAAAAGCGCTGTAAAAACACGAGTCCGCACGAGGACGCGCTGACGCGAAACGCGAAGCTCAAAGCCCACCGCTCTGCGGTGGGGTCTTTCTTCGCAACACGTCATCCCCGTGACCGACTCCAAACTCAGGGAGACCCTCCATGTCGCGCTCACGCCGCGCCCGCGCCGTCCTCGCATCTGCTCTCGTCCTCCTCCTCACCACCCCGACTTTCGCCGTCGACCCCGTCAAGATCGGCGAAGCAAAAGACCTTAGCGCCGGCGACACCGCCTGGATGCTGGTCAGCGCCGCTCTCGTGCTGATGATGACCGGCCCCGGACTCGCGCTCTTCTACTCCGGCCTTGTGCGGCGAAAGAACGTCCTTGCAACGATGATGCAGAGCTTCATCCTGATGGCGATTGTCAGCGTGCTCTGGGCGATCTGCGGATACAGCCTGGCGTTCGACACCGGCAACTCGATCATCGGCGGGTTCGACTTCGCCTTCCTGCGCGGCGTCACCGACAAGCCATGCGAATATGCCGCGACCATCCCGCACACGACGTGGATGGTCTATCAGCTCATGTTCGCGATCATCACGCCCGGCCTGATCTGCGGCGCGTATGCAGAGCGGATGAAGTTCAGCGCGATGCTCGTCTTCTCCGTGCTCTGGCTGTTCTTCGTCTATTGCCCGCTGGCGCATATGGTTTGGGGCAAGGGCGGGATGTTTAACTGGGGTTTCCCGCCGGACAGCGGATTGAAAATACCCGCCCTCGACTTCGCCGGGGGAACGGTCGTGCACATCAGCTCGGGCGTCTCGGCGCTGGTATGCGCACTGGTAATGGGCAAGCGGGTCGGGTACGGAAAAGTTCCCATGCCCCCGCACAGCGTCGTGCTCAGCGTCATAGGCGCGGCGCTGCTATGGGTCGGGTGGTTTGGATTCAACGGCGGCAGCGCCCTGGCCGCCAACGGCCTGGCCAGCAGTGCATTCATCGCGACGCACTTCGCCGCCGCCGCCGCCACGCTCGGGTGGATGTTCATGGAATGGATCAAGCAGGGTAAGCCGACGGTTCTCGGCGCGATCTCCGGCGCCGTCGCGGGGCTGGTCGTCATCACGCCCGCTGCCGGCTTCGTCAGCCCGATGGCCGCACTGGTCATGGGCGCGGTCGGCGGGATCGTCTGCTTCTTCGCCGCCACCGCGCTCAAGCACGCCTTCGGCTACGACGATTCACTCGACGCCTTCGGCGTGCACGGCGTCGGCGGAACGCTCGGCGCGATCCTCACCGGCGTCTTCGCCACCGCAACCATCAACTCGCTCATCAAAACCGACACCACCAACTACGAAGGCGTCCTCTCCGGCAACGCCGGTCAACTCGGCCGGCAGGCGCTTGCGGTCATCATCACCTGGGTCATCGCCATCGTCGGATCGTTCATCATCCTCAAGATCGTCGACGTCCTCGTCGGCCTGCGCGTCACCGAGAGCCAGGAATGGGACGGCCTCGATCTCACGCAGCACGGCGAAAGCGGATACAACCTGGAAGACGCCTACCCCGGCACTTTCTCCGCCGGCGGATCGCCAACCGGATCGACCAGCACCGCCGCCGCGGGATAGCGACGCACGCCCCGCCGCTGGAGTATCATTTCCGCGCGGGCCTGTAGCTCAACGGTCAGAGCAGGGGACTCATAATCCCTTGGTTCTCGGTTCGAATCCGAGCGGGCCCACTTTCATGTTGGCGCGCATCGAGTACGCTCGCCCCGCATGAGACTTCCGCTTCTCGCCTGCCTCTTCGCCGGATTGATTTCCTCCTTCGCTCACGCCGCCGATGATGCGGCGTTCTTTCCGATCATGGCGTGGAACCATGCCCCCGGCGACGCCGCGGCGCTGAAGAAGATGCACGACTGCGGCTTTACCGTCGCGGGATTCGTCACCCCCGCGCATCTCGATCTTGTTCATGCCGCCGGGATGAAGGCGATCGTTTCAGACCCGCGCGCCGGCGACTACGACTGGACAAAAGTCGACGCCGACAAGGCGAGAAAGAACATCGAAGCTCTCGTCGCCGAGGTGAACAATCACCCCGCCGTCTTCGGCTACTACCTGCGCGATGAGCCGCCCTCCGCCTTCTTCGCGGGATTGGAGAAAGTCGCCGCCCCCCTGCGCGAGCTCGCGCCGGGAAAATGGCCGTACATCAACCTCTTTCCCAATTACGCCATCGACGAGCAGCTTGGAACCAAAGGCTACGCCGACTACCTCGACAAATTCATCGCGACCTGTCATCCGCCCATCCTCAGCTACGACCACTACACGCTGATGGAAGGCGGTTCGATGCGCGAGCGTTACTTCGAGAACCTCGAGCAGATGCGCGCCGCCGCGCTGAAGGCGAAGATCCCCTTCTGGAACATCGTGCAATCCACCGCCGCCCTCGATTTCCGCGAAGTATCCGCCGCCGACCTGCGCTTCCAGGCCTTCACCACGTTAGCCTACGGCGCGCGGGGACTATCATGGTTCACCTACTTATCATCACCAACCGGCAACTTCCGCGGCGCGCCGATCGATCAGTTCGGCAACGAAAACCCAAGCTGGCGATGGATGCAGCAGGCCAACCTCCAAGTCCTCAAGCTCACGCCGACGATGCTCAAGCTCACCAGCGACCGGGTGTATCACTTCGGCAAGCTACCGCCCGGCACGCACGCGCCCGATGACAAGAGCCTGGTCTCCGCCCTTGATCCCAACATGCTCGCGAGCGATTTCACACACGAGGACGGCAGCCGCTGGGTGATGATCGTCAATCGCGATCTCGCGAATTCGCATTATTGCTCCCCCACCTTCCGCGCCCCGCCGAAGAAGCTGCAGAAGCTGAACTCCTTCCACGGCCAGTTAACAAGCTTCGAAGGCGAAGACCGCTGGCTCGCGCCGGGGCATGGGTTTCTCCTGAAGCTCGATTGACCGATAACTGTGGCTTGTGCCACGGAACTTCCTGCTGGCTCACGGAACTTCCTGCTGGCTCAGGGAACTTTCGCAAGGCTCAGGGAACTTTCCCAGGCCTCGGGGAACCTTCACAAGCTGCGCGGAAAGCCGATTCAACACGCCCGCCACTTCACCGCCCCACCCACAACCGTCGCCGTCGCACGACCGGTAACCTCCCACCCATGAAACGGACAATTCCGGCTCTTGCTGGCGAATTGCTCGGCGTCGATCTTCCACTTTCTGTTGGGGTCGATAATCGTGATGTCCGCGTCCGCCCCTTCCTTCAGCGTCCCCTTGGCCAGCTTCACGATCGCCGCCGGTGAGGTCGTCATCAATTCGATCAGCCGCATCCAGTCGATGTGGCCCGGCTCGATCAACGCTTTGACGTAGAGCGCCAGCGCGCAGTCGAGGCCGATGATGCCGAAAGGCGCGTTCTGGAATTCCAGTTCCTTCTCCTCCGCAAGATGCGGCGCGTGATCGGTCGCGAGGCAATCGATGGTTCCGTCTTTCACCCCTGCGATGCACGCCTCGACATCCGCTAAGCCGCGGAGCGGCGGATTCATCTTGAAGTTCGTGTCGTACCCGCGGACGGCTTCGTCGGTGAGAAGAAGATGATGCGGCGCGACCTCGGTCGTCACCGCATGACCGTCTTTTTTCGCACGGCGAACCAGTTCGACGCTCCACGCCGTGCTGATGTGCTGCACGTGATACCGGCAGCCGATCGTGCGATTGAGCAGCAGATCGCGCGCGATCATGAGCTGCTCCGCCTCCGCCGGGATGCTCGGCAGGCCGAGCTTCGTCGAGACAATCCCCGCATGCATCGCGCCGCCGGAAAGCGCCGGCTCCTCGCAATGCTGCATCAGCACTGTGTCGAACATCTTCGCGTACTGAAGCGCCTTGCGCATGACCGAAGCATCCGCGACGCCGACGCCGTCATCGCTAAACGCGACCGCCCCGCGGCGATGCATCGACCCGATCTCCGCCAGCTCCTTGCCTTCCCGCCCCTTCGTGATCGCTCCAATCGGAAACACATTCGCCAGCCCGATCCGCTGCGATTCCTGAAGAACGAACTCGATCGACGCCTCGGTATCAAGCGGCGGCTTGGTGTTGGGCATGCAGCAGACGGTGGTGAATCCCCCCGCCACCGCGCTCGCCGCGCCTGACGCAATCGTCTCCTCCTCCTCATCCCCCGGCTCGCGGAGGTGCACATGGATGTCGATCAACCCCGGCGTAACGAAACACCCGCTGGCATCGATGACTTCATCCGCCTTACCGAGGTTCGATCCGATCGTCGCAACGCGCCCGCCGCGCAGCATGATGTCGGCCTTGCGCTGGAGCTTCTGCGAAGGGTCGATGATCGAGCCGTTTTGGATCAGCAGTGAACTCATAAAACCGCTTTTAACAATTCATTTTCCACTCTGCGTTACGAGGTAAAGCACCGCCATCCGCACCGCCAAACCATTTGTCACCTGTGTCAGGATCCCGCTCTGTGAGCCGTCGGCGATGTCGGATTGGATCTCGATGCCGCGGTTCATCGGGCCGGGGTGCATGATGAAGACGTCTTTCTTGCATCGCTGGAAGCGATCCCACGTCAGGCCGTACATGCTGGTGAATTCGCGCACCGTCGGGAACTGGCTGCTCTTGATGCGCTCGAACTGCACGCGGAGCATGTTGACAACGTCCACTTCCCCGATCACCGCGTCGAAGTCGTGAACGACACGCGCGCCGAGCTGTTCGAACGATTTTGGCAGTAGCGTTGGCGGGCCGACAAGGATCACTTCCGCGCCGAGTTTCGTCAGGGCGAAGACGTTCGACCTCGCGACGCGGCTGTTGGCGATGTCGCCGACGATCGCGACTTTCAGACCCTCGATCTTCCCGAAGCGCTCGCGGATGGTGTAGAGATCGAGTAGGCCCTGTGTCGGATGTTCGTGCGCGCCGTCACCGGCGTTGACGACGCTGCACTTGACGCTGCGCGACAGCAGCTCGGCCGCCCCGGCGGCGGGATGGCGGATCACGATCACGTCGATCCCCATCGCCTCGATGTTCCGCGCGGTGTCGATGAGCGTCTCGCCTTTGGAGACGCTCGATCCCGCTTCCGAGAAGTCGATGATGTCAGCGCTCAGCCGCTGAGCGGCCAATTCGAAGCTGACGCGCGTGCGGGTGGAGGATTCCCAGAACGCGTTGACGACGACTCGCCCGCGCAACGCGGGGACTTTCTTGACGCTGCGGGTGGAGACTTCCTTGAATGAGTGCGCCGTGTCGAGGATGAAGCGGATTTCGTCGGCGGAAAGTTCTTCCAACCCGAGCAGGTGCTTGCGCGTCCAGCGAAGTTCGTCCGCCGACTTCTTCATCCCTTCGGCTCCACCACGATTTCATCTTTCCCGTCGATCTCAGTCAGGCGCACGTTCACGCGGTGATCTTTTGGCACATCGCTGAGCGTCAGCGCGACGAAATCGGGTTGAATCGGAAGCTCGCGTCCCCCGCGATCGACCAACACCGCCAGCCTCACCGCGCTCGGCCGGCCGAAATCGCTGATTGCATCCATCGCCGCGCGGATTGAGCGCCCGGTGAAGAGCACATCATCCACCAGGAGCAGCGGCTGCGCGTCGATGTCGATGTCGATATCGATCTGCGTCGGCCGAACCAGCGGGCGCGGGCCGATCTCCGATAAGTCGTCGCGATAAAGCGTGATATCCAAGACGCCGCGGCCGATGCGGTTGAATCCCTGCTTCGCGAGCAACTGCGAAAATCGCTCCGCCACAACTTCCCCGCGCGTGCGAATCCCGACGATGTTCAGCGGCTGATTTCGATCGAATGCAACGGCCACACGAGCGACGAGCTGCTCGATCATCCGCCCCACGTCCGCCGCGTCGTAACTGTTCCGCATCGCCGGCGCAGAACGTAGGGAAATGGAAGCGAAAATCAAATTCGCGGCGTGTGCCCGTTCTCTTCGCTTTCGACCGCGAGCTTGAATACCGTCACCTCCGGCCGGCACCAGTGCTGCACACGCTGGCCATAGCTCAGCCCTCGGTTCACATAAAGATGCCGGCCTTCGATGCAGTAATAACCGTGCGTGAAGTGACGGAAGAGGTGCGGATAGAAGCGTCGTCCCAGGCGTGATGTCGCCACTTGCCGCCCGTGCGTGTGGCCGGCGAGCATCCATTGCCAGGGGTATTGCAGCAGCTCGCGCGCGTTGGCGGGATTGTGATTGAGGCAGATGATCGGGACGTTGGGATCGACGCTGCTCCACGCCGCCGCCGGATCGATGTGACCGGACCATTCGTCATCCAGCCCGACAATCGCAACCGGCGTTCCGCCGTTGACCGGCTTCACGTACGCGATCTCGTTCCGCAGCACGATGAGGTTGCGATCCTGCAAACATTTCTGGAGGTAATCGGCGCGGCGTTTTCCTTCGCCCGATCCGTTCTTGCCGTAGATGCTGTAATCGTGATTGCCGAACGTGCAGATCACGCCGTGCTTCGCCTTGAGATGCGAGAGAATCGTGGCGACGCGATGCGCGAAGCGATAGCCGCCGGTGATCAGGTCGCCGGTGATGACGACCAAATCAGGCTCGAGCTCGTTCACCCAGCGCATGTACTGCACGAGGTATCTCGCCCAGACGACGGGGCTGTAGTGCAGGTCGGAAAGCTGCACGATCTTCAGCCCCGCAAGCTGCGGATCGAGGCCTTTCAACGGCATCTTGCGGCGATGGATGTCGACCCAGCGGCGATTGAGCGGGAGCGCGTGTACGCCGGTCAAACCGAGGCGCGACATCGTCATCCAGACCGCTTTGCGCCAGCCGTGCTGCTTGCGCCAGTCGGGATTCTTCAAATACTGTTTGACGCCCTCGACCATCGGTTATCCCATCATCGAGAGTGCCGATTCAATTTCACTGGCCGCGTGCGCGTCGCCCTTCAGCTGCGCGGCGGCGATGCCATGTTCATAAGTTTCGCGCGCGGCATCCGCTTCCCCGAGTGATTCCTGCACCTGGCCTTTCTGGTAGTACGCGTAGCAATAGCCGGAATCGGCGGCGATGGTGCGATCGAGGAATTGGATGGCGCTCTTCGCATCACCCGCTTTCTTGTGCTCCAGCGCGATCCCGTAGAGCACGAATGGATCATTTGGATCGCGCTCGAGCAGCGCGTGGAGCTTTTGCAGGCGTTCGCTCATCGCGCGCATTGTAGCGCGATCGCTTCCGATCCGGCAATGCGTGTACGGCCGCGGCATCGAGCAACTTCACCGATGCTTTGCCACCGAGGACTTGCTCCATCGTGCATGCCTTGGGCGATTTATCGGGCCGCCAGCGCAGGAACTTCGTGCCGTGGCGAAAACGCCCGCCGCTGAAGTGGTCGTATTGAACTTCGACAACGAGCTTGGGATCGAGCGATTCCCACTCGCCGCTGCGCTCGGTGCTCCATCGACTCGGACCGCCCGGCGCGCGGCCAGTGAAACCGCCCCCCTGATCCGGCGACTTTTTCAGCTTCTCGATCTTCGGCGTCAGCTCCTCGCGCTGCTTGACCGTGAATGACGAGCAAAAGCCGACGTGGTTGAGCAGACCGTCATCGTCGTACAGACCAAGCAGCAGCGAGCCGAGCGTCTTCGTTGCCTTCGACCCATAGCGAAATCCGCCGACGACGCACTCGGCCGTGCGCATGCGCTTGATCTTCTGCATGCCGTCCCGGAGCCCTGAGCGATAATCGCAGTCGAGGCGCTTGGCAACGACGCCGTCGAGCGTCGCGCTCTTGTCGCCGACGCTTCCGAACCATTTGTTCGCCTGCTTGATGTCCGTCGTCGCAGGCGAAAGGCGAAGGCGATCGAAGTCGCCGAAATAATGCGCGGCGAAGGCTTCGAGCGCTTCACGCCGTTCACGAAGATGCTGTTCAACCAGCGCCTTGCCGCGATCGTCCACCAGCAGATCGAAGACGATGTACAACCCGGGATGCGACTGCGCGAGCTTGCGGATGCGACTCTCCGCCGGGTGAATTCGCTGGAGCAGGTCATCGAACGAAAGCACCTCGCCGACGGGCACGACAATCTCGCCATCAAGGACAAACTTCTTCGCCTTGAGCTTCTTCACCGCTTCGATAATCTCAGGAAAATACCGCCCCAGCGGCTGCCCCGCTTTCGACTGAAGTTCGACTTCATCTCCATCCCGAAACGCCACGCAGCGAAATCCATCCCACTTCGGCTCGTACTGCCATCGCTCGCCTGTCGGAATTTCCTCGACGAGCTTGGCCTCCATCGGCGGATAAGGGGGTCGGATAGGCAATTTCATAACGCCCCGTCTTTCGCCGTCCGGCATCGCTTCACGAGCGGATTTGTTGGCGTACCGCCCGACATTTTGCTATATCGCGCACGTCCGCGAGGGAAAGGAGCGTGTCGGTGACGGCCATGGATGTTCTTAACAATCGCGATGCCATCGCGCGCGAAGTCGAGGCGGCGGTCGCGCGCCAGCCGATCATCGACATGCATACGCACCTCTACCCGCCGACTTTCGGCACGCCGATGGGCGGCAAGAGCGTGAAGAACGATCCGCGCGGAATGCTCCTTTGGGGAATCGACGAGCTGCTGACGTATCACTATCTGGTCGCGGAGGTCTATCGCATCGTGCCCGCCACCAAGCTGCCGTACGAGCAGTTCTGGAAGATGAGCAAACGCCAGCAGGCGGATCACATCTGGAAGCATCTCTTCGTCGAGCGCGCGCCGATCAGCGAAGCGTGTCGCGGCGTGCTGACTTCCGTGCAAAAACTCGGTCTCGATCCATCCGATCCGACGCCGGACAAGTGGCGGCAGTTCTGCGAAGCGCAGGATCCCAGCGATTACATCGATCGCGTGATGAAGATCTCGAACGTCAAGTCGATCACGATGACCAATGCGGTCTTCGACGACAACGAGCGAGAGCGCTGGCTGGCCAGCCCGCGCGTCGGCGCCGATCCGCGCTTCACCGCCGTGCTGCGCATCGACCCGCTCCTGCGCGATTGGCCGGGGGCGGCGAAAAAATTGTCGGCGTGGGGTTATGCCTCGGAAGAAACGCCAACGACATCTTCGATCGAGTCGGCGAAGAGATTTCTTCGCGACTGGATCGAGCGGATGAAACCGATCTATCTCGCGCTGAGCCTCGGCCCTGAATTCCGCTATCCCGCGGAGTCGGGCGACACGGTCGGACGCGCGGGGCAGACCATCCTGGAGAAGGTCATCCTGCCGATCTGTGAGGAGCACAATCTCCCCTTCGCGATGATGATCGGCTCAAAGATGCGGGTGAATCCGGCGCTTCGCGAAGCGGGCGACATGGTCGGCAAGTCCGACGTGCAGTCTGTCGTCAACATCTGCCGCGAGTTTCCAAACAACCGCTTCTTCGTCACGATGCTCGCGCGCGAGAACCAGCACGAACTCTGCGTCGCAGCGCGAAAATTCGGCAACCTGATGGTCTTCGGCTGCTGGTGGTTCCTTAACATTCCCAGCCTGATCGAAGAGATCACGCGCATGCGCATCGAGCTGCTCGGCACCAGCTTCATCCCGCAGCACTCCGACGCTCGCGTGCTCGATCAGCTGTTATACAAGTGGGAGCACAGCCGGCAGATTATCGGTAAGGTCCTGACCGAGAAGTTTATGGAACAAGCGTCGTCTGGTCGGGCGCCCAGCAAGGCGCACATCGAGCAGACCATGCGGTTGTTCTTCGAGGAAAACTTCGAAACCTTCCGTCGCGGCGCTTAACGGGCAGGTACGTGGTTACGCCGGTCTCTGAGCTTTGCGAAGAGCCGGCTTTACTTGTACTCGATCAACCGCGACTTCTTTCCCGATAGTCGGTCGCGCCAGAACTTTAGCTGCCCGATCATTTCCGGAAATTTCGCGAGGACGAGGTAGTAACCGCGCCACCAGTTCTCGCGGGCGCTTCGTCCGCCGCGCAGCGCGAGCCGCGCCACCTGGAGCGGGTAAATTGAGAACGCGAGCAGCGCGATCGGATGAACAAAGATCGCCGCCGCGATGATCATGACCGGAAATCCGACTGCCCAAAACCACGAGCTGCGTGCTTGCCGCACGCAATGCCTTTCCGGCGGCCCGCCGTGCAAATAGACGCCCTCGGCATACGTGTATCCCGCGCGTTTGGCGCGTTGCCACCACTGTTCGAAGCGCGACATCGCGGCGTCGTGCAGCGCCATTTCGTTCTTGAGCCGCCAGATGCGCCACCCGGCCGCGCGCAGGCGGATGCACAATTCGGGCTCCTCGCCGGCGATGAGATCGGCGCGGAATCCGCCCGCCTTCTCGAATGCCGCCGCGCGCATCATCGCGTTTCCCCCGCACGCTTTGCTCTCGCCCGCGGGTACATCCCACTCGATGTCACAGAGCATGTTGTAGACCGACTGCTCCGGATGTCGCTCGCGCAGCCGTCCGCACACCGCCGCGACATCGGCGTTCGCGTCAAGGAATTTGCTCGCGTCGTGAATCCAGCCGTCGACGATCTCGCAATCGCCGTCGACGAACTGCACGTACTCGATATCGGGCGCGATCTCGCGCAGCCGGCGAAACCCTTCGTTCCGTGCCCGCGCGGCGGTGAAAGGGATGCTCATGTCGAGCTCCACGACTTCGACGCCCTTCTCGCGGGCCATCGCGACCGATCCATCCGTCGATCCCGAATCGACATAAACGACGCGACCCGCGACACCGATGACAGATTCGATGCAGACGCGCAGCCGCTCCCCTTCGTTTCGACCGATGGCGACGACGCCGACCTGCGGGAAATTGTCCGGAGTCACGGTCATGCGTGTGCCGCACGTGGCGGCGGAAGTCAGAGGCTCTTATATTTCGGCTGCCGATGCAATCGATCAAGAATGCGGTGTTCCGAATCTCAGGCGCGCTGCTGCGGCGCGGGCCGCTCGCGCCGCTTGCACGACGCTATTTCCGCGAGCGATCCGCGATCGTTTATTACCACGGTGTATGGGCGGATGACGATTCCGTCCGGCGCCGGTTATTCGGTGGCATGCGCGTCAGCGACTTCGCCGACGAACTCCGCAGGCTCAAACAGTTCTTCGACGTCGTCCCCCTCTCGCGCATCATTGCCGGACAGACGAACAATTCCCCGCGGCCCGTGCTCGCCATCACCTTCGACGACGGTCTCGATCTCACCACCGCCGGCGCGACCGACGTCCTCGATCAACAAGGCATCAAAGCGACGATGTTCATCAACACCGCCTCGCTGGCCGGCGGGCATCTCATGTGGATGCATCGCTTCTCCGCGATCCGCTCCGAGCGCGGCGACGAGGCCCTGCTTGCTGAATTCAACCGCTTCTCGCAACACAAGATCCCCGCGCTCAATGAGCTAATCGCCGCCACACGCGCCTGGCCGCAGGAGATGAAGGACGAATGGGTCGATCAGATGTGGCGCGGCGCGGGCATGGAGCCGCTGCCCGTGTTCCTGGAAAAACATCGGCCGTATCTCACGATCGATGGTGTGAAGAATTGGCTGGGGCGCGGGCACGAGATTGGATTCCACACGCACTCGCACCCGTTCTGCTCGCGGCTTGATGATGAGTTGCTCGAGCGCGAACTCGTCGATCCGGTCGCGAATCTCAAATCGTCGCTCGGCCTGAACGAGATTGCTTTCGCATATCCGTTCGGCGATCGCTGCCGGCCGGAGCACGAAGCGAAATTGCGGCAAAATGGTTTGTTTTCCGCACTGATCGGCACCGCCGGTTTCTCGCGAAACCCCGTCCAGCCGCACGCGCTCGAGCGCATCGACGCCGAGCCCGGCGTCGATCGCGAAGTGTTTGGAAAACCTGTCCTGCGCTCGTATAAGCGATCGTCGAGGAGCACCTGATGAACGCCCCCCAACCTCTCGGCCTGTCCCCCAGCTTCGGCTTTGGTGATCGCCTCGGCGTGGCGACGCCGGGCCATGTCGCATCGATGCGCCGCGCCGGTAGCGGCATCGCGCCGATCTTCGCCCAGCAGTCGATTCGCGAGATGACGCGGACGCAGCGCTCGCCGCAGCAGGTGATGGATGACGCGCTGAGCGGAGCGAAAGAATCGGGATGGGACAGCGCGCAAGGCGCCGACGCCGATCATCTCAAGACGCCACAGGATGTCGATCGCACCGCCGCCGCGGGGTTTTGCTTCTTCACCATCGATCCATCCGATCACGTGGACAAAGACACCGACGCGGATGTCGTCGCGTGGGTAGATTCGTACCGCGGCAAATTGGTGAAGCTCTCCACGGGCACGACGATCACGATCGACGACTCCACCGTCGCGAACGCGCGGCGAAAATACGGCGGCGCGGTATCGCAAGCGATCGCGCTGGCGAAACACATCGACTCGGTCATGCGCGCAAAGGGTCGCGACTATGAGATCGAGCTCAGCGTCGACGAAACGCCCCAGCCGACCACGCTCGCCGAGCATTTCATGATCGCCGACCAGTGCCTCAAGGCCGGCATGAAGCTCGTCAGCCTGGCGCCGCGCTTCATCGGCGAATTCGAGAAAGGCGTCGATTACAAAGGTGATCTCGCCGCGTTGGAGAAGTCGCTGAACGATCACGCGGCAATCGCCAAACAGCTTGGCCCATACAAGTTGAGCCTGCACAGCGGCTCGGACAAGCTCTCGATCTATCCCGCCTTCGCCCGCGCCACGCGCGGCCTGTTCCACGTCAAAACCGCCGGCACGAGTTATCTCGAAGCGCTCCGCGCGGTGCTCCGGCATGATCTGGATCTCTTCCGCCGCATCGTTGAGTTTGCACGTGAGCGTTACGACACGGATAAGGCGACGTATCACGTCTCCGCGACCCTCGCGTCGACTCCGCCGCCGGCGGGCATGAGCGCGATCAATCTGGAGAAGGCTTATCTCGAACGATGGGAGGATGTGAAGGGAACGCGCGGCTTCACCGCGCCGGCACGACAGATTCTTCACACCACATTCGGCTCGGTCCTCACCAACGAGCAGTTCAAATCTCAGTTGATGCAGATCCTCCGCGAGCACCCGCAGACGTATCGCGACATTCTCGATGAGCATTTCTCCCGGCATCTCAACGCGCTCCGCGCGGGGATGTAAGAACTTCATGTCGTGCCGCGGCACACTCCTCTTCGCGCTGTTGATGTTCGTCGCTTCCGCTTCGACATCGTCCGCGCAGCAAACGCAGACCAACGTGATGATCGAGCTGCCCTTCACCGCCGCTGGTTCGTACAAAGACCCGTTCAACGACGTCACGCTCGATGTGATCTTCGTCGATCCAAAGGGCGAAGAGTTCCGCGTTCCCGCGTTCTGGGCGGGCGGGACGAAGTGGAAGGTGCGCTACGCATCGCCACGCCGCGGCACGCATCAGTTCCGAACCGATTGCTCGATCAAGCAGGACAAAGGCCTGCACAACATCACCGGCTCGGTTGAGATCAAACCGTACGCCGGGACAAATCCTCTCTACCTGCACGGCCCGATCCGCGTCGCGACGAGCAAGCGCCATTTCGAGCACACCGACGGCACGCCTTTCTTCTGGCTCGGCGACACGTGGTGGATGGGCCTGTGCCATCGCCTGCATTGGCCCGACGAGGTGAAGACCCTCGCCGCCGATCGCAAGGCGAAAGGGTTCAATACCATTCAGATCGTCGCCGGGCTGTACCCCGATATGCATCCGTTCGATCCGCGCGGCGCGAACGAGGCGGGATTTCCATGGACCGAAAAGTACGAACGCATCCTTCCCGAGTATTTCGACTCCGCCGATCGGCGGATTCTTTATCTCGTTGATGAAGGGTTTTCTCCGTGCATCGTCGGCGCGTGGGGCTACTTCATGCAGTGGATGGGCGTCGAAAAGATGAAGCTTCATTGGCGGAATCTGATCGCGCGTTACGGCGCTCTGCCGGTCACATGGTGTGCCGCCGGCGAAGCGAATCTGCCCTGGTATCTCGCCAGGGGTTTTCCGTACGACGACCGCAAGCAGGTGAGCGACTGGACAGAGGTGATGCGCTACATCCGCCAGACCGATCCTTTCCATCGCCCGCTGACTGTGCATCCAACAGGTCTGGGCCGGTTGTCTTCGCGGCACTGCACCGACGATGTCAGCCTGCTCGACTTCGACATGCTCCAGACGCCGCACGGCGAGCGCAACGCCGTCGCGCCAACCCTTCAAACTGTCCGCACGTCCTACGCCGACCAACCTGTCATGCCGGTCATCAATGGTGAAGCGGCGTACGAGCGATTGAACGACACGCTTCGCACCGAATGGACGCGCCGCATGTTCTGGCTCTGCCTGACCAACGGCGCCGCCGGCCACACCTACGGCGCCAATGGCATCTGGCAGGTCAACCGCAAGGGCCATCCGCACGGCCCGTCGCCGCACCATCCACCCGGAAGCACTGGATATGGCGTCATCTCCTGGGACGACGCGATGAAGCTGCCCGGCTCAACGCAAGTCGGCCTCGGGCAAAAATTCTTCGAGCAATTCGATTGGACCAAATTCGAGCCGCACCCGGACTGGGCGGACTTCGCATCGAACTCCAGGCTCAAGCTGGACGGCAGCCAATGGATTTGGTTCGACGAAGGCCAACCCGTTATCGACGCGCCCGCTGCCAAACGATTCTTCCGACGCCGTTTCGACTTACGCGACGCCAGCGAGATGAAATCCGCGCAGCTTCGCCTCTCGGCCGACGATCGTTTCGAGGCGCGTCTCAACGGCGTCGTCGCCGGCGCAGCCACCGATGCGCCGCAGAGCTGGCAGGCGCCCCGCCAGTTCGACGTCGCCAATCTCCTCCGCAATGGCGAGAACGTGCTCGAGATCGAAGCCGAGAATCTTCCCGCGACGGGTCCCAATCCCGCCGGCCTGATCGTCTACTTCGAGATCCAGTTCCAAAACGCGAAGCCGATCGCAATTGCATCCGACGCGCAATGGGAGGCATCGACCGACAAGGCGAAATGGAGCAAAGCAATCGGGCTCGGCCCCTACGGCATGCCCCCCTGGGGACGAATCGATCGCGAGGACAACTCCGCCTTCGCCCCCCAATCCACCGGCATTCCCGGCGTCGTCCGCATCACCTACGTCCCTGACCCTGAGCCGATCATCCTTCGCGATCTCCCCGCCAGCGTCGCTTACAGCGCTACATCTTTCGACCCGGTGACCGGCGCTGCGACACCGCTCCCGCCGATCCACCGCGACCTCACCGGGCGCGCCATCTGCGCGCCGCCGCAGGGCATAGATCACGATTGGGTGGTTGTTCTAAAGGTGACCAACAGATGGAAGTGAAGCATGCACTGCCGCCGCAGACCGCTCCAGCGCGCGCTACTGTGGTCACGCCGCCATGCGTGTGGTCTGGAAACGATCGCGGATCGCGATGAACGTCTGCTCGGTCGCGCCGAACGCCTGCACAATCGCCGGATCGAAGTGAACGCCGGACTCTTTGGTGATGATGTCTTTGGCGATGTCGTGGGCGAAGGCGTCTTTGTAGACGCGCTTGCTTGTGAGCGCGTCGTAGACATCCGCGAGCGCGACGATGCGGGCGGCCAAGGGAATCTCGTTGCCCTTGAGCTGCGCGGGATAGCCGGTGCCGTCGAAGCGCTCGTGATGTCCGGCGGCGATGTCGCGGGCCATGCGGAGGAACTTGGTTTTCGGAAAGCGTTTGAGCGCGGCATCGAGCGTCTCAGCGCCGATCGACGTGTGCGTTTTCATGATCTCGAACTCGCGGTCGCTCAGCCGGCCGGGCTTGAGAAGGACGCTGTCGGGAATGCCGACTTTTCCGATGTCGTGAAGCGGGCTGGTGCCGTAAAGCAGGCGGACGTACTCCGCGTCGATCTCTTCAAATCCACCGGTGGAAGCAAGATGCTGCGCGAGCGCCCGGCAGTAGCTCTGAACGCGCTCGAGATGCGCACCCGTCTCAGGATCGCGCGACTCGGCGAGCTTGGCCATCGAGAAGATCGCGACGTCGCGCGTCTCCAGTGAAACGATTCGCTCCGCGGCCTGGAGACGGACGAGCAACTCCTGCGGCTCGAACGGTTTGGCCATGAAATCGTCGGCGCCCGCGGAGAGGCCGGCGATGCGCTCGGCCATGCTGTTGTGAGCGGTCAGCAGGATGACGTAGACGTAACTGGCGGTGGCGCCCCGGCGGATCGCCTGGCAAAGCCCGATGCCGTCGACTTTGGGCATCTGCCAGTCGCTGATGACGACTTCGAATTCAGAGCGCGCCAGCACCGCCAGCGCCTCGTTGCCGTCGCCGGCGCTGTGCACCTCGTGCCCGGAATCGAGCAGTGTGTCACGCAGCAGCTCGAGAGCGATCGGATCATCATCGACGATCAAAACACGCATCAAACACCGACTCCCTGGACTGACGCCACGCCCGCGCTCTCTCTGGCGGCGGCGATGGCGTTTGGAACAAATTCAAGACACTCACTCACGGACGATTCGAGCCGGCGAAACGCTTGGTCAGCCTGCGCGAATTCTCCAGCCCGACCGAGCTTCTCCAATTCCGCCGCCGCGTTGCTGACGGCGTTGGCGGAGAGGTTTGCGCTGGCGCCTTTGATCGCATGGGCGCCGCGCGACACCGCGTCCGCGTCGCGATTCTCAATTCCTGTCTCAAGTTCGCGCAGCTGCGCCTCGATTCCGTCGGTGAACTTCTGCAACAGCGACTCAACCAGCTGCGCTTTTCCCCGGCAGCGGCGGAGAAGCGCCTCGACATCGATCGGTTCCGCCGGCTGCTCCACGCGATCCCTCATCACTGCGTCGATCGTCGAATACAACTCCGCCGGATCGACCGGCTTGCTGACGTATGCATCCATGCCGGCGGCGAGGCAACGCTCGCGATCGCCCTGAATCGCGTTGGCGGTCAAGGCAATGATCGGCAGATGCGACCCTAAGGATTCTGTACCCCGGATACGTCTAGATGCCTCAAAGCCATCCATCTCCGGCATCTGGCAGTCCATCAGGACGAGGTCGTAATCGTTGCACGCGATCGCTTCGACCGCGGCGACGCCGGTCCCGACGAGATCGACCGCGCAGCCGGCGTCGAGAAGAATCTCACGCGCGACTTCCTGATTCACATCGTTGTCCTCAGCAATAAGGACGCGCAGCTTGCGCTGGCGCAGCCGCTCCAGCACAGGATCGGCCGGCGGCGGCGCTTTGGTTTCGACGGTTATCGGCTGTGGCGCTTTTCCGACGCGCGACAGCGCCGTCACGACAGAGTCGAACAATTCCGATTGCCGCACCGGCTTGACCAGACACGCCGCGAAACCGGCCAACGCGAGCTCTTCGCCATCTACCGGCTGATCCATGGACGTGAGCATCAGCATGGCCGTCTGCGATGCGGTCGGCTCCGCCTTGATCGCCCGCGCGAGCTCGACCCCATTCATGCCGGGCATCAGCATGTCGATAACGGCGAGGTTGTATTGCTTGTTCGATGCGCCGGCGGATCGCAGCAGCTTGAGCGCTTCTTCTCCGCTAGCGGTGGTGTCGACGATGAAGCCCCAGCTTTGGAACTGCTCGCGAAGTATCTCGCGCTGGGTCGGGAGATCGTCCACCGCGAGCACCCGCAGTCCGCGCAGCGTCGAGACGCCGATCGCGCTCGCCGCCGAGCATTCCTCGGCTTTGGCGGACGCGAATGGAATTGTGAACCAGAAGATCGATCCGTGCCCCGGCTTGCTGGTGACGCCGATTTCCCCACCCATCAGCTCGACGAGCTGTTTCGAGATCGCCAGCCCCAGCCCGGTGCCGCCGTATTTGCGGGTGTTCGATCCGTCGATCTGCGAGAAGCTCTTAAAGAGGCGGTCCAATTCCGCCGCTGGGATTCCGATGCCGGTATCGCGCACGGTGAAGCGCACGAGAACGTTTCCATCGGCAGTCATCTTTGGATCGGCGGCGATGACGACGTCGCCGGTCTCGGTGAACTTGACGGCGTTGTTGGCGAGGTTGATGAGGATTTGCCGCAGCCGATCGACGTCGCCGTGCACCCGCGTGACGGTGGAGTCGTGGACGTGACAGGCGAATTCGAGCTTCTTGGCCGCCGCCTTGGGAGCGAGCATCTCGACGACGTCCTCGATGACGGTGCGGAGATCGAAATCAGAGCAGCTCAGCTCGAGCTTGCCCGCTTCGATCTTGGAAAAATCGAGCACGCTGTTGATCAGGGTCAGCAGCGAATCGCCGGATGAGCGGATGACGTGCACATGACGAAGCTGTTTCTCCGCAAGCCCCCCCTTGCGGATCAGAAGCTCCGCCATCCCGATGACGCCATTGAGCGGCGTGCGGATTTCATGGCTCATGTTGGCGAGGAACTGGCTCTTGGCGCGATTGGCGGCTTCGGCGGCATCCTTGGCGGCATTCAGGTCCGCCGCCCGCTGCGCGATCTGCTTCATCTCGCTCGTCCCCCGCACGCACGAGGCGATGAGGAAGATGTCTTCGAAGATCACCCACCCGGCATGCTCCAGCCAGCGCCACGAACTGGCCGTCAGCACGCCATAGACGGATTGCGGGAAGTAAATGCCGCGCAGCAGGTGATCGGCGGCGACGACCACCGTCGCGGGGATCATCACCTTCCAGTCGCGATAAAACGCCAGGAACGCCAGTGAGCCGAAGACGTGAAAGTGCGTCTCGATTCGCCCGCCGGTCAAGTGAATCAGCAGCGCGCTGGTAAGCATCTGCGCGACGGAGATGGTGTAGCGCGTAATGGTCTGTCCGGGCTTGAACAGTGCGAGCAGGATCGGCGGCGCGCTGATGATCCCGCCGACGAAGATCGCCGACCAGAGATGCGGATGCACCTGGCTGTTCGTCCCAACCCAGGTGAGCGGGGAGATGATGGCGGCGGCGATGATGCCGAACACCCATTGCACCGCCATCAGCACGGCGAACATGCGGTCGGTGCGGCGATAGATCGCCTGCCGATGCGCGTCATACAGCTCAGAAGCGAGTGCGGCGCTCTTAATCGCCGATGCGTTCATTGCTTGATGCATTTGACTATCCCATCTTTCTGGCAAGAGGTGGCGTCGCCGAAGAGCGGGCATCCATACACCGGCGTCTTCGCGGGATTGTTGTGGCGAGATGCTTCGGTTGAGAGCAGTGCGATGATCGAAGCACTGCCAGCGTTGTCTCCGATGTGGCCGCGCGACTCAGTGATTCCGCCGGCGAAGAGAAGCTCGCCGGTCGGTGAATAGAGAAATGTCTGACCGCTCGTGGCGGCGCCGAATCGTTTGGCTTCGTCCGTTCCCATGTCGACGGTGACAGTGACTCCCGGAATCGCCGCGGCGCTTCGCCAGAGGTCCGTTTCCTCCCATCCATCCGGCACGCCGTTCGGGCGGATCATCAGGACCGACGCAGTCAGTTTTCCCTGGCATCGCGTCATGAGCTTGGACAACTCCTCAACGCTGGCGCGCGAGCAGGGGCACTTGGGATGCAGGATCATGATCAGCCTGGGAAGCGTGGAAGGAGCCGCGACCTGACTCTGCGCGGGCCAGGCGGGCGGCGGATGCGCGGGCGTTCCCGCATCTCCCTCGTAATTCCAAAGGCGCGCGAAGGCGAGCGCCGACGCCGTCATCCAGGCGGCGGCCGCTCCTGAGCAGAGAATGACCCTGACGCCTCGACGCATATGGACGCCTATCCACGCTTTTCGACCATCGACGTGTGCGACTAAACCTGCTGACGAGGATAATTCGCCTTTACTATTTCGTGGAATCGAATCGCTGCGCCGGATTCCGAGCATAGAAGAATGCTGGCGCGATCCCTCGCGGGTCTGCCGATGAAAAAGGGCACTCGCGTTTGCGAGTGCCCTTTGTGCTTGGTTGAGTTGAACCGGTCAGACGTACGTGTCCGGCCCGGCGGCGGTGCCGTTGGAGCCGTTGGCGCCGCCGGGGGAGCCGCCCTGGCCGCCTTTGCCGGCGGTGACGGAGTTGTTGTAGACGGCGGTGCCGATGAGGATGCCGTAGACGCCGCCGCCTTGCGCGTCGCCGCCGGCGCCGCCCGCGCCGCCGAGGATCGTTCCTTTACCGCCGTTTCCGCCCTTTCCGCCGATGGCGGCGTTTGAGAAGACCTTGGCGTTGGAGAGCGTGACGGTGGCGGCGATAATCCCGCCGCCCTGCGCGTCGCCCCCTGCGCCGCCAGCCCCGCCAGTCGCTCCCTGACCGCCGCTGCCGCCGTCCCCACCTTTGACTTTGTTCTTAGAGACGGTGGAGTCGGAGACGGCGACTGCGAAGTCAGCGGCGAAGATTCCGCCGCCGCGAGCGGTGCCGCCGCTCCCGCCTGCGCCGCCGACCGTCGCGCCTTTGCCGCCTGCGCCGCCGTTTCCGCCGGTGGCGCAGTTGTCAGAAATGTTCGAGCCGTTGGTGACGATGACGTTGGCTTCGGAGTGGAGTCCGCCGCCGTCGACCGGCCCGCCGAACCCGCCCGCGCCGCCGACGCCGGTCTTGCCTTCACCGCCCGCGCCGCCGTTTCCGCCGGTGGCGGAGTTGCCGCAGATGTTGGAGTGATCGATGGTGACCCCGACGCTGTTGTCGCCGGACGCCACGCCGCCTTCGGAATCGCCGCCGCTGCCGCCCGTGCCGCCGTTGACATATCCCTTTCCGCCGTTGCCGCCGTTCCCGCCCGCGGAGACGTTATTTGAAACGGTGGAATCCTTCAGCGAAACCGGTCCGTCGGCGGAGATTCCGCCCGCGCCCGCGTCGCCGCCGACACCACCTTCCCCGCCGTCGGTAACGCTTCCGTCGCCGCCCTTGCCGCCGTTGCCGGCGATCGAGCGGTTGTTGTTGGCGGTGGAGTTGACCAAGCTGATGCCGGTCTCGCTGCGGATTGCTCCGCCTTCGGATTCCCCGCCACTACCGCCCTCTCTGCCGAGGTTACCGTTTCCACCGGCCCCGCCGTTTCCGCCGCACAACGTGTTCTTGTTGACGGTGGAGTTTTCGACGTTGACGCTGCCTTCGGCGAAGATTCCACCGCCGATGGCGTTACCCCCGGAGCCACCGGGCCCGCCGCTGGCGGTGCCGCCGTTCCCACCCGCGCCGCCGTTGCCGCCGGCCGCATCATTGCAGGAGATGTCGGAACAATTAGAGACGCTCATCTTGCCGCCCGCGGAGATACCGCCGCCGACCGCGTCTCCTCCGTCGGCTCCACCGGCGCCGCCACCGCCGCCTTGGGCGCTGCCGCTCGCGCCGGCATTCCCGCCGACGATCTTGTTGTAGGTAAGGATTGCCTTGTTAAGGATGGCGGGACCGCTGGCGTAGATTCCACCACCGGATGCATCTCCACCGCTCCCCGCACCGGTGCCGACTGTGGCGGCATTGGAGCCCGACCCCCCGTTCCCGCCGGTCGCCTTGTTCTTTGTGACGGTGGAGTTCTCGACATCGACCTCACCATTGCCGCCTTCTTCGGCGTCGGCATAGATTCCGCCGCCGAGCGCCTCGCCGCCACCCGCACCGCTGCCGCCCACGCCAGCACCGCCTACGCCGGCGCCGCCCGCGCCGCCGTTTCCGCCGGTGGCGCAGTTCTCGTTGATCGTCGAGCAGTTCTTGACCTCAACACCGGATTCGGAAAGGACGCCGCCGCCGTGCGCGGTTCCGCCCGCGCCGCCGTCACCGCCGGTGAGTCCCTGTCCGCCGCATCCGCCGTTCCCGCCGGATGCGCTGTTCTTGGAGACGCTGGACTTGTCGAGACCGACAAATCCGTCGGCGGCGATGCCGCCGCCCTCGGATTCCCCGCCTTCTCCACCGGTTCCGCCGGCCCCCGCCGGTCCACCTTTCCCGCCGTTACCTGCATTGCCGCCGGCGGCGACGTTGCAGTCGATGCTGGAGTTGGTGGCGGTTACGTTTCCATCGGAGGCGACTCCGCCGCCTTCACCATCGCCGCCGTCTCCACCGTTGCCGCCAGTGCCGGTGCCGGTTCCATTGCCGCCGTTTCCGCCCGCGCCGCCGATCGCCTTGTTGTTGTTCACGCACGAGGAGTCGAGCAGGACATCATCGTCAGAGAGAATGCCGCCGCCTTCCGCGTCGCCGCCACGGCCGCCGTTGCCGCCGTTAAAGGTCGAGTTTCCGCCGTCGGCGCCTTTGCCGCCGGTGAGGCAGTTGTTGTTGACTTCGGACTTGGATTTGACGGAGACGTTTTCGGCGTTTATTCCGCCGCCGAACGCATCCCCGCCATTCCCGCCCGCGCCTGAGCCTTTTGCATTCGCGCCCGCGCCGCCGCTGGCGGAATTCTTGTCGACCTGGGACTTGTCGTTGAGGGCGACGCTCCCGCGCGCGTTGATGCCGCCGCCCTGCGCAAGACCGCCATCGCCGCCGGTCCCGCCCGGGCCGATTGCGCTTCCGCCGGTCGCGCCCTTGCCGGCGGCGACGGTGTTGCAGGAAGCGGTCGAGCAGTTGAGGGTTGCGGAATCGACATCGAGTCCACCGCCGGAGGCTTCGCCGCCGTTCCCACCGCTGCCGGCGACGGTGACGCCGTTCCCGCCCGTGCCCCCGTCTCCGCCGCAGACCGTGTTGCTGTCAGCGTGCGAGCGGTTGAGGATCAGATCGAGGGTAAGCGCGTCGATTCCGCCGCCCGTAGCCTCGCCCCCATTGCCGCCGTTCCCGCCTGAAACGGCGCCGTTTCCGCCATTGGCGGCCTTGCCACCCTTGGCGACGTTGGAGTTAACGTTGGAATCATTGATGACGGGATCGTCCCGGAAGGGTGAGAAGATTCCGCCGCCGCCGGCAAACCCGCCGTCGCCACCGTCGCCAGCGGTTCCCGATCCGTTGGAGTTGACGGAACCGCCGCTGCCGCCCGCGCCGCCGGTAGCGGTGTTACAGTTGACGTTGGACTTGTCCACCGTGAAGAGGCTACCGCTGAAGATTCCGCCGCCCCGCGCGACACCTCCGTCCGCGCCGCGTCCGCCGACGGCAACGCCAGCGCCGCCCGCACCGGCGGCGCCGCCGGTCGCACAGTTGTTGTTCACGTCAGAGTAGCTGAGCAAGACGGAGTTGGCGAAGATGGTCGCCGGCGCAAGCGCCGGGCGCGACGCGAGATCGCTGCCGACGAAGATTCCACCGCCTTGCGCGTCAGCTCCGGGGCCTCCGTCCGCGCCTTCCCCGGCCAACGTAATCCCCGCTCCACCGGCGCCGCCCGCGCCGCCAGTCGCGCTGTTGCCGTTGACTTGCGACTTGATGACGGTGACCGTTGCGTTGAGCACAGCGGATGGTTGACTGGAGATCGCGAAGATATCGAAGGTGTTGATCCCTCCACCTTCCGCGCGGCCGCCTTCGGCTCCCGGTCCAGCGAAGAGGCCGGATCCGCCCGCGCCGCCCGCGCCGCCGATCGCGACGTTGCCGTTCACGGTCGATCCGTTGGTGACAAGGACGCTGGTCCCCAGCGGGATGACAGCCAGACCGGGCCGTTGGGTGGCGATGCTGACGAGGATACCGCCGCCCTCGGCGCCTCCGCCTAGACCGCCGAAACCTCCGGAGGCGGTTTGGGATGATCCACCCGCGCCACCCGCGCCGCCAGTCGCTTTGTTGCCGTCCACCCTGGAGCAGTCGATCAGGACGGGTGCGCCGGCGATCAATCCGCCACCGAGAACCGACCCGCCGCTGCCACCAACGCCCGTGGCGACCGGGGCGGACCCGCCTGCGCCGCCGGCCCCGCCGATCGCGATGTTCTTGCTGACCGACGAATTGTTTGTAACGGTAACCGCGCCATTTCCGGCGTCGATTCCGCCGGCGTTAACCGGGCCGCCGGCGCCGCCTTTGCCTCCGCTGAGTGAGGAGATTCCCGCTCCGGCGTCGCCGCCCTTGCCGCCGGTGGCGCAGTTGCTGTTCACAGTGGACTTGTTGAGTGTGACATCACCCTCCTGGCTTTCGATTCCCCCGCCGCTGGCGCGACCGCCGGAGAAGCCGCCGTCGCCGCCGGGGCTGACGCCGTCGGAATCGCCGCCGCGTCCGGCGTTGCCGCCGATGGCGGCGTTGGAGGAGACGTCGGAATTGGTCAGGGCGACGGAGAAGTTGGTATGGATTCCTCCGCCCGCGACTCCGCCGCCGCTGCCGCCGGGCGCGGACGGCCCACCGTCGCCCCCCGCGCCGCCGATCGCTTTATTGAACGACGCCTGCGAGTCGATCAGGGTGACGACGACCGGCAAGCCAACGGTCTGCGGGGCGTTCTTCAAGAGTTCCTCGGCCTCGGCGTAGATCCCGCCGCCGACCGCTCCGCCGCCAGGACCACCGGTGAAATTTCCGAACGATACGGCGCCCTTCCCGCCGGCCGCGATGTTCTTGTTGACGGTGGACTTGCTGAGCCAGACGAACCCGTCGGCATAGATTCCCCCGCCGACCACGCTCCCGCCGCCACCATGATTGACCGCGCCGTCGCCGCCGATCGCTTCATTGCAGTCGATGTTCGATTTGTAAGCTGACACGGCGTTGAGGATCGGGATGAGGATGATTTCCGGCGCCTGCGGCGTGCCCTGGATTTCCTGGCCGAAGCCGACCCAGATTCCGCCGCCCTCCGCGCGGCCGCCGTCGCCGCCGGGATTCCCTGTTCCACCCTTCCCGCCAATCGCCTTGTTCGAACTGACAGTTGAAGTATCGAGGGTGACAAACGCGGGGGGAATGACCGGCGGCGCGGAGTCGCCCCCCTTGTTCGATGACGACGATGATGGCGCAGCGGGGACCGTGACGATGACGCTCTGAAATTCATCAACCCAGATACCGCCGCCTTGCGCTTCGCCCCCTTCGCCGCCGTTGCCTTCGGCGTTGTATCCGTACCCATTGCCGATGACGTGCGTTCCACCCGCACCGCCGTCGCCGCCGCGCGCGATGTTCTGATCGACGTGAGAATTCTTCAGCGAGACGGTGACGGTGAAGATGGGTGTGATGATGGTGCCGGCGAACTGGAGGCCGCCGGCCCAGATTCCGCCACCCTGCGCGTCGCCGCCATCGCCGCCGTCGCCCTCGGTAGAAAAGTTCGTCGCCGCGCCGCCGGCGCCGCCCTTGCCGCCCTGGGCGAGATTGCAATTCACTTCGGAGGAGTCGAGCTTGACGGAGCTGAGGCAATAGACGCCGCCGCCCGCGGCGAAGCCGCCGTCGCCGCCGTCGCCGCCGTTGAAGGATTCGGAGATTCCGTTTCCACCCGTTCCGCCGATCGCTTCGTTTTTGTCGACTTGTGATTTGATGAGGGTGAGCGAGGCGGAGGAATAAATCCCGCCACCGTAGGCATTTCCGCCGCGATCACCGTCGATGACGGTTCCGCCCGCGCCGCCGCGCGCGTGGTTGTTGTTGACGGTGACTTGGGAGAGGGTGATCGCCGGGATGTCGGTAATGTAGATTCCGCCCCCGTAGGCGTTTCCGCCGCCGACATCGATCGGCGCTATTAAGCCTGTCAAACCATCACCGCCGGTGGCGCAGTTGTTGGTAATGGTGGTGCACTGGATGTTGTTGATGCCGCCCTGAAGATAGACGCCGCCGCCATACGCGGCGCCGCCGGTGGTGAAGCCCGGGTAAGGGAATCCATCGCCCGCTTCGGCGGTGTTTTTGTCGACGCAGACGTTGAAGGTGGTGAGGTTCCCGCCGATGCTCAGGATGCCCCCGCCTAAGGCGTTGGTCGGAAGGATTGAGGGGTTGGTGCCTGCGTCATCGGTGGCAAATCCGCCGGTGATGGTCAGGTCTTTGAACGTCACGGTGACGTTCTGGAAGATCTGGAAGACGCGATCGATCTGTTTCGCGTCGATGATCGTCTTGTTGACACCTTTGCCGATGAAGGTGTAGCTCTTGCCGCTCTCGATCAGGTCGAGATCGCCCCTCGCTGCCAGATCTTCACCGCGGCCGGTGAGCGAAAGCTTGTAAGTCCCCTGCGCGAGGTTGAAGGTGTCGTTCTGCCCGTTGGTGTTCGCATTGATGATCGCCGCGCGGAGGCTGTTGGAACTTCCGTCCGTTGCCGACGCCGACGGCGAATATGAATTAAGCAGCATTCGCCCTTCCAGCGTTTCGATTGCAGCACGATGGAGCCGACGAATGGACCGATGTGAGAGAGCACGAGCGCGCATGACCTGTCTCCTTCCCTATGGACGTTCACCCACGGACTTGAAGTGAGCACGAAGCCGACGCCAGGAACTCACGCGCACGACCAGAAATGACAAACAATGCGCGGCACGCGTCGGCGGGATGAATATATGAGCGGCGGGAATGCACGCACAACAACTTTTCACGCGGATTCCCGCGGATTTACGCGGCGTTTCCCATCTTAACGCGATCCCGCAAGTTCGCCGCCAAAACAAAAGCAGGCGCCACGCAATGGCGCCTGCTTCTCGTTGGCTTCTTGACCCAAGGCCGTTCTGGCGAGCGGCCCGGAGTCGGGGTCCCAACCAAACCTCGGACTTGCGTCCGAGGCTGCGAGTACTAATCGTTGCCCGTTGTCTCCTCGAGCATCTTGCGGAGGTAGCTGTTCTCGCGGCGCGTCGCTTCGAGATCGAAGACGAGATACTTGATGCTCAGCCGCAGGTAATCGAGAGACTCCTGCAGGCTGCTGACGGTCTGGCGAAGCTTCTCGTGGCGCTCGCGCGTCTCGCTGGCAAGCTTCTCGAGCTTCTTGCGCTCGGTGGGAGGAAGCGTCGTGATCTCCCCCATCAGCTCGGCGAGTTTGGACTGAAATTCGGTCTCGTTCATTTCGCTTTCTCTCCCTCTGCTCGGCCTAATTGTAACCCCAAAAGCAAGTCGTGACGGGTGCTAACCCTCGCGAGCCACGTCCGTAATGACGCAAACCGACCGTTTATTCGGAGCGTCCCAAGTTTGTCATGCCGCCGCACTTTCATCCGACGATGACCGCCGCATAACCGACCGCGTTATCGGGCGGCTGCGGTGCGACGGTGCGCAGCACGTCGAAGCTGTTCGTGTGCCGAAGCACGCTTGCCTCTCGCGCGCCATGCTCGCGGCAGGCGGCCATCATGGCCGCGATCGCGCCGCCGCCGCACGCGTTGGACTTCTCCTTCACATGCGGCACGATCCGCTCAGGCGTCATATCCGTCACGACCGACAACAACTGCCGATCGTTGTCCAGCGCCCATCTGAGCGCATCCGTCCCGACGCCGGCGGGCGTGAACGAATAGTTCGGCCCGTAGTGCGTCAGATCGCTGCTTGCCAGGTAGACCGGCCGCAGGCCCGCTTCCTGAACCGTCGCCGCCGTCCGCATCCCGATCACCACCGCGTCTTCGCCCAGCGGGACTTCGATCGGCAGCAGCAGCGCGTTCGGCCAGGCGCGCTGGATCAGCGGCAGCTCGACCTCCACCGCGTGCTCGCGCTCATGGAAGCGGTCATCAACCCCGAACAGGTCCGATGAATCCGATTCCAGCTCCGCGCTCAGCTCCTCCGGCACGAGCGATTCGCCGCCCGGCACGATCCACGTATCCGCCGACGCCATCACCGCGACGTTGAGCGGCAGCGGCGTATGCACCGCGCCGAAGACGATGACGACGTTGACGTCCCCGGCGGATTGCTGGAGCGTTCCGATCGCTTCGCCGGCGATGGCGCCGCTGCAAATCCATCCCGCGTGCGGGACGATCGCGCCGAGCCATTTCCGTCCGCCTGCCGATGGGTTGGCGCGAACAAACTGCGCCGCCGCCGATGCACATTGGGCGTCGTCGTCAGGGTAAAACAGCCCCGCGACCGCCGGTTGGCGCACCGAGCGGCTTGGCCACGGCATGGGGGCCACTATAATCGCGCCGGCGAAAACGCAGCATCGGACAATGCGTTTGCGCCACCGTCCCAGAATATTTCCTGACAAATCCGGCAAAGTGAATCGATTGTCCGACGCGATATGAAGCAATCGCCGAACAAAGCCGCTGCGGACGCCCTCGCGGCGATGATGGGAGAGGCGCCGCAGGTAGGCGCGCCAGCCGAACCGGAGGTCGAGTCCGCCGCCGCTCCGGTCGACTCGAGTCGCCTCGGGCGAGTGCGCGAATCCGATCGCGGCATGTCGACGACGCAGCGATCTCTTCGCAACAAGCGTACGCTCATCCCGATCATGCTGACGCTCGGCGTTCTCCTCCCCGCCATTGCGACGCTCAAATGGATCCTCGCCGAGGACTCGCCCTTCGCGGCGTTGCCTCTGGGGGCGGTCATGGCTCTGCTCGCAATCGGCGCCGTCCTGCAGGCGCTGGCCATCCTCAACATGCTGCACGTGCGGCATTTACTGCAATTGACCCAAACCCGCCGCCCTTCCTAAGATTGCTGTGGGGACGCCAAAGGAGACAACATGGCCGAGAATGTGATGGAGTTGACCGACGCAAATTTTGAAGCCGAAGTTCTCAAATCCGATCAGCCGGTGCTGGTCGATTTCTGGGCGGAGTGGTGCATGCCCTGCCGCATGCTCGGGCCGACGATCGAAAAAATTGCCAAGGACTACGCCGGGAAGGTCAAGGTCGGCAAGGTTGACACGGATTCGAACCGCGACGTCTCGATGAAGTACGGCATCAGTGCGATCCCGACGGTGATCTTGTTCCGGGACGGAAAGATCGCACAGAAGTTTGTCGGGCTGCGTCAGGAGAAGGAATTCAAGGAAGTGCTGGACGCGCAGGGGTGACGTCGTCGCGTCACTTCGCGACGCGGGAAAGTTTGAAACCAACTCAAAGCCCCGGGATTGCGATCCCGGGGCTTTTGATTGGTCTTTCCAGCACATTGGGATCCTAAGCTTAGAATTCCACGTGGACAAGTTGTCG